>Ga0316187_10001570_pt1 | contig 19863 bp, 15 predicted proteins | sample CroRivburrow1_MG_FD_204927 | JGI IMG/M metagenome (GOLD analysis project Ga0316187, IMG submission 204927) | Coastal sediment microbial communities from Maine, United States - Cross River worm burrow 1 | ecosystem: Environmental > Aquatic > Marine > Coastal > Sediment | place: USA: Maine...
TACCAGCCATGTCCAGCCGGAACCGAAGTTAGTCGCTGCAGACTGGTTGAAGGCTTCACGGAAGGCGTCAAACGAGCCGAAACGGGCATCGATAGCCGCGGCTAATGAACCGGCTGGAGTGCCACCGCCATTCGGGCTCAGGCAGTTCCAGTAAAATGTATGGTTCCACACCTGTGCCGCGTTATTGAAGATACCGCCTTCGGCCGATTTGATGATTTCTTCTAACGATGCGTTCTCGTACTCGGTACCAGGCACCAGGTTGTTCAGGTTGGTGACATAGGTCTGATGGTGTTTGCCATAATGGTAATCGAGTGTTTCCGCTGAAATTGTTGGTGCTAGAGCGTCGCGGTCGTAAGGCAGAGCGGGTAATTCGTGTGTCATAAGTAGTTCCTTAAGTAGTTCTTCAAATAAATAAAGTGTGTTTATAGACTTCGTTGGTTATTGCTAACTCGTTATTAGAGCAATATATCAAAAGACGGGTCAACGTTTTGTGATGATGAAATTTGCATTTCTGTTCTTTCAAGTACCTGTGACAAGTGCTTTTAACTTCATACATCTAATACCGGAAGTTGTCGCCAGGGTTGGTAAACATGTCCCCATTTGTTGTTGATAGTGACATCCAGCTATTCAGAGTAAATTCACTTGCCTAAAGCTAATGATTCATTATAATGAATAATAACCAACTAAAATAGTCAGGTAAAGAGGTTTTCGATGATAATGATGATAATAAATCCTGCATTTTACAGTTGGTGCGGCCTGCTGTTGCCGAATTGAGAATCAATTTAACCGTTGGAGGACGATATGCCCCAGAAATGGCTACAGATAAAAGGTGACCCGTCTGTCAGAGATTTTCTCTTTCAGCAGACCCGGGTTGAAAGTCTGTTCGATAGTGAAATTGAGCGCATTCATCAGATTGTGCATACACTGCTGACCAAAAAGGGTGCTTTTCATGTGAAAGTGCATTATTCCTCGAGTCAGCTGACCTGCTGGTTTTGCGACGATGCGTATCGGTATCGCGTTTATCTGCGCGAAGAGGTGTTAGAGCCAGGCTTCATCGAGCAGTTTCGCGATATCTCACTGCAGCATTTGCAGCCGGTGATTGACGAAGCTGATACACAGGCAATTCTGGATGAATTCATGCGTCTGCGTACTACAGATGAAACTATTTACCTTCGTAACGGTTCCATCAACAGAATAAACGGCTCGATGAATATGACCTTTTCCTGCGATGGTTCGCATTATATTGACCACCAGACCTTCTTCGAGAAACTGGAGACCTTTGGTACCACAGAAAAGTGCGAACTACAGCAGGCTAGCGTGGCCGAACACTGAAAACCTTCAGGAAAATTGTTTTCATTGTCCGAAGCGGTTGTAGAAGAGTAAAATAACTTCAGGGCCTGAAAGTAGGGCGAAATGAAGTGAATAATCAATTCTGCAAGGAGAGCGATTATGATTGAAGCGCACGCAGCACCCAGCGTTGGTGCCCCTGATCCGGAACTGAAGACGTCTCCGATATTCGACGGCAATGAAGGCGAGCTGTCTCTGGATCAGGAACTGGAAGCAGGAGTCTGTTATTTTAATAACGAGATCTTCGCAATTGGTGATTACGTCTGTAGCGGCAGCGAACTGTTGCGTTGCGAAGGGCGGGGCATCTGGATAAGGGAAGGCGACTGCTATACTGAAGAGTCTGAATAAGGCATCGATTTTCCTGCTGAAACAGCCCGCACACCGGTAATTCACTGACCGGTGTATGATTCATTATTTGTTTATATCTGCAGGTGTGTTCTTTGGCAGAAATGGATTCCAGCAGACACTCTGCTTTCAGCGAAGTAAGTTCTTTGCCGACCAGTTATTCATTAGTGTTTATGTTTGCCGTTAAATGATAAGTCCTGCTAATCGATTTACTGTGATTAAGCCAATCTATTGCATGTCGACAATAAAATCTTTTCATCCTTGCCGATTTGGCTGTGGGTTATAATAATAAAGCTAGAATCTCTTTTTAAAAATGGAGGTTATCATGAGCAAGAAATTAGAAAAATCCAAAAAAGATGTGCCAGTCAAAGTGGAATCATCCGGTGCGTTTCAGGAACTTGAAAAAAGGATGCGCGAAATGGAAACTCGCTTTGAAGATTTTTTTACAGCGGACTGGATGCATCCATCAAAATGGGAGCTTCCCGACTGGGCACAAATGGGGCAACTTGAACTGAAAGTACCCAAGATGGATATCGTTGATCGTGATGATGATGTCCTTGTACGAGCAGACCTTCCTGGCGTCACCAAGGATGATATTGATGTATCACTGACTGATAACACCATAACGGTGAAGGGCAGTACCAGTGAAGAGAAAAAAGAGGAAAAGGGTGACTACTATCGTAGCGAGACCATGAAGGGCACTTTTTCTCGCACCATGTCATTGCCCAGCGATGTCGATGGCAGCAAGGCCAATTCTACCTTCAAGGATGGGGTACTTGAGGTGGTTGTACCAAAACTTGAAAAGGCACGTCGTCACTCAGTCAAAGTATCCTGAGTGACAGGCTCACCTGTCAGGGGCAGATGATTGTTTGTCCCTGACATATTCGAAGTAATATCTTTTAGAGAAACCTCTGAATAGTTGTTCTTGATCTGATAAATATAATATTCATTTCTTAATATTTTCTTATATCAATTATTCTAATATTTACTGGTGGGTAATCAGCACACGAAGAATGAATAATCAGGTTACTCTACCCGACCATAAACTGAGTGCCAGGAGAAAGGCGCTATTGCGGCGAACCCTTAAATGCCGTTCATAATAAATAATATGAGCTATCAAGGTATTCAGAATGGTACAGTACATATCAATTGACTACCTGCAGACGGGTTAGCTTGATACGATTAACAAGCAAATATAGCTCCGACCACACAAGGCATTATTAGGATTATCACTGGAGGCCGAGTAATGATAGCTTACCCGGGTAAATGTAACTTCCACTTCCTGCCGGAGTTCTGCCCGTGAGAATTGTCATTGCTCTCGGCGGCAATGCGCTGTTGCGTCGTGGCGAAGCGCTGACGGCTGATAATCAGCGCAGCAACATTCGAGCGGCAGCACAGGCGTTGGCACCGATTGCGCGTGAGCACGAGCTGGTGATTTCTCACGGCAATGGTCCACAGGTAGGGCTGCTGGCGCTTCAGAATGCGGCCTACAACGCAGATGAAACCTACCCACTTGATATCCTCGATGCGGAAACCGAAGGCATGATCGGATATATGATCGAGCAGGAACTGGGCAATCTGCTGCCTGCCGACCGTCGCTGCGCAACCCTGCTGACCCAGATTGAGGTCGATCCGAATGACCCTGCGTTTACGCACCCGACCAAGCCTGTCGGTCCCGTCTATAATGAGCACGAGGCGCAGGGCCTTGCCAGCAACCAAGGCTGGAGTATTGCAGCGGACGGAGAAGGCTATCGTCGGGTAGTTCCATCGCCACGACCCAGGCGCATCCTTGAACTGGGTATCATCGAGCTGCTGGTTAGTCAGGGTGTCATCGTGATCTGTACAGGGGGTGGTGGAATACCCGTGGTGCACCGTGAAGATGGCACATTCATCGGTGTCGAGGCGGTGATAGACAAAGACCTTGCCAGCGCACTGCTGGCACAGGAACTGAGGGCAGATGCCTTACTGATGCTGACCGATGTCGATGCTGTATACCGGGACTGGGGTAAACCGGAAGCCTGCCCGATAAGACGAGTATCGCCACAGGCGATGAAAGAACTCATATTAGAGCCAGGTACTATGGCACCCAAGGTCGAAGCAGCCATTGAGTTTGTCGAGAAGACCAGTGGTATCGCTGGCATTGGTGCACTTAAAGATGCTGAAGCAATTATAAATGGTGAGGCAGGGACTTTGGTTACCAGAAAGGCTGAAGAGATCTACGCTGAGCCTGACTGATATTAGATCTGACCCGTTACCATATTATAGTTTGTTTTTCTGTAAGAATTCTTCTACAAGACTAGTCAGTGAGGGTTCTCCTGCCTCAGCGAACTCGTAACGCGCTCGTATAACTGGTTTGTCTATTTCGATTAATGCTGCGATATCACATGGAGTTGCGGCCACTACTACATCCACATCCGTCGCATTGATAGTTTCGCGCAAGGCCTGAAGCTGTGATGGATGATAGCCAACGGCAGGAAGTACTGCACCGATGTGTGGATAGTTTGTATACACATCGGCAATTTCCCCTACTGCATAGCTGCGCGGGTCTATGATTTCCGCCGCCTGTGCCACTGTGGCGGCCACGTAACCTGCTCCATAGGGCATACCGCCGTGTGTAATGGTCGGCCCGTCTTCTACCACCAGAACCCGCTTGCCACGCACAGCTTCAGGGTCATCCAGCTGTACCGGTGACGCACCGCGAACAAGGCTTGCTGTTGGATTAATCTGGCGGGCACTATCGGTTACCTGCTGAATGTCGGCATCCGATGCCGAATTGATCTTGGAGATGAGAATAATATCTGCCATACGTAGTACCGCCTCGCCCGGATGATGCGTTGTTTCGTGTCCCGGACGCAGCGGATCAACCATGACAATGTGCAGATCTGGATGAATAAACGAGAAGTCATTATTGCCACCATCCCACAGAATGATATCGACTTCGCTTTCGGCGCGCGCCACAATCTCGGCGTAATCAACCCCTGCATAGACAACATTACCGAGCAACAGGTGCGGTTCGTACTCTTCACGTTCCTCTACTGTGCATGCTGCCCTGTCCAGATCGGCGGTTGAGGTGAAACGCTGCATAGCCTGCAGTTCGAGATTACCATAGGGCATGGGGTGACGAATAATCGCCACCTTCAGTCCATGTTGCTTCAGGAGTTTCGATAACCAGCGTGTGGTCTGCGATTTTCCACAGCCAGTACGGACCGCACAGACTGAGATGACCGGCACCTTTGCCTTCAGCATGGTTCGTTGTGGGCCAAGCATGACAAAATCTGCACCGGCAGCAAGGACGACAGAAGCCTTATGCATGACCAGGGCATAGCTGACATCACTATAGGCAAACACGACCTGATCGATATTTTCCCTGCGACACAGGCTATCGAGTTCGGATTCATCATGAATCGGGACGCCATCGGGATAGTAGCGGCCGGCAAGAGAAGCAGGGTATTGCCGCCCTGCGATATCCGGTATCTGGGCAGCGGTAAATGCGACCACTTCGAAGTCAGGGTTGTTACGATAAACCATGTTGAAATTATGAAAATCACGGCCAGCAGCGCCCATAATTACAACACGAATGTTATGATTATTCTCAGGCATTGCTAGTTTTTGCAGTCTGTTCACGGATGATTAGAACCGGGTAGGACAGCTGTTCAAGATATGGCCACAGTTGCCCACCTGCCACTATTGAATTATTGCTGTTGACCAGCAGAACCTGGCTGTTTGATGATGCTGTGGCTATTACGAGGTCAGATATCTGTTTGCCTGGTAAATGGATGTAAGAAACCTGTTGTTTCTGTGTTCCAAGTATTTTATCTGCCTCACGCAGCAGATCGTCTATCTCGGCATCAGAATCTCCTGTTACCAGAACGCGAATCTCCACATCCAGTCGGCCGGCAAGTTGAACTGCGACCATTAGTGCCATCTTTTCATTTTGTGCGCTGCCGAAAATTACCGACACCGAAGTGTTGGTCTTTTGCATCGGTAAAGCAGTGCTCAAGGGAAATCCAATAGTTTCCCGCTTGAACTTCTCTGACATCCGGGCCGGCCTGCAAAGCGTCAACACATCGACTTCGGCAACCGCTGCCATCAATTCACTCTTGATCTGTCCGCGACGAATTCTGAAGGAACAGCTGATACCTTTCTCGTGCGCAACGAGTTCCAGCTTTTTCTGCTGCTGGCGAGCCTGGGACCTGAGTTCCTGTTCCATTCGCTGTGCACTCACCGTTTCCTCGGTCATAGATGCGGGCCGGATTTCACGCGCAAACGGAAGTTCTGCAAGATGGATTAGATTGATGTCTTCGAAAAAGATACCTTCCAGTTCTACCTGCAGGCTGGCAGCCAGTTCGGCGGCTGTCTGCAGCGCCTGGCTACTTTGCATAGAGTCATCGAGTGCAACGGCGATGCGCCTGAAAAGTGATCCAGCATTAAAGGTGTTCATTCCTTGCCACCAGGTGACTCGGCATGGCTGGCGTAGTCATGCATCTTCGTCGCATACTCGGTAAGTTTCGACTGCACGAGGTGGTTGATAGAATCTGCAGGAAATTTACCGTTTTCATCCCTTTGGCCAGCGCTCATGCCGGTGAGAAGCTCAATGCCATCGTCTATCGTTTCGACGGTATAAACCGTGAATTTTCCTTCCTCGACTGCCTCACAGACATCATTGCGAAGCATCAGATGCCTGCTGTTGGAAGCGGGAATAATGACTCCCTGTTCACCATCCAGGCCGCGTTTGCTGCATACATCAAAGAACCCTTCAATCTTTTCGTTGACTCCACCTATGGGCTGGATTTCACCATGTTGATTGACCGAGCCGGTGACGGCCAGAGACTGGTTGACAGGGATATCAGACAGGGCAGAGATCAATGCATAGAGTTCAGCTGACGAGGCACTGTCACCTTCCACCTCACCATAAGATTGCTCAAACACCAGGCTGGCAGTCAATGAGAGAGGATAATCTACCGAATAATGTGACCCAAGATAGCTTGAAAGTATCAATACACCCTTGGAATGAATGGGACCACCTAGTTTGACTTCGCGTTCGATATCAATAACTTTGTTGCCACCAATACGGACGCGGGCCGTGATGCGTGAAGGCTGACCAAACGAGAAGTTACCAAGCTGGATAACGGATAATCCATTTACCTGGCCTACTTTTTTACCTGTAGTGTCAATAAGCAGGGTGCCGCGCTCGATTTCTTCCTGTACGCGCTCGCGTATTCGGTCAGCCCGGTGGTCAGCCGCATCTATTGCATGTTGCACATCCTTTCTGCCCACGATTTCCTGATTGTCTTCTCTCGCCCAGTAATCAGCCTCACTCAGCAGGTCCTGAAGGCTGCGCATGTGTGTTGATAGTTTATCGGCATCACTGACTATTCTGGCACTGTGCTCGATGACGCGCGCTACCGCGTCGCTGTCAAATTCCAGCAGTTTTTCATCGTGCACCATGGTTCCAACCAGGCGTGCATAGAGCTGCTGGCTGTCAGTATTTCTGTCCATGCGGTCATCAAAATCCACTGCAACCTTGAACAGTTCACTGAATTCCGGGTCGAGATAGGACAAAAGATAATAGATTCGGCGATCGCCGAGTAAAACAAGTTTGACCTGCAGCGGAACAGGCTCTGGCTCGAGTGATACAGTACTTATCAGGCTGGTCATCTGTCCCAGTGATTCCATACGAATTTCCTGCGACTGTAACGCCCGTTTCAGTCCCTCCCAGGCAAATGGCTGCATTAATACTTTGAGGGCATCAAGAATAAGATAACCCCCATTCGCCTGATGCAGTGCGCCAGCGCGTATCATAGTGAAATCGGTTTCCAGAGTGCCCATGTAGGCACGATGTTCAACGCGCCCGATCAGGTTCAGATAAGAAGGATTATCTTCGTAAACAACGGGGGCTCCAGCATTTGTATCACGAGTGACCAAAGCATTGACACGATAGCGTGTATCTGAAGTCTGTTCGGCACCGGTGAGCTGGGATTCGATGAATGAGGGCTTCTCCCCCTCAGGTCTAAGAAAATTGCGGAAATGTTCAACCACATCAACTTCAACCTGATTGAGGTGCTCAACCAGAGCAGGGAGTTCCTGATATTTTTCTCTTACTGCATCAACCAGGTTTCCTGCAGCGTAGGCGGACATTTCGCGATTGAGTGCAGCCACTTTATCGCGAGCTTCTTTTTGCCATTGTGGGGCTTTATGCAGCGCCTTGATTAAACGTTCCTGCAGCAGCTCTGTGTCTTCCTCGATTTTCTCGCGTTCCTTTTTAGGCAGGCGTTTGAAATCTTCAATTTTCATCACCTCGTCATTTCGAGTCGGCGCAAGAGTTATGCCTGTCGGTGTATTGATTAGACTAATACCTTTTTCTCTGGCTGCTTTTCGGAGTTCATCAATCGCCCGTTCCTGGCGTTCACTTAATTCTTCTTCTATCACCTGCGAGCGGGTACGATATTCTTCGCTTTCGAAGACAGCTGGAATGACAGCGTGAAGATCCTCAATCAGCTGTTCCATATCGATGCTGAGTTCGTGCCCCATGCCGGCAGGCAGCTCAAGAACGTGAGGTTTGTGTGGTTGCTGGAAATTGTTGACATAACACCAGTCGGATGGAATGTCTTTAGACTGGGCCTTCTCCTCGACATAACGATGAACGAGGGAGGACTTGCCGATCCCATTGGGACCGAGTGCATATAGATTGTAACCGTCACGTTGTATACCAACACCAAAACGTACGGCGTCTACTGCTCTTTTCTGGCCAATTACTTCTAGCAGCGGTTTAACTTGAGCAGTAGTGTTGAAGTCGAACTGGTCTGTGTCGCAGCGTTGATATAGCTCTGATGCTTTCAGCTTATTGATTGCCATAGTCTGTCCTTTTCAGGGGGCGTATTTTTTAATGATGTAATTCTATCTGTATTTCGCTCTCTGTTTATATCACTCATCAAATACTATTAAGCATCCTGTCTTGAAACTCTAACATAGCCAGGCAGCCAATGGTGATGTCTTCGACATGTATCTCAATTTACGTTTGAGCTGTCTTGATGATAGATTTAATCAGCGTATAGTAAACATTGCATGAATTAAACTATTAATCGATTGCTAATGGCACAGGTAGTCTGTCACGGCAAGACAGGAATATATGATGGAAGATATTTTTGCATTTACCGATAAGCTCGGACCACTGAAGGTAATTCATGTTCATGAGCCGTCCATTGGCCTGAAAGCTGTTCTGGTAGTGGATAATGTGGCCAAGGGTCCATCCATTGGCGGTATGCGTATGGCATTGGATGTGTCTACAGATGAATGTATGCGCCTGGCACGTGCAATGACGTTCAAAAATGCGGCTGCCGGATTACCTCACGGTGGCGGCAAAATAGTCATCTACGGCGACCCCAAAATGCCCCGTGCAGAGAAGGAGAAACTGCTCAGGGGGCTGGCCCAGATATTGCGAAATGAAGACAGTTACATTTTTGCGCCTGACATGGGTACCGACGAGGAGTGCATGGCCTGGATTCGAGATGAAGTGGGCCGTGTTGTCGGGCTGCCGAGGGAAATCGGCGGCATTCCCCTGGACGAAATCGGGGCAACCGGATGGGGTTTGAGCAACGCGGTTGATGTGGCCCTGGAGTACTCTGACTTTGAACTCGAGGGCGCACGCCTTGTAGTCCAGGGTTTTGGCGCTGTAGGCAAGCACGTGAGCCGGTTTCTAACCGAAAAGGGAGTGGTACTGGTTGCTGTAGCTGACTCAGTTGGTGCAATTCACAATCCGGGTGGACTGGATATAGACAGGCTGCTGGAACTGAAGAACGCAGGTAGCAGCGTGACCGATTACGAGGATGCAGAGAAGCTGGATCGCGATGCCGTCATCGATGTCGAGTGCGATATCTGGATTCCGGCGGCGCGACCTGATGTTGTCAACGAGGACAATGTCCATCGCCTGAATACCCGGCTGGTAGTAGAAGGGGCCAATATCCCTTTCACACACGGTGCTGAAAAATACCTGCATGAAAGAGGTGTGCTGTGTATCCCTGATTTCATCGCCAATGCCGGTGGCGTCATCTGTGCAGCGATGGAGTATCATGGTGCGAGCCAGACTGCAGCGCTAGAGGCCATCGAAGAGAAGCTGCGGCGAAATACTGCCCAGGTACTGGAGGCGTCACGGCGTGAACAGATTCTTCCTCGCGAGGCTGCGATGGAGCTGGCCATGCAGCGGATAGACCGGGCCATGAGCTTCAGGCGCTACTCGTTATTTTCTACTGCTGAAGGGTGGATTTGAGGAGCTAACAGGACAGCTAAAATGTATCGCATTCGGTTCCATGGTCGTGGTGGTCAGGGGATGAAGACAGCCAGTCGAATTCTTGGCACTGCCTTTTTTCTCGCAGGCTACGAAGTGCAGGATGCTCCGCGCTATGGCGCTGAACGACGTGGTGCGCCCATATTCGCATATGTACGTGCCGATAAAGCCCCGATCAATGAGCGTGGAATTATCAATCATCCCGACCTGGTCATTGTGGCCGATGAAAGCCTCGTGCCAGTGCCAGCTGCCGGGGTACTGGCCGGGATCACTGAAAATACCCTGATGCTGATCAATAGTAGCGAAAAAGAACAGACATGGAAGGCACGACTCAACCATAGCGGTACGATCCTGACCTTGCCGGTTGCAACAGGCGGTGTAGAGAAAGCCGACCTGCCATTTGCCGGTGCGGCCTGTGCAGGAGCGGCAGCCTGCCTGACGGGAGTTATTACTGAAGCTGTTCTTAAACAGGCGATCGAGAGTGAACTGGCCGAACTGGGGGCGGAGGTGGTTGAGAAGAATCTAAATAACGCACTCGATGCCTATCAGGCTATGCTGCCCCATGCCGGGGAGGTAGAAGAGGGAAGCCAGGTTTCAGCGGATAGCTATCAGCTTCCTGACTGGATTGATCTTCCGTTTGACGATGCACGAATTTCAGCTCCAGCCATCCATGCGGCAGCCACCAGCGTCATGGTGAAGACGGGATTGTGGCGTACCCAGCGGCCCATTATTGATTATGATCACTGCAAGGGATGCTGGTGGGTCTGTAGTAGTTATTGTCCGGATGGCGCTATCAATGTTGTCGATGCGAGGCCCATAATTGATTACGATCATTGCAAGGGCTGCATGGTTTGCGTGGCACAGTGTCCGCCTCATGCGATCGAAGCTATACCGGAAAAACAGGCACAGGCAGCGGATGAGCAGGCGCGGCTGGCCGCCATCGGAGGCCCTGCATGACCCGTACTCTACTTACCGGAAATGCTGCTGCTGCCTGGGGTGCGAGACTGGCTGGCGTTGATTATGTCCCTGCATTTCCGATCACGCCGCAGACCGAGATTATTGAGACCCTTGCCAACTGGATCGATAGCGGCGAGATGCGTGGACGCCTGGTAACGCTGGAATCTGAGCATTCAATGGTCACCGCCGCGGGTAGTGCTGCAGCAACCGGCGTCAGGGTGTTCAGTGCCACATCCAGTCAGGGCCTGCTGTATGCCATGGAAATGCTCTACACGGTATCTGGCTGGCGAGCCCCTTTCGTGTTGACTAATGTGTCGCGTGGTTTGTCATCGCCTATCACTCTGGAGCCAGACCACAATGATATCCTTGCCGCACGCGATAGTGGTTTTCTGCAGATTCATTGCGCCAGTTGCCAGGAAGTGCTGGACAGCACACTTATCGCCTATCGTCTGGCCGAAGATGAACGGGTCCGCCTGCCAGTTATTGTCAATCTGGACGGTTTTTATCTTTCCTTTACCCGCGAACCGGTGGAGATACCCGATGCGGATGCTGCACGCCAGTTTGTTGGTTCCTTTGATGCTGAAAACATACGTTTTCGTGCCAGTGCACCTGAAAGTCATGCAGTAGCTGTGCTCGGTGGGGGGCCTTATTCCTATTTTCGCTATGAGACACATCTTGCGGCAATAAACGGGCTGGCGGTTTATGATGAGATCGCAGATGAATTTCATCAGCATTTTGGCCGCAGGCATGACGCGGTCGAAGCTTACAGAGTAGATGATGCTGACTACCTGTTCGTTATGATGGGCTCTTTTGCCAGTAAAGCCAGGGAAGCCGTGGATCGGCTGCGCGAAGCAGGCTGGGCGATTGGCCTCGCCAGGCCGCGCCTGCTGCGTCCATTGCCGGCCGCGCTTCTGCAGCAGCTGCTGGCCGACAGGAAAGGAGTGGCTGTCATTGATCAGAATATATCCATGGGCATGGGTGGCGTCCTGCATAGCGAACTGGCATCGGTACTGTATGGAAGGAATAATGCACCGCCAGTGCTGGCAAGCTTCATCGGTGGACTGGGTGGGCGGGATATCAGCACCGAGGAATTCTTCGAGATAGCGCAGGTGCTTCGGCAGGCTGTCGAGTCAGGACAAACACCACCGCCCAGGCTCCTGTTTACGGAAACCGAGCTCAGGGAAGTACGTAAACTGCAGGCCATAGCCCAGGTTGAACGCAGTCAACTGGGAGAGACGAATGACTGATAAGAATGGTGTGATTAAGAGCATCAAAGACCTGCCTTCCACCCATTTGTTGGGTACAGGTACACCCATGTGTGCGGGCTGTGGTGCGCTTGAAGCAGTGCATGAGATTTATGACATTCTTGGAAAGAATACCGTTTTCGTCAACGCTGCAGGATGCATGACTCTGCTTTCCGTTTACCCGTTTACGCCATTTCGTGGTTCATGGCTATATACCGCGATGGCATCAGCGCCAGCCGGTGCGCAGGGTGTTCGAGATGCTCTGGATATACTGCTGCAGCAAAAGCGCATCAAGCAGGACGAGGACCTTGAGGTAGTTGTGCTGACAGGTGATGGAGCGGCCTACGGTATGGGGCTTTCTGCCACTTCAGGGGCTATGGAGCGCATGCTTGACTTTATTTATGTCTGCTACGACAACGAAGGTTATGGCAACACCGGCCAGCAGTACTCTGGTGCGACACCACACGCTGCGCGCACCTCAACCAGCCAGGGTGTGAGTGGATTTGCCGGCTATAAAAAAAATCTTTTCGATATATGGGTGGCACACAAACCCGCCTATGCTGCGACAGTGATTGGCGCGGATCCTCTGGACCTGGCAAAAAAGATCGAGAAGGCCCGCGCTATCGAGGGGCCCCGTATGATCATTGCTCTCTCACCCTGTCCGACCGGCTGGGATTATGATCCCCGGGAAACGGTGAATGTCGGCCGCCTGGCAGTAAAGACCGGGGTCTGGCCGCTAAAGGAATACGTTAATGGTGAGATTGTACACACCAGGATTCCTCGGGAAAGACCGCCTGTGGAAGAATATCTTAAACTGCAGGGCCGTTTTAAACACCTGTTTACGCCGCAGCGCAATGATGCCCTGCTGGCTGAGATTCAGGCGAAAGTTGATGCCTACTGGGAGAATGTGCCAGTGCAGGAGAAATGAATTATTTTTATAGATTCTCATCATCAATGAGTTGATATGCATATATGCCCTTGAGCTATACAAAAACTCGCAAAAGTTACTTTCACCGCGGCGGGGAGATCCCGCTTCTGGGGCAGACCATACCCGAGTTCTTTGGCGCTATCACTGAACAGTATCATGCTCGAGAAGCGGTAGTTTCAATCCATCAGGACCGCCGACTGACATATCGTGAACTGGCCATGGCTGTTGATGAGCTTGCCCGCGGACTGCTGGGCATTGGCTTTGGCAAGGGTGATCGAATCGGGATCTGGTCAACGAACAACATAGAATGGCTGGTGCTGCAGATGGCAACAGCCCATATCGGTGCAATTCTCGTTAACATCAACCCGGCTTACCGCTCAGGGGAACTTGCTTATGCCCTGCAGCGTTCCGAGGTACAGGGCATATTTGCCATTCCCTCATTCCGCTCCAGTAATTACATAGCCATGCTGGTGGAACTAATACCTGAATTGAAGTTATCCGGCACAGGCGAGATCAGTAATATAGATATTCCTTTCCTGCGTCGTGTCGTCATTTACGATCCCGCAAAACCTGCGGAAACTGAAAAGCCCTTTTCGGGATTTATGACCTGGCAGGAGGTCTTGAATGCCGGGCAGACTGTTGATGATGAGGAAATACAATTACTGATGATGTCTGTGGACCGTGATGATCCGGTCAATATTCAATATACGTCGGGCACTACCGGTTTCCCCAAGGCGGTTCTCCTTACTCATCACAATATCCTGAATAACGCCTGGTTCTCGGCCCAGGCCATGCATTTCACCGAGCATGACCGTCTTTGCGTGCCGGTGCCTTTCTATCACTGCTTCGGCATGGTGCTGGCGAACCTGCTATCTGTTTCTACCGGCGCCTGCCTGGTGCTGCCCAGCGAACACTTTGATCCACTGCCGGTTTTGCAGGCAATCGAACAGGAAGGATGTACGGCGATTCACGGTGTGCCGACAATGTTCATTGGGGAGCTGGGGCATCCTCGATTCAATGAATTCGATCTTTCTTCTCTGCGCACCGGGATCATGGCCGGCGCAAGCTGTCCGCCATCACTAATGAAACAGGTAATGGAAAACATGCACTGCAGCGAGATACTGATCGGATACGGCGAAACAGAGGCCTCTCCACTGACCCACCTGACTGATCGTGATGACAATATACAACGGCGTACCGAAACGGTTGGAAGAAATCTCCCTCACCAGGAGGTCAAGGTGGTCGATATAGAGACCAGGGCGACGCTGCCACTCGGTGAAGTTGGGGAGGTCTGTTTTCGCGGTTATCACATCATGCCTGGTTATTACGGTGATCCTGAAGCGACGCACAAGGCGATGGATGAACATGGATGGCTGTTTTCGGGAGATCTTGGGAGTATGGATGCAGGGGGTTATGTAAAGATCACAGGCCGTTTAAAGGAGATGATAATCAGGGGAGGGGAGAATATCTATCCACGGGAGATTGAAGACTTTATCTTCACTCATCCGAAAGTAGCCGGGGTCGCTGTATTTGGAATTCCCGATGATTACTTCGGTGAGCAGGTAATGGCATGGGTTCAGCTGCATGCAGGGGAGCAAGCAAGCGAGGAAGAGATTCGCGAATACTGCACGGACAACCTGGCGCATTACAAGGTGCCGAAATACATCTGGTTCGTTGAAGAATTTCCGATGACGGTAACCGGTAAACTGCAGAAGTTTCGTATGCAGGAAATGGCCGTGGAAAGAATGCAACAACATAACTGAGACATTACTGTGTTTGAGATTTTTTACATGCGAGCCGGCTCCTGAAGAGAACTCTCTTAGTAGAGAAAGATGATAATCTGCCCAGGTGCAAACCTGTATTAACATCGCATCAATGAATAAGAGAAATAAAAAATCTTACGGGACATAATCGTCGTATCAAACATAGAGATCATTCACGGTCGACAGCATGATTTCTCTTACTAAAGTCATTAACAGCCCGGATGCTGCAACTTAACAGGCTTTCGTATTTTGAGTGATGAATTCTTATTTAGATTTATTTTATTAGACTTATGTCATTCGTCTTCTAGTAGCGAAAGTACGCACGATATAGGTAAACAACGCAGATACCCAAACAGGAAATTGCATTTGCAGAAACTATTTAAAAGGAGTATTTTCAAAAATATACATAAAAAAAATGTGGTAATAGTCATCGCCACTGAATAAACCACCGATCAAAAAAGGGAGCCAGCGATGAAAAGAATAAACCTGATACCTATACTATTTCTCGCTTGTATGGGTCTTTCGAGTCATGCTGTTTATGCAAAATCAGACGTCAAGGCCGCTGGAAAAGGCTGTTTAAGCTGCCATAAAGGTATCGAAGATATTCGTGATCAGAAGAGTGGCATGATGGCCATGATCAACTCACTAGGTACAACTCATGGTGATGCTGATGGCTGTATAATGTGCCACGGTGGTGATCCGACAGCCTCAGAAGCGAATGCAGCACACGGTAAATCTCCCGAATCATTGATAAAAGCCAAAGGGCCGCAGACTTTCTATCCCGATCCCGGTGCGATGGATATCAATAAGTTCAGCTGTGGACAGAGTGCCTGTCATCAGGGCTATCCTGAGCGTGTCGAAAAATCATTAATGAACACCGAGGCAGGTAAGATTCAGGGCAATCTGCATACCTGGGGTATCGAAGAAGTACAGAATCATAAAGTCCCGTGGGGCAACTATGATGTAAAAGATGGCGACGGCCCTGTACCTGCTGTTGGAACAGACGCATATAAAGCCTACATGAAGGACATGATCACTGCGCATAAGGAGCAGTTTCCTACCGAGTTAACACAGATTCCGAACCCGACCGTCGAAGAAATTGAGAAAAATCCGAAATTAGCCGGGTTTACCTACCAGCGCCAGCAGTGTCAACGCTGCCATGTTACTGTAAAAGGTCGTGAAAAACGCGGTGATTATAGAGGCCAGGGCTGTTCTGCCTGCCATATTCCATATGGCAATGAAGGCATCTACGAGGGCAATGATCCAACAGTCAATAAAGCTGAAAAAGGCCACATGCTGACGCACCAGATACAGGCAACGCGTAAGTCAAAGGTGCATCATAATGACATTACTTATTCCGGTATCCCGGTAGAGAGCTGTAACTCCTGCCATAACCGCGGTAAGCGCATAGGCGTAACTTACCAGGGACTGATGGAGTTCCCCTACGGTTCTCCATTTAATGTCGATGGCAAAAAACAGCCGAAATTGCATACCAAGCAATACCTGTTTATTTCTGATGATCTGCATCACCAGATCAAGAGCCGTCCCGGTAATCCTGAAGGCGGTCTGCTATGCCAGGATTGTCATACTACTATCGACATGCATGGTGATGGCAACATTCCCGGCACCACACTGGCACAGGTTGAAATTGAGTGTCAGGACTGCCATGGAACGCCTGATCAGTATCCATGGGAACTGCCGCTGGGGCACGGTGAAGAATTCGGTCAGAAGCTTAGCGACAAAGAACGCGGCATATCGCCAACACTTCTTAACGAGACAGCTGCCTTTGCCACGACCTATGAAAAGAAAGACGGCTACCTGCTGACTGCTCGCGGCAATCCATATGGCAACGTTGTCAAAGATGGCAACAAAGCCACCCTGCATTCAGCTACCGGTAATGACTTCGATATACCGTTGCTTAAGCAGTTGAAGATCGATAATGCCTGGAAGAGTCCAGATGCGATGGTGGCAATGAGTCGTGTTGAGAAGCATGCGAAGAGTCTTGAATGCTATGCCTGTCATGCTTCCTGGGTACCACAGTGCTACGGCTGTCACGTCAATGTTGATTATGGCAATGATAAAGACGGCAAGCCGAAGCATGACACCGACTGGATCGCTTCCGGCAGTAAACGCAACCCGGATGGTTCAACAGCAGAATCTCCACTGGGAACCAAAGGTATTCAAAGCCCAGGTAAAGTTCAGGAAACACGTGCTTACCTGCGTTGGGAAGAGCCGATCCTCGGTATCAATGGTGAAGGCCGTGTGACACCGCTAATGCCTGGCTGCCAGATTGTTTACACCGTGCGTGCCAGAGACGGCAAAGTTATTGCGCTTGACCAGATTGCATTGTCGAAAGATGAGCAGGAGGAACTCGGTCAGGAAAGAACTCCACTTGCCATCGATATGGCGCCTGTACAGCCTCACTCAGCACAGCGTAAGGCGAGAACCTGCGAATCCTGTCATAATAATCCAAAGGCAATGGGCTATGGTATCTCCGGTGGTGTGTTCCAGACACGTTATCCGGAAGACATTGTTGAAGACCTGATTGACCAGAAAACGGGCAAGGTAATTCCCAAGAATTACCAGATTCAAATCCCGAAAATCGAGGCTCTTGATTTTGACTGGTCAACCATCATCAAGGATGGTCAGCAGGTACAGACTGTCGGTACGCACTGGCCATTGTCCAGAGCTCTGCCCAAGGAAATGCGTGATGCGATGGACCGCACAGGCCTCTGCATGGGCTGTCACCGTGAGATGACGAATGAGCAACTGTGGTCACAAGTGTCCACAGATGGTCAGCTAAACGATAAGCAGCATATTGAGTTAATGAACAAACTGCTGAAAGAGTTTGCTGCGAGCAAGAAGAAGTAAGCAGTTATGAGTAATGCTCACCGGCCTGTCTGGTCGGTGGGCTTTTATTTGTCTTCAATTACAGTAACAGATACCCGGTGGTGAAATGAAAAATAAATTTATCAATGGCTATACTGTAATTTTGGCAGTCATTGCAATTACCGTATTGGCATGGTTGGTGTACAAAACCGAATCTAAGACTGAGATGGATAACTTAAATGCCACTTCAGTCGAAAAAGAACCTTTAAACAAAGCACCAAAAACAGCAGAAGCATTTAATAAAGCCTCTCCGGTTGTGAGACCAGTAGTGGCCGGCCCGCATAAATCGCACGACCCGCATTCCACATTGACTGCTGAGAAACATATCCAGGTCGCCCTGCAGCACAAGCAGGAAGGCCGAATGTTTGAAGCCATCCAGTCACTATCGATGGCTATTCCCAAATATAGTGATAACAAGGGCCTGTATGCGGTGAGAGCCAGTTTGTACCTGGAGCAGGGGCAGCCGGCTGCGGCATTGCAGGACTTGCAGATGGCTCTCAAACTGGATCCAGAAGATCCTGCCTTATTAACCAATCGGGCACAGGTTTATCGGCAATTCGGTCAAATAAGAGAAGCACTGATTGATCTTAATAAAGCTATTAATCTGAGCCCGAATTTACTGGCCGCAAGGTTTAATCGTGGCGCGATATATTACAGCAGCGAAGATTATCAGCTGGCACTGGAAGACTTTGATCAGTGTGTTGCTATCGATCCACATGTTGCAGGGCCCTATTTTAACCGTGCATCAACCAAGCAGGCATTGGGTGATACTGCAGGTGCCAAAAATGATCTCAATCGCTTTATCCAGTTAAGCGATAGTGAACAGTGGAAATCAACAGCGCAGGATCTATTACAACGGTGGGAAAAAGATGAAGCAAGAAAAGCCGTTGAAACACCAAAGTCATGAGAAGAAAGTCAGGCATGTATATCAGGCCATCTGCTTTACACATATTCACGGTTTTTCTGTTAGCCATTCTTGCTGTTCCGGCGTATTCCAGCGATACCACGTATACGTTTCAGCAACTGCTGGATGATGCCAGCTTGGTACTGGTTGAACCAGCAGGCTTCGTTGAGAAGGAGCCTGAAGAAAATACAGTGCTATCTTATGAGCATGCATTGCAGCACCAGACAAAAAAGCTCGCTGTCAGGTATGCAATCAGGCCAATTGCTATGGTGCAGATTGATTATGAAGACCCGCATAATGCTGCACCTGAGCCGAACCACCTGTTCCCTATGCTGTTCCAGACCCTGGTTTCTGATTTTTCACGTGGTGGTAATAGCCCGAGTAATGAATACTCGACGAGTGATGCAAAAAGTAAATTCAATGCTGATTGGGCAGCTGCCGCCGTTATGGATGTAAACCATGACTTCTCGACGGAATATGAGCAGTTGCTGCTGCTTGCCCTGCACAAAAACAATGCCTCAGATGCATACGTCATTATTCTGTTTGATGATTATGAAGCGGTTAAACCTGAGATTGATTTATTACTTGAAAGTTTAAAATTCAAATAGAGCTTATTGCAGTGTGAAAATAGTGCTGTCGTAGTTCATCCTCAACATGCTGGCAGGACAGAGAACAGATTTTATTGGCTTATCTCCGGAACCCAGTCCCCGCAACAAAAAAACCACCCAGGCGGGTGGTAGAAAGTGATCAGTAACCGGTAGCGTATATGAACACAATGTTCAAACCGGTTTTCTGATCTGGGACAGGGATCAGAGGCGCCTCCCTGTCATAGGAGGATTAGCGCTTGCTTAGCCATTCACCGATAGCCGGTGTGACCTCTTTCTGTGCACGTCCACTGACATAGATGCCAATGTGACCGCCAGGGAAGGCCAGTTCTTTATAGTCATCGCTGCCAACCAGACCACCAAGCGGCGTTGAGGCATCGGGTGGCACCAGGTGGTCCTGCTGAGCATAAATATTGAGTACCGGGCAGGTGATATTAGCGAGATCGACAACATGCTCACCAATCTCGACCTCACCGGCCATCAGGGCATTCTTCTGGTAGAAGTCCGTAATAAACTGGCGGAATGTTTCACCAGCCTGGTCCGGGCTGTCGAATATCCACTTTTCCATGCGCAGGAAGTTTTTTACCTTTTTCGGGT
>Ga0316187_10001571_pt1 | contig 19848 bp, 19 predicted proteins | sample CroRivburrow1_MG_FD_204927 | JGI IMG/M metagenome (GOLD analysis project Ga0316187, IMG submission 204927) | Coastal sediment microbial communities from Maine, United States - Cross River worm burrow 1 | ecosystem: Environmental > Aquatic > Marine > Coastal > Sediment | place: USA: Maine...
TTGAATCCCAAATTCTTATTCTGTATATAATTTAATTGTTTGTATATGATTCCAATACAGATCATTAAAGAGATAGAAACCACGAATTGAATTATTACCAATATTTTTCTAAAGAAACCACTAGCTGAATTTTTATAAAGCCGACCCTTTAATACACTGTTTGGATTATAAGAAGAAAGAACAAGTGCCGGATAACTACCAGATAATATTCCAACAATAATTATTAAGATAACTACACCAACCAAAAGGTCCAAATTTTTAAAATAATCCAGGCTAATCTGTTTGTCGGTAAGAACATTGAAAAAAGGCAATACTACTGAAATTACTACTAATCCAATTGCCATAGACAACAGCGTTGTTAAAAACGCTTCACCTATAAATTGGAAGATTAGCATCCTTCTATTCGATCCCATGACTTTTCTTAATCCAACTTCTTTGGCCCTTTTAGTTGACCTTGATGTTGATAAATTCATAAAATTTATAATAGCGATTAACAATATCAACACGGCAATAACAGAAAACAGGTAAACGTTGTCTATATTTCCATTATGTTCGAATTCAGCTTCTAGATGCGATGACAAATGAATGTCGTTGGCATTTTGTATATGTAATTTTAATCCATCTTCAGCTATTGCTTCCGGATAATGCCTATTAACAAAATGTGGTAAATCAGCTCTTATTCTATCAATGCTAGATTCATCCTCCAGTGTAAAATAAAACCAGGCAGCCACCCAAACCCATTGTCGATCAAAAAATGATTGATCATCAAAAAATGACTTAAAAGTTTCAAAAGAAGCTATAATATCAAAATTCAGATGTGTATTATTGGGAAGATCTTGTATTACAGCGATTACCTTTAAATCCCAAAAGCCACCTATATTTAATATTTTTCCGACAGGATCTTCCTCCCCAAAGTATTTTTTTGATATTGAAGAGGTGAGTATTAATTCATTTGGTTCGAGCAAAGCGGTGGAAGGATTCCCTTTAATAAAGTTGAAATCGTATATTTCCAAAAAATCATGTTCTGCATATATAAAATTATCTTCATAATACTCATCTTCTTCATACTTGAAAAGTAAAGCATTTCCAAAATTCGTAGGTCGATAAACCAAAGATGAATGTATTATTTCTGGAAAATCTTCCAACATTGCGTTTTTGATTGGAAAAGGTACTGTTGCAGTCTTGGATATATGATCACCCATCGGGATTTCCTGAGTAAGCCTATATATTTTCTCATTATTCTTAAAATCCTTTTCAAAAGCAAGCTCATCTTGTACAAATAACAAAATAAGTATGCAAGAAGCTATTCCTAGAGCGAGCCCAACTATGTTTATTATAGAATAATATTTTTGATTGATAAAGTTACGGATAGTAACTTTCAGATAATTTTGGAGCATCTATTTGAGTTTTTATATAAGAATCAAATTGGTTTTTTAATTTAGAAATAAAAACACAAATCTTTTAGGGAATATTATTTTTCTACAAGGTTAAATGTTCAGGTAAAGAGGCCTAATCCTAAAAAACCTAATTGAGTAATATTTTTAATCTGCTTTAATCTGAATAAAGCTAAAAAAAAATAATAAATCTTTAATCTAAGCTATGAACAAATAATCCACTTGCCAGCTTAGGTTCGAACCAGGTAGTTTTAGGAGGCATGATCATACCGCTGTCAGAAATATTCATTAATTGCTCCATTGAAACCGGATAAAGTGCAAAGGCTACTTTCATTTCACCACTGTTTACCCGTTTCTCTAATTCACCCAATCCTCTGGTACCACCGACGAAATCAATTCTTTTGTCGGTCCGTAAATCTTCAATACCTAAAATCGGATTCAGGATTTGCTCATATAATATAGTAACATCTAAAATACCGATGGGATCCTGGTCATTGATGGAGCTCTTTTTTGCTCTTAGGATAAACCAGTTTCCTTCAAGAAACATACCAATTTCATGAAGCTTCTGAGGTTTATAAGCGGCTGGACCGTTTGATTTTATTTCAAAACTTTGGCCGACCAGGTCCAGAAAAGCATCCCGTGTCAATCCATTAAGATCCTTCACCATCCTGTTATAATCAATAATTTCGAGCTGATCATCTGGAAAATGCACCGCCATAAAATAATTGTATTCTTCTACACCCTGATGGTATCGGTTTTTATTTTGTAATTCCCTGCCTACAAGAGCTGCGGCTGCGGTGCGATGATGACCATCCGCCACATATGTATGCGGGATACGATTAAAATATTCAACAATTTCATCTACTTTAGAATCGTCATCAACCTTCCATACAACATGTCGAACCTTATCAGGAGCAAGAAAATCATATTCTGGTGAATTATTTTTTATTTCAGCAACCAATTCGTCTAATTCCTTTACCGCCCTGTATGCAAAAAACACTGGTTCAGCATTCATGTTGGTAACTCGGACGTGATTTTTACGATCTTCTTCTTTATCAGGACGAGTAAGTTCATGTTTTAGAATTACATCATTGAAATAATCTTCAATTCCTGCACATCCTACAATTCCTGTCTGTTCTCGTCCTTCCTTGGCGAGCATATAAATATAAAGACTGTTTTTAGAATCCTGATTGAAAATATTTTCTTCACATAAATGATTGAAATTACTTACCGCCTTTAGATAAACCTCAGGAGAATATGGATTGTGATCGTCCGGAAAATCTATCTCTGGTTTAACAATATGAAAAAAAGAATAAGGATTTCCTTTAGCTTCTTCTCTAGCTTCTTGAGTGTTAATTACATCATAAGGTTTTGATGCCACTTGCTCTACCTTGTCCTTTATTGGTCTTAGTCCTTTAAAAGGTTTTAATATTGCCATATCTAACCGATTCCTGTTATTAATCTGACGCGGATTACACCTTCAATTGATTTAATTGTTTTTAACTGATCATCCGAAACAGTTTTATTTACATCAATTATATTATAAGCAACACCGTTGTGATGCCTGTTAAGCATTTCATCAATATTGATATTTTCATTAGCCAAAACAGTTGTAATCTGTCCAACCATTTTTGGTATATTCTGATTAACAATACAAAGCCTATCACTTCCATTCCTGGGCAATTCAGCTTCCGGGAAGTTCACGGAATTTTTGATATTTCCATTTTCCAAATATTCTTTGATCTGATTTACTGCCATAACAGCACAGTTTGATTCAGATTCCGGAGTACTTGCTCCAAGATGAGGGATACCAATTATTTTATCATGTTTCAACAGCGTTTCTGTTGGAAAATCTGTTACCACACAATTTACTTGCTCATTATCCAATGCCTGAATTAAGTCCGTTTCATTAATCAGCCCACCCCTTGCAAAATTCAAAATTCGAACACCCGGTTTCATCATCTGAAATTTCGATTTATCAATAAATCCACGAGTTGCATCAGCTAAAGGAACGTGAAGGCTGACATAGTCGGAAATGGATAAGAGATGTTCAAAACCTTTAGCTTTTTTAACATGTTGAGATAGACCCCAGGCTGCATCTACAGAAATATATGGATCATAACCAATAACTTTCATACCAAGACTTTCTGCAGCATTGGCCACCAAACGCCCTATAGCTCCAAGACCTATTATTCCCAGGGTTTTACCGGCAAGTTCAGGACCTACGAAATTTGATTTTCCTCCCTCAACTAATTTAGGTACCTCTTCACCTTTTCCAATTAGAGTCTTGGCCCAGTTAATACCACCAACAATATCTCTTGATGAAAGAAATAGACTAGTCAAAACAAGTTCCTTCACAGCATTTGCATTAGCTCCAGGAGTGTTAAAAACTACAATTCCTTTTTCACTACATTTATCAATAGGAATATTATTTACACCGGCACCAGCCCGGCCAATGGCCAATAAGCTTTCCGGCAACTCCATATCATGCATCTTATAACTACGAACCAGGATTGCATCCGGATTTAAAATTTCAGATGCTTTTTCATATTCCTCATAAGGCATCAGTGATAAACCTTCTGATGAAATTTTATTGAGTGTTTGTATTTTAAACATTTTAAAAAATCTACTTATTGATTATTCATTTCAAATTTCTTCATAAACTCTACGAGCTTTTTTACTCCAGCTTGTGGCATTGCATTATAGATACTGGCTCTCATTCCTCCCACGGTGCGGTGTCCTTTCAAAGTCATTAATCCTACACCGGCAGCTTCCTTTATAAATTTAGCGTTCATATCATCATCAGGAAGCACAAATGGCACATTCATGATAGATCGGAAAGGATCTTTCACCGTTGACTCGAAGATTTTTGAATTATCTAAAAAATCATAGAGCCATCCGGCTTTTTCCCTGTTTATTTCCTCCATGGTAGCAACACCTCCCTGATCAGCTAGCCATTCAAATACTTTACCTGCCAGATACACACCAAAGCTTGGTGGCGTATTATATAATGATCCGGCATTTGAATGCACTTCATAATTGAACATAGTGGGGGTAATGTCTAAAGCACTACCTAAAAGATCATCGCGTACGATTACTATAGCAAGTCCTGCAGGTCCAATATTTTTCTGAGCACCGGCATATATAACTCCAAATTCAGATACATCATAAACCTGTCCTAGAATATTAGAGGACATATCGGCAACTATAGGGATGGAACCAGTATCAGGCAATGATGGAAAAGTTGTTCCATAAATAGTATTATTGGTAGTGATATGCACATAATCCGCTTCAGGATCAAACATATCTTTACTGATCTCAGGAATATAATTGAAAACTTTATCATCAGATGAGGCAACTACATTGATATCACCATATCTTTTTGCTTCTGCAATCGCTTTTTTTGACCATTGTCCGGTATTGATATAGTCTGCTTTTTTCCTGGATGAAAATAAATTTAAAGGAACCATTGCGAATTGACTCGAAGCTCCTCCCTGAACGAATAATACTTTATAATTATCAGGAATATCCATTAAAGTTCTCAGATCTGATTCAGCCTTTTGGATCACTTCTGTAAATTCTTTGGAACGATGACTTATTTCCATCACTGAACTCCCCGTACCTTTGAAATCCAGTAATTCTTTTTGCGCACTTTCAAGAACAGGTTCCGGCAAAGTAGCGGGTCCTGCTGAGAAATTAAAAACTCTGCCCATAGTCTAAAAATTTAATAAAATTTAACTTTAGGAATTAATTTGGATGATTTGTAAAAAACACTGCCAAGTTATAAAAATATGCTGACTTTTTCTTCGAAAAAATATGAAATATTTACCCGGAATGCATATTTATTAATTGAAATAGAACTTTATTTAAAATCATTGGTGTTTAGCCTATCTTTGGGTTTTAATTTATGAATATTGGCTAAAACAAAATCTATATTTATTTGTCAGAGTTGTGGAGTTCAATCCGCCAAATGGGTGGGCAATTGTCCTTCATGTAATGAGTGGAATTCGTTTGTTGAAGAATTGGTGCGAAGTGAAACTAAAAAGCCAGGAAGAACTAACTATTCTATAAAAGGGAATACTGCTGAAGGCCCTCAATTGCTGAAAAATATTAAGAATGAAAATCTTCCAAGGTTTTCTTCCAGAGACTTTGAATTCGATCGGGTATTGGGTGGTGGCATTGTACCTGGTTCTGTAGTTTTAATTGGTGGCGATCCTGGCATAGGCAAATCTACTTTAATGCTACAGGTAACTCTGGGGCTTTCAGAAAAAAAGATCCTGTATATTTCCGGTGAAGAAAGCGCACCACAGATAAGAATGAGGGCAGAAAGGATAGGATCCATTCCTGATAATTGCTATATAATGTCAGAAACTGATATGGATGCTGTTTTTATGGGTATTCAGAAAATTGTTCCTGATATAATTATTATTGATTCCATTCAAACCCTTACTTCTCCTGAACTTGATGCTCCTTCAGGATCGGTTTCTCAAATACGTCATTGTGCGAATGAGTTGATGAAATTTGCAAAGGAGAATAACATACCAACGTTTCTTATTGGACATATCACGAAAGAAGGAAGTATCGCGGGTCCTAAGGTACTTGAACATATGGTTGATACTGTTCTGCAATTCGAAGGAGATCGTCAGCATATTTACCGGATATTACGAAGCGTTAAAAATCGATTTGGATCTACATCGGAATTGGGTATATATGAAATGCATGGTGAGGGATTAAAAATTGTAGAGAATCCCTCGGAATTATTGTTGACACAAAGAGATGAAGTAGTAAGTGGTGTTTCTATTGGAGCTACAGTTGAAGGAATTCGACCATTGCTAATAGAGGTACAATCTTTAGTGGGTCCTGCGACCTTTGGAAATCCGCAGAGAAGCACAACAGGATTTGACTTCAAACGATTAAATATGTTATTGGCTGTTTTGGAAAAGAGAGCGGGATTCCGTTTAAGTTCGCAGGATGTCTTTTTAAATATTACTGGTGGTATCAAGGTTGATGATCCGGCTCTAGATTTGTCAGTTTGTATGGCTATAATTTCCTCCTACCAGGAAATAACTATTCCTCAAGATACCTGTTTTGCAGCCGAAATAGGATTAAGCGGTGAATTGCGTACAGTAAGTCGTATTGATAATCGTATTTTAGAAGCGGAAAAACAGGGTTTTCAAAGAATTGTTATTTCAAATTATAACAAGAGGAACTTGAATAAGAGAAAATCTTCAATTGAAATTATAACCTGCAATAGGATTGATCAGGTGATAAGGAAAATATTGGGTAATAAATAATGCTATAATAACATGCTAGACATTTTGGTTGAAAAACTGGGATTAGATCCCTGGTTAGCTTCTTATATCCTTCTTCCGGTTCTTATTTTCATGGCTAGAATATTGGACGTTTCTATAGGTACAATCAGGGTGATATTTATTATGCAGGGAAATAAACGTCTTGCTCCCCTTCTCGGCTTTATAGAGTCATTTATTTGGCTGGTTGCCATCAGCCAGATTGTCCGGAATATTGATAACATATTTTCATATGTGGCTTTTGCAGGTGGATATGCTGTCGGGACTTATGTTGGATTGTACCTGGAAGAAAAACTTGCTTTTGGAAAAGTATTAGTAAGAGTTATTACTAAAAAAGATGCAAGTGAACTTATCGAGTATCTTATTTCCAACAATTTTCATTTTACCAATGTGCCGGCTGAAGGAAGATTTGGACCTGTAAATGTTATATTTTTTGTAATAAAAAGAGACTATTTACATCAAATAACTGGTGCTATTAAGAGATTTAATCCCAAGGCATTTTATACCGTAGAGTCAATAAAAGAAACAAGCGAATATCAATTTGTGGAACCACAAAGACGAAGAAATTTTTTCGGCCAACTTTCATTGAAGAGAAAATAATATGATCCAAAAATTTAAAATACCGCATACACTCGTCCTTTTGTTTTCAATGATAATCGTATCATTATTAGCAACGTATATTTTACCTCAGGGCAATTTTGAGAGAGAGGAAGACGAAAATGGACATTCTGTTGTTGTGCCTGGAAGTTATCATCAATTATCTGAGAAGCAATATTTGAAGCCATGGGATTTGTTTACCGTCATCCCAAGAGCTTTTGCTGAAACCCAGGGTATTATTTTTTTTGTATTTATCATTGGTGGGGCCTTATCAGTAATAAGAAGTTCAGGTATGATTGACGCCTTTCTAGGGAGGGTGATTCAGAAATATGGAGAAAAACCCTGGCTATTGATTTTTTTTACGATGATGGTTTTCAGTATTGGATCAAGCACTCTTGGAATGGCGGAGGAATTCATTCCTTTTGTACCAATTCTACTCATGCTCTGTGTATCTTTGAAGTTAGATCGAATAACGGCTATTGGCATCATGGTAGTTGGTTATGGGATAGGATATGGGGTGGCAACCATCAATCCTTTTACGGTTATCATAGCTCAGGAAGTAGCACAATTAAAGCCCGCCTCCGGTTTTGTATATCGAATGATACTTTTTCTGCCTTTCTTTTTTGTAGGATTTCATCACGTGTATAAATATGCAAAAAAGGTATATAAGAATCCCGATAATAGTATTTTAAAGGATAAAGAGAAAGTAGATGAAATTCATATGGATACTTCCCGGAAAATCACCTATCGGGATTGGATCATTTTAGGATTTATAGGTGCCTCACTTTTTTTATTAGTATTTGGTATATCGGAACTTTCAGGATGGCATTGGTACCTGGTTGAACTCGGAGCGGTATTTCTTGCTTTAACAATCGTTGTTGCCATTGTAGGAAAAATTTCTCCCGATAGGACTGCTAAAGAATTTTCAATAGGAGCTTCTGAATTGACAACAACAGCCTTGTTGATAGGTTTTGCCAGGGCAATTGCATTATTATTACAAGAAGGAAATGTACTGGACACCATAGTATATGCGCTGGCTTCTCCATTAGAGACTGTAGGAACTGAGCTTGCTGCTGTTGGAATGTACTTGATTCAAAGCATGATAAATTTGTTTATACCTTCCGGCAGTGGTCAGGCGTATGTAACCATGCCATTGATGACACCCATAGCCGACCTTACAGGTATTTCAAGGCAGATAGCTGTTCTTGCCTATCAATTTGGTGATGGATTTACCAATATGATAGTTCCTACTAATGCTGTTTTAATGGGAATTCTTGGTATTGGTAAAATACCTTATGATAAGTGGTTCAAATTTATATTTCCTTTGATCGTAAAACTGTGGATTTTGGGTTCTATTGCATTGATAATAGCAGTATTAATCGGATATCATTAATAATGCCAAGATAAATACCCTATCTGGGAGATTTTTCTTTCTTTTACATTGTTATATATATATATAGTAAATAATAAAAGCAGATAATTATGGATTTTAGAATTGAAAAAGATACCATGGGAGATGTGAAAGTTCCCGCTGATAAATATTGGGGAGCCCAGACCCAGAGGTCAAAAGACAACTTTAAGATTGGTGGAGACAATATGCGCATGCCAAAAGATATCATCACAGCATTTGCCTATCTTAAAAAGGCCGCCGCTATTACCAATAAGGAATTAGGTGTGCTCAGCAGTGACAAGTCGGATATTATTGGTCGTGTATGCGATGAGATCCTGGAAGGAAAACTTGATGATCAGTTTCCACTGGTAGTATGGCAGACAGGATCAGGTACACAATCAAATATGAACGTAAATGAGGTTGTAGCCAATCGTGCCCATGTATTACTTGGAGGAGAACTATCCGATGAGAAGAAAAAAATACATCCCAATGATGATGTTAACAAGTCACAGTCATCGAACGACACCTTTCCTACTGCCATGCATATTGCAGGTTACATTTACATAGTAGATAGTACTATTCCCAATGTCAAGAAATTGAGGGATACCCTGGATGCCAAAGCCAGAGAATTTAAGGATGTTGTAAAAATCGGCCGTACTCATTTCATGGATGCTACCCCACTTACACTTGGCAATGAGTTTTCAGGATATGTTTCTCAATTGGACCATGGACTAAAAGCTCTAAAAAATACATTTGCTCATTTATCTGAGCTTGCTCTGGGAGGAACTGCTGTAGGAACCGGATTGAATACTCCTAAAGGTTATGCTGTTCTGGTTGCACAAAAAATAGCTGAACTTACCGGTAAACCTTTCATCACAGCTGAAAATAAATTTGAATCACTAGCTGCTCATGATGCAATTGTTGAAACATCTGGAGCATTGAAGCAACTAGCAGTAAGCCTGATGAAAATTGCCAATGATATCAGAATGCTTGCTTCAGGCCCAAGGAGTGGAATAGGTGAAATAATTATTCCAGCCAATGAACCAGGTTCTTCAATTATGCCCGGAAAGGTGAACCCTACACAAGTTGAAGCGCTTACTATGGTATGTGCCCAGGTAGTAGGTATGGATACTGCTATTAGTATTGGAGGCATGAACGGACATTTTGAATTGAATGTTTATAAACCATTAATGATTTACAATCTGCTTACCTCTGCACAGTTGCTTGGCGATGCTTGTTTATCATTCAATGATAATTGTGCTATCGGTATTGAACCCAATGAAACTGCTATTGAAACGCACCTTGAAAATTCATTAATGCTGGTTACAGCACTTAATACACATATTGGTTATGAAAATGCTGCCAAGATAGCAAAGAAAGCTCATACCGATGGAAGCACCCTCCGTGAAGCTGCTATCGCTTTGGAACTGGTCACTAATGAAGAATTTGACGCATGGGTTGATCCTAAAAAAATGATTGGAAGTTTGGATTAGGATCCAGTATTATTTGACTTTATTAATCTTTTTTTTGTACATTGGTGCTTATTTTATAATTATCAACCTATAATTTTAGAAAATGAAAAATCTTATTATTCTTTTATGTTTAGTATTTGTGGTCACTTCGGTTAGCACTACCTATGCTCAACTCTCAAAACAGGAAAAGAAAGAGTGGAAGAAGAAAGCCAAAGCATTGAAGAAGAATCCTGAAGAATTAAAAAATCTTTATGATGAAAATGCTGCGTTAAAAAGTGAAACTTCAGGATATAAAAGGCAAATCTCCTCACTTGAAGGCAAACTAAAGGAGAAGGACAATCAAATAGCTTCCATGACCCAAAGTATGAGAACTATGGAAAGTGAACTTCTTGCGGCTAAAGAACAAATGACCTCCGGGCCAGCAGGGCCATCCTATGATGATTCAGGAGTGGTTTTCAAAGTACAAATCGGAGCTTTCAGAAACAAAGACCTATCCAAGTACTTTGATAACACCGAAAATTTCAGTGGTGAAACCGAGGATGGTGTCCAAAAAATCACCCTGGGAAGGTTCAGCGATTATTGGGAGGCTGATACATTTAAAAAATATCTTAGAGAAATGGGTGTTAATGATGCATGGATTGTACCATATAAAGATGGTGTTCGTGTTGCCATGAAAGATGTTTTAGAAGGAGTTATATAAAGAGAATAATAAAATTACAATATATTTAATCCCGCATTTATGCGGGATTTTTTATTTCTTATTGATTTTACCCACTACAATAACTGAAAGACCGAAAGATTTTAAAAATAACTTGTCGATATGTTTAATAACAGGAACCAGTTTGTCAAAAATCTTCATCTGACCTTTGGGGATAACCTCATTTTTCTGGAGTTTTCCTGATATATACCAACCCAGTTTCCCGAAAATATTAAAATATTCTTTTTTTAATATGGTGAAATCATTTTTCAGAAAAAGGCTCTGAAGTGTGGATTTGTTATACCTTCTGTAATGCCCCAATGCCTTATCAAAGGAGTTGTACAAAAACCTGTCGGCAGGAACAAGTATAATAAGCGTTCCACCTGGCTTCAATAAGTATTTACAATTTTTAATTGCAAGATTGTCTTCCTTAATATGTTCTACCACATTGAGTGCAAAAATTGTGTCGTAGGAATGTGCCTGCAGCTTAAACCCTTCTTCAAAATCCTTATCGATTAAGTCAATTTTTAATACATCATTAAGATTCGGAAAGTCTTGAAACGATTTTTTCAGGTATTGACAATAATTTTTTCTGATATCACTCAAGGTAATATCTGCTCCTGATTCAAGAAAGAATTTAGAAATATTACCAATTCCGCTACCAATTTCCAGGATCTTTCCTGAACAATATGGACGAATTGTATGGTACATCCATTTATTGAAGTTGTCTGCTTTCGCTATTACTTCAAGAGTGGATCGTCCTTCCTTATCTAACTCAGTAAACTCAAAATCTTTCATTAAAACAGATTGTATTTAATAATACATATTATGGCCCAAATACCATCCTTCCAATTAATTTTTTTGCCTTCACTAAACTGCCTGCCATAATAAGAAATACCTACTTCGTAGATCCTTACATTTTTTAATTTCGAAATTTTAGCAGTTATTTCAGGTTCGAATCCAAACCGCTTTTCCTTTAATTTTAAGTTTTTTACAAGATCCGTCTTAAATAATTTATAACATGTTTCCATATCCGTTAAATTCAAATTGGTAAACATGTTTGACAGGGAAGTTAAAAATTTGTTCCCAAGTGAATGCCAGAAGAAAAGAATCCGATGGGCACTGCCTCCTAAAAATCTTGAACCATATACGATATCAGCATGTCCATCGACCACAGGCTTAAGTAATATATTAAATTCATTGGGGTCATATTCTAAATCAGCATCCTGGATAATTAAAAAATCTCCTGTAACTTTATTTATTCCTGTTTGTATGGCAGCACCCTTGCCTTTATTTTTTTCATGTGAAAACAATTGAATATTTTCATCGGTATTGGAAATATACTTTTCAATCTCCTTAGCTGTATTATCCTGTGAGGCATCGTCAACTATTATTATTTCTTTATTAATGTTTTCTATCAGAGCTACTTCTGATACTCTTTGCAGTACAGTAGAAATAGTCTTTTCTTCATTAAATACAGGGATAATTATAGAAAGCAATTGAACGGGCATGATATTTAATTTTCAGAATAAAACTTCAATAAATAAGTATCAGGATTATTTATTTTCAGAACCACATTAAATTTTTCCTTATGGTCGTTTACGGCAGGTAAAAGATATTCATATGTTTGTCTGTAACCCAGGTTTTCAAGAACAATATAATCAGCTTTTCTCTTTTCAAGGTCATTTATCATTTCCTCGGTATCCTGAGCATATTTAAAATTGGAAGTATAAGTATCGGAATGCAAATGAAAAAGCATGGGTTTACGACATATTACCACTACATCTTTTTGACCCTCTGTTTTAAACCAATTTGCAACCTTAAAATAATTTTTCCATGCTGCCGGATACTCATTAACCGATTTGATATGAAGCCTTTTAATAGAAGTTGAAAAAGCCAGACCTACAATTACAAGTAAAAGGATGCTGATCTTAACATTCAATTTAAAGAAAGAAGAAATATTGGAAATTATACTGTCAACACCAAGGACCAGAAAAAAGATCAATAAAGGTACAATAGGAAGAATAAACCTTACACCAGTCCATACCTCAGGCCATAATAACAGAATGCCAAATGTGCCTAATAAATAACTGAAAATAATCAATCCGTTTTTCCTTAGTTTAAATAAACCGAAAGCCATAATCGCCAGAATAGTAAAACCGACTATCCATTCAGATACAGCTACCGGTTCCAGGTAGTTTACTTTGATGAAGGGAAGGCTACTTGATGGAATTTCCCGTGTTATATATCTAGACACGTTAGAGAAAAAACGATTGAAATAATCAGCGATATCCGCATTTCCCAATTCAGGCCGGTATGGATTGATCATTACCAGTGGCTTGATATATGAATTACCTCCCAGATTTCTCCCCCTGATGATCCATGGTAAAGCCAGTGCAAAAAATCCGGTCATAAAAAATGCGATGGCTCTCCATTGTTTTTTAATTATCAGATATAGAACCAATCCCCCAAACAATGCCAGTCCACTGGATCTGATATAGTAAGCAATAACCAGGGTGACTAATGTTAAATACGTAAAAGGATTTTTAAATATATTAGCTTTAAAATCAATATTAATAATAAATGCCAAACAGAGAAATGAAAATAAAATAAATGATATTTCACTCATGATCATGGTGCTGTACAATAAAACATGAGCATTTAATAAAAGAAAGAATGTTGACAAAAATGCGATTTTCGGACTCTTGCTGAATTTATTAAATAAATAATAGGCTAAATAAAGACTGATCAGGAGGAATATTCCATTTAGTATTTTCAGAAATGTAAATGAATCTGAAAATTGCATAAATATAGATAATATAAAAGAATAGCCCGGAGGATAATGATTGTTTGGGCCATTATTTATACTTGCAATATTAACGTATCCTTCTCCCTGCGATAGTGCTTTTCCGAGGACATAATAATATGCATTATCCCCATTCAAGTCTAATTTCTTATCAAATATATATCCATAAACAGCTATAAAAAGAATAGCAATAACCACAATATATATTGCATTTTCTACCCACGAATCCTTCCGGCCTCCTGTTTTATCCGGGTGAATAGTTGCTTGTTCTAACTGTCGCTCTGTCTTTTGTAACTTTTTCTTCTTCGTCATCATCTGAAAATGAATGGTAAAGATATACATTTCAGGAATTATATTTATTTAGCGATTTAGCGATTTAGCGATTTTGTGAATTAGTGATCCCGAAGTCTCCGGAGAAATTACTGGCTCAGCGTTATCCAACAATGTAATTCCTGCGAAAGAAGGAATCTTTATGCTTAATATTATCCCAGTGTCGGGAACTTGTATTAATGTAAACAAGTTTTCATAATATAGATAAGCCCCCTTACAGGGAGCACTTTTTTTCCATTTTCATTATGAGAAAAGATCCCCGGATCCAGTCCGGGGATGATGACGAAATCTAAAGGAGAATCTCCTGTCGATGAAACCATCTCATCCATTCCCTTTTCTTATTCCCGATGAAAGCAGGATAAAGAATCTCCCCTGCGGGAACAAGAGATTAGTACTCTCCGACTTTCATTTAGTGATTTAGTGATGTAGAAATTTCAGGAGATTACCAGGACTTATACCATTTATCCCTCGAGGAATAAATCTTTTCAACAGATAATAGAAGAATTATTCAATGGTTTTTCAATACTAACTGTAAATTTGTATTATGTTTTGGAGTTACTTTTTATACTATGAGGATAATAAAAGATGACACAGTAGCTGTGATCATTGACATACAGGAACGATTGTTTCCACATATGTTCAATAAGTCACAACTGGAAATGAATGTAGAGATACTTTTGAATGGATTAGAGATTCTGGATATACCCATCCTGCTGACAGAGCAATACAGCAAAGGATTGGGAAGCACCATTCCTTCCATCCAAAGAAGTCTGGCAGAAACCAGGCCGATAGAGAAGCTAACCTTCAGCTGTTGTGGCGAAAACAGGTTTATAACGGAATTAAATAAAATTAATAAAAAGCATGTAATACTTGCAGGAATTGAAGCCCATGTATGTGTATTACAAACAGTACTTGACCTGGTTGAGTTTGGATTTCAACCTGTACTGGTTGAAGATTGTGTGTCCTCAAGGAGAGAAAATGATAAATTAATAGCATTAGACAGGATAAGGAATTCAGGTGCAATTATTACAACTTATGAATCTATCTTACTTGAACTCTGCCAGGTTGCGGGTACTGAGAAATTTAAAATGATTTCAAAATTGATCAAATAAAAATGTCAGATCATATTCCAGGTAAAATGGAGGTTTTATCAGGTTTAATAATTCATGATTTAAACCTTGAGGAAGAGAAAAACATAGTTTTAGCTCATAACCTGGAGGAATTGAAATCTAAACTTGAAAAAATAATTGCATATTTGCTTGATAATGAATTTGAACGATTGTTAAACGCTATGTATCGATTGGATATTAATGAAAATAAGTTCAAAGAGGCCCTTGCGTTTAACGGGAGTCAGGATATTTCGGAAAGAATTACTGAATTAATCATTGAAAGAGAAGTTCAGAAAATCGAAACAAGAATCAGATATAAAAGTTAAACAGTTCAACGTTACTATGATTGATGATAAATCAAGGGTAATTGCAGTCGATTTTGACGGAACGATTGTGGAGCATAATTTTCCTGGAATAGGAAGAGAAATGCTATTCGCTTTTGATACGCTTAAGGAATTACAAAAAAAGGGTCATAGAATTATATTATGGACTTTCCGGACTGGTAAGTATCTTGATGAGGCCGTGGCGTACTGTCACAAAAATGGCATAGATTTTTATGCCGTAAATAAAAGCTTTCCTGAAGAAGAGTTATCGAAGGATGTTCCTCGTAAGATTCAGGCAGATCTATTCATTGATGATCGGAATCTGGGTGGATTTCCGGGATGGAGTAAGGTATGGCAAATGCTACACCCGGAAAATGGAGATTTTATTCACAGGCTGGTAAATCCAAGAGCCCATCAGAATTATGCTAAAGAAAGATCGATATTGTTTAAACTGAAAAAAGTTTTCAAAGTGAAATGACATGGCAAAGTTAAAAACCAGGGAACAGATTGAACTGATGCGAAAGAGTGCTCAGCTGGTAAGTAAAACACTGGGTATCTTAGCTTCTGAAATAAAACCTGGTATTTCTCCCTTAAGACTTGATGAAATCGCGGAGGAATATATACGTGATCAAGGGGCGATCCCCGGATTTAAGGGACTCTATGGATTTCCGAATACCTTATGTACATCATTAAACCATGCCGTAGTTCATGGCATTCCCAATGACACCCCTTTATTGGAAGGTGATATCATTTCTGTTGATTGTGGAGCTTTAATGAATGGATTTTATGGTGACCAGGCTTATACCTTTATGGTTGGGGAAGTATCTGATGATATAAAACAATTGATTCAAGTCACTAAAGAATGCCTGGTAAAAGGTATTGAACAGGCACGTAGCGGAAACAGAATTGGAGATATTGGTTTCGCTATACAGGAACATGCTGAAAAATATGGATTTGGAGTAGTAAGAGAACTTGTCGGTCATGGAATAGGCCAGAAAATGCATGAATCACCCGAAGTACCCAATTATGGGAAAAGAGGTAAAGGGACAAAATTAGTTAATGGTATGACTTTGGCTATTGAACCAATGATTAACCTGGGAACTAAAAATGTAAAACAAATGAATGATGGGTGGACGATTATTACAGCTGATGGTAGACCTTCTGCTCATTTTGAACATGATATCGCTATTGTCAATGGAAGTCCTGAAATTCTTTCAACCTTTGAATATATCGAAAAAGTTCTTACATAGATAAAATAAAAAAAAGAAGTTTTGAAATTTTGTAGCCAATGTGGAAGTGATAAGATTAAATTTGAAATCCCTCAAGGGGATTCAATTAGCAGATACATATGTAATATATGTTCCACTATTCATTATCAAAATCCAAAAGTAATTGTAGGCTGTTTACCAGTTTATAATGACAGAATTGTGATATGTAAGCGAGCCATTGAGCCATGCAAAGGGAAATGGAATTTACCAGCGGGATTTATGGAAAATGGGGAACGCGCTGAGGATGGTGCTTTGCGTGAATTGAAGGAGGAAACAGGGCTGGATGGTTCTATAATAAAATTACATTGTATTTACAGCATTCCTCATGTAAATCAGGTATATCTTATTTTTTTAACTCAAATAAACTCTACGAATATTGATCCGGGAGAAGAGAGCCTTGAAGTAAAATTCTTTAATATCCATGAGTTACCCTGGGGGGATATTGGATTTTCATCCAGTGTATTTGCTATTCAGAAGTATTTGGAATATATGAATGGAGCAGATACAAAAGCCTATATTGGAAGTTATGTAATGGCAGGTCCGGAAATTAGAGAAGATTTTATTTAATCGTAAAACAGAAATCTAGTATAACTGGCAGTCTATTAGCTATCTTTTCAATTTTTCAACAAGATTATCCAGAAGATTGGTTAATGCTTCCTGCCAGGTTTCATCAGCATCCCATGATTCACCTACATATACCTCATTTCTCGCCAGGTTTTTTATATAAAATTTATGAATTGGGGCATCTGCCGGAATAGTCCTCAAGGTAATCGTTCCATCAGGCTTTTTCTTCATTGTAATATAATCCGTTTCGATATCATTGGTTTCATAATCTAAGAATTCCTTGACCATGCGGCCAGTGGATTGAATGCGAACCAGTCTATAAAGAAAACCATCCCGGTATAACTGTTCTTCACCCTTATCAAGATTTACTAATTCATACTTCCAGGGATAATTTTGGAATAACCTGTCAATTTCAAAATTTTGTCTTTCAACAGCAGCATTCGCTTTTTCAATTTCTTTGGCAATTCTGTTGTTCAATATTCCGCCTGGTCTATTTGCGGGAATAGGAACTTCTTCAAATTTGGGAACAGCAAGCTTATCTACTCGTAAATCCTCTGGAAAACTCTGATATTTTAATCCTTTGATGATCGTAAAAGTATTGAGGAATTCAGGTTGATCAATTATAAGATGATTGGTTTTTACCATATCTTTTCTAATCGATACCCCATAAATTTTTTTCATCGCCTTTTCAAGATCCTTGTTTTGATCTTTATATGCGCTCTGCCCATTAGCGATAAAAAGAGCATCCTTACTGTATGGTGTAATCACAATTACATATCTGAGTGATTCTTTGTTTTTAATTTTCAACCATACCTTGCTTAATACGATAATGTATTTAATTTCTCTTTTTGTAAAAATATCAGCGTATGCTTTTGAAACTTCCGGATTGGCAAATACATCATCCAAATAGGCATATGCGACTGCATCAATTCCAATTTTCTTAAAGTATTCATGTGATTCTGATGCGTATGACTTCCAGTCTCCCCTTAAAGAACTGTTTTTAGAAACCGGCGGTACCGATACCAATACAAGAGATTTTGATTCCAGGAGATCTTTTGGTAGTTCATTTTTATAATTTAAAAATCGGAAGCCCACTACATTAATTTCCTCCTCCTCCTGTCCATAAGTGTGGAATGCAAAAAGTATTAAAAAGAAGATTAGAAACAGTTTTTGATGTATATACATGAATTATATTTCTTTAAAAAAAAACAATTTATGAAGTCTTTAGTTTATTACGTTAACGATGGGATAGTTATTTTATATTTCTTTGATTATTTGGAAGGAAAAAATAATTCATCTAATTTAGCGGTTCAAATCAATTATCACCACACAGTAGTAATTGATTTATAAAGAAGAGTGGAGAGACTGGCTCGATGAAGCTCTAGCAACCTGGTTAAATACCAAGGTGCTAATTCCTGAACCCGTTTAAGACAGGGGAATATAAATTGTATTACGATGAAAAAAACACAGAAAAGGATTATCAATCTCTACGGATTATTACCACGAATCGGTTTTGTTCCACATTTTCTATTAACATCAAAAATCTGCAATACATGCTATATGCGTAGCAGCTATTGTTGTTAATCCTATCATTAAATCGACAGGTTATGTCATTAGGGAAATTCCTTATTCTTACTAATTTATCTTACATTTTAACCAAACAAACTTGAAATTATGTCAACCCAATTAAAATACGAAACGTTACAATTGCATGCAGGTCATGAGATAGACGAAACTACAAGATCACGGGCAGTACCCATTTACCAGACATCTTCATATACTTTCAGAGATGCACAACATGGTGCCGATTTATTCGCACTGAAAGAATTTGGCAATATCTATACAAGGATAATGAATCCAACAACAGATGTTTTTGAAAAGAGAATTGCAGCTCTTGAAGGTGGGGTAGCTGCTTTGGCTGTAGCTTCCGGACAGGCTGCTCAATTAGTTGCTTTGCTTAACATCCTCGAGTCAGGAGACAATCTGGTATCTACCAGTTATTTATATGGGGGAACCTATAACCAGTTTAAAGTTACCTTCAAACGATTGGGAATAGAGGCCAGATTTACTGAGAATGATGATCCCAAAAGCTTCGAAAAGCTAATTGATGAGAAAACAAAAGCGTTATATCTGGAAACCATAGGCAATCCTGAATTTAACATCCCTGATTTTGAAGCTATTGCGGAAGTAGCAAAAAAGAACAATATTCCATTGATCGTTGATAATACATTTGGAGCTGCAGGATTTTTATTCCGTCCTCTGGAACACGGTGCCAATGTTGTTACCGCATCGGCTACCAAGTGGATTGGAGGACATGGAACGAGTATCGGCGGCGTGATCGTTGACGGAGGTAATTTTAATTGGGGAAATGGCAAATTCCCTCAATTTTCAGAACCTTCTGAAGGATATCATGGACTGAAATTCTGGGAAGTTTTTGGTGAGGATGGACCATTTGGCAATATAGCTTTTATCATCAGAGCAAGGGTAGAAGGCTTACGAGACCTGGGTCCTGCATTAAGTCCTTTCAATTCGTTTCTTTTATTACAAGGACTTGAAACACTATCATTGAGGTTGGAAAGGACTTTTTCC
>Ga0316187_10001574_pt1 | contig 19828 bp, 19 predicted proteins | sample CroRivburrow1_MG_FD_204927 | JGI IMG/M metagenome (GOLD analysis project Ga0316187, IMG submission 204927) | Coastal sediment microbial communities from Maine, United States - Cross River worm burrow 1 | ecosystem: Environmental > Aquatic > Marine > Coastal > Sediment | place: USA: Maine...
GTCTTAGCATCATTGGCCGCAGAATTGCCATTGAATATGCCAACACCGGATTCAATAGACCAATGGAGTGAAACAGCGTTTCATCAGAACCCAAAACTTGTAGCACGACGCAGTGCTACAGCTGTGGCACGACAAAATATTGAACTTCAGCGATCAGGCCATTATCCTACGCTGGCGCTTGTGGGATCGCATGCGCTTAACCGAAGCGATGCTTCGAGTGCCTCAGATACAGATAGCAGCAGCATAGGCCTACAGTTGAGTGTGCCTTTATACTCAGGTGGGGGTACAAGCTCACGCACCCGTCAGGCTCGTTTTGACTTTGAAAAAGCGCAGCAGAATCTGGATAAAGAGCGCCGGGCTGTTAAGCGACAGGTTCGAGATGCCTATCGTGGTGTAGCTTCAAGTATCAGCCGAGTGAATGCCTTGAAGGCTACAACAGTTTCTGCAAAGAGTGCATTAGAGGCAACAGAAGCTGGTTTTGAGGTGGGAACTAGAACCATGGTTGATGTACTGGCAGAGCAGCGCAACCTCTATCGAGCTCGTCGTGATTACTCCCGTGTGCGATATGATTATATTCTGAACGGTCTGCTGCTAAAGCTGGCGGCAGGTAGTCTGTCACAGGTTGATCTTGAAAATATAAACCATTGGTTAAACTAAGAAAATAGCTCTTTTAGAGGGTGCCTATAGTTTCTCTGAATGAGGTCTTCTTTCAACTTTCAAAGCCTACAGAGCTGTACACTTAACTGCTTGTGTGCAATTTAAAGAGATAATCTTTTGCGATTTAGATGAGTTGCAAGGTGATATGATTGAAAAATAATAATTTTTTTAAGTATTTTTTGCTAAAAAGTAGTAAAAAAAAGTAGATTATTACGTGATATTTGTATATGTTACGTTTCAGCAGCTTTTGTTTAGTAGTGGTTCAGGCAGTACCTTGCAGTATATACAGCAGAACCTTGCGCAATTTCTTAACAATCTGCATGTTTGTACTAAATCATATATATAGAGGTAATCCAGAATGGCTACAGGCACAGTAAAATGGTTCAACGATAGTAAAGGTTTCGGCTTTATTGCTCCTTCTGACGGAAGTGATGATGTATTTGTACATCATTCAGCAATTCAGTCTAGTGGCTTCAAATCTCTGGCAGAAGGCCAGCAGGTAACATTTGAAGTTGAACGTGGTGCAAAAGGGCTTAGCGCAACTAACGTAGTTCCGCAATAAGTTCGGTCTGTATCTAAGACAGCAAAAACCCCGCAATTGCGGGGTTTTTGCTGTCTGGAGAATTATTATTATCACAAGCAGTTTCTATTGTGTATGTGCCAGTAGCATGCTTTAGATAATTGTCCGCATATTATGCCGCCAGATATGTCCATGCTGGTCTCTGTGCATGTGATCAATCACTGGTCTTGAGTAAAATAACAAGGTGACTTTTAGTATTGAGCGGTAATATGAGTGAGGGAGTTACTGCGCGACATTTTGCCGCAGCTGCATACCGGTAACACACAATGGTGGTTATCATGTGTGGTTGAAATACACTATGGATTAAAGAGCCTCGTTTGAATAGCATCGCTTCAATGTCACCAGCCAAAAGCCTGAAAGCGCTGTTTTGGTTGCGTACATTTACCATTCTGGGACAGCTTTCCGTTATTGCTTTGGTTGAAACCAAACTGGCAATGAATCTGCCTTTGGTGCCAATGCTTATTACTATCGGGGGATTGGCGCTGTGGAATGTTGCTGCTTACTGGCGACAAAGCCAGTCATGGGAAACAACCCAGCTTGAAATGTTTATGAATCTTGCTGTGGATGCCACAGCTTTAACCTTTCTGCTCTATTGGTCGGGTGGAGCGACTAATCCTTTCGTCTCTCTCTATTTAATCCCTATCGCTATTGCATCGGCAGCATTGAGCGCCCGCTATATCTGGTCTACCGCTTTAATGTGTATTGCTTATTACTCTTTTCTTATGCTTTTTTATACACCGTTGCCTCCTGTGCATGGTGATTATGGCAGTGACTTTAATGCTCATATCTTTGGAATGTGGGTGAATTTTATTTTGAGCGCGGCGCTGATGGCGACCATAGTTGCAGGCATATCCCAGGCAATTCATAAACGTGATAAATCATTGGCTAAGGCCAGAGAAGAGGCCTTGGGTAATGAAAAGATTGTAGCCATGGGAACCCTGGCGGCAGGTGTCGCACATGAGATTAGTACCCCACTGTCAACCATGACAATGATTGCTGATGAGTTGCTGCATGTGCCTGATCCGGACCAGGTGCTTCATCCAGATTTGATTTTAATGCGCAAACAGATCGATATCTGCAAGGAACGCATTAAAGATTTGCTGAATCATGCTGGCCACACACGAAGTGAGGGTGGGCATGCTGTGTTGTTACGTCAGTTTATAGAGCGGATTGTTGATCAATGGCAAGTCATTCGCCCTGAGATTGAATGCACGGTATCTTTTGGTGAGCCATTTCAAAACCCGGTAATTCTGGCAGAACAAACCATTGCTCAATCGATAACAAACCTGTTGAATAATGCAGCGGATGCTACCCTTGAGAAAGGTAATAAGCATGTTGTGATTAATCTATTTAATACGCAACAGGAGCTAAATATCCAGATTGATGATGAGGGGCCGGGTATCACCCCAGAGCTTGCCGATCAACTTGGGAAGGTTCCTTTCTCAACCAAAGAGTCGGGTTTTGGAATTGGGTTGGTGCTTTCAAATGCCAGCCTTGGGCGTTTTGGTGGTGAGGTGACGCTTACCAATCGAACAGAACAAGGAGCGCGAACTGAGGTCAAACTTCCGTTGAAAGATCTGATAATTGAGGAAATAGAGAGTTCATGAGTGATAGACGCTTTTTGATTGTTGATGATGATGCCACATTTTGTGAAGTGCTGGAGCGCGCTTTGGTGCGTAGGGGACACAAAGTAAAGACGGCTCATAATGCAGAACAGGCGCTACAGTGTGTTGCAAAATTTCGACCTACTCATGCAGTTATTGATCTTAAACTAGGAGAAGATTCCGGTCTGCATCTGATTAAACCCCTCCTTGAACTGAATAAAGAGATTAAAGCTGTGGTGCTGACGGGGTATGGCAGTATCCCTACTGCCGTGCAGGCAATAAAAGAAGGCGCTGTAAATTATCTGGCAAAACCAGCGGATGTTGATGCTATTCTTACTGCTTTTGAAAAGGCAGAGATTGCTCCAGCTAGGGAGATGGAAACTCCAGCCATGTCTTTAAAACGCATGGAGTGGGAGCACATTCAACGGATACTGGATGAACATGATGGCAATATCTCAGCTACTGCAAGAAGCCTGGGAATGCATCGTCGAACCCTCCAGCGTAAACTCCAAAAAAGACCGGTTAAACAGTAAATATTATTTAAAAAGCCCACTAACCAGTGGGCTTTTTAAATAATATTTACCTATCTATAAAAAATCCTGTGTCGGCCGCTAATTGATGTAATTGAAATATATATTTGGGATATTGAAATGACAGTGATGAGTCATGGTTTTGTGAACGGGAGTTTTTTAGCAGCGTGCCGTGGCGTGGTTTTTATGCTCCTGTTCGCGCTCATATCAGGTTGGTCAGGATATTCCATGGCAGTTGAGCGCCTGCGTGTGGTGGCGCTATTTTCAGACAAAGCCATGGTTGAGATTGATGGAAAAAACCGTCTGCTGAAAAAAGGCAAAGTTAGCCCGGAAGGTGTGCTTTTGATCTCTGCTGATGCCAAAGGAGCAGTGCTAGAGGTTGATGGAAAGCGTGAAACCTATGAGCTGGGGCGCCATGTAAGTGCCAGCTACAGTAAACCTAAAACCCAAGAGGTTCAGATCTGGCGCAATGCCTATGGTGGTTACACGACTGTAGGCACAATTAATGGCCAAACAGTGAATATGCTGGTCGACACGGGGGCCAGCTCGGTGGCCATGAGCGAGGTAGAGGCGAAGCGATTGGGTATTCCATACCTGCTTACCGGTAAAGTGATACGGGTGAGCACGGCCTCTTCAGGTAATGTGAAAGGTTACAGAGTGGTTTTGGATCGAGTGCAAGTGGGAGATATCCTGCTGCACAATGTGAGCGGCACTGTTATTGAAGGTAATAGCCCAAGCGAGGTTTTGCTGGGCATGACCTTTTTAGGGCAATTGCAGATGGAGAATAAAGGCAATGTCCTGCTGCTGAAGACCCAATATTGAGGTCTTTATTTATGCTCCTTGTTTTTCTCAATTAGGGCATAGGCAGAGTGGTTGTGAATGGATTCAAAATTCTCTGATTCCACAACATAGGCGACAATGCGATCATCCTTGTTTAGCTCAACAGCCACGTCGCGCACCATATCTTCAACAAACTTAGGGTTATCGTAAGCGCGTTCTGTTACATATTTTTCATCTGGCCGTTTCAACAGACCAAAAAGCTCACAGGAAGCCTGTGATTCGACCAGGTCAATGATCTCTTCAATCCAAACAAATGCCTGGGTACGAACCTGTACAGTGACATGGGAGCGCTGGTTGTGAGCGCCACGGTCTGCAATTTGCTTTGAGCAGGGGCAGAGGCTGGTAACAGGTACAACCACTCGGGTGTAGATGGTGGGGGTGCCATCAATAATTTCGCCCAGCAGGGTTACATCATAATCCAACAGTGCAGCAACACCTGAGACAGGCGCCTTTTTGTTAACGAAGTAGGGGAACCTCACTTCAATATGCCCCTCTTCCGCTTCAAGCCGCTCTGTCATTTCGCACAAAATATCCTTGAATGACTCTACGCTGATCTCTTTTTCATGTTTACTGAGAATGTCTACAAATCGTGACATGTGAGTGCCCTTAAAGTTGTGGGGCAGGTTCACATACATATTGAAAGTGGCGATAGTGTGCTGCTCACCCTCACTACGATCTTTGACTCGGATGGGGTGGCGAATATCCTTAATACCGACTTTGTTGATGGCGATACGGCGGCGATCCTCTCTGCTTTGGACGTCGGCAATAGGTTTGGTCATTCGGGTTTCCTTTAAATTCAGGCTTGGGTTGGCAGGAGAGGTGGGGCTAGTAACTGCGGCCAACAATGTAGTTTGCAATCCAACGTAATGGATCGGCTTTTTCATCCATCTCACTGAGACTGTCCAGTGCTTCTGTAAGCAGCTGTTCAGCAGTGTCTCTAGCGCCTTGCAAGCCGAGTAGAGCAGGGTAGGTGGACTTGAGTTGGGCTTGATCTTTGCCCTGGGTTTTACCCAGTGTTTCGGTGTTGCCCTCGATGTCCAAAATATCATCGCGCACCTGAAAGGCAAGGCCAATGCATTTTGCGTAGTGATCAAGTTTTTCTACAAGCCCACTGTTGTTATGCTGTGTTGCCAAAGTGCCCAGGTGTACGCTGGCCCGGATAAGAGCGCCAGTTTTGTGGATATGCAGGTTTTCCAACTCTGCCAGATTCAGCTCTTGCCCTTCGGCCGCCAGATCCAGTGCTTGCCCACCCGCCATGCCGCGAGAGCCACTGGCAGCTGCCAGGGCTTGTATCATCTCTAGCCTGGCCTCAGGGGTGACTGGCATGGTTTCATCTTTGCACAGCACCTGAAAGGCGAGTGTTTGCAGGGCATCACCGACCAGTATGGCGGTGGCCTCATCGTACTGTTTGTGACAAGTGGGTTGACCGCGACGCAGGTCATCGTCATCCATGGCTGGGAGATCATCATGCACCAGTGAATAGGCATGGATTAGCTCTAAGGCACAGGCTGCCCCATCGAGTTGCTGGGTGTTGCCCCCCAGTGCAATGCCAGTGGCATAGACCAGTACAGCGCGAATACGCTTTCCTCCGCCAAGTGTGCTGTAGCGCATGGCGGCATGCAATTGCTCTGGAGTGATTGTGGCTGCGGGTAGCCAGTGATCCAATGCATTTTCAACTTGATTCTGGCATGTTTTTAGAAATGCCTGTAATTCAGGATTAGCTTGCATCAAAGGGTTCCAAATCGGCGTCGGGGGTATTGGCGCTGAGCATCTCAACTTTTTGTTCGGCGTTTTTCAATGCCTGTTGGCAGGCGTGGGTTAATTCAACACCACGTTCAAAGGATTTAAGTGACTCTTCAAGCGTCAAATCCCCTTGCTCCATGGTTTCAACCAAAGATTCCAGTTCGTTGAGCGCCTCTTCAAAAGAGGGCTTCGAAGCTTTTTTCCGCGCCACAATTATATCCAGAACATCAAGAAACAGAGCAGCTTACATTACTGCCGTTGTGACGGTCAATGTTCAGCTAGTCCTGCATTGCAGGTGGATACCTGTAATCAGAAATAGGGGATGGTAGCCAGCACTGTGTAGTGTGTAAAAAGGCTGCACTATTGTTGTGCGGATAGTTGGATGCTTGCCCCATTAATCGACATTTTCTTCCCTCTCATGCATCAAAATCATCTGTTTTTCACTAAAAATCAGCTGGCATGCTAGTTGCTCATAGGCAATACAAAGCCCTCAGATAGAGATACTGAAGGGCGGCTATTTAATATGAGACTAGAGCCCATGAAAGAAAAGTTGGTATTGATCGGAAATGGAATGGCGGGTATCCGCACTCTGGAGGAGCTGTTAAAACTCTCGCCAGACATGTATGACATCACAGTCTTCGGTGATGAGCCTCACGGTAACTATAATCGCATCCTGCTCTCGCCTGTGCTGGCGGCAGAGAAGACCATTGATGACATCATCCTTAATGATAGGCAGTGGTATGCAGATAACGGCATCACGCTGCACACAGGCAAGCGCATTACCGAGATCAATCGTGGCCGTCGCACAGTAACAGCTGAAGATGGAACCGAAGCCACCTATGACCGATTGATTATCTCCACCGGCTCCAGCCCTTTCATTATTCCTGTTCCCGGCTCTGAGCTGAAGGGTGTGATTGGCTTCCGTGATATCCAGGATGTGGATGAGATGCTGGATGCCGCCAGTAAATACAACAAGGCCATCGTCATCGGTGGCGGTCTGCTGGGTCTGGAAGCGGCTGATGGCCTGATAAAACAGGGCATGGATGTCACGGTGGTTCATCTTGTGGATACCCTGATGGAGCGCCAGCTGGACAGTGCCGCCGGGGCGCTGTTGAAAAACTCTCTGGAAGAGCGTGGCCTGAAGTTCCTGATGGAGCATGAGACTGAGGCGCTGTTGGGGGGAGGGCGCGTGGAGCATATCCGCTTCTCCAATGGCCTGGAACTGCCTGCTGATCTGGTAGTGATGGCCGTGGGTATCCGCCCCAATATTGAGCTGGCTAAATCCGCTGGCATTCACAGTGAACGCGGCATCGTGGTGAATGACACCATGCAGACATACGACCCCCGGATCTACGCTGTGGGTGAATGTGCTCAGCACCGCAATATCACCTATGGCCTGGTTGCTCCACTGTTTGAGCAGGCAAAGGTGGCAGCCAACCAGCTGGCCCAGTTAGGCATTGGCTATTACAAAGGTTCCATCACTTCCACCAAACTGAAGGTGAACGGTATTGATCTCTTCTCTGCGGGTGAATTTCAGGAGAGTGAAGGCACTGAAGAGCTGCTCTATCAGGATCCCGGTCGGGGCGTTTACAAAAAGGTGGTCATTCGCAACGGCCGGATTGCTGGCAGCGTGCTCTATGGCGACACCATGGATGGCCCTTGGTATTTCCAGTTGATGCGGGATGGGATTGATATCACCGAGATGCGTGAGAAGCTGCTCTTTGGCCAGGGTAATGTTGGTGATTCTGGCCACAGTGCGGCAGATCAGATTGCCTCAATGCCGGATGATATCGAGGTTTGTGGCTGTAACGGCATCTGCAAGGGTGACATCGTAAACGCCATTATCGATAAGGGACTCTTCACCCTGGATGAGGTGAAACTGCACACCAAGGCAGCTGCCTCTTGTGGCTCCTGCTCCGGTGTGGTTGAGCAGATACTGGCCTCCACCGTGGGTTCTGATTTTACGATTTCACCGGCAAAAAAACCGATGTGTGGCTGCACCGAATATACCCACGACGAGGCGCGAGCTACCCTGTTCAAATATGAGCTGAAGGATATCCGTGCCGTAATGGATTTCATGGAGTGGAAGACCTCTGATGGCTGTAGCAAATGTCGTCCGGCGTTGAACTATTACCTGCTCTGCGCATGGCCTGGAGAGTATGTGGATGATGCCCGTTCCCGTTTTATCAATGAACGGGTGCATGCCAATATCCAGAAGGATGGCACCTATTCGGTCATTCCCCAAATGAAAGGTGGCATGACCAATGCGGCAGAGCTACGCGCTATTGCCGATGTTGCTGACAAATATGATGTGCCGGAGATGAAGGTAACTGGTGGCCAACGTATTGATCTGTTTGGACTCAGGAAAGAGCAGCTGCCGGAGATCTGGGCTGATCTCAATGCGGCTGGCATGATTTCAGGTCACGCCTACGGCAAATCACTACGCACTGTGAAAAGCTGTATTGGCAATCGCTGGTGCCGTTTTGGCACTCAGGATTCAGTCAGCATGGCGGTAGCACTTGAGGAGATGAGCTGGGGAAGTTGGACGCCGCACAAGTTCAAGATGGCAGTCTCCGGCTGTCCCCGTAACTGTGCAGAGGCCACCATCAAGGATCTCGGTGTGGTAGGTATCGACTCTGGTTGGGAGCTTCACGTTGGTGGTAATGGCGGCGTAAAGGTGCGGGCTACTGATCTGCTCTGCAAGGTACAGACCCAGGCGGAAGTGCTGGAATACACGGCAGCCTTCATGCAGCTCTACCGGGAAGAGGCCCACTATCTGGATCGGACAGCCCCCTGGATCGAGCGTGTGGGACTCACCTATATCAAACAGCGTCTCATTGAAGATGGGGATGGCCGTGCAGCACTTGCCAAACGCTTTTGTATATCCCAGAAATTTGCTCAGGTCGACCCCTGGAAAGAGCGCGCTGCAGGAAAGGATGCCCATGAATTTACACCCATGATTGAGATTGTTGATTTAGCTGTTTAACTGCAAACAAACAGATACGTTCAACACCAACAAAGAGATTACAAAATGTCTGACTGGAAAGAGATAGGCCACATCGATGAGATCCCTCGACTTGGCACTCGTGTTGTCAAAAGCAAAGAGGGCGATATCGCCATTTTCCGTACCGCCCAGGATAAAGTTCACGCCCTACTGGACAAATGCCCGCACAAAGGCGGCCCGCTTTCACAAGGTATTGTGCATGGAGACCAGGTCACCTGCCCATTGCATGACTGGAAGATTCAACTGGCCAGTGGTGAAGCTGTAGCCCCGGATGAGGGGTGTGCCCGCAGCTATCGGGTGAGGGTGAAAGATGGGTGTGTTTTTCTTTTGCTGAGATGATGCTTACGTTAAATTAGTTATCTTTCAATACAGATCTGATTTTTTGAAGGACGACTTCAGCATTAAAGGGTTTAACAATAAAGCCTATGCTGCCTTTAGCCTGTGCCGTTTTTATGCGGTCAACGGTGGCCTCTGAGCTAACCATCAAGATTTTACTCTCTGGGATGATAGTACGTAACTTTCCTAATAGATCTATTCCATCACAATCCGGAAGATTGATATCGAGAAGCACTAGCCCAGGCTGATACCGTTCTGCCAAATCAATGGCCTTCTCTCCATTGCTGGCCTCATGAATTTCCTGGATATCTAGATTTGCCAGCATGGTCTTTAGATATATCCGTATCAGGTTGTCATCATCAACAATTAGAACTTTATTCATACATAGTAGTATGGATAAAAAAGCAGCAAACTCAACCTTTCTACAGAACTGCTCTATCCGTTAATTAAGAAGCTGTAATACATTTCGTACTCATGTTGAGATAACTGCATTCAGTGCTTCCTTTCTCCCTTTTTTAGGGGCGGCTTTGAGTACACTTTCCAGCTCTCCTCTCTTTTTGTCTTCTGCATGCAGGGCTTATTCATGTCAATATTGTGGATAAAAGTCATTTACTCATTTGAGTAAATAGAAGCATCTTCCCATCTTCATAGTTGATTTCTAGGCACAAAAAAACGGGCGCTGAAGCGCCCGATATTTATAGGAACTTAAAGTGAAAGGGTTAGATGCTTGATCCGCGAGAGCCAACAAATTCAGGATAGGCTTCAAGACCACACTCAGCTATATCTGCACCTTCATACTCTTCCTGTTCACTGATACGAATCCCGGTGAGTTTCTTAATGCCAAACCAGACTGCAAAACTAGTACCAAAGGTCCATGCAAAGATAGTAACTAATCCTGTAGCCTGAGCAATAAAAGAGGCGTCGCTGTTAGAGAAGGGTACGGCCAGTAGCCCCCATATGCCGACAACACCGTGCACCGATATGGCACCAACAGGATCATCGATCTTCAGCTTATCCAACCCAAGAATGGAGAAGACAACAATAACGCCACCTATACAACCAACCAGTGTTGCCCAAAGTGGGCTGGGTGCCAGTGGTTCAGCTGTGATGGCAACTAAGCCAGCAAGTGCGCCGTTAAGAGTCATAGTCAGATCAGCTTTGCCAAACAGCATGCGGGCAGTTAACAGGGCGGCAACTACACCGCCAGCTGCTGCTGCATTGGTGTTAACAAAGACAGCCGCTACAGCGTTTGCATCTGATGCAGTGGAAAGAATCAACTGAGAGCCACCATTGAATCCAAACCAGCCCATCCATAAGATGAAGGTGCCCAGAGTAGCCAGTGGCATATTGGCACCCGGTATAGCCATAACCTGGCCATCTTTACCGTACTTGCCTTTACGTGCACCGAGCAACAACACACCAGCCAAAGCAGCAGAGGCACCACAGAGGTGTACTACACCAGAGCCAGCAAAGTCATTGAAGCCCAAGCCATCCAGAAAACCACCACCCCACTTCCAGTAGCCCTGTACAGGGTAGATGAAGCCCGTCATTACAACGGCAAATACCAGAAAGCTCCAGAGCTTCATACGTTCAGCTACAGCGCCAGAGACGATAGACATCGCAGTGGCAACAAATACAACCTGAAAGAAAAAGTCTGACATCTTGGAGTAGTAGTTGCCATCATACCAAGCGTCCGCACTCTGTTTTACAACGGCAGCTGCATCATGGTCACCACCTAGCATAAAAGAGAAATCAAACAGAGCGGGAATAACGCTGCTGGTGCCTGTGCCATACATGATGCCGTAACCCATCACCATATACATAATGCAGGCAATGGCGAACAATGCGACATTTTTTGTCAGGATCTCAGCAGTATTTTTAGCACGTACCAAGCCAGCTTCTAGCATGGCGAACCCTGCCGCCATCCACATAACAAGTGCACCCGCCATTAGAAAATAGAAAGTATCTAAGGCGTAACGCAGATTAAGAATATCTTCCACAGTAATCTCCAACTAAATAATATTTAAAGTGCCTCAGAACCCGTTTCACCGGTACGGATACGTACAACATGGTCAAGGTTATAGACAAAGATTTTGCCGTCGCCGATCTTGCCGGTTTTAGCTGCACCGGTAATCGCTTCGATAACTTGGTCTACCTTGTCATCATCCACGGCAGCTTCGATCTTGATCTTGGGGAGAAAATCCACCACATACTCAGCACCCCGATAGAGTTCGGTATGCCCCTTCTGGCGTCCAAAGCCTTTGACTTCGACTACAGTGATGCCGTTAACGCCAACCTCGGAAAGTGCTTCACGTACATCGTCCAACTTGAACGGTTTAATAATTGATGAAATAAGTTTCATGGGTTTTTTCTCCTTGCCCTACAGGGTTGCTGTTCAACTGAGAATTATATTTTTGGTGACAATTAATTAGTTGATTGCAACCTTTATGCCATTTGAGTTTTATCTGTATAAACAGTTAGTTAACTGTCCATGTGTGAGGTGTCTCTTTTGCATGGCTGCACAATAAAAATGCAGGCTATAAAGAGTGCGCACAAGGCTGGTGCGTCTATAGGAATTAATAAAGCAGGGTAACTACTATGATAAAGGCCTATAGGGTGCTGTTAGCTGATCGGGAATGTTTAGATTAATAGAATGGATGGTGTCAGATTTGGAGCGGCAGGATTTATCTCTGGATGGCCATTTAAATCAAATAGCTAAGTGGTAGCTGCCCAGAGGACGCAATCTTTAGTGTTTAGCTCATTAAATGAGAGCAATGAGCTTGCTTCTGCTATGGGCAAAATATTGGTGTATGGTAGGTTAATACACACAGAGGTCATTTAGATGCAGGCGGCAATCGGCAGGTGCCGGTCCAAAGCTGCCGTTTGTTGCTATCAAGTTACTGCTGATTAGAAGTTTCAGCTGGACAGCTCTTCAACACTTTATGGACATTTAGGTAATAGGGGTCTTAACCTGGAATCAAGACTAAGCCGCCATTCCTGACTCTGCGGGTTAGAACTTTCCCAAAAAAAATATCTGGCACCGGCCATTCGGCTCCCTGCCAGCTCCACATAGCCTAAAATCGCCTCAAAACTCTCCCGTAAAGGGTTGTTTTCGGGAAAGTTATCTGATGCCCCGAATCGGCCTATTCTGTTGCAAAAGTTGAAAACTGGTTTGTTTATTACACTCAACAGGAAAGATGCATTTCTATAGATCCACCACAATTTCTGGCAACAACACTTTAGCCAACCAATTATCCCGAAGGGATTCATGTTCTCACCATAGTGGAACTGCATCGCAGTTTTGCCACCTGCCGACCAAATAAGAATCAAATTCCCAATCTAAAGACATCCATAGTCTACCTTTTTAAGAATGACAAGCGACGACTGTTGAGCGCCTGTTAAATAGACTGAGTATTGGATTTTTCCTGCATATTTTATGGACATGATATGGGTATGCCGCATACAAAGAGAGTTACTGGAATAGCAACAAGCACTGGCTTTACTGTGGTGGAGCTGATGGTGACATTAGCGGTAGCTGCTATCCTTCTCTCGCTGGGTATTCCCTCTTTCCAAAGCACCGCTGCCAATAGTCGTCTGACTACTCAGGCCAATGAGATGGTAACGCTCTTTTCCCTGGCTCGAAGTGAGGCGATAAACAGGCGGACTGAGGTGCGTGTTGTACCCACCAATTCAGCAGACTGGTCTCAAGGCCTGTCAGTCATAGCAGATGCAAACAAGGATGGAGATTATACCGACAATGAGGATCTGCTGCGGTTAAGCAGCCCCCTGGAAGGAGAGAGCATATTAACGGCTGATGTATCAAATAATCTTACTAATCCCTATATTGCCTTCAATTCCCGTGGGGTACTGCAGCCCGTCGGAGATACCTTTGCCTATCAGCTTACAGCACCTGCCTGCACGGGATCTCAGATCCGCGCCATAACTGTCGCAACCACGGGGCGTATCAGTGCCTCCCGTCTGGAGTGCCCCTAGGTGTAGCCTATGAATGGAAGCAGAAGACAGCTAAAGCAAAATCAACGGGGCTTCTCGTTGATTGAGGTATTGGTTGCCATATTTATTTTGTCGGTAGGCCTGTTGAGTGTTGCTGCATTGCAAATTATCGGTTTGAAGAACACTCATAGTGCATCCTTACATTCACAGGCGACCACTTCGGCCTCAGACATCATTGACCGTATGCGCATTAATCATGATAGTGCCTTGGCTGGCGGTTATAACATTGCTATTGGTACTTCTGCACCGGGTGGCAGCACCATTGCAGCAAATGATCTTGGTGGCTGGAAAACAAATTTGGATACCGGTTTACCCTCTGGTGATGGGGGAATTGACTGCTCAACGGTTTCTGGACTCTGTGTGGTAACGGTGCAGTGGGATGACAGTGGTGGAACGGCCGGCAGTACTGCTGCTCAGATTGTGCTGAGGGCACGGCTGTGAACAGACGTATTTATCACAACTCTTATTCTTTGCAGCAGGCGGGATTTAGTCTGATTGAACTATTGGTTGCCATGCTGCTCAGCCTGATTGTTACCGCAGTTGTGTTGCAGATATTTGTCAGTTCCAACCAGGCCTATCGTGTACGAGAGCAGGTAGCATTGCTGGCTGAAAATGGTCGCTATGCAACCGAGCTGTTGCAGCGTGACCTACGGATGGCTGGATATTCTGGCTGCAGAACGCTTGCTGGTTTAAGTCCTAATGTGATTGCAAACAACCCGCCAGCGTTTTCCGGGTTTGCAGATGGCTTGCAAGGATTTGAGTCGGGTTCAGGCTGGACCAACCCCACCGCTATCACGCAGTTAGCAGGTACGGACGTGCTGGTGATTAGGCGGGCTACCGGCCTCAGTGTGCCACTCACTGGAAATATGGCCACCCTGAATGCCAATATCCAGATTGCCTCAAATCCCTATGGTTTTGCGGCGAATGATGTGTTGTTGGTTACTGATTGTGAGGCGGCGGATCTGATCCGAGCTAGCAATGTGTCTCAGGGAAGCGGTGTGGTCACCATTGCCCATGCCATGAGTACCAATACAGACAACCGTCTCTCCAAGGCCTATCAAGAAAATGCCATGGTGATGGGCTTTTCAGCCAATACCTATTTTATTGGAGAGAATGCTGAGGGTGACAGCTCCCTCTACATGATTCCATTTGAATCGACGACTGCCCTTGAGTTAATACCAGGCGCACAGGATTTGCAGGTCCAATATGCTATAGATAAGGGTAACAATGGTGTGCTGGATGAATACGTAGATGCATCTGCCGTATCTGATTGGCAAGAGGTTATTGGGGTCAACATCGGCACTCTTCTGCATACAGCAGATAACATCACTGTTGGTTCTCAACCCTTTACCTTTAATGGGGCAAATGTAAATCCATCCAGTGATAGGCGCCTGCGCTCCTCTAATTGGGTGGCAATTGCATTAAGGAACCGATTGAATTAGGTGCCAAATATGTTGAAAGCTCAAACAGTGAACAAGCAGCAAGGAGTCGCACTCATCATGGCCTTGCTGTTTCTGTTAATCACGACACTGCTGGGGGTTTCAGCCATGCAGAGTTCCGTTATGGAGGAACGCATGGCCGGTAATATGCATGATCACAATATGGCGTTTCAGGCTGCGGAGTCTGGGCTGCAGGATGGTGGAGACTGGTTGCTGTCACTGGCTGGGCGTCCATTGCCGGATGGGGCAGCAAACAATGGCGTATATACAGGCGGCAGCATTGGGGCTGAGCCAGTGGATTACACCTTTGATTGGGAAGGCCTGGGCACTGACTATGGCGCTAATACCTCAAATAGCGCTGGTGATTTTCCGCACAATGACAAGCCCCCCATCTATGTCATTGAGGAGGCCGCATTTGTTTCTGACAGCCTTAATCCAGAATCCAAGGCCAAGGGAGCAGGTAAATATTACTACCGGGTCTCAGCCGTGGGCTATGGTGGTTCAGATGCATCTGAGGTGGTAGTGCAATCCGTTTATGAGAAACGCTTCAAGTGAGACAGCCGATAAACAGGCGGAGATGATTATGGCGAGCACAAGCAGACAACTGTTGCACATCATCGGGGGTGCTTGTGTTGTTGTATTTGCACTATTGCGGCCAATCCATGCAGCTCAGGTTGAGCTTAGTGATGTCCCGCTTTATGTGCTGGAAGGGGTAGGCCCCAATATCATCCTGACCATGGATGATTCCGGCAGCATGTATTGGTCCTTCATGCCAGATGGTGTGTTTTGGCAGGCTGCGACCAAGCGTGCTAAATCCTCTGCCTACAATCGCATCTATTACGATCCCAGTATCAACTACATGCCGCCGGTGGATCAGGACGGTGCTTCTTTGGGTGATGCAACTTTTACTGCGGCCTGGAATGATGGCTTTAACAAAGCTGACTGTGCGATCAATCTTTCTGTGAACTATCGCCCCACCTGGTATTACGGTAACCACTGTGACGGTGCAGATAGCTGGGTGGAGTATGCGGGTGCTGCCGAGCCTGCCTACTATTACCTGTTTGATGCGGGTAACAGTAACTGTAATGGCACCCTGAATGATGATGACTGTTATGACAAGGTGGTTGTGAGTTCATCTTCAGGGCCCAGTAGCACGGATGAGCGTATCAACTTTGCAAACTGGTATAGCTATTATCGTAAACGTATCTATCTCACCAAGACTTCAGCCTCCCGGGCATTTGCCAATCTGAGCGGCGATTTTCGAATGGCCCATCAGACCATTAATGCTGGTGGTGCCAATAATCTTAATTCGGTGGAGAAGTACACTGGTGCTGCGCGCAGCAGCTTCTTTCAGTGGTTGTTTAATGTGCCGGCATCCGGTGGAACCCCTTTGCGTGCTGGCATGATGCGTGCCGGTAACTATCTCTCAACAGCTGAACCCTATCGTGATGAGCCGACCAACAGCAGCACTCCGGAGAGGGCCTGTCGCCAGAATTTTCAGGTCATGATGACGGATGGTTATTGGAACTCCACGGCTGGCGTCAGTGATAACGTAGACAACCAGAACCATACCCTTGCGAGCAATGAGTTCAACATTACCAGCTACACACCCAGGTCGCCCTATGAAGACGACAACAGCGCCTTTCTGGCTGATAACGCCTTCCACTATTGGGCAACTGATCTGCGGCCGTTGTTAGATAATGAGGTGCCAACTAATATTTCTGATCAGAGTAGCGATATTGATGGTGATGGGGATGTTGATAACGCTGACATTTTCTGGAACCCAAAAAACAATCCGGCAAGCTGGCAGCACATGGTGAACTACACCATCGGCATGGGGGTGGATGGCCAGCGTGCCTTTCCTGGTGATTATGCCGATCTGCTGAGCGGTGCAACAAGTTGGGGAGCAGATCATATCGATGATCTGTGGCATGCGGCCATCAATAGCCGGGGTAAGTATTTTTCAGCCTCCAATGCATCTGAGATGGTAGCGTCCTTTGCGGATATTGTCGGTAATATCATTGACCGCACTGGTTCGTCAGCGGCAGTTTCCTTGAATGCCGGTGCAATACTGACCAACACCCAGGTCTATCAGGCGCGTTTTGATACCAATGGCTGGACCGGTCATCTGTTGGCCAAAAGCGTCTCCAATGGTTTGAATTGCGGTACGGTTCCTATCGGCACCGTGTGTCAGACCCTATGGGATGCGGCATGCAGCCTTGATGGTGGCACCTGTGAGGCAACAGGCGCCTCAGTGACGGCCCAGAGTAGTCGGCGCATCATTACCATGAATAGCAGTACAAATCAGGGGGTGGCTTTTAACTGGGATGCATTGTCTGCTGTGCAACAGGGGCAGTTGCGTGATCCAGACGGGGCTTTGGGGGCAGCGCCTCAGGGCACGGTTCAGTATGGCAAGGATGCACTAGCCTTTCTTCGGGGCGATCATGCACTTGAGGTTTCCAATGGTGGCACCTTCCGAAACCGCACCAGCATTCTCGGCGACATCATTCATTCCAACCCCATCTATGTGGGACCACCCGGCCGTTATTACGAAGCCAATTCAAACTTTGCAGAGGTCGCCTCCTATGCAACCTTCGTATCCGACAATGCGGGTCGGTTGCCCATGGTCTATGCAGGAAGCAATGACGGCTTACTGCACGGTTTTCTGGCAAGCAGTGGTGAAGAACGGATGGCCTACCTGCCGAATGAGGTATTTGGAAATCTTTGGAAACTGCATGCAACAGATTATGCTCATGCAAGCTATGTGGATGGCCCGCTTGTGGAGGGAGATGTCTATTATGGTGGTGCTTGGCACAGCGTCATTGTCGGCGGCCTTGGCCTTGGCGGGCAGGGCTACTATGCCCTGGATGTGACCAACCCGGTGACACTCAACGAATCAAATGCCAACAATATCCTGTTATGGGAGTTTACCGATGCTGACGACTCGGATCTCGGCTACAGCTATGGCAAACCTGCCATCGTTCGCCTCAATAATGGCAAGTGGGCGGCGGTCTTTGGCAACGGGCTCAATAATACGGATAGCTCAGATGCCTCTGTGAGTGGCGACGGCCAAGCGGCAGTGTTTATTGTGGATATTGAGACCGGCGGACTTATAAAGAAACTGGAAACCAATGTTGGCAGTGCCGATGACCCCGCTGGGGCTTCCAGGCCAAACGGCATCATGGGCATTAGTCCCGTTGATTTAGATGACGATTTTGTTACCGATGCCATATATGCCACAGATCTATTTGGCAATGTCTGGGTATATGATCTCTCTTCCAGTAATCCAAACCTATGGAAATCAAAATATGGAAATGGCAGCAATCCACAACCGCTTTATACAGCGAAGGATGCAGCCGGAAATGCACAACCTATTACTACACCACCTGTTGTTGGCAGGCATCCCCTTGGCATTGGTGTGATGGTTTACTTCGGCACCGGAAAATATCTGGGGCAAGGGGATATTGTTGATCTCAGCACCCAGAGCTTTTATGGCATATGGGATGATGATGCTACCAATGGTTTTGGCCGGAGCAAACTGCTTGAACAAACCATAACCGCAGTCAATTTGGATCAGTTCCCTGGTGCCGATGCCAGGGTTGTTTCGAATACGCAGATTCGCTGGGATGATGGAGAAAATCCTGAGGATCCAGATGAGAAACGCGGCTGGTATATGGATTTGCCTGAGGCAGGTGAGCGAGTGCATCAGGTGCCACTGTTGCGCCATGGTAGGATAATCTTTGTCACCGTAACCCCTTCGGATGATCCCTGCCTGTCGGGCGGTTCAAGCTGGCTTATGGAGTTGGATGCATTTGATGGTTCGCGGCTTGGTCTGACGCCATTTGATTACAATGGTGATGGTGTGTTTGGGGAAGAGGACTTGGTCACGGTGGGCGGTAATGCTCTGCCTGGTGCCGGCATACGTCTGGATGGCTCAGGGATTATCACCATACCGGCTGTGAGTATGCATCCCGACAGTCGAGGTGAAAGTAAGATTACCAGCACTTCCCGTGGTGATGTGCGTTCGGTTACCGAGGACTCTGGCCTTAACTGGACGCGCTCCTGGGTGGAGTTGCGCTGAGAGGAGAATGGTTATGAATATCAAGATGTGGTCATGTGCGCTTCTCTTATTAATATCATTGGATGTTACGAGCATTGCCCAAGCTGGTTCCAGTCTCTTTCCCGGGATGCAACCGATGACGGGTATGGTCGATTATATTGATCCAAAAACGGGCGATCTTGTTGTGGGTGATATGACCTTCCAGCTCAATGACAGAACTATGATAAGAAAAACTAATGGCACCTTTGTTTCCTTGGCAACGGTTACAGTGGGAATGAGGGTGACAATTTACTTCGACCCTGCGCTGCGTATGAATTTTGCTCCACCCATATATGTCAAAGGGATCAAGCTGCATTGATGATGAGCTAATATTGCTGGCAAAAATGGTTACAGCTCACAAAAACAAAGGTGTGACACTCATTGAATTGATGATTGTGGTCGTCATCATCGCAATTCTTACTGCAATTGCTTACCCCTCATATCAAGAATACATAACCAAGGCGAGAAGGGTGGATGCGCAAGGGGTGTTAATGGAAGCAGCGCAGTTCATGGAGCGTCATCACACAGCCAATTATCGTTATCACCAGGATCTGGCCGGTGCCGCTGTAGCGCTTCCCAATAATTTACTTGAGTCACCGAAAGATCCTGGCATCAAGTATTACGATATGGCTATTCAGACGGTTACTGCTTCTGCTTATACATTGGTCGCATCCCCAAAGGGACCACAGGCGGGAGATGGGATTTTGATGATCACCAATCAGGGCTTAAAAGGATGGGATAGAAACAACAATGGCTCAATTGATGTCGATGAGGATTGTTGGAATAAGATGTGCAGCTAGAATCTGGTCACCGTGTAGTGCAGCCGTACCTGAACAGAAACGAATAGACAGCGATGCCTAACACATATGAGCCCTCGGTCCGTCAATAGGCACTAGAAACTTAATTCAGCTCTTTTACAAACTAAATATCAAAACCGATGAGCAAAACCGGCTACTTCGTCTGTCATCGTCGCTGCTGCAAACAA
>Ga0316187_10001575_pt1 | contig 19809 bp, 21 predicted proteins | sample CroRivburrow1_MG_FD_204927 | JGI IMG/M metagenome (GOLD analysis project Ga0316187, IMG submission 204927) | Coastal sediment microbial communities from Maine, United States - Cross River worm burrow 1 | ecosystem: Environmental > Aquatic > Marine > Coastal > Sediment | place: USA: Maine...
TGCGAACACCACTGGGTGCTCGATCAGCAGCGCCCGGGTAGTGAAAACGATTCGGCGTAACATTTGACCTGCTTGCCGGGCTGGTTTTTAATAGCCACTCACATAAACGGTTACCTACATGTCTTCCAAGGATACCTGCATATATCTCGGCCAGGCGCTCGCCGACTACGGTTTCAAAGACGGCCACCCTTTCGGGCCGCAACGTCATGATGCGTTTCAAACCGAGCTGTTGCGCCTCGGTCTCGATCGCGAAATAACCGTACAACCCCCCGTTGCCGCCAGCCTCGACCGTCTGCAGCTGTTCCACACCGGGGACTACATCGACAGGGTGCGAGATTATTCGGTGAGTGGTCACGGCTACCTGGATGGCGGCGACACGCCTTCCTTCGTTGGCATGTTCGAAGCCGCGAGCCATGTAGCAGGCTCAGTGACCGATGCGATCGATCGCATCATGAAAGGGGAATTCCGCCGGGCATTTTCACCCATTGCGGGTTTACACCATGCCCGCCGCCACGTTGCTGCCGGTTTTTGCGTATTCAACGATTGTGGCATCGCCATCGAATATCTGCGCGCCCAGTACGGCATTAATCGTGTCGCCTATATCGACATCGACGCCCATCACGGTGATGGCGTGTTTTACAGTTTCGAAGATGACAGGGATTTACTGTTTGCCGATATCCACCAGGATGGCCGTACGCTTTACCCCGGCACCGGCAACATCAATGAAACCGGCGCTGGCGCCGCCGTTGGCACCAAGCTCAACATCCCCGTGCCACCATTTGCCGACGATACGGTATTTCACGATGTCTGGCCGCTGGTGGAAGACTACCTGCGCCGCAATCAGCCCGAATTTATTCTGCTGCAATGCGGTGCCGACAGCATCAAGGGTGATCCGATCACCAACATGGAATTCAGCCCGGCTGCCCACGCACATGCCGCGCAGCAACTATGCCGTATCGCGGATGACTATTGCCAGGGCCGTATGCTCGCCATGGGGGGTGGTGGCTACAACCACGACAACATCGCCCAGGGATGGACTGCGGTGGTGAACGCAATGGTGAAAAGTTAGCCCACCGTTAACGCACCGCCCTGCTGCCAGGCATTATTCCCAGCGTACAATGCTGTCGTCGACGGCCGCAGCCTTGAGTAACTCGAGCAACGGCAGTGCCCGTGTGTGCAGGCTGGTGGCTGGCTGATCATCGTCCTCGTCAGCTACCTCCTCTGGTTGCTCTGGTAACTCTGCGAGCCCTTGTTGCAAGTTGGTCAACGCCTGCGGAACATCCTCGGCAGTGATTGCACCGGGCACGGCTGTACCAAATTTCATCATCTCGAGCATTTTCAAACCGATCTCACCGAACATGGTGATATTGGCGTAGGCACGGGTCTTGAAGGTAATCAGCATATCAGTTAACACTCCTGTCGAGGACATATTGCAAAATGCCACCTGCCTCGTAATAGGCGACTTCGTCACGCGTATCAATACGACACAGTACGTCTATCACAACTGCGCTGCCATTCGTATCGGTTACGGTAAGCTCAAGCTTCTGCCCCGGTTTCAGACCACCCTGCATGCCACCAACACTGATCTGCTCAGCGCCCGTCAACTTGAGTTGCTGGCGATCGAAGCCATCGATGAATTGCAGCGGCAGCACACCCATGCCAATCAGGTTGGAACGATGGATGCGTTCGAAACTCTCGGCAATGACGGCACGCACACCAAGCAAACGTGAACCCTTGGCCGCCCAGTCGCGGCTTGATCCGGTACCGTACTCTTTACCGGCGATGACTACCAGCGGGGTTCGCTGTTGTTGATATTGCATCGCCGCATCGTAAATGCTCATCAGTTCACCAGTTGGCATCTGCAGGGTTACGCCGCCTTCAACCTCGGGAGTCATTTCATTTTGGATGCGAATATTGGCAAAGGTGCCGCGCATCATCAGTTCGTGATTGCCGCGGCGCGAACCGTAGGAATTGAAATCCCGCTTTGTCACACCGTTTTTGATCAGGTAGCTGCCCGCCGGGCTATCGACGGCGATCGCACCGGCTGGTGAAATGTGATCAGTGGTGATCGAATCGCCCAGCAGTGCGAGTATGCGCGCCTTTACGATCGGCTCCAGTTGTCGGCTGTTGTCCAGTTGAAAATATGGCGGATTGCGGATGTAAGTGGATTTTTCATCCCAGTTATAGGTCAGCGCATCACTCACTTCGATCGCCCGCCAGTTGTCGTCACCGCTGAACACATCGGCATACTGTTCGTTGAACATACGTTCGTTGACCATCATGACTGCATCGGCGATAGACTGATTACTGGGCCAGATATCGCGTAGGTAAACTGGTTTACCGTCGTGCCCCGCGCCTATCGGCTCTGCAGTCAGGTCGATGCAGGTACTGCCTGCGAGTGCATAGGCGACCACCAAAGGCGGCGAGGCAAGCCAGTTCGACTTGATCGCCTGGTGAATCCGGCCCTCGAAATTCCGGTTGCCGGAGAGTACGCTGGCAACGTTTAATTTACCTTCCTTGATCTGGCTTTCGATCGCGTCCGGCAAGGGCCCGGAGTTACCAATACAGGTGGTGCAGCCGTAACCCACCAGATTAAAGCCGAGCGCATCGAGTTCCTGCTGCAGGCCAGCCGCCTGCAAATATTCGGTTACCACCTTGGAACCCGGTGCCAGCGAGGTTTTCACCCAGGGTTTGGTGTCCAGTCCAAGCGCCCTGGCATTGCGTGCCAGCAGGCCGGCGGCCATCATCACCCTGGGGTTCGAAGTATTGGTACAGGAGGTGATCGCGGCAATCACGACATCACCATCGAGCAGTGTATCGACCGCGCCACGAGTTGTATTTGCGCGGTCACCGAGGATAGAGCGGGTTGCCTGCTTGATGCCCGACAGGGGTACGCGGTCCTGCGGGCGTTTAGGTCCGGCAAGCGACGCTTCCACCGAGTCGAGGTCGAGCGTCAGGCTGCTGCTGAACTCGGGATCTGGCTGATCCGCCTGGTACCAGAGTCCCTGGGCGCGACAATAGCTTTCAACCAGTTGCAGGGTAGCTTCATCGCGTCCGCTCAGGCGCAGGTAACGCAAGGTTTCCACGTCAACCGGGAAAAATCCACAGGTGGCGCCATATTCGGGTGCCATGTTGGCAAGCGTAGCGCGGTCGGCCAGGGGCAACTGCGACAGCCCATCACCGTAAAATTCGACAAATTTGCCCACCACACCGTGCTCACGCAGCAACTGGGTAACAGTGAGCACCAGGTCGGTTGCGGTAATTCCTTCACGCAAACTGCCCTTGAAACGAAAGCCGACCACTTCGGGAATCAGCAGCGACACCGGTTGACCCAGCATCGCGGCCTCGGCTTCGATACCTCCCACGCCCCAGCCGAGCACGCCGAGACCGTTGATCATGGTAGTGTGCGAATCGGTGCCCACCAGGGTATCGGGGAATGCATAGTGCTTGCCGTCCACCTCTTGCTGCCAGACTGTTTTCGCCAGGTATTCGAGGTTCACCTGGTGGCAGATACCGGTACCTGGCGGTACCACGCGGAAGTTATCAAACACCGAGGCGCCCCACTTGAGAAAGCGGTAACGCTCGTCGTTACGCTCAACTTCGCGGGCAACATTGGCGGCAAAGGCATTGACGCTGGCGAATTCATCGACCATCACCGAATGATCGATGACAAGATCTACCGGGATCTGCGGATTGACCCGATCAGGCTGCTCTGCGGCGGCATCGCGCATGGCTGCGAGGTCGACCACCGCGGGCACCCCGGTTAAATCCTGCATCAACACCCTGGCCGGACGAAAGGCAATTTCACGCTCAGAGCTACGCGACTCCAGCCAGTCAGCAAAGGCCCTGATATCCCCGGCAGCGTCATCGCCACCCTGTTCGCAGCGTAGAATATTCTCCAGCAGAATCTTTAAGGTAAACGGCAGGCAGCGGATCGCATCGAGATCCTGTTGCGCCAGCTTGTCGAGACTGTAGTAAAGGTATTCCTGGCCATCGACATTCAATGTCGAGAGGGTGTTGAAACTGTTACTACCGGGGGTCATCGCGTATATCCTCGCTGGGAGTCCGCAGGGCAGACTCGCATCCAAATCCGACGATTATACCGATTTATTCGCAGAAATAATGGATGATGTTGGGATCGGTGGGATCGACTTTTCTGCCCAGGCTGATATAGCCCGCACCAAACAGGGTGAACTCTTCGCGGCGCAGAAATATGATCTGGCCACCAGTGGTCTTGACGAAAGTGCCGTTGGTGCTCTGGTCAGTAAGCACGAATTTGCCGCGACGGTGCTCGATCTTGCAGTGATAACGCGAAATCAGGTCGCCCTTTACGACCAATTCACAATCCTTGCCTCGACCCACAAGATAAGAGGCCGTATCCACCGGAATTGGGTACGCCCTGCTCTGGTAGTTCAGCGTCAGGTTTTTGAGCTGCTCGTGACGTGCGGGATTGGTAAAACTGCTGGCGGTGGCCATGTTGGTCATGTCGCCCTCTTCTTCCCAGGCAAACAGGTAGACGTCAAGATGTTCGTTTTTCCCCTTGATGCGCAGGCGGTCAAAGGGTCGCATATTGTTGGAAAGCTCCGCGCTCTTGACCATAAAGGCAATTTCCTGGGTGCACAGTATCTGGCGTGCCTTGGCCATACTCGCAACCCGGGCGGCGACGTTCACGGTATCTCCAAAAATATCGTCGTTTTCAAGAATGGTGCTGCCGTATTGCATGCCGATACGAATTGAGACCCCGATGGTTTCCGGCGTGCGATCGTCCTCCATCGACTCCTGGATTGACTTGGCCGCCAATATGGCGTTATCGATATCGATGAAATAAACCAGTATCTCGTCACCGATGGTCTTGACCAGGTGACCTGCAAAGCGCTGCGAAATCGTGATCAATGCGTTCAATGCCCTGGAGATACGCTCTCTCGCCAGGTCATCGCCCATGTTTTCATACATGGCGGTGCTGCCCGCAACATCGGCGAACATCACTACGCAATTGATTGTCTCTCGCACCACTAACTGATTCTCTTAAATGTCGACAGGGCAGACTATTCGGATTCGCTCTCGGGTGGGAAGGTTTCCAGAATCCTCGGATCAGGGTAATCACCCATCGGTTTTGCAAATAATATGCTGATCGAGTCTATCATGACTGAGTTGATTTTCCTTGGTTTTATATAGCAGGTCACTGAAAAATAAAAAGAATTACTGCTCCTGCTTTTCTGAAATATGATCGATTGCCCGCTCCAGGCGCGCAAGGCTGCGCTCCTTGCCGAGCAATTCCAGGGTCTGGTCGATCGGTGGCGAAAACGAGCCCCCAGTGACGGCTACGCGTAACGGCTGACCCACCTTACCCATGCCGACATCCAGTTCAACGGTAATCGCCTCTATCAGCGCATGAATGTCGTCCGCAGTCCAGCTATCCAGCAACGTCAGGCGTTCGTGCAAACACTGCAGGGGCCGCAGTGCAGAAGCCTTGAGAACCTTGGCGGCTGCCTTTGCATCGTAATCGTTAAAGTCCTGGAAATAATACAGAATACTGTCCACCAGCTCGTTGATGGTCGATACCCGCTGGCGATACAAATCAACCACGGAGGCAAAATCGAGTACCCCGCTGTGGTCAATTTGGAGCCGCAGAAGCCGCTGTTCAACCAGGCCAACAATGCTGTCCAACGGAGCCCTCATCAAGTACTGCTGGTTAATCCAGTTGAGTTTTTCGGTATTGAACGATGAGGCCGATTTATTCAACCCGTCCAGTGAAAAAAGCTCGATCATTTCGTCGCGGGTGAATATCTCCTGGTCACCGTGCGACCAACCCAGCCGAACCAGGTAATTGAGCATCGCCTCGGGCAGGTAACCAGCCTCGAAATACTCCATGACGCCAACCGCACCATGGCGTTTCGATAAGCGTTTACCGTCGTCACCCAGGATCATCGGCACATGCGCATACTCGGGAACCGTAGCGCCCAGGGCACGCAGAATATTCACCTGCCGCGGGGTATTGTTGACGTGATCGTCGCCGCGCAAAACATGGGTAATGTCCATCTCCATGTCATCGACCACTACCGATAAATTATAGGTTGGGCTACCGTCACTACGCTCGATTATCAAGTCATCCAGTTCGCGGTTGTCGACACTGACAGCGCCCTTGACATGATCCTTGAAGCTGACCATACCCTGCTGCGGGTTGCGAAATCGAACCACCATGGAAGACCCCGCTTGCGGCCCAAGTCCCAGCTCGCGACAACACCCATCGTAGCGCGGCTTTTGCTTATCTTTCATCTGTTGTTCGCGCAGATCTTCAAGTCGTTCACGGGAGCACTGGCAGTAATAGGCATCACCCTGCTCCAGCAATTGTGCAATGGCCTTGCGATAGTGCTCAAAGCGTTGCGTCTGGTAATAGGGACCTTCGTCGTAATCGAGACCCAGCCACTGCATCGCGTCCAGAATCGCCTGTACCGATTCAGGTGTCGAACGTTCGAGGTCGGTGTCCTCGATACGCAATACGAACTTACCCTTCATTTTCTTGCTGTAAAGCCAGCAGAATAACGCGGTGCGCGCACCGCCAACGTGCAGTACACCGGTCGGACTCGGGGCAAATCGGGTTTTAATCATTGGTTTCGAACAGCGTTGCAAAGCGCAGTATTCTACCCGATTAATGGCGACCGGGCCTGAGAAAAAGTTGCCTTTGACGACTTTAGTAGCGTTTGCGGATTATCAGCACCGAGTCCGCCTGCTGCATGTCGGTATGACGTAGAAACGAATTGCCAAGGAGAACCTCGTAAGGTTTATCACCGTCGATCACGGTGGCGCTTACATTGCGGAGCTTGATGCCACCGATGCTGACCGAATTCAACATGACCTGCCAGACCGGCACGTTCGCTGCCGCGGTTCGTGCCATGGTACGCTCGCCCTTACTGAAGTCGATGCTTAGCGCCCTGGCTTTTTGACCACTCAGGGTAACGTGGGTTGCTCCCGTGTCCACCAGAAAACTGGTTGCCTTGTTATTGATAGTACCCTCGACGTAATACATGCCGCGGGTATCCGGAAAAATTCGAAGCTTGCTGCGGTCAGGCTTCTTGAAGTTGCCGGCAATCGACTGGTTGAGTTCGAGATTCAGGGTTTGACCATCGATCACCACGACGGCACCACGGCCCGTGGCGGACTGCAATAACACACCCCCGAAGGTTTCCCCGACACTGACAACCTTCCGCAGATCGCCTACTTGCAACAACGCCTTGTTCGAGAATAACGCCATCACCTTGACACCGACAGGCTCCGCCAGCACAGCCGCTGACGACACCAGTAACACTAGGGCCATAAAGGCGCGCCGCCATTTCATACCGAATTGACTAATTGCAATGCAATCTGCAGGGCGATGAGCGCATACAACGCTGCCAGCAGGTCGTCAAACATAATACCAAAACCACCTTTCATCTTTGCGTCCGCAATTCTTACCGGCCAGGGTTTTACGATATCGAACAGTCTAAATAGCACAAACCCGGCCAGAATCCATTGCCAGGCGGCCGGGACTGCGATCATGGTGATCCACAATCCGACGAATTCATCCCATACGATACCCGAGTGATCGTGCTCTCCGAGCGCAGCGCTGGTATAGCCACAGAGGTAAACACCGATAGCGAAAGCGACCGCAACTGCGAGCAGGTAGTACCAGAACGGTAATTGCGCTAACAGTAAATACAGTGGTATCGCGACCACCGTGCCACAGGTCCCCGGCGCAAACGGCGACAGTCCCGAGCCAAACCCCAGCGACAGAAAATGCAGGGGATTGCGCAGCAGTCGTGGAGAAATCTTAGCCTGCATACCTCACCGATATCCTGCTGCAAGTGCCGCAAAGCACACTGTGGCAAGGCGTACTCGCAGCGTAAACCACTGAGATCGGCGGACTAGTCAAAATGGCGAAAACCTCCCGAGGTGGCAAGATCGACCTGTTGATTGCCGACTTGCAGCGTAAATCCGGCATCGGTTAACTCACCGATCTGCGTCAGGTGACAATCCGCATGTAGCCGGTTCCAGCTTTCGACTTCGCTACGATATTTTTGCGGAACGCTGCAGCAGATTTCGTAATCGTCACCCGCACCAAGCGCATATTGATAGAGGTTGTGCTGTGCAAGCCAGGGATCTACCGGCAAGGCGGCTCGATCGATTCGAGCGCCACAGTGGCTCGCATGGAGGATATGCGCCAGGTCACCCTGCAAGCCATCGGAAACATCGATCGCTGCGCTGGCAAAGCTGCGCAAAAAATCAACCAGCTCCAACCTTGGTTGCGGGCGATTGAGTGCTTGCAGGCAGCGCCGACGTAAATCATCCGGTAATTCGACACGGCCTTGCTGATACGCGAGTCCGAGCCCGGCATTTCCCAGCAAGCCGGATACCAGCAGCAGATCACCCGCATTCCCCCCTGCCCTGGTGACAAACCTGGCGACAGGCACCAGCCCGGCAATCTGAATAGAGATCGACAAATTACCCCGACAGGTATCGCCTCCGATCAATTGCAGCGCAAAGCGCTCCGCCGTGTACCTCAGACCATCGGCAAACTGCTGCAACCAGTCCGCGTCAACCCGTGGCAGGCTGATCGACAGTAAGAACCAGTCTGGAGTAGCCGCCATCGCCGCGAGATCGCTGAGGTTTACTGCAAGTGCCTTGTGAGCGATGTCGGCGGGGCTGGTATCGGCTGCAAAATGGACGCCGGAGATCAGCGTATCCATGCTAACCACCTGCTGAAAGCCCTCCGGAATCCCGACCACGGCCGCATCGTCGCCAATGGTCAACACCGTGTTGGGCGACGGCTTGCCGACATCGGCAAAGTAGTGCTGAATAATGGAAAATTCGTCTTGTGCCATCACGGCTCCCGACAGCAGTATTACCCGGCCACTTCTAGTTCACGCAGCTCGGCGCAAAGCGGATCGAGTACGCCATTGACGAATTTGTGGCTATCATCGGCACCATAGGTTTTGGCCAGGTTGATGGCTTCATTGATGATCACTTTATAGGGGATCTCGAGATGGTTTTGCAGCTCGTAGGTGGCGATGCGCAAGATATTGGTTTCGATCGGATCAACGTGATCGGCGAAATTGGCGACGTACTTGCGAAAACAACCATCAAGCGCCTCCGCCTGTGGTGGTATCTGGTACAACAGTTCCAGGAAATACTCCTCATCGCCGGCGGCAACCCCCTGATCCTGCTGGTAGTGATCTCTTATCCAGTCGAGGTCCTCGCCGGACAATTGCCATTGATAAAGTGCCTGCATCGCCTTGTCACGGGCATGTCGACGTTTCTTGATAAAGCGCGCCTTGTCATTCACGGATAGCAGGCTTTACTTGATTTTGCGCATCAGGCTGATCATTTCCATCGCACTCATGGCGGCATCGGCGCCCTTGTTGCCCGCCTTGGTACCGGCACGCTCGATCGCCTGTTCGATGGTGTCTGTGGTCAGAATGGCGTTGATCACCGGTAGCGAGTGAGCGAGCGACAAAGATGCCAGTGCCTTGGCACTTTCGCCAGCGACTATGTCGAAATGTGGCGTTGCGCCGCGAATAACAGCACCCAGAGCAATAACAGCATCGTGCTTGCCCGAGGCCGCAAAAGTCTGCACCACCAGTGGTACTTCAAGTGCTCCGGGTACATGGCTGACGGTGATGTCACTGGCCGCAATGCCGGCCCGCTGTAAAGTATCGAGCGCCGCGGCGAGCAGGCTTTCTACAATAAAACCGTTAAACCTGCCGACCACGATCGCGATTCGGGCATCGGTAACGGTCAGGTCGCCATCAATCCGTTTGCTATCAGTCATAGTGTTAGTCCTCTTCCGCATAATAATCGACCACTTCAAGCCCGAAGCCCGCGAGTCCATGAAATACCTTGGGCGCGCTCAACAATCTCATCTTGCGTACGCCGAGATCAGCCAGAATCTGCGCCCCGATACCGTAAGTTCGCTGATCGTCGCCACGCTCGACCGGTCCGTGGCCCAGCAGTATCGCATCGATCAGGCTGACCATGTCCTTGGGTGATTCCGCCTGACGCAGGAACACGATAACACCCTCACCGGCTTTATTTATTGTCTTCATGATATCGTGTAACGGCCAGCCGCGCCCGTGGGTCCCCGCGAGTGAATCGACCAGCGTATTTTGCACATGTACACGCACCAGTATCGGCTTTTCCGGGTCGATCTTACCCTTGACCAGGGCTAAATGCAGCTCCTGCGCGGTACTGTCTTCAAAAGCATAAAGCTTGAACTCACCGTATTCGGTCGGGAAAGGCGCTTCGACGATGCGCTCGACGGTGTGTTCGTTTTCGATCCGATAGCGAATCAAATCTTCAATGGTTCCGATCTTCAAGTCGTGCTGTACCGCAAACTGCTCGAGATCCTTGCGCCGTGCCATGGTGCCGTCGTCATTTAGAATTTCGACGATGACGGCGGCCGGTTCGAACCCGGCGAGGCGCGCCAGATCGCAGCCGGCTTCGGTGTGGCCGGCGCGAAACAGGACCCCACCCTTACGCGCCATCACCGGGAACACGTGTCCCGGCTGTACTATGCTACCGGGAGTAGCGTCAGGCCTGATTGCTGCCTGGATCGTCGTGGCGCGATCCGCAGCCGAAATTCCCGTCGTTACACCTTCAGCAGCTTCAATCGACACGGTAAAATTGGTCTCCATGACTTCGCGGTTGTCACCGACCATGAGCGGCAGTCGCAGTTGTTTACAGCGCTGCTCGGACAGGGTCAGGCAGATCAACCCGCGACCGTATCTTGCCATGAAGTTAATGTGATCGGCGCTCACCAGCTGCGCCGCCATCAGCAGATCGCCCTCGTTTTCCCGGTCTTCATCGTCCATGATCACGACCATCTTGCCGGCCTTGATATCGTCGATGATTTGCTGGGTCGAATTCAATTTGATGGCCATTTCGGGCGCTTTACTCATGGTTGACAAACCCTGATTTTATCAGGGTTTGAACGAGCTGCTCATCTTTGAGCGCAGCACCGTCGGCCCTGCCCTGCAGCAATCGTTCAAGGTAACGGGCAATAATATCAACTTCGATATTAACCCGGGTGCCGACCTGGTAAGTGTGAAAGACCGTTCTCTGCTGAGTGTGCGGCACTATATTGACAGTAAAGCGATTTCCGTCGACGCCGTTCACTGTCAGACTGCAGCCATCCAGCGCCACCGAACCCTTGACCGCCAGGTAATGTTGCAGCGCTGGCTCCACTTCAAATCGATAGCGCAGCGAGCGCGCGTCCGCCTCCATTTCCAGGAGTTTCGCGAGTCCATCCACGTGGCCGCTGACCAGGTGCCCGCCAAGCGCATCGTTAAGCGTCAGCGCAGTCTCCAGGTTTACCGGACTACCAAGGGCGAGCTGCCCGAGACTGGTGCGTTGCAGAGTTTCCAGGGAGACGTCAGCAACGAAGCCACGTGTCTCAAGTTCGACTGCGGTAAGGCAAACGCCATTGACAGCGATGCTGTCGCCAATTTGTGTATGTTCGAGATCGAGGTCTCCGCAATCAATGCCGAGCCGCAAGTCACCACTGCTAGCCTGGTGCAGATCGACCGTGCCCAGCGCCTGGATAATTCCGGTAAACATCAGCCGGTTTCCAGACTGTAGCTGGTCATCGGCAGGGAGCTACTGTTGTCGAAGCAGGCTCCTGCCTCGATTCCGGCACGGGCGACCGCCTGCGCATCATCGAACAGCTCATAGGCCACTTTCATCGCACCAAGAGCAAACTCGGCACCCGAACCCACCGCCCAGAAACGGCTGTACTGATCAACTTCACGTAACGAGTAAAGCCCGAAAATACCGCTGCGATTGACGATCAACGCGTCGACGCGCGACGATTCGTAAGAGTCGTCGTCATCGTCCTTACTGTTCAAAAAGTATTCCTCCTTGAGAATCGGGTGAATCTGACGCATCGACTCGAAGATGCTGAAACGATCGCTAAAATCAATTTTATCGGCATGTTTGGCGAACAGGTTCTGCATCACCAGGTGGTGGGCAGCGCTCCCCACGATGCCAATGTAACACTGCTCGCCAAACGGCAGGATCTTGTCGGAGTCGGTAACATACTCGGCTGCCTGGCGGGTATCGCCAAAACTGGTCAGACTATCTGCAGCAATGCAGGCAATATTGTTTTTCAAGACAGCAACAATGGTGGACACGTTTAATTCCTAATCGATACTCAGGGTGAGGCGCAAATCGTCGCCAAGCTGGCGCATATCACGCATGCTACAGGTTTTACGCTGCTCCATGGCGGTTAATTCGCCAAGATCAAAACCGCCGCGGGCAGCGCTGCCGAGCAAATGCGGTGCCAGGTAAAGCACCAGTTGATCTGCGAGTTGCTGCTGGATCAATGCGCCGGCCAGGCGCTGCCCACACTCGCTGTGCACGTCGTTGATTCCACGCTGAGCCAAATCCTGCAACATTGCGCGCAAATCAAGGCGTTCCGATTCATCGCTGGTGATCGAAATCACCGTCGCGCCACGCGCTTCGAGCCGCTCCTTCCGCTGCACGTCCTCGCTCAAACTGTAAATCCATATGTCGCCCGGAATGGTGAACAGCTTTTCGCTGCCACTCAGGCGCAGGCGCGAGTCGAGCACGACGCGCACCGGCTGGCGCACCTCGAAAATCTGTTTCAGTTCCTGCTTTGACAAGCGCAAATTCAACGATGGATCATCGTCGAGAACAGTTTGAGCGCTGGTCAGAATAGCACCCGCACGGGCGCGTAAAAACTGTACGTCGCGGCGTGCCGGGGCCGAGGTAATCCAGTGGCTACTGCCGTTTTTAAGCGCACTACGCCCATCCAGTGAAAGGGCCATCTTGAGGCTGACGAACGGCAGTCCCTGTTCCATGCGCTTGATAAAACCGCGGTTGAGCTCACGCGCCTGCGCTTCGAGCACACCGACAACGACATCAATACCCTGTGCACGCAGTCGTTCAAGCCCCCGGCCACTGACCTGGGGATTCGGGTCTTGCATGGCTACGATAACGCGGGCCGGTTTTGCTTCGATCAGAGCATCCACACAGGGTGGTGTTTTACCGTGATGTGAGCAGGGTTCGAGGGTGATGTAGATATCGGCACCGGCGGGTATTTCGGCGGCCAGCAACGCGTTGACCTCGGCGTGTGGGCCACCACTATAGCCGTGCCAACCGCTGGCGAGCATGACATCGTCACTGACGATGACGCAACCGACGCAGGGATTCGGCGGTGTCGAATAAAGACCCTTGCGGGCCTGGCGTAAAGCTTCCGCCATCCAGTATTGCAGCGGACGCGACATCAACTGTCCTCATCGATTAGCGGTACCTGCCGCTGATGCATTTCCGGGGTCGGTTCGGCGGCAAGGCGATGAATTGCGTCCTGGAAGGCCTGAATGTCTTCGAAACTGAGATAAACCGAGGCGAAGCGAATATAGGCCACCTGGTCGACCCGCTGCAATTCGTGCATCACCATGGCACCGATTTCGCGAGACGAAATCTCTCGACTCTCGATCGCGACCAGCTGCCGCTTGATGTGGTTGATCGCATCTTCGATCTGTTCAGCCGTCACCGGCCGCTTCTCGAGAGCGCGCATCATGCCGTTGCGCAGACGCAGCTCGTCAAAGGCGTCGCGGCTGCCGTCGTTCTTGATCACCATCGGCATGTTCAACATTGGTGATTCGTAGGTGGTGAACCGAGTTTCGCAGGAAACACATTCCCTTCTGCGGCGCACCTGCACCGATTCCGATGCAAGGCGCGAATCGACCACTCGCGTGTCGGGAGTGCCGCAGAAGGGACATTTCATCTTAGCGAATCAGTTTCGGTAAACCGGCAGGCGCTTGCAGATTGCACTGACCTTGGCGCGCACACCAGCAATTACCTCTTCGTTACCCATATTGTCGAGGAGATCGCTAATCCAGTTAGCCAGATCACGAGAATCCTGTTCGTTAAAGCCGCGCGTGGTAATAGCCGGTGAACCGATACGCAGGCCTGACGTGACGAAGGGTGATTGTGGATCATTTGGCACCGAGTTCTTGTTGACCGTGATGTGCGCCTTGCTGAGCGTCGCATCGGCGTCCTTACCGGTCAGCCCCTTGCTGATCAGCGACAGCAGGAACAGGTGGTTATCGGTACCACCGGAGACCACGTCGAACCCACGTTTGACGAACTCTTCCGCCATCGCGTTGGCGTTGACCAACACCTGCTTCTGGTAGGTGACGAACTCGTCGCTCATCGCCTCCTTGAAAGCGACCGCCTTGCCGGCAATCACGTGCATCAACGGCCCGCCCTGGGTGCCGGGAAATACCATCGAGCTCAACTTCTTTTCGATTTCCGGGTTGGCGCGCGCCAGGATGATGCCGCCGCGCGGTCCGCGCAGAGTTTTATGCGTGGTGCTGGTGCAGACATCGGCGATGGCGATCGGGCTTGGATAAACACCTGCCGCGACAAGGCCGGCCACATGTGCCATATCGACAAACAAATAGGCGCCAACCGAATCCGCGATATCGCGGAAACGCTGCCAGTCCATCACGCGTGAATAGGCGGAAAAGCCGGCAATGATCATCTTCGGTTGGTGCTCCTGCGCCAATGCAGCCACCTGCTCGTAATCGATTTCGCCGGTATCGTTATTCAGACCGTATTGCACGGCATTGAACAACTTGCCGGAAAAGTTAACCTTGGCGCCATGCGTCAGGTGACCACCATCCGCCAGACTCATGCCCAGTATGGTGTCACCCGGTTGCAGCAGGGCAAAAAATACTGCGGCGTTGGCCTGCGATCCCGAATGCGGCTGCACGTTGGCATAATCGGCATTAAATAACTGCTTGGCGCGCTCGATGGCGAGAGCCTCCGCGACGTCGACAAATTCACAACCACCGTAATAACGCTTGGATGGGTATCCCTCGGCATACTTGTTGGTCAATACCGATCCCTGGGCCTGCATCACACGCGGACTGGTATAGTTTTCAGAAGCGATCAGCTCGATGTGATCTTCCTGGCGGGTTTCTTCATGTTGCATCGCCGCCCACAGTTCAGGATCGAAATCGGCAATATTCATTGATTTGTCAAACATCGGTGTACCCTCGGGAGAAAAAGAAGGGGATGATACGAAAAAGTCCTCGAAGTATCACTAAAAAACACGACAGATTGATCGGCTATAGCGGCATATCGTATTGAAATCGTGGCATTTACTCCCATCTAATGTCTGTGAACGCCAGAATTGGGTATATTCTAAAACTGTCGGATTCACGATTTCGAGTGTATAATCAATTTCATTAAATCAGCAGGTAGTCATCATGGAAAATGTCGGTATTTACACCCCGCCGCAAGCAGTCAAAACAGTAAGCGGCGCAAGCTCGGCAAGCTTTCAGCCGAGCCTGACCCAAAGCGATCTCGAAGTGACCCAGTCAGCGCAGGACAAGTTGTTTGAAATCGTCAGCCAGACCGACGAAGACGTTTCAGCGATCCGCATCTACATCAGTGGTGGCGGCTGTGGTGGTTTATCCTACGGCATGACGTTTACCGAAGACAAAAGTGATTTCGATACCATTTTGCAATTTGATGGATTCAAGGTTCTGGTCGACGTCGTCGCGCTGAATTACCTGAAAGGCGCTCAAATCGATTACATCCAGGAAGTCGGGCGCGAACGCTTTGTGTTCAACAACGTCTTCGCCGAAACCGGGGGTTCCGGTACCTGCGGTGGATGCGGTGCAGCGGGTGGCGGTTGATTCGGAACTGCGATCCTCTGCGATCATCCAGTAGTGATAACCCATCTCGATTACTGATTAATAGCATCTCTCAGCAGCAACCAAAGCCTGGCCATCAGCCGGGCTTTGTTGTTTTGGTAGCGCCGTCCGGCAGCTATCGCATCGCCGCCTACACGCGCGCCGCCCAGGCACTTGGCAGGCCTATTCTGGTGGTATCCAACAACGCCCATTCGCTGGTAGCCGAAGTGGCTAGCGGGATAACCGTCGATTTCGGCCAGCCCGAGCAGGCCTACACCGACATAATCGCCGCGCTTGAGGGCCTGGATGTCGCCTGCCTGTTGGCGACCGACGACAGTTGCGTCGCGCTTTGTAGCCGCGTCGCGGCCTGTCTCGGCCTGCCACAGAATAGCGCCGAGGCAGCCCTGCTAACCCAGCGCAAGGACCTGGCGCGCGATGCGCTGGCGCGAGCCGGCTGCAATACTCCGTCCTACCAGCTCATCGAAATCAGCAAGGCTAGCCCGGCCACGCTGTCTATCGCTTACCCGGTAGTTCTCAAACCGCTGGCGCTATCTGCCAGCCGCGGTGTCATACGCGCCAATAACGATGCCGAGTTCATGCGCGCCCTGCACCGTATCGATGCCATACTCGCGACAACCGGTCAACATGGCCACATACGGGATCACCTGTTGGTCGAATCCTATATCGACGGCTGCGAGTACGCAGTCGAGGGCTTCATCATCGACGGGCAGTTCCACTTGCTGACGCTGTTTGACAAACCGGAGCCACTGACCGGCCCTTATTTTGAGGAAACATTTTACCTGACCCCGAGCCGCCTGGGAGCGCCACAGAAACTGCAGTTAATCGAAGAAGTGGAACGCTGTTGCGTCGCCTATGGGCTCACCCACGGCCCCATCCACGCCGAGGTGCGACTGACCAGGGCTAAGCCGATATTGCTGGAACTGGCGGCGCGTACGATTGGCGGGCAATGCGGTCAATTAATCGAGTTTTCATTGAAGCAGAAGCTGGAGGAACTGGTGATCAATGGCATGTGTGGCATCCTGCCAGTGACCCCGAGCGAGCCTGAGGCAGCCGGCGTACTGATGATCCCGATTACCGATAGCGGCATATTAAAACGCGTCGAAGGCTTGACTGCAGCGCTGCAATGCGACTACGTACGCGATATCGAAATTCACATCAACCCCGGCTATGAACTCGTGCCGCTGCCCGAAGGGTCGAGCTACCTCGGCTTTATTTTTGCCCAGGCACCGAGCTATGAACAAACCTACAAAGCACTGCAAAGCGCATACTCGAAATTGCGCTTTGTGACGCAACCACGCTGGGAGCTGGAAAACCTCGTGGTCTGAGTTACTTTTTTGCGCCAGGTGGGCGAAAACCCTCGGGCGTCTGCCCCAAATCGCCTTCCTGGAAGATGAATCCCAGCATGTGTTGCTCGAGAATCTCGAGGCTTGCCGGATCGATGGTCGACAGCCCATTTTCGTTGATGATCATTGTTTGACGCTCGATCCATTTACTCCAGCCTTCAGCGGAGACATTATCGTAGATACGCTGCCCCAGATCACCAGGATATGGGACCCGGTCCAGACCCGGAGCCTCGGCGCCGAGCACAACGCAATTTACTACTCTAGCCATTTGTAATTCCCAAAAAAAAGCAGCCATTGATCGGCTGCTTCGTATGATAGCAAAGTTAACCGTGATCAGAAGGCATAATTAACACCTAATGCGAGTACCGGCCACAGTTCATAATTATCGAGTTCAGCTTCGGCATCTTTTTCCAGGGATCGTAATCTGCTGTCCAGTTCAGCCTGGCTCAGGCCATTTGGACCAGCGGCGTTCACCGCAGCATCAAAATCAACGCTGGTATCGAGTAGTGCCACGCCCACATCCAGCGAAAACGAAAAGCCCCCATCGCCACCGGCACCACGGCCCCAACCAACTCCGATATAGGGCTGATAGGATTCGCCCAGGCTGACCTCGGTGCTGATATCGCCGTTAAAGTCCGTCGGCGCCAGGCTCTGGCCATCGATTACGATAGCACCCTGTAATGCGGCGCTGCCGCCCGCAGCACCGTTATTTTTGAACATTCCCGCAGAAATGCGAAAGCCACCGCCCAGTACGTGCCAGTCGATAAACAGCGCATTCGCGCCATAGTCGAAATCGATGTCGTAATTCAGGTCTGCTTCATTGCCGGCGTCACCGACCGACACGCTATCGTCCTTACCTTTGATATCGATATTGGATACACTGAGGCGCGCATTGATATTTTTGCTCAGCCCGACACTGAGATCGAGTCCGACACCACTTATACCGGCCTTGGCTCCAATGCCTGGACAGTCGATGAAAACAATAGAATTGCGCAGCCCAGCCCGATAGATTTTTTCATTTTGAATTACCCTGGAGGTTTTCTATTACGACTGATAATAGTGCAAATTATTAGGCCTGCTTCGCTAAACCGATCATTGGCTTATGCGTCGTTCTTCAAGTTATACATACCATTTTGCCATTTATCTATTATAATTATCGAGTCCCAAATAATCTTAATATCCGAGGATACTCGTTGTCACGCCCCATCGAAAACAATGAGCGGTTCGCCGCTGCCGGTTTCCAAATTACCAGTCATGGCGTGACCGACACGGGTCACGTCAGATCAAAAAATGAAGATTCCGTTCTATTGCATGACGACGAAAATGTCTGGGTCGTTGCCGATGGAATGGGAGGGCATCACGCGGGTGATTATGCCAGTCAGACGATCACCAACAATTTAAGTCTGTTCAAGCAGCATGCGTCGCTAGACGACAGTATCCTGTTGCTCGAAGAGAATATCCTCAATTCGAATACCATTATTCGTAAGAAGTCGCTCAAGCTCGGCCGCAACGCGACGATTGGCAGTACCGTTGTCTGCGTCTATGTCTGGCATAACCTGTTGTTTACCCTGTGGGCGGGTGATAGCCGCCTGTATCGCTATCGCGATAGCCGCCTGGAACGTCTGACAGAAGATCACAGCTACGTCGAAGAACTGGTGCGCATGGGCAAAATAGAGGCTCGCGAGGCCGAAGAACACCCCGCGGCGAACGTGGTGCTCAGAGCAGTGGGAATCGATGACCAGCTGCGCATCGATTTAGAATACTTCGAACTGCGGGAGAGAGACATATATATCATTTGTTCCGATGGATTGTATAAAGATCTGGAGGAAGCAAAAATAGCGCCTATAATCGCTAGCCATCCGGACAACATGAACGAACTTGCGCAATCACTGCTGGATGCGTCGCTCGCAGCGGGCGGTACCGATAACACCTCGATTATCACCATGAAAATCTGCCAAAAGGAAGATAATGTCTGACGTCTGCGAATCGCTGATAGACGATTATATTGCAGGGACGCTCAATGTCGAAGACTTCGAGCAGGGTCTACAGAGTATTTTCGTGGCCATCCCCAACGGTCATAACGAGGCGCAGAGTTACCTGCAGCGGCTATATACCAGTGACGCCATCGATTCAGATGGCTTTACCCTGATTTCCCAGGTTATTTCCAGTGCTAATATTCATTCGACACTGAAAAACAGCCAGCAGACCGATGTGTCTTATTTCGACGAAGACAAAACCATGCATTTGACCGATATCTCGGATATGGCAAATGAAATCGGTCTCGATTCCGACAACGATGACAACGGTGACAGAACAATAATCGTGCGCGCCGGTACGGAAATAAACCACGTCGAAAAGTCCGATGCTTCAATGGACTACAGCGAAGAAATTTCGCCACTGTCCCCGCAGATCGTGGAGAAACTGGGTAGAACTGCACGCCACGAAACCCTCGGTCCCGGCGTCACGCTTAAGGAACGTTTCGTGCTGTTGGAGAAACTGGGCCAGGGTGGCATGGGAGTGGTCTTCAAGGCCAAGGATTTGCTCAAAGTCGAAGCGAAGGACAAGGACCCCTACGTCGCCATCAAGGTATTGACCGACGCATTTAAAAAATATTCGGGTTCGTTTATCGCCCTGCAACGTGAAGCGAGCAAGGCACAACGCCTGGCGCATCCAAACATCGCGACAGTTTACGATTTCGATCGCGACGGTAACACCGTTTTCATGACAATGGAGTTTCTGCAGGGCAA
>Ga0316187_10001576_pt1 | contig 19801 bp, 17 predicted proteins | sample CroRivburrow1_MG_FD_204927 | JGI IMG/M metagenome (GOLD analysis project Ga0316187, IMG submission 204927) | Coastal sediment microbial communities from Maine, United States - Cross River worm burrow 1 | ecosystem: Environmental > Aquatic > Marine > Coastal > Sediment | place: USA: Maine...
TGGTATTGATGAAGAATTGCGCAGTCGCAGAATGTGGTTCGTTGGTGCGTGCCATAGAGATAGTGTAATGGTCGTTCTTCAGACCATTGGCGGCTTCATTTTGTATTGGGGCATTGACGGGCTTCTGTTTCATGCCAACTTCAAAACCGCCGCCTTGAATCATGAAATTGTTGATGACGCGATGGAATATTGTGTTGGCGTAAAAGCCGTTGTTAACATACTCCAGAAAATTCTTTACTGTGTTTGGCGCTTTGTCAGCATCCAGTTCTAACGTGATGATGCCGTGATTGGTGTGTAACTTGACCATAGAGTTCTTGCCTTTATCGAGTGAGTGGGAAAGTGGGGAAATACAGCATAGCAGAAGGGCAAATAATGCAGTTAATAGCGGTTTCATTTCATGCTGCTCCATTGTGAGTGGTTTATCAAAAGTTGTATTTCCTGATTATAAATATGGCTGCCTTATTAATGTTATAGCAATAATCTCCGTTTTGGTTGCATATTGACATCAGGGGTGTCTGGCCAGTTCAATTGGATATGCGAGAAACTTGAAATGAAAGTTTAGGCACATATGTTTTATGCCATAGCACGTAAAGCTTAGTTTCGCGCCGACAAATTCTATCAAAAATATTGTGTATCTTCATTGTTAATCTGTATCTGAGTAACAACTCATTTTCGAGTAGAATCGTCCATATTTCCATTTCGATGAATTTATCAAGAGAGCGACAATGAGTAGCGCATCACAACCTGCAGTTTCTAACTTTATCCGTAGCATTATTGAAGCCGATCTTGACAGTGGTAAGCATGGCAACATTGTTACGCGTTTCCCTCCGGAACCGAATGGTTATCTACACATTGGTCATGCTAAGTCTATATGTTTGAATTTTGGTTTGGCGAAAGATTATCAGGGGCAGTGCAATCTTCGTTTTGACGATACCAATCCAGAGAAAGAGAGCGAGGAGTACGCGCAATCCATCCGGGACGATGTGCGCTGGCTCGGCTTTGAATGGAGTGGTGAAGCGCGCTGGGCATCGGATTATTTTGAAGCGTTGTATGGCTTTGCTGTGGAGCTGATTAATAAAGGCTTGGCTTATGTGGATACTCTGTCTCCAGAGCAAATGCGCGAATATCGTGGCTCGCTGACGCAGCCGGGAAATAATAGTCCTTGCCGTAGCAATAGTGTTGAAGTGAATCTTCGTGAGTTTCAGAATATGAAGGAGGGCAGGTGCGAAGATGGAAGTAGAGTTTTGCGCGCCAAGATAGATATGTCCTCGCCCAATATGAACATGCGCGACCCAGTTCTCTACCGCATTAAACGTGCGCACCACATTCGCACGGGTGACGCTTGGTGCATATATCCGATGTATGACTATTCCCACTGTATTTCAGATGCATTGGAGGGGATTACCCATTCATTGTGTACTTTGGAATTTGAAGATCATAGGCCACTCTATGATTGGGTATTGGATAACATCAGTATTTCCGAGCATCCTCACCAGTATGAATTTTCTCGGCTTGAATTGCACTATACGATCACTAGCAAACGCAAGCTATTGCAACTTGTGAATGAAGGGCATGTGAGCGGTTGGGATGACCCGCGTATGCCCACTATCAGCGGTATGCGTCGACGTGGCTACACGCCTGAAGGCATTCGTGAGTTTGTTAAGCGCATCGGGGTTTCTAAAAGTGAGAACACTGTTGATATGGCAGTAATGGAGGCAGCGATTCGTGAAAATCTCGAAGATAGCGTGGCACGCGTTATGGCAGTGGTGAATCCGCTTAAGGTCGTCATCACTAATGCAGATGGGGCTCAGGCACGAGAAGCCGATTTTCATCCCAATCATTCCGAGTTTGGTAAACGTCTTGTGCCTTTTGGTAAGGATCTGTTTATTGAGGCAGATGATTTCGCTGAATTACCACCATCTGGTTGGAAACGCCTAACTCTCGGAGGCGAAGTTCGTTTACGTCATAGCTATGTGATGTGTTGCAACGAAGTGCTGAAAGATGCAACAGGTAAAGTTGTTGAACTGCGTTGCAGTATTGATCATGCCACTTTGGGGAAAAATCCTCAGGGACGTAAGGTGAAAGGTGTGATTCACTGGTTGTCATGTGAGCACGCGCTACCTGCCGAAATACGTTTATATGACCGCTTGTTTACCGTTCCTGAGCCGGATGCAGATAAAGATGTGGATTTTTGCACATATCTTAATCCGACCTCACTCACTTGCGTGCAAGGCTGGGTAGAGGAAAGCGTTAATGATGCTCCGCCAGAAGTACGTTTTCAGTTTGAGCGCTTGGGTTATTTTTGTACAGACCGTCATGACCATAGGCAAGCGAGTAACCTTGTTTTTAATCGTACGGTCACGCTGAAAGATTCTTGGCTTGGGAATCAAAGATAAAGCAGCTTGTTATTGCCTAAATTAAGTTCAAACGATTAAAAAAGCGCATGATTTAGTCATGCGCTTTTTTTGTCTCTGCCAAATGGCATCGCTATTCAAACATGCTATTAATTTGGTGATAGTTGCGTTACACCACCAAAACCACCAATCCACTGTGTGCCATCAGAGGCTGTCGCCATGGAAAAGATAGCATTGGAAAATAGTCCGTCGTCAGTGGTTAATACTTTGAATTTTCCGTTATCAAAGCTGGCTAGACCTTTGTTGGTTCCTATCCATAATTTTCCTGACTGGTCTTCATGTAGCATAAAGACATGGTTGCCTGGCAAGCCGTCAGACATGGTGTAGTGGCGCCATTTCTTTCCGTCATAGCGCGATAAACCACCCCCCCAAGTACCGCACCAGACTATTCCATCTTTGTCCACCGCCAAGGCAACAACGTAATTCGGGTTGAAGGCCGTGCCAGTGTCTTCTAGTCCCATCTCTACCTTCTGTCTGGCGTGATGCTCGGAAAGTTTAGCAGGGTCGGTGCCAAATTTTGGGTCGTTCTTAACCTTTTCCCACGGTGCACCCATGCCCTTAGCATGGTTCCAATTCTGCCACTTGTTATTTCTGAATAGTGCTAGCCCTCCCTCTGTGGCTAACCAGATATCGCCATTTTTACCTTCTTCAAGGCTATATACCCAGTCGTTAGGTAGTCCGCCATTGGTATTTTCAACAGTGTAAATGTCCCATTTGGAGCGATCCATTAAATCGCCACCGCGTACACGGTTTGCTCCGGACCAGGTTGCGACCCAAATATCTCCATTGCTAGCTTTAATGGTCTTGTATATGAAGGCGTCTCCAAGGCCATTGGGTACATTCAGATTTTGCCATGTATCCTGTTTCTCGTCATATAGAGATAAGCCACCGCCATAGGTTCCTGCGGCAATATAATTGCCTAGTCTACCGACATGAAATACACCATTGGAAAGTAAACCGTTAGTGTTATTAAATATACGATAATCACCAGTGCCATTGTCGTGGCGAATCACACCGCCTGAAGTGCCAATCCAGACTACCTTATCCTCGATAAAAATCGATTTGACGTTGCTGTTGCCCACACGGAAGTGTGTAAATTTTGCTGCTGGGTCTGCCTGAACATTTCCTGTGGTAGGTGGCTCTTGCCCAAGTGGGGGATGCCCAGAGGGCAATCCAGAACCCTCATCCGAAACCTCTGCTGCTGCTGACTTGGTTTCATCTGTCTTATCGGAACAGCCAGTCATGAAGGTTCCAGCAATTATGCCTACCGTGACGACTGTGATTGCTGCTACAAGTTTGCTATCGAGTTTCATCTAATAATCCTCTTGAGTGCCAATTTCTGTTTAATGTTGAGTGATGTTCCGTTATCTAACTCATTGACCGATACGCGTCACGCCACCTTGAGAGCCAGCCCAAATGTCGCCATTGGGCGCTAGTGCTAGTGAATACACATGGTTTCCAAGCAGACCTGTTTGCTTAGTGTAATTATGCCATTTTTTCCCGTCAAAGCGGCTCACTCCACCATTGGTGCCAAACCAGAGTACACCATTAGGTTCTTGGGCGATACTGTATACAATATCACCTGCCAAGCCGTCTTTGGTTGTGTAGTTATGCCACTTGGATCCATCAAAGCGGCTTACGCCAGCTCCCCATGTGCCAGCCCACACGGTCTGATCTGATGCCACTTGGATGCAAAATACGTAATTTGGATTATAGGTGAACTTTCCATCTCCCGAGAACATGCTCAAATCGTGTCGTGAGCGTGTTCCCAATCCAGTATTCGTGCTTGCAGGTAAATTATTTGTGTTTGGTGCACCCATACCGTCTTCGTGATTCCAAGATTGCCAGGTTTTGCCGTCAAACATTGAAACGCCACCTTCGGTGCCGAACCACACTCGATCTTGTTTATCCACACTAATACCATATACCCATTCGTTGATTAACTCATTAACGTAGGTGGTAAACTTCATGGTTTTTAGATCAACATGATTGACACCAGCCCATGTGCCAATCCAGACATCCCCGTTTCGCTGGTTAGCAAAAGAATATACCCAGTAGTCCGCCAAGCCGTGCATAGGGAAATATGTCTTCCATGTTCCTTCACGGTAGCGTGATACGCCGCCTGCGTTGGTTCCGAACCACTTGTAACCTTCTTGATCCACGTGGACAGCAAACACATATTCGTTAGCTAGTCCACTGTCTCGAGTGAAAGAATTACGCACATTGAAGGTAGTGAGGTCAATTTCGCTCACGCCAACAGTAGTTCCTACCCAAAGAGCGTTCTTCTTGTGGTCTACCGTAAGTGCACGAACATTGACAAATTTGCCCACCTCGAATTTTTCGATCACGTGTGGTGGAGCGATATTGTCCGGTTTGAAAGAGGTATTGTCTGGTTTGGAATCAGTGCACGCGGCGTTAAGGCAGGCAAGAAAAAATATAGTAGGCAGGGTGAGAGCAGATTTATGCATAAAATTTAGGTGTTTAGTAAGTAGCGATGCACTCACAAAGCGCACCAATAATTTACGGAATGTTCAGGTTATGGCCGCATAGGGCCGCCATTTTCCAGCATACGCAAATAGGTGATTACATCCAGGATTTCCTGGTCTTCCAATAATCCCCGATAAGCTGGCATGGCATTTTTACCTTCTTTTATGGAGACTAAGATGAAATCATCGGGACGTAATAATTTCTCGCTATATGCAAAATTGGGTGCGTCTGGCATAGCGCTCACGCCGTCAATGCCATGACAAGTAACGCAATGCCGTGTGTAAATCTTTTTGCCATTGTCGATATCTCCGGCATAAGCATTAAAAGTTGCCAGCGAGATGAAAATTGATACATATAGCCTTAGTGCTAAGATCGAAATTATTTTTCTAGATATCATTGTGAATTTCCTTTTGCTTTATTCTTGGCCGCTTCCTCATCAGCCTTTCTGGTGGCATCTGCCTTTTCCTCAGCAGCTTTTTTCGCAGCGGCTAATTGCTCTTGGAATTCTTTATTTCTCTGCTCCTCCAATGGGATTCTTTTGGATTTCCAAAATTCAGCTTGCTTTAAATCAACCTTTACAGGTAGCCCAGAAACAGCACCTATGCTGTATCCGTTTTCCAATGCCTTAACGGCATTCAAGTTGCTTTTGTCTGCAGCGAATTTAAACCAATATAAAGCTTGGGCAGGATCTTTAAGAATCCCCGAGCCAGATAGGTACGATTGCCCCAAATGGTACGCTCCCTTAGCATCACCTTGAAATGCAGCTGTTATGTACCAACCGACTGCTTCCACGTGGTCTTCAGTGTAGTCGAGAAGCTCACCTAGTCGAGCTTGCGCGGGCAAATGATTCTCCAGGGCGAGTTTTTTGTATATTACAGCAGCATCCATCATACTCATTTCTTCATACAATTTATTTGCGCGATCCATTTCTTCAGCGGTATCTGCTAACGCGAGTGAAGAGGAAAGGCAGAAAGCCAGCATGCCGATTCGAAATATTCTTTTCTGTATCACATCCATCTATAAATTCTCCAGTACAATCCCTATAAGATAAGGGTGTTTTTTGGCTTTAGATAATCAGTAAGATTCTAGCAGCGGGGACCGTATGCTGCAATAGTGCCCTGGCTGGAAATAGCCTCTCATTGCTATAACGGTGCACATAGGTTTTTGTTGACAAATTAGCCAGCCAAAAGCGTATATGCGATTGTGAATCTGATTTGTGAAGCAATCTAGTTTTCATGTGCATCTTGCTGAGAGGTCGAGCCATCGAGCTCTTCCAATTTACGGTACAAGCTGGACAAGCCGATATCGAGTTTTTGAGCAGCTGCACGACGATCACCATCAGATGCTTCTATGGTTTTAAGGATAACGGCTACTTCATATTTTTTTACTTGTTCGCGTAGTGATCCGGAGAATGATAGTCCGGCTTCAGGAGAGGATGTGTGGGTGATTTTGGTGATTTGTGGCGGTAAGTCAGCCAGAGTGATTTGACCACTATCAGTAAGAACCAAGGCGCGGTCAATAACATTTTCCAATTCACGCACATTTCCCGGCCATTCGTAATTCAACAGTATTTCTTCAGCACTTGGGTCAAGCGAGGTTTTGATTGAGTTGCTGCCCATGCGCCGAGTGTTGCGCTGTAGAAGAAACCTAAAAAGTGCGGGAAGGTCTTGGCGACGCTCACGAAGCGGTGGGACATTGATATGAAAAACGCTAAGTCGGAAATAAAGGTCCTCGCGAAATGTTCCTAGTGCAACCATGTCGGCAAGATTTCGATTTGTGGCAGCGATAATTCTTACGTCGACAGGTCGTGCTACTTCACTACCGACTGGGCGTACAACCTTTTCTTCTATCACATGCAGTAGTTTTACTTGTAAAGACAGAGGTAGTTCACCAATTTCGTCCAAAAAAATGGTGCCGCCATTTGCTTCCAAAAACAGCCCTTTTCTGACTTTGTCTGCGCCAGTAAAAGCGCCACGAGTGTGCCCAAAAAATTCACTTTCAACTAGATTTTCGGGAATGGCACCACAGTTAACGGGTATGAATGAACCGTCAGATCGTTGACTCTGTTGGTGGATGAGGCGTGCAACTACACCTTTTCCTGTGCCGCTTTCGCCAGTAACTAGCACTGTGCTGTTTGTGCTGGCAACCTTGGCAGCCATGTGTTCCATCTCGCGCATGGATGGAGAGTTGAAACCAAAGACCTCTTGATTGGCACCTAACACCAATCTGCGCAGCACTCGGTTTTCCTCACGTAGTCCACCCAGCTCACCAACTTTGGTCAAGCGGTGCAGAAGCTCCTCGTTATTGAGGGGCTTGATCATATAATCAGCGGCACCCGCTTTGATCGCTTCTATTGCCGTATCCACGGAAGCAAATGCGGTCATCATGATGAAAGCTGTGTCTATGCCGGCAGTACGTGCCTGCCGCAATACTTCGATGCCACTCATGCCCGGCATTTTGATGTCACATAGGACAATATCTACATCCCCTTTGGCAAGTCTTTCCATTGCAGCTTCACCGTTGCCGGCTTGTTCTACAGCATGTCCTGCCTTGCGTAATTGTGCAGCTACTACTTGTCGGATAGCAGGTTCATCATCTACGACCAGTACTTGTAACGATGTCATGGTATATCGTCCTCTTCATCGGTTGGTATTGGAAGCATTATTTGCACTTGTGCTCCTTCTCCTGGGGTAGAGTTAATTTCAATTGTGCCGCCATGCCCGGTAATGATGGAGTAGCAGAGCGACAAGCCCAATCCGTTACCTTTACGCTTGGTAGTGAAAAAAGCTTCAAATACACGACTTATCGCATCTTGACTAATCCCGCTTCCATTGTCAGTTACAGTGAGTTTTACGTTCTCATTGTTTTCTTCAGTGTGCAGTGTGATTTCTTGTGCTCGGTCATCCAAGTCTTCCAATGCATCGGCAGCATTGATTAGTAGATTCATTATCACTTGCGTGAGTTGATCAGCTACACCGTAAATTGCGGGAAGTTGGCTGTCCAGATTGAGCCTTAAGTTCACTTTTCGCATACGCTTGTCGTAGCCCATCAAGCCAGCAGTAGTTCTTGCTAGTGCATTTAGATCCAATAACTGGCGTTCAACTGGCTGAGGCGCAGCGAATTCTGAGATTTCGCGGGTGATTGCAGAAAGTCTGTGGATGTGGGTTTGCAGCATGGCCAACTTACTGTCATCAGTGGCTTTATTTTTTTCTGTTGATTGCTCTACAACCATTTCTTGAAGGACTCCTGACATGGCTGCGATTGGGTTGCCAATTTCATGGGCTACACCAGCAGCCAATGCTCCAACTGCGGCCATTTTCTCCTGATGAAAGTATTTTTGACGCGCAATCACCAATTCTTTCTCACGTTCATCAAGGGCTTTTGCCATCTTGTTCACCGAGCGCATCAATTCACCTACTTCGTCATTGCGAGTTACTGGTGTGAGCACATTACGCTCCCCTTTGATGATATCTATAGCTCTGGCCTTTAGTATGTGCAAGTCATTGGTAAGCCGTGTGAAAAATAATCCAATGATGGCACCCAGCAACAGCAGGCCAATCAATCCAAATAAAAGTGAAGCTAATGCAGCTGAATCCCATTGCATGTGGAAATGTTCTGCTGTTGCTATTTGCTCACGGCGAGACTCATCAATGTGTTGTGTTACCTCGATCTTTACTTTGAGTAATTCCGAATTCATTGCAGCCAAAGCTGCTACAGAGGGATTCTCTGAAGCGGTTGCCAGTGCCTGTTCCACGCCAGCCAAATTTACACTGGCGTAAGGATAGCGTTTTGTGAGCTCAGCATTCTTTCTTTTTAATAACTCAAAATTTGATTGGAAACGCTGTACTACTGAATTCTGGTCATCTTTGTCAGAATTAATAAATACCGCCATAACAATATGAAAAGCAGTCGCGTCCACTTGTCTGAGCTGCTCTTCAATTTTATAGAGATTTTGCAATCTCTCAAACTCATCAATTAGCTCTGTTTTTTTATTAAAAGTAAACGTGGTAAGGAGTACTGCAAAGATGACAACGGCTGCAAATGCGAGAAATCCTTTTACTCGAAGCGGAACTTCAGAAATTGTGCGTTCTTCTACTGGAAACGCTGGAGTCAGCTCATCTACTACCCCAGATAAAGCCGTGTTTTCTGCTATCGGAGCGTTCATATGGGATTAATGAGCATGAAGGTGTTTATAGTTGGATTGTATACCCAAGCATTTGTCGCGCTATCGCTTGCGGCGTTGTTGAGCAGCACTAAGATAATGTCAGTTAAATCGTTGTCCGAAGAAGTTGGGGTAGATCAGGAGCCGGTGTTATTCACGGTGTTCAGTGAGTTGAAGCTGGATGATATATCAGTTTTCAATATTGCTGCTTGATCGATCGGATAACACTTGGTCACTATATTCCTTTCAACGTAAAGCGTTTTAATGGCAAGCACCTGCACAGTCAGCCTTTACCCAGCTACCGCTTTGTTTAAAATTTACCACTCCAAGAAAAGCACCTCTGTAATAAGATTCGTTGCTATAACCAGTTGGAATAGTTGTGGCTACTTGTGTGCCTTTAGGGACAGGCTGGCCAGCAGACAGGATAACTGGGCCAGGCGCAATCTCGCCACCGATAGCGGAGATTTCAGGGCCCAAATCATTCAGATTGACTAAGAACGCCTTGTTTTTCCAACCATGAGACGTTCCGGTATGACACATGGTGCAACGATATGTGCCGTTTTCTGAAGCAGGCCAAGTCGTCGTAGGAGGCCCTGCTACTCCACCCTGTGTAGTATAGAAAGCATGTCTTTGATGTAGGTTGTTGATAGGCTGCCCCCAAGCATCAACACCTACGCCGCCGAACCCACTGTTCAAGGCGGCTGCAGGCGCACCGCTTGCATCTGCATATTGGTTTGAATCATGACAACGGAAGCACAGGGTATTTGATCCAATGTTGTGAGGTGTTCCGGTATCCCACGCACCCTTCAGAATAAAGTTCTCAGTGCTGCCATGAGGCCCCCAAGAATTCCCATTCTCTCCTCCTAATGGCATTACGCCATCGGCAAGGTTGGTGGATGAGCCATGGCAATCACTGCAATACATTGTCTGATTACCAACAGCGCTAATCAGTGTGGTGGCAGCTGGCCCGTCAGTATCTGAGCCATTCCAAGGGCTGCGCCAAGTATTTGGATCAGCTGACCCAGGCAGGACGTTGGTGCGTCCGGTATTGTCCATTACTGGATGCCATGAGCGATGATTGTTGGTTGAAAAGGATAGGTCTGCGCCTGAGTCTGAGGTGCTGGCAGGAGTACCCTTGTGAGCAACAGGTGCCTGAAATTCCATAGCTGCATCGATGTAATAGAACAAGCCATTGGTGCCAGCTGGTGTGCCACCGATATATCCTAATGGTAATGCCGTTGGATCAGAGTCGTCATAAGCGTAAGGGGAGTGACACTTGAAGCAGACTTGGTATTCACGTGTTATGTATGTATTGTTAACGCTAGTGGATGCAGCGGTTCCTCCGTCACCACGTTTAGCCATATAACTAAAGGGGTAAGAGCCGAATTCGGCAGAAAGATATTGTGGTTCAACACCAAAAGTACCGCGCAGTGAACCGGATGCGAGATTACTATGGGCTACGGTATCACCAGGGCTTATTATGTGTTTGTGAGTACCAGCGGGACCAGGAAGTAATGAGTCATCGTTGAACAATCGGTTTTTGGTTGCCCGGTGCGGATTGTGGCAGTCGGTGCATTCTGTGTGGCGATTGGTGAGTGTGCCGCCAGCAGCTACATTACCCAGTATTGCCTGAGATTCCATGAAATCTTTGCCGCACTTACTTCCTGCGACATCGCACTTTGTGTCTATGCCGCCACCGAGTAAGCTGTCATCAAAACTACCGCCAATGTCGTGCGTTTCAGGTTGTCTAGAAATAGGCATATGGATGGGTAGCTCGAAATCAGACTTAATGTTGGGCAAATTATCCAACTGAGCGATGATGCTCGTTCCGAAATTGCTATGGCATTGGTAGCATGTCTCTTCAGTGGCTGCATTGCCACCGCTCTTTGGTGAAGATAAACTGTCAGTTCCTTCTCTTAGAAGGCGTTTTGCACCTTGCACAGTGTGCGTGTCATGACAGTTTAGGCAGGACGCTTCCCATACCGCAGTGCCGGTTGGAAACTCTCGTTCAATAGCAGCAGCATCCAAATATAGCTCATCTGCCACGAGCTGATTTGCGTGAGCTGAGTAAGCCCACAAGGCGCCACCCTTATCGTGGCAGGCCAAACACATGGTATCATTGATCTGGCTGTATCCCCCCCCGGAAGGCTGCGTTTGCTGAAGCCTGTTACCACGGAGGAATTTATGGTTGCTGCCATTGGACTCCCATGTGTGAGGGTCGTGGCATGTAGTGCAATGCATTTGGTCGTTATCTAGCGGGAAAACAGGCTTAGGAGAGACGCCAAGGATGCGGTTGCCGACGATAGGTTTGGCACCTTCCTCGGTAGGTGGAGCACGCAACTCGCCGTCATTACTGGCCAGAGTGGCATCGTAGGTGAATGAAATGGGATGGTCGTTAGATAGGTCACTCCCTAAGTTTCGAGTGTATCCAGTTAGTTGTCCTGACCCGTCCGGTATATTGCCGCCATTTGTACCACTCATAGAGATGGTGAAAGGGCCTTTGTTATTCAATACGCCGACTGTACCGACTGCCAGAGTGCCATCATGGCAGGATAGACAAAGCTTAGATGTGTCTGTTGGTTGATTTGTGATGCTGTCCATGGAAGAGGACGTATAGGTTGTGTATGTCATGCTAGAGATTTCGCGGTTCCAGAGTGGCAGCGCAATAGTTTCATTTGCGCTATGTGGGGTATGGCAGAATATGCAGACCTTGTCTTCGCTGGTTGCTTTGACTGTGCCAGTGCCACTTACGGAAAGGTTGTGTTTGGTATTCTCAATGAGCGTTACTATCGCGCCTAGTGCAACGCCGCCCGTAGATAATGTCATCGCAATACCAATCAGGATTGTCCAACCTAAACGTGGTAAGTGATGATGCATATTCATTTCGCCCCTCCCAAAAACTGCAAAACCGTAATTCTGCCGTTGAACATATCAGCGACATAAATCTGATCATTACTATCGATCCAGACACCAGACGGAAGATAAAATTCCCCAGTATCTTTTCCAGTGCCACCAAGTGCCATCAAGGTACGTCCCTGCTCGTCATAAATCAATAGATTGTCATATAATGATTCTATCACGTAAATATTGCTCTCACTGTCTACCGCCACCCCTTTGGGGCGTACCAGGTTGCCGATATACAGTCCGCGCCGACCGAATTTTTTGAGCATCTTGCCATGCGTATCTAACACTTGAATGCGAGAATTTAGTGTGTCAGTAACGTAGAGTTTGTCAGAGGCGAACGCCAGAAATGTTGGAGAATTGAATTGTGCGTCGTTTTCACCGCGCTTGCCTATTACCTCAAGCAGCTTTCCTTCATCTGAGAAGACCTTGATATTATGGGCATGAGTGTCCGCGACGTAGATTCGACCGTTATTTGGATCACGCGCTAGCCCAGTAGGGCGTTTTAAAACATCTTTGCCGAATTCTCCTACGGGCTTGCCGTTGATATCCAGTCGGAACACACTGTGTAAATCAGCGTCTGCGACCAGCAACTCCCCTTGTGCCCCTAAGGCAATGCCGATCGGAGTGACGAATCCGGTATCTTCACGCGCCAAGCCCCATATTTTGAGTTGAGCTGCGGGTTTGTCAAAAACAAAAACTGCTGCTCGACCAATATCAGTAACATAAACCCTACCTTGGGTATCGACTACCCCACTTTGTGGGCGTTGTAACTCGACAGGATTATCATGCTCACCGGTGAGTCCTGTTAACCATTCGAAAAATTTAACCGTAGTACCTTTGTTTTCTGGGTTTTCGGTTTGGAAGTTGTTTTCTCCGGTTAATTCACCGACGTAGACATATCGGGGTTTTTCTGACGATGAAGGCCATGTCTTGGGGGTTGTCTGGCTAGTGGTGTTGAGGCGAAATACTTTCGGTGATTCCGCGCAACCCGAAACCATCAAGGTCAGGCAAAGCAAAGTGAAAGAAAACGAATGAAAACTCATTAGATATACTCCTTGCCGCCAAGTGCAGGATGGGCCAAAACTAATCCAAGCACATCCCGGCTGTCTCAAATGTAGAGCAGAACGGGAAGTTTAGGATGTTGGTCATAGGGCTTACCATCTACTTGGCCCCCCCGTAGTGGTTCCACCACGTACGCCACTTTTAAGTCCAGGAAGTCCAGAATGGCATAATTGGCAGTTTTGTGGTCCCCAGGCAATTTTATTGTTATGGCATCGACCACAAAACCTTCCATTTATAATGTCATCCATAAGGATATCGTTGGAGCCGGCGCGCATTTCAAATCCAACTTCTGTGTGACACACTCTGCAGCGGAATCGGATGCGGTGAAACCAGTGCGGGAAAATTACTGGTCGCATCCCTGCTTTTTCAGCGCGCTTGTTAATTACGACATCACCATACTCTGCCGATGCAGGAAGTGGAGCAAGCAACGTCAGTAGTGCTAATACGCAAATACACCCCGGCAATAATGTTCGAATGGAGTGTCGATTGTGAGTACGCAAGTGGACGGAAGTCATTTGTGCATTTCAAGTTCAGTGACCGGTTTTTTTAGATCAGAGCGCCTTACGCTGTGGCAATAAGTGCACTCTACTAAAGGGAAAGCTACCGCGCCATGGCAACGCCCACAATATTCTCCACTCAGTACATCGAACATGCCGAATCTTGTTCCTCCTCGTTTGGATTTAAACAGCCATTCGTGGCAGTTGCTGCATTCCAGCCATTCAGTGTGTTTTCTGTGAGGAAATAGCACCATGGGTAATTCACCCGTTCTGGTTCGAATTACATCCAGATCTAATACCATCATTTCATAATTATCGTCCACGATGCTGGGGCGCGGCTCTATATAACCTTCCTGTATGGCTTCTACCCAACGCACCTTATTGCCAGAAAAAGCGCTAGGTAAATAAAAGAGAGCTTCAGCAGGGTTTTGTAGCTGTTTTGCGCCGGGCCCCGTTGGATCATGTAGCCCATCTGCCATTATTGGTAACCACTTACCAGGTCCATCGGGCGCAAAAACCTGCCCTCCAGTGGGTGCAGAACGTGTTGGAGGTTCTGAACACGCGGTGAACAATAGTCCGATACAGCTTGCGAGTAACAGCTTAGCTAAGCGGCGTCTCATGACACTCAAGCTTTAAAAAAATATAATTCATTCCGGCACTTCCAGTCCTACAGTTCTTAGTGCAGTCTGCAGCCGTTTTGTTGCGCCAAGCAGCGTCTTGATGGCGGTTGGATGGTCACCGTTGGCGGCTTGTTTTTCGGCAATTCCAAGCGCAGTAGAGCCTTCTTGCACGAACCGATCACTCAACTTGATGGTGTATTCATCAGGCTTAAATTGATCGTAAGCAATCGGTATTAATTCCTCGTAGCTACGGTATCGTGCCAGCTCATAGTCATACTCTTCAACGGGTGTGTTGAAGGTTTTGTCGTAGACAAAGGAAGTTGAAGCAAGTAACTCATTAAGAACCGAGATATATATTGTGTGGACTCTTTCAAGTTGATTGGAAGCCTCAGCATAATTATTGTCTCGTACTAATGTCTGCGCATTGTTGATTAGGTCACCAGTGCGATTTACTTTATTGTCATATGACTTTGCATCTTTAGAAGATAACCCTTTTCGTACATCCTTGTAAGTAGCATCAAAGGCACGTACGTCATCCAGCAGTTCAGCATAGCGCACGCGCTGTTTGGTTTCCTCTTGAAGTGGATCGGAGTTCATGCGCGCGGAATCTTCCATCACACTTAGCGCCTCGTCCGAGAAGGCATTTGCCCATACCAAGTTGCCAGCAATGAAAGCATCATTTGCTCTGGTATATAAAGTGTTAACCAATTCCATAGTTCGCTTTACATTTTTATTATTACTACTTTCTGTAACTGGAGAACTGGCAATAAGCATTTTGACTAGCTGCAACTTTTGTTGAACTTCTTCACGCGATTCGACCACATCAAATTGCCCAGCGGTCACAGCGGAGGAAAAGATAAGCCATAAAAGTGGCAGCCAGAGTTTAATTGCAGCCATTTTCATAGCTTAATTAGGACCGCCTCCATTGACTGCTACCTTTTTCGGTTGAGAGTGACAGCGCTTGCATTCGGAAACTGGGAAAGAAACCTTGCCGTGGCAAACGCCGCATTTTTGTCCGAGAACGATGGCGGCCATGTTGATTTGGTTTGCACCCCTGCGAGGGATAAAAATGTCTGGATGGCAGTTCGAGCAAGCAAGCCACAATGTATGTTGCCGGTGAGGAAATACTACATCCGGCATTGAGCTTTTAGGTACTCGCACGATATTCATGTCCATAACCATCGGTTCAGCAGTCGGATCGGTGCGCTCCCAACGAGGTTTGAGATGGCCATCATCAAGTGCTTTTACCCAGTCCACGCCATTTCCGAGTCCTGATTCGGTTTGGGGTAGTCCATCATAGGCTTCCAATGGCGGCTGCAGAATGGTGGATCCTTGATTAGTTGGGTCGTGGATCTCATCATTGCTCGGTGGCTGATGAGGAACCTTTGCAACCTTAAGGAGACGGTTGAATGGGTTCGTGCCTCCAGCGATAGCAGGTGGCCGGGTGGAGTACTGGTATACAGGTTCTGGAGCAGTCGCTTTCGAAGTTGCTGGCTTGGCGCTGTCTTTTGCTGACGTGGTGGCGGCAACCGCAGGATTTAATAGTGCTCCCAGCAGAGTAACAAGTAGTGAAAATTGCATCAATTTAAGCAGATGTTTCATGTGTCCTCCTAATTTATTTAGTCAAGAAACCGGTTGGGACGGCCAGTTCCTGCTGGGTGCTTTCATGTATTTGGATTGGTGTGCCGGGCTTACCGGAATGGCAAATGATGCAGTTTTTCACCGACCAAGCTATTTTGCCATTATGACAGGCACCGCAGAATTTACCTTCGATGATTTTGTACATATTGATGTCATTACCACCAGCTTTGAATTTGAAGCCGAGATCAGCATGGCAGACTTTGCAGCGAAATCGAATCCGGTGAAACCAATGGGGAAATACTACCGGACGCATGCCAGCAGCATCAGAATAATTATTGATTACTACGTCGCCGTACTCAGCCATTGCTGGAGCGGGATCGACGAAGAAAGCAACAATAATCAGCGACCAGACAAATAACATCCGGCCAATGAAAGTGGGTCTAATCAAGGATGGCATTTTCTCTTCCCTTTCTATATTTATAAAAACATTTTTCGATCACAAGTCAATGTGTACAGTGTATTCATTGATGTATCGTCGTATAGCCTATTCCTATTGCTAAGAATACCCTAGGGGCATGTTGTATCCAAGCATTTTTTATGCCATATGATATTGCACGTCACCAGTTATTAATAGATGTGATAGGGTTTTATTTAGTAAAAATGACTTCAAATTACATTGGGTTAGCATAATATTTCTGTTGGCGTACTGGTTGAAGTATTCAGATGCCCTTTAAAAAAACCTTTTTATAGATAGCCAAATCAACGATTGTGTTGATCCCGTGCTATCTTTCGAAAAAGTTACTTTGAAATCAGTGGTAAGTTTGCCGACAGCGTAAGACAGTTTGTTTTCCCAGGTAATAGGGCCTTGCTCATTGGTCGATGTCGCTAACGCTGGAAAAGCCGATCGGCTATAAGCACGTAGATCAGAGTCAAACGACATTCTCGGTATACCAAAGGAGCGTCTATTCCCGTAATGTGCGCCAGCAGAAGAGCTTGTGTAGCTTTCGGAGGATGGCGAGCCGGAATTTATCTGGCGTGTTGCTTGAATCGATAGGTAAGCGTCCATTGAAGCGTCTCGACTGATATTTTCAGCAATATTTGCACTAAGATTGATATATTGGAAAGAGCTCTGATTGCTGTTGAGTGAGCGAGAATCGCGGGCAGTCATTTTTAAAGAAGTAATCTTCCGGCGCCAATCTGCTGTGGCGGAATGAGTAAGTCTAGCTGCGGCTTGGCTGCGGGTGCCCTCTCTTATCGATAACGACTGGTCAATTCTCAGATTTAGAGCTCCGCCATTGAGTTGGGTGCTGCGGCTAAGGCTGTGGCTTGGTGATACCGATACGCTTTGTTGGCTGCCAGATTGTACAGAAAATGTATTGCCAGGGCTGCCCACGCTGTTTCTAATGCTGCTGCTGCTGCTGCTGTTGGAAATTGAGCCACCAATTCTGCTGTTATAGCGGTAGTTGTCGATACTGAAGGACGCTAGGGAGTAGTTTGCGGTTGCGGCTTGGGTGGCCGACAGGTTGGTGGATCGCTGAGAACCATTTTCTTGGATGCTGACATTGACGTTTGCCGATAAATTGACGTGCTCAGATAACCTATAAAGGCCGCTCAGATTTGCATTGCCAATGCGCGTGTGTGCTGAGCCCCCAATGTAATCAAAGTCTATGGCATGTATCCTTGCTGTGGCGATTGCCGAGTAGGCTTTTTTGCTGGGCTGATAACGCAGGGTACTGTTTGCTTCACGGGTTCTATCCCGATCAGCCTCTAGTTTTGAGTCATTCCTATAGCTTCTCAGAACAGCTGTGTTGTCCCAAGCTAATTCTGAGCTCGGCAAGTATCTGTGCTCAGCCGTGGCTTGGTTCAAGAGTAAGGTTCTGCTGTTGTAGCGCTGCTTATCGCGTCGGCGCAGTGCATTTAGCTTCAACGACTGATGCTTAAAGCGGTTTGATACCATATTGAAGTTCAGTCCACCTGATGTGAATATTTCAGGAGCTTTGTTTTCAGTTTGAGTATAGTTGTAGCTAACTCTATATCTTTCTGGAAGGTTTTTGGGTGAGTAGCTCTGGGTCAAATCCATGCGGGTAGAATGAAGTACTCGAGAGCCAAGCCCGTGCCCTGTGTAATTTTCATTGCGGCTGAGAATTGCTGAAAAAGGGTAGTGGCTGTATGGAACCAAAAATAAGCCTACATTGCCAGAAATCCCCTGGCTTGATGAACTACGGTCGTTGGTTTTTTGTTTGTTGATGGAAAAATTACCATTGCCTTTTACTTGTGCAAGCCACGGTTGTGAGATATAAGTTATCATTTTACCTCTGAGATTCAGAGTCACTCTCTGCCTTAATGTCGGGCTCGCACCATCGATGCTGCGCTGCTCGACGTCATATCCAATGTTTCCACTAGTTCCGGATATAATAGGGGCGAGCCTCATCGAAGAGGATTTTTTTGTTGAAGCAGCGGGAGTCGAGGTTTCTGCTGGAAATGCTGGAGGTGCATAGCTAAAGGAGAGGCATGCCAAAATAACGACACAATGCCCCCAGCCTGCACCAATTGCTCTATTAATTTCCAGTTTAGATGTATGCATTGCTTATTACATTTTAAAGACTCTTGCGTTACAAATATATTTATCTGAGATTTGGGGGTTATTCCCAAATCTGCTTTTTCCGCCGCGCAACGGGAGTTAATGTGCACCTTCTTGCCGATAAGTAGCTCGTTGAAGCTAGTGCAAACTCAGCGTTATAAGGCCGCCCTTTAATGATCCTGAAGCACGGTTATTGTTTTTCGATAAATCTACGCTCCAAACCCCAAATTGCCACCTACATCGCGGGTGCTTTTGATGCAGTGGCGGGAAGAGGCAAGTAGTGTGACTCATCCACTGTTATAGGGGTATTTTTCTTTAGTTGAGCGATGAGTGTCTTCCATGCATTTTCACTTTTTTCAGTTATATAAAGCTCACTGGCGCGTTCTTTGACTGTTTCAAAGCTGTTAAGTTTAGCTTCTTTGCGATCCGTTAACTTAAATATAGCTATTCCTTCCATCAAGCCCACAGGGTCGGAAATTTCACCTGGCTTAAGCTTGTCAATATATTGCTGTGACATTGGTGATAGCATGCCGCCATGCAGGTAGCCCATGTCTCCTCCCTGATTGATAGTTTCTGTATCACCTGAGTAAAGTTTTACCAGCTCAGCGAAATCAGCCCCATCACGCAACTGTTTGACGAGTTCCTTTGCTTTTTCTCGTGCAGCGTCCCATGTGGGAACTGCAGGATCCACCTTGAGAAGATTGACCGAAACACGTATTTGCTCTGGCTCTGTGAATTTGCCCGGATTATTATTATAGTAAGTTTTTAGTTGATTTATATTTGGAGCAGGCACCTTGCGAACCTGCTGCTCCAGTTGATTGCGCAAGTCCTCATCTTCGTAGCGTTTGGTCAGTATCGGAAGTGCGCGATCCCGCACTTTTTGCCATCTTTCGTCACTGGAATTACGTTGATCATATTGCTCGACTTTTTGTTCTATTATTTTGCTGTTTGGTTTGAGTTTTAGTCTTTTGGCTTCGATTACGAGCAAGGCTTCAGTAATCAGCTTATCGCCAATTTCTCTCTGTAACTTGGCGACATCGGCTTCAGGTGGCTTGCCGTGGTAAAAGCGGCCGCGAGCTGTTGAGGCGTATGCGCTATTAAATTCGTTCATGGTGATGACAGTTTCCCCCACTTGCGCGAAGACTGGCTGAGTGTTTCCTGCTGCACTGTCGACTGTGGCACCTGCTTCGGCAGCCAATGCCTTACCCCCCATTATTGTTGCGATGGATAAAACAACTAAAGCCAGTTTAGTTTTGAGAGTGCTTAGATTCAAATTCACTATTGGATACCTTTCATATTAAGCTGCAAAAAAGTCTATTCCGTATTGGAAATACTACCCATTGCATTATCTCGTGTCAGCGGCAGAAAATCCAGACAAAAAAAAGCCAGACGTTTCCGTCTGGCCCGCCTTGCGGCGCTATATTACATACTGCTTACTTAACGTGGCAGGACAAGCAGGTTGCGCTACCGTCGTTGCCGTTAGAGTTACGCAG
>Ga0316187_10001577_pt1 | contig 19799 bp, 19 predicted proteins | sample CroRivburrow1_MG_FD_204927 | JGI IMG/M metagenome (GOLD analysis project Ga0316187, IMG submission 204927) | Coastal sediment microbial communities from Maine, United States - Cross River worm burrow 1 | ecosystem: Environmental > Aquatic > Marine > Coastal > Sediment | place: USA: Maine...
AGGAGACCAGCCACGAGAAGTAGAACTGCTCGGTGCCCCAGCCGACGACCGCCGAGGCGGCGATGCCCACCAGGCCCACGATCCCGGCGATCCAGGGCAGCCTCGCCCACAGGCTTCCTCGCGGGACGGAAAACTGCGACGCGCTCAGCTTGAGGCCGGCCGAGCCATGCCCGAGGGGCCGCGCGATCTTCTCGTCGCTCACGATGCCCCCACCCTCGAGTCGGCCGAGATCAGCTCGACGTGGGTCGCCCCGAGACGCTCGAGCATGTTACGGGTCGCCTCGAGGTCGAATTTCGGATCCCACGACTCGATGGAAATGAAAAACCCGTCGTCGGTGACCTGCTCGAAGCGCTTCGAGCCGAACAGCGGATGAAAGAGCATCGGAAGCTGGTTCAGCGCCAGCATCCCTACCACCGCCGCAACGGCCCCGCCCAGCACGCCGAGCTCGAAGGTGATGGGCACGAATGCCTGCCAGCTGAAAAAAGGCTTGCCGCTGATCACCAGCGGGTAGTCCACCGAGCTGGTCCACCACTGCAGCAACATGGCGCTGGTCGCCCCGCCCAGGCCGAAGACCAGCACGACCCACGGCAGGATCGACGACTTCAGCCCCATGGCACGGGGCATCCCGTGGATCGGGAACGGCGAGTGGGCGTCCCAGCGTTTGTATCCGGCGTCGCGGACGTGCTCGCACGCGTGCACCAGCTCTCGTGGAGCGGGGAACTCGGCGAGCATGCCGTAATACTTCCCGTCGGGAAGGCTGTGCTTGAGCAGCGCCATCAGTAGGTCGGCTCCTCTTCGAGGCTGGCCATCGCGCGCTCCGGAGCGGTCCGGTCCTCACCGTGGTGGGGATCGGCCTCGGGCATCACGGTCTTGACCTCGGCGGTGGCGACCATCGGGAGGAAACGAAGGAACAGGCAGAACATGAAGAAGAACAGGCCAAAGCTCCCCGCGAACAACGAGACATCCCAGAACGTCGGCTTGTAGTAACCCCAGCTCGACGGCAGGAAGTCGCGGTGCAGCGACGAGGCCACGATCACGAAGCGCTCGAACCACATCCCGATGTTGACGAAGATCGAGAGGATGAAGAGCAGCGGCACGCTGGTGCGGAACTTCTTGAACCAGAACAGCTGGGGCGACAGCACGTTGCAGGTGATCATCGTCCAGTAGGCCCAGGCGTACGGCCCGAACGCCCGGTTGACGAACGTGAACTGCTCGTACGGATTACCGCTGTACCACGCGATGAAGAACTCCATGCCGTAGGCGTAGCCCACCATCGAGCCGGTCACCAGCATGATCTTCGACATGTTCTCGAAGTGGCGCAGCGTGACGATGTTCTCGAGCTTGAAAACCACGCGGGTGATCACCATCAGGGTCATCACCATGGCGAAGCCCGAGAAGATCGCGCCGGCCACGAAGTACGGCGGGAAGATCGTCGTGTGCCACCCGGGTAGCTGCGAGACCGCGAAGTCCATCGAGACGATGGAGTGCACCGACAGCACCAGCGGCGTCGCCAGGGCGGCCAGGATCAGGTAGGCCGACTCGTAGTGCTGCCAGTGGCGCGCCGACCCCCTCCAGCCCTGGGCCAGGAACCCGTAGACCATCCGCCGGATCTTGGTCTTGGAACGGTCGCGGATCGTGCCGAGGTCCGGGATCATTCCCGTGTACCAGAACAGGAACGACACCATGCCGTAGACGCTGACCGCGAAAACGTCCCACAGCAGCGGGCTGCGGAAGTTCGGCCACATCCCCATCTGGTTGGGGATCGGCATCATCCAGTAGGCGACCCACGCCCGGCCGACGTGAACGCCGGGAAAGATCAGCGCGCACATGACGGCGAAGATCGTCATCGCCTCGGCCGAGCGGTTGATCGAGGTCCGCCACTTCTGACGGAACAAGAAGAGGATGGCCGAGATCAGCGTGCCGGCGTGGCCGATGCCGATCCAGAAGACGAAGTTGACGATCGCCCAACCCCAGCCGACCGGGTTGTTGACGCCCCAGATGCCGATCCCTTCCCAGATCAGCCACATCGTGCTGATGCCCAGAAGGCCGAGCAGGGAGCCGGAGGCGGCCAGGACGATCCACCATCCCAGGGGAGGCTTGGCCTCGAGGGGCGCGGCCACCGCCTCGGTGATCGAGTGAAAGTCGTGGCCCCCGAGGATCAGGGGAGCGCGACCGTCTACCGGATCGTGGCTGATGTTGTCTTCGGTCGGAGCCGCGGAGGACTTCATCGTTATTGTTGCGCCTGCCGACCCGGGTTGCGTGGGAGCGTCCGTCGTGGACCGTCCCCTATCCTTATGTAGTCTCGATGCAGAGCCCCCTCCCCCGGCGGCCCGGACCCGGAGGGGGCGAAAACGATACCAGTACGACCCGCCAGGGTCAAGCGTCCGCGTCCGTTCATCCATCCCCGAAAACCAGGCAAATCATTGATAATAAATAGCTTGACGAGGAGACCGGTCAGGTCCGCGGCGGGTGCCCTCGGCGCATGGCCACCCCTGGGGCGTACCCCTTTTCGGAGCCAAGGGATCCTCTTTGGCCGCTGTATTCTTCTAATTGAAACGGTAGAGTGGGCCTCAGGGACGGCCGAGGTCCTCGCGATCCCCCTCTTCACGCCCGCTGCAGCACGCGGGAAGATACCTCGGCCGTGCCACCTTTCCCCCACCCACCCTGGATCGCGCCCGGCATACAATAGGAAGTCTAGGAGGAAACTAGTGTCGCCCAAGCATGAAACCGACGTTCTGGTGGTAGGTGCAGGTCCGGTGGGACAGATCACGGCGCTGCGGCTGGCGAGTCGTGGCGCCAAGGTCACGATCCTCGACAAGCACTGGCGGGTCGGAGCGCACAGCTACGCTCTGGCGCTCCACTCCGACAGCCTCGCGCTGCTCGACGATCTCGGGGTGCTACCCGAGGTCCTGGCCGAAGGGCGCCGCATCGACAAGATCAGCTTCTACGAGGGCGACACCCGTCGCTGCGAGCTCGACCTGGGAAAGCTCGACGCGAAGTACCCCTTCGTGCTGGTCATTCCCCAGAGCCTCCTGGAATCCGCGCTCGAGAAACGCCTTCTCGAGACCAAGGTCAAGGTGCTGTGGAATCACCGCCTCGAAGAACTCATCGAATCGGACCTGACAGCAGAGATCGCCAAGCTCGACCGTGTGGCGAGCGGCTATCCCATCGCCCAGATGGAGTGGGTGGTGGTCAAGACCTTCAGCGCCCGATCGTCTTTCGTCGTCGGTGCAGACGGATACCACTCGGTCATTCGGGACCGCCTGGGCATCAAGCTCAAGAGCGTGGCGCGTCCGATGGTGTTCTCGGTGTTCGAGGTCGAGACGTCCCAGGACATGGGAAACGAAGTGCGGGTGATCCTCGATGACGACTCCACCAGCGTGCTGTGGCCGATGGAAAACAACCGCGTCCGGTGGAGCTTCCAGATCCGCGATCCGAAAACACACGAGCCGACCCGCGACTACCTCAACGCTCACATCAAAGAGCGCGCGCCGTGGGCCCCGGAGATCAGCGGCGAGATCCACTGGTCGTCGGCGGTCATCTTCGCGAAACGCCTGGCCGAGAGCTTCGGCCGCGGGAAGATCTGGCTGGCGGGCGATTCCGCCCACCTGACCAGCCCCGTGGGAGTTCACAGTATGAACGCCGGCCTGGCGGAAGGCTCGGACCTCGCCGTCAAGCTGACCGACATCCTCGCAGGCAAGGCAACGCCGGACATCCTTGACGAGTATGCCGACACGCACCTCGAGCGGTGGCGATTCCTGCTGGGCATCGACGGAGAGCTCGAACCTGCCGACGGCACCGACGATTGGGTGGCCGTCCGCGCGTCGAGAATCATGAGCTCGACCCCGGCCACCGGCAACGACCTCATGCAACTACTCGGCCAGGTAGGGCTCCGCCACCGCCCGTCAGGGGCCTGAAGGGACTGTCCCTCGTGGACTGTCCCCTCCCCCAAAGAGGATGCACCCCATGAAGAACCCGTTTGTAGTGATCCTGATCGTGTTCCTGCTCGCGGCAGCTTCGGTGGGCTGCGGGGGTTCCTCGGAGCCCCCATCGACCGGGACCGCGCCGACCGGGCCCGCCTCCACGTCGGCGGAACCGCCCGCGTCATCCCCACCGCCTGCGTCACCCTCGCCAAGCGCGGCGAGCGCGTCGCCTGGCTCCGCCTCGATCACGGGGACCGTGGTCTTCGAGGGTGAGGTCCCCAAGCTCAAGCCCGTCCCCATGAACTCCGACCCGGGGTGCGCCGCGAAGCACTCCGAGCCGGTGGCGTCCGATGTCCTGGTCGTCGGAGAGGGTCAGACCCTGGCCAACGTCTACGTGAGCGTCAAGCAAGGCTTGCCCGAGGGATCGTGGCCGGCGCCGTCGGAGCCCGCGGTACTGGATCAGCAGGGCTGTCGCTACCTTCCCCACGTTCTCGGCGTGATGGTGGGCCAACCGCTGCGAATCCTCAACTCCGACGGACTGTTGCACAACGTCCACGCCCTGCCCAAGGTCAACCGGCAATTCAACATGGCCATGCCGGCCAGTCGCACCGAAGCCGTGGAGACGTTCACCAGCGTCGAGGACTTCTTCACCATCAAGTGCGACGTGCACCCCTGGATGAAGGCGTACGTCGCCGTGAGCGCTCACCCGTTCTTCAACGTCACGGGCAAGGACGGCGAGTTCCGGATCGGCGATCTCCCGGCCGGAACCTACGAGATCGAAGCCTGGCACGAGAGGCTCGGCACCCGGACGGCTTCGGTGACCCTGGGTGAGGGAGCTTCCGAAACGCTGGATTTTGCCTTCTCCAGGTAGCGCGGATCGAAAAGCGATAGTTTTCCTCCTGTTTCATCTCTTCCGTTTGCGCGAAGGGACGGTTAAACCGTTCGCGAGGGGCCGTGCGCTCGATGACGGAGTGGACGGGATCCGCATCCCACCGTTCCGAACAGCTCGGGAGAAGGAGTAGCGTGGTTTATCCCAGCGCTGCGTATGGTTTTCAGTTGGTCGAGGCCGGTCAGCCGCTCCGGCGGAGCGAGCTGGAGGGTGGCGAGCTCGGACCCGACGAGGTCGTCGTCGAGGTAGCCGGCTGTGGCGTCTGTCACACCGACATCGGCTTCGCCTACGACGGTGTCCCCACCCGCCATCCCCTGCCCCTGATTCTCGGCCACGAGATCTCGGGCGTCGTGATCGGGACCGGAGAGCGAGCCGCGGACTGGCAGGGCAAACACGTGATCGTGCCCGCGGTGATCCCGTGCGGCGAGTGCCCGGCGTGTGCCGCGGGCAAGTCGGCCATCTGCCGGCGCCAGTTCATGCCCGGCAACGACGGCGACGGCGGCTTCGCGACCCACGTGAAGGTACCGTCCCGGGGTCTGTGCCCGGTGCCCGACAGCTTGCCGGAAGGAGTCTCCCTGGCCGACCTGTCGGTGGTGGCGGACGCCGTCACCACACCTTACGAGGCCATCCTGCGAGCCGGTCTCACCGAAGACGACGTTGCCGTCTTCGTCGGCGTCGGAGGGGTCGGAGGATTCGGCGTCCAGATCGCGGCCGCCTTCGGCGCGGCCGTGGCCGCCATCGACGTCGACGCGAAGCGGCTCGAGCTGGCCGCGTCGCACGGTGCGTCGTTGACCCTCGATGCGAAGAGCACCGATCCCAAGACGTTGAAGAAGGCGGTGCGCTCGTTCGCGAAAGAGAGCGGCCGCAAGGGAATCGGGCTCAAGATCTTCGAGACCAGCGGCGTCCCGGAAGGACAGGTCACGGCGTTCAACCTCGTCGATTTCGGCGGTTACCTCGCCGTGGTCGGCTATACTCCGCGGAAGGTCGAGGTGCGGCTGTCGAACCTCATGGCGCTCGACGCCACAGCGCGCGGCAACTGGGGTTGTCCACCGGAGGTCTACCCCGACGCGCTGGCTTTGATCTTGAACGGCAAGGTCAAGGTCGCGCCGTACGTCGAGCACCATCCGCTGGACGACACCCCCGCGGTCGTGGAGGCGGTAAAGAACCACGAGGTCGAGCACCGGCCCGTGCTGATACCCAAGAGATAGGAAGCAACGACGCCACAAGGAGCAAGCGATGAAGGAAGCCGACCCGGACGAGAAGATGGCGAACCATAATCTCGTCGAAGACTCACCGGCCCGAGAGATCCTCGTGGAGCGGAAGCCGGTCCACGACAACGCCGGCAACCCTGTCGAGGGGCTCTACAACGTCTGGATCACCCTCAACAACCCCAAGCAGTACAACAGCTACACGACGGCGATGGTCAAGGAGGTCATCCTGGCCGTGCGCGCTGCCAGCAACGACCGCGCGGCGGTGGCCGTGGTACTGACCGGTGCCGGCGACCGGGCTTTTTGCACCGGCGGCAACACCAAGGAATACGCCGACTACTACAGCGGCCGCCCGCTCGAGTACCGGCAGTACATGCGGCTGTTCAACGACATGGTCACCAGCGTCCTGCACTGTGACAAGCCGGTGATTTGCCGGGTGAACGGCATGCGCGTGGGCGGCGGCCAGGAAGTCGGGATGGCGTGCGACTACTCGATCGCCAGCGACCTTGCGATTTTCAGTCAGGCGGGCCCGAAGCACGGCTCCGCTCCCGACGGCGGCAGCACCGACTTTCTGCCTCTGTTCATCGGCATGGAGCAAGGGATGGTCAGCGGGACGCTGTGCGAGCCGTTCAGCGCTCACCGCTTCTTCTTCCTCGGTGGGCTCTCCCAGATCGTCCCGGCGCTGAAGGTGGACGGCAAGTTCGTCGCCAACCCGTTCGCGATCACCGATCGCATGCTCGACGAGTACGGTCGCCCTGTGATCGGTGAATTCAAGACGGGCGCGGCGCGCAAGGAAGCCAAAGAGACGATGGCGCGCGGCACCGTCGACCTATCGCTTCTCGACGAGGCCGTGGACTCGTTTTCCACCAAGCTGCTCTACACGATGCCCGACTGCCTGACCAAGACGATCGAGAGTCTCAGGAAGCACAAGCTCGCCCACTGGGATCGCAACCGCGAGGGCAACCGTGCGTGGCTGTCGCTCAACATGATGACCGAGGCCAAGGCCGGCTTCCGCGCCTTCGCGTGGGGCCCGAAAGACCAGCGCGAGGCCGACTTCATCCTGCTGCGGCGCCGGCTGGCCGAGGGCGTGCCCTGGAGCGACGACCTGATCCGAGAGATCGCGCCCTGGGCGGTTAGGTGAGGCCCGAGCTCGCGGTCCTCGTCGACCGCGCCAGGGGGCTATACGAGGACCTCGAGCTCGGCTCCGTTCGAAAGTGGAAAGAGGACAGTCCCGGCCGCAAGGCCGTGGGCTACCTCCCGATCTACGTCCCCCGGGAAGTGATCCACGCCGCCGGCATCCTTCCCGTGGGGATCGTGGGCGGCGGCGATCGTCTGGAGATCATCCGCGGCGACGCCTACTTCCAGAGCTACATCTGTCACATCCCGCGCAGTACGGTCGAGCTGGCGCTGTCGAAGCGGCTGGACATCCTCGACGGGATGCTCTTCCCCTCGATCTGCGACGTCATCCGGAACCTGTCGGGGATGTGGCGGTTGCTGTTTCCCGAGCGCTACACCCGTTACATCGACGTCCCGCAGAACTTCGACTCCGCGGTCGGGGGCGCGTTCTGGAAGCGTGAGATCCGGGCGCTCTGTGACGACATGGCCGCACTCGCCGGCCGGCCGGTCGCCGACGACGATCTTCGGGGCAGCATCGGGCTCTACAACGAGAATCGCAGAGCGCTACGCGAGCTGTACGCCGCGCGCGCCGAGACGCCGTGGTCGTACCCGACCTCCGAGATGTACCTGATCCTCCGGGCGGGCAACGTCCTGCCGCCCGAGGAGCACACGAAGATGGTCGACGCCTACCGCGAGCTCGCCGCGCAAGAGGAAGATCGGGTCGAGAAAGACCACTCCCGCGTGGTCATGGTCGGCAGCTTCTGCGAGCAGCCCCCCGTGGGGCTTCTCATCACACTCGAGCGCGCCGGGTGCTGGATCGTCGACGACGACCTGATGCTCGGGCTGCGCTGGCTCAGCGAAGACGTGGAAACCTCCGACGACCCGCTCGGCGACCTGTCGGAGGCGTTCCTGCAACACAGCGCCCACACCGCCTCGCGCTACGAGCCCGACGGGAACAAGGGCGCGGCGCTGGTTGACTCGGTCCGCCGAAACCGTGCCGAGGGCGTCATCTTCTGTGCACCGAGCTTCTGCGATCCGGCGCTGCTGGAGCAGCCGATGCTGGTCACGGCGCTCGACCGAAACGAGATCCCCCACACCCAGTTCAAGTACTCCGAGGACACGGGGCAGTTCGCGGTGATTCGCGAGCAGACCGGTACGTTTTCCGATTCGATTCGACTTTGGGGGGAATCTTGAGCGAGCACCGAGGAGAAGGAGACAAGCTACGAAGGAAGGGGGACAGTCCACGAGGGACAGTCCCCCGCATCTCGGACCCCGCCGATTCTGCGGTCGTGGACAAGGATCGGAGCATGGAGCTCCAGAAGGAAATGATCGCGGAGCACTACGAGGCTCTGGCCCGCGCTCCGCGTGAGGGCCGCAAGACGGCCTACACCTTCGTGCCGGGGAACCTCACCGAGCTGATCCGGATGTTCGACATCCTGCCGGTGCTTCCCGAGATCAACGCGCTGCAGTCGGGGATGCGGCGACTGTCGGGCGACTACATCGCCGAGGCCGAGAAGCACGGCCACAGCGAGGATGTCTGCACCTACGTCAAGTGCGACATCGGGATGCTCAAGAAGGGCAACATCGGGCCGACCGGGACACGGCTGCCCGAGCCCGACCTGTTGCTGCTGTCGTACACCGGTTGCTTCACCTTCATGAAGTGGTTCGAGCTGCTGCGGCAGGAATACGACTGCCCCGTCGCGATGCTGCACGTCCCCTACCAGGCCGACGGCATCATCCACGATCACCACCGCGACTACGTCGTCGAGCAGCTTCGCTCCGAGATCATTCCCAAGCTCGAGCAGGTCAGCGGCCGGAAGTACGACGAGGACCTCCTGAAGGCGCGTCTCGAAGAGTCGGCCCGGTCCGAGGACGATCTGGTCCACGTGCTCGAGAGCGCCAAGAACGTGCCCTCGCCCATCGACTCGTACTTCGGCGGCGTCTACTACATCGGTCCGATCTTCAGCGCGTTCCGCGGCACACCCGAGGGCTCGGAGTACTACCGCGCACTTCGCGCGGAGGTCGACGCTCGGGTCAAGGCGGGGCTCGGGCCGGTGACGCCGGACGGCACGATGAAGGAAGAACGCTACCGTCTGGTGGTCGAGGGCCCTCCCAACTGGACCAGCTTCCGCGAGTTCTGGAAGATGTTCTACGACGAGGGCGCGGTGGTAGTGGCGAGCAGCTACACCAAGGTCGGTGGCCTGTACGACCGCGGCTTCCGGCACGATCCGTCGCGACCGCTCGAGACGCTGGCCGACTACTGCATGGGCTGCTACACGAACCTCGGCCTGCCGTCGAGGGTGGATCTGCTCGAGTCCTACATGCGGGAGTACAAAGCCGACGGCTTCGTGATCAACAGCGTCAAGAGCTGCAACTCGTTCAGCGCCGGCCAGCTCCTGATGCTCCGGCAGCTCGAGGAGAGGACCGGGCTTCCGGGCGGGTTCATCGAAAGCGACCTCGTCGACCCGCGGTACTTTTCCGCCGCCAACATCAAGAACCGGCTCGAGAGCTACTTCCAGATGCTCGATCAGAAGCGATCGGCATGAGCGGGAACGGCGCGATGCGGGTCTTCGTGGGGATCGACCTCGGGTCGACGACCACCAAGGCGATCGTCCTCGACGAGGCCGGGAAGGTCCTGGGGCGCGGGATCACCAACAGCCGCAGCGACTACGACGTCGCCTGCAACGTGGCTCGCGAAGAGGCCTTCATCCAGACGCGCCTGACCCTGGTGCGCGATGCCCTCTCGTCCGACGCCGGCGTGCGCGAACGAGGCGCGGAGTTCCTGCCTACCCTCGAGCGGAGCTTCCGCCTGCAACAGCACCTCGGACAGCTCGAGCGGCTGCGGGAGGCGATCCACCGCGAGACCGCCGTGCCGCGACACTTCGCGCGCCGCAAGGAGCTGGGCGGGGTCGTCGATCGGATCGTGGACGGTATGGTGGAGCGCGCGCCGCGGCTGTACGCCCCGGGCGCTGCCCGCAAGAGCGACTTCTTCCGCGACCTCGCCGGCGCCGAGTACATGGAGCTGGCGGCCGAGATGTGCGATCCGCTGGGCATCACGTTCGAGATGCTGTGCGGGGTTTACGACGCGGCGATCCTGGGAGTCGAGAACACGACCACCGATTCATTCTTCGAGCGCCACATCGGTGACGCCCTCGAGTCGGCGCTGGACGAGGCCGGACCCTCGTTGCACGAGGCCCGGGAAGCCCTCCGAGGCGCGGTGGAGACGGCGCGCTCGGTCGGGCTCGACGAGACGGCCACCGTGGGCACGGGTTACGGCCGTCAGCGCCTACCCTTCCCGAAAGAGCAGATCCGCAGCGAGATCCTGTGCCACGGTCTCGGGGCCCACGCCATGTTCGAGAAGACCGCCACGGTGCTCGATATCGGCGGGCAAGACACCAAGGCGATCCAGGTCGACCGAGACGGCATCGTCACCAGCTTCCAGATGAACGATCGCTGCGCGGCGGGCTGCGGGCGGTACCTCGGCTACATCGCCGACGAGATGAACCTCGGGCTCCACGAGCTCGGGCCGTTGGCGCAGCAGGCGACGTCGCGGGTCAAGATCAGCAGCACCTGCACCGTCTTCGCCGGCGCCGAGCTGCGCGACCGCCTGAGCATGGGTCAACGGCGCGAGGACATCCTGGCCGGGCTGCATCGCTCGATCATGCTGCGGGCGATGTCCCTGCTCGCGCGCTCCGGCGGCGTGCAGACCGAGTTCACCTTCACCGGCGGCGTGGCGAAGAACCCCGCGGCGGTGGACGCGCTGCGGGAGCTGGTGCAAGAGAATTACGGCATCTCCGAGATGAACATCTCTCCGGATTCGATCTACACGGGCGCCCTGGGCGCGGCCCTGTTCGCCATACGCGGCGAGCCCGCGGAGGACGCGGCATGAGCCACCCGCCCCTCGTGACGGCCGGGATCGACGTCGGGACCAGCGCGGTCAAGACCGCCGTCCTGCGCTCGACCGGCGGCGACGCGCCCGATGTCGAGGTCCTCGCGCTACGCTCCGACCGTATCCGGCGCCGGGATCTCCGGAAAGTGATCGACGAGAGCTTCCATGCCGCCCTGGCCGAGAGCGAGCTCGCCGCCGAAGAGATGGCCTACGTCGCCAGCACCGGCGAGGGCGAGCTTGTGGAGTTCCGGAGCGGCCACTTCTACGGCATGACGACCCATGCCCGCGGGGCGACTCACCTTGTGACCGAGGCAACCGCGGTCCTGGACGTCGGGGCTCTTCACGCCCGTGCGATGCGCATCGACTCCCGCAGCAAGGTGCTGTCCTCGCGTATGACCAGTCAGTGCGCCTCGGGCTCGGGACAGTTTCTCGAGAATGTCGCACGTTATCTGGGCGTCGCGCTCGACGAGGTCGGGCGTCTCTCGATGGAGTCGAGCTCGCCGGAGATGGTCAGCAGCATCTGCGCGGTGCTGGCCGAGACCGACGTCATCAACATGGTCAGCCGCAAGATCCCCACGCCCGACATCCTCAAGGGGATCCACCTCTCGATGGCCGGCCGCTTCGTCAAGCTCCTGCGCGCGGTCAAGGCCGGAAGCGACGTCGTGGTCACGGGCGGGTTGGCGGGCGACGAGGGTCTCGTCGAGGCCCTTAGAGAGAAGATCGCCGGAGAGAAGCTCCCCATGAAGATCCACACTCACGAGTCGTCGATCCACGCCGGCGCCCTGGGCGCGGCTCTGTGGGGAGCCCACCGCCACAGGATTCTGTCGGGACGTCACGAGGCCCGGACCTCGTGAGACCCGGAGGAGGACCGAGATGAACCCGATAGATGAGCCGGGAGTTCTGGAGACCGACGCCGTCGTGGTGCGCACGATGCGCGACACCGACCTGGACGCGGTGGTGACCATCGACGCTCACGGCAGCGGACGTCGGCGACGGCACTACTTCGAGAAGCTGCTGGAACGGTGCGTGAGCCAGGCCGACCTCCAGATCTCGCTGGTGGCCGAGCTCGACGATCAGGTGGTCGGTTACGTCGCCGGCAACCTGTACTACGGTGAATTCGGGATCATGGAGCCCTTCGCCACCATCGACGCCGTCGGGGTCGACCCGGCGTGGCGCAGAAGAAGCGTCGGCAAGGCGCTCCTCCGGCAACTGCGCCACAACCTCGGAGCGCTGCGCATCGGCACCATCCGCACCGAGGTCGCGTGGGACGATCTAGAGCTCCTGGCATTTCTCAAAACCGAGGGATTCACCCCCGCCGACCGCCTGTGCCTAGAGTGCCCCCTGGACCCCACCGCCCCCGGCGATTAAAAAGGGGACACTCTCACTGCTGTCCAAAAAAAAGGGGACACTCTCCTTTACTGCCCCAAATGAGGCAGGGTCGTGACTCATGGGGGTAATATCCTGATCCTGCCCCATATGGGGCAGTAAAGGAGAGTGTCCCCTTTTGCTAGGGTGCTGTCATGCCGATTTATGAGTTTTATTGCTCCGGGTGTCATACGGTGTTCAACTTTCTTTCTCGGAAGGTGAACACGTCGAAGCGTCCCGACTGTCCGAAGTGCGGGAAAGCGCGGCTGGCGCGTAAGGCGTCGTCGTTTGCGATCTCGAAGGGGCGCGCGGAGACCGACGGCGAGGATGAGGGCTTCCCCGATCTCGACGAGACCAAGATGGAGCAGGCCATGGCCTCGATCGCGCAAGAGGCCGAAGGCATGAGCGAGGAGGACCCTCGACAGATGGCGCGGCTGATGCGAAAGCTCTACGACTCGACGGGACTGCAGCTCGGCGAAGGCATCGAAGAGGCGATTCGCCGGATGGAGGCGGGCGAGGACCCCGAGAAGATCGAGGAGGAGATGGGCGACCTCATGGAGACCGAGGACCCGCTGGCCGGTGGAGGCGGGAGGAAGCTGAGCCGGGCCCTCCGGCGCCGCCTGCGGCCGCCGACGGTGGACGACACTCTCTACGAGCTATGAGAGTCGGGACGGTCAATCCTTCTTCGGGTCCAGATCGTCCTCCGCCCCGAAGAAGTTCATGACGGCGCGGCCCAGCCACCCGGGCTCCTTGAACCCCATGGCCTTCTCGGCCTCTCCCTTGTCCAGGAACATCCCGCCGCACGCCACGCAAGAGTCGACCTTGACGCCGCGGAACTCGAGCTCGGCGAGCGCCATCCCGCACTTCGGGCAGCGCATCCAGTGGAGCTCCTTGAGCCGCTCGGTTTCGCCCTCTTTGACCTCGCGTGCGGCCTGCTCTCGCAGTCGCTTGACCTTACGGAGGTTTTCCTTCGTGAAGTATTCCTCTTCAGGGCTACTGGGCTTGACAGGCATGGGCCTTCCCTCCAAAGAGACCGATTGTACACCGCCTGCGACTTACCCCTCCCCTAGGAGCGGGAGAAGCGCCAGGTCCAGAGGGCCAGTGCTACGGCGCAGGCAAGGAGGGCGGCGCTGAACCACTGATGGAGTGTGGCGAGCCCGACCTCGAGCCGTGAACTCTCCATCGAGCGTGTGGCGACGTACGCGGCGAGGCCGAGAAGGATCTGGACGATCGTTCCGTCCGTCACGGCGTGGCCGTAGAAGCGGAGTCGCGGCTCGTTCGGGTTCAGGATCCACGCCCGCGCCCCGCACGGCACGGCAACCAGAGCCACCACCGCCGCCATGACTATGTGGACCGTGAGGCCGCGGTCGAGGTGCCGCTGCACGGCGCCGAGCACGATCTGAGCGACCAGCAGGCCGACGAGCGTCGCATACAGAATGCGATCGAGGCGGACCGTTCGGCGCTCGACGGCTTCACCGCTTCTCCAGCGGCGCGAGCTGAACACGGCGAGCGCGACCATCGTCCCGAGGAAGACCTGGGCCAGAGCACCGTGGACCACGGCGAGGGTGATGTTCGGCTCGAGCCTGACGTCGTCGAGGGTGAAACGGCCGGTCACCCGCAGACCGCCCAGGATTCCCTGGACCACGACCATCGCCACGGCCGCCCACCCCAGGCGCCGCACCCACCCGCGATCGTCGCACCGCTGGAGCAGCACGGCCAACACGACGGTCGTGAGGCCCACGAGCGCGCCGAACAACCGGTGGGCGTGCTCGTAGTAGATCCCGCCGGTCATGCGCGACAGCGGGAAGAGAAACATGTTGTAGCCGTACGAGTTGGGCCAGTCGACGACGGCCAGCCCCACACCCTTGCTCGTGACCAGACCTCCCACGGCGAGCAGCAGCAACGTCGCCGCAACCGCGACCCTTGCGAAGATCCCGACCCATGCCTCGCTATCGAATCGCCGGGGAGAACCTCGCGAGCCGAGCACTGCACCGCTCGCCCCCAGAACCGCGGAGGCAAGCAGGAAGCCCGGGATCCACCCCGCGGCCGAGGGTGCCACCTCGTTCGGCCGCTCACCCGCGAGAAGACTCCCGAGCACGAGCAGGTTGATCAGACCCGACAGCAGGCCGATCGCGGCACCACCCATCCACCCGCGGTCCGTGACGCGCCCCGCGAGGAATCCACCCGCGATCAGGAGCCCGACCAGCAGTACGCCGATCAGACTGCTCGAGGCCATCACCGTCGGCAGCCGGCCGACGTAACCGACGGCCCACATGGCCACCGTGACCCCGAAGGACAATGCGAGCAGATCGGCGGCTCCCCCGATCCGGTTTCGGTAGGTCGGCTCCACGACGGGCTCCTTCGATCGAGCGGCAAGACATTGTAAGCCGAAGCCGGGCCGCGGTCCGCCGGACGGGTTAGACTGGATCGACAGGGGGAGCGGATCCCCAGGAGGCTGACATGACGCTTCGATCCCACATGATTCTCGCCGGCGCGCTGGCGCTCGTTCTCACCGCCGGGGTCGCCGCCGCGCCCCCGACTTCCGCCGGCGTCAATCTCGAGGTTGACGCGGCCACGTTGACCGAGCTTCTGGCGACGATGGTGCCCAACAGCATCGCTCTCGACCTGACCGCGGAAAACCGCGTGACGCTCCGGATCGAGGACCTGAAGGTCACCGGCTTCGATCCGGCGGCGGAAGGCGGCGGCCACGTCCTGGCATCCTTGCGTCTGGAATCCCCCGAGATGGGTCTCACGGTGCCCCTGAAACCCCGCCTGTCGCTTCATCTCTCCGAGAAGGACGGCAGGAGCATCTGCAACCTCCGGTTCGAGAAGGTCGTGCTCCCCATTCCCCTGAGCGGTCCGATCGACATCGCGGGCATGCTTCCCGCCATCCCGGTGCCGGCCGACCAGATCAATACGATCGAGACGGCCCGCGGCTTCTTCAACGTTCGAATTCGCCTCGTCGAGACCCGCGTCGGAAGCTCGGCCTTGCACTTCGGCTTCGACGTCGACGTCTCGCCGGTGGGCGCCGCCCGACCCTGACGTTGATTGCGCCGTCGACTCTCGACATCGGATCCGGAGGTCGTCGACTCCACGTCCTCCGCCTCGGTGACGGGCCGAGGCTGATCGCGCTTCACGGCGGGCCCGGGCTCGACCACCACGTGCTCGTTCCCCTGGCCGTGCCGCTGGCGAAGCAATTCACGGTCTGGCTTCCGGATCTCCCGGGGCACGGTGACAGCCCGCCCGTCAGCGGCGGGCGCCCGGGGCTGTGGAAGACGCTGGACGTCTTGAAGCGGTGGCATTGCGGGCTGCCTGACGGGATCGACGTCTTGCTGGGCCACTCTCTCGGCGCGTGGCTGGCCCAGGAAATGCTGCGCTCGGGGGAGTTGCGGCCGCGGGCCGCTGTGTTGCTGGCCCCGCTGGCCGGAGACCGCGCGCGCGCCGGAGGTCGCTCGCCGACGACTGCCCGTCGCCGCCGAACCGGAAGGGCCGGCGGGCTGGCCGAGCTTCTCGCACACGTCGAGTCGGAGACTACCGGCAAGCTGCCCGCGGCGTTCGTCAAGACCGTCGCCGCCGCTCGACTTCGACCGGTCTCCGACTACCCCGCCCTTCTCGACGAGCTGCGCGTGGAGCTGGAGAGGCCGATGAGACCGTTCGATCCGGGCTGTCCGGTCCTGGTCCTGGGTGGGGAGCTCGACCGCACCACGACCGCCGATGCGGTCGAGCGCGTGGGACGCGCGATCGTCGGAGCCGAGGTCGCGATCCTCGACGGGAAGGGACACTACCCGTTCGTCGAGCCCGACACTGAAGTCGCCGATTTCATTCGAGCGTTCGTAGATCGCGTGGCGTAGCCTGCCGGAAGGTATGCTGTGGCCATGACGACCGGTGAGACCGCTGAGCGGAGAGGGCTGTGGCTATCGATAGTCGGCGCCCTCGGCATGGCGGCGCTCGGCATCGGGTTCGCGGTCCTGACGTCTTCCGACGCGGTGCTTCTGGATGGCGTGTTCTCGTTGATCGGCTTCGCGATCGGCCTCGTGACCCTGCAGGTCGCGAAGCTGGTGCGGCGGCCCGACGACGAAGTCTACCATTTCGGATACGCCGCCTACGAGCCCGTGCTCAACTTGTCCAAGGGCCTGCTGATGGCCTTGGTCTCGATCTTCGCTCTGGTGTCGGCCGTGATGGTGGCCATGGCCGGCGGGCGTACCATCGAGGTCGGCTGGGCGGTGCTGTATGCCGGGGTCGCCGCGGTCGGGTGCTTTGCGATTGCCGTCTCACAGCGGAGACTCGCTCGAAGAACCGGATCGCCCCTGCTGGAAGTGGACTACAAGAACTGGTTCATCGATGGCCTCTTGTCGGTGGCCGTGGGCATCGCGTTCGCGATCGCCCTGTTCCTCCGCGACAGCCGCCATGGGGCGCTGCTGCCGTACGTGGATCCGGCGGTGGTCATCATCCTCGTGGCGTTGAGCCTGCCCATTCCGGCCAAGATCATCCGCGATAACTGGCACCAGCTGCTCGGACGGGCGCCCGACGAGACGCTCCAGCGGCGCGCCCGCGAGGCGGTCTTGAGGGCGTTCGGGGACGGCGAGGCGTGCGATCCCCGGATTCGCATGCAGCAGATCGGTCGGTTCACCTACCTGCAGATCTACGTCCTGTGCGCCGACGACACCGCGGCCGACGTAGAGCGAATGGACGCATGCCGCAGGTCGGTCCACGATGCGCTTGCGGGCGAGTTCGACAACCTCGCCCTGGATGTAGTCTTTACTCGCGATCCGCGGTGGGTCGCGGTGGCCATCGGAAAGAAGTAACCGGAGCGTCAACGGTCGCAGCCAACGAGTTGGAGACAGGTCATGAAAAGCATCTTCGGCTTCCTGAAGGCGACGATCGTGGGCGGGTTCTTCGTCGTCCTGCCGGTCGTCCTGGTTTGGATGATCGTGGTGGAGACCATCGACCTGCTGGTCGGTATCGCGACCACGGTGTCGGAGTTCCTCGTCGGCAAGGGCCTCAAAGCGTTCTCGGATCCGGAGCTCGTGGCGGTCCTGATCCTCGTCGGGGTCTGTTTCGCGATGGGGCTGGCGATGCGGACCCGCATCGGAACGGCCGTCGGTCGGTTCATCGAGCGTCTCATCCTCGAGCCTCTGCCCGGCTACAAGGTCTTCAAGGCCCTGACGCATAGCCTCGGCGGCATCGACCAGAGCAGTGCCTTCACCCCCGCCTTGATGCAGAATGCCGACGGCACGCGGACTCCCGTTCTCGCGGTCGAGGAGCACGCCGGCGGAGACGTCACGGTGCTCATCCCCATGGCGCCGACGCCGACCGTCGGCCCCCTGCGCGTGGTGCCCGGAAGCCAGGTGCAGCGCCTGGACGCCCCGCTGGGACAGTTCATGGAGTGCTACTTTCACTTCGGGTCAGGGGTCAAGGACATGCTTGCGGGCGCATCCCCCGAACCGCCGAAACCGTGACCACCGACCGCTCTTAGCGCTTGCGCGCGCGGAAGTAGATCCACTCCACCGCGACCTTCTCTTCCGGATCGGTCCTGGCGCGGGCCTCCTCCCAGGCTTCTTGCCGGGCGTCTTCGGAGAGCTCCGGCGCCAGCGGCGCAAGCATGGCGGGGATGGACATCAGCTCGATCAGCTCGCGCTGTCGACCCTCGTAGGTGTACTTAACCCGCTCGTCGGGCTCGAAGCCGGTCTCGTCGAGCGCTTCGAGCAAGAGGTCAGGATGGACCGTCGCCGGCGAGGCCGGAAACGGTCGCCCGGTTCGCGCCTCTAGAGCCCGTGCGATGGCGAGCTGGAATGGGTGGGCCGAGCCCTCCTCGCCCTCGACCCGTTCCGCGGGCACGTTGAAGACGAACCTCGCGCCGGGATCGAGCACCGTTGACAGCGCCTCGAGAACCGCGTGCGGCGCGGGGAACTGCCAGAAGGCGGCGTTGCACACCGCGCGGTCGAAGCCCTCGACACGCGTTCGGCTCACCGAGGCCGCCGGGCAGACGAGGAAGCGGGCGCGGGGGTCGAGGATGTTCGCGCGCGCGACCTCTACCATGTCCTCGGACGCGTCCACGCCCAGCAGATCGGCGTCGAAGTCCATCAGACGTAGACACGCAAGGGCGGTCGCCCCGGTCCCACAAGCCAGGTCGAGCACTCGACGGGCGTCGCGCAGCTCCGCAAGCTCGGCGAGCCGGTGGTTGATCCGCCGATAGATCTGGTGGTCCCGCACAAAGCGGTCGTAGACCTCCGCGTTCACTCTCCCTCGCCAAGGATCCATAACTGGGGACAGCATACTCATTTCCGGGTTTTCTGGGTTTTGAGACTTGCGACAGCCCTCTCATTCTCCGAGTCTCCCAGTCAGGACGCTGGCGCTGAATCCAGAAAACCCGGAAATGAGTATGCTGTCCCCAGTTTTGGGGATCGCCGGTATGCTTGGGGGTATGAGAGCTCTGGGAGCGGTGGTTTTGACGGCCTGTGTGCTGGTCGGGTGTGGCGGGCCGAGCGCGGATCTCGTGCTGCGCGGCGGCAAGGTGGTGACGCTCGATGAGGCGATGCCCGAGGCCGAGGCCGTTGCGGTGGTCGGGGATCGGATCGCCGCCGTGGGCAGCGACGCGGAGATCGAGCGCTGGATCGGAGCCTCGACCGAAGTCATCGACCTCGAGGGTCGCCTCGCGATTCCGGGATTCATCGAGGCTCACGGACACCTGATGAAGATCGGGCGCGGTGCGGTCAACCTCCCGCTCGCCGAGGCCAAGAGCTGGGACGAGATCGTCGGCATGGTGCGGCGTGCCGCCGACGCCGCCGAGCCCGGTCGCTGGATCTTCGGTCGTGGATGGCACCAGGACAAGTGGTCCTCGACGCCCACGCCAAACGTGCGGGGCTTTCCCGTCCACGACGAGCTCAGCCGCGTCGCGCCGGACAACCCGGTGCACCTCCGACACGCGAGCGGTCACGCGAGCGTCGACAACGTCCGTGCCATGGAACGGGTCGGCATCACGGCCGCCACCCCGGATCCGTCCGGCGGCGAGATCCTTCGTCGCCCCGACGGCACGCTCGCGGGAGTCTTCCTGGAGAATGCAGAGGACCCGTTCCTCGGAGCCTACGAGGCCGATCAAGAAACGGAAGCCGAGGTCCGGCGCCTGTACGAGCTGGGCGCGAAGGAGTGCCTCTCGAAGGGCGTCACCAGCTTCCACGACGCCGGGGTGAGCTTTACTGACCTGGACGTCTTGAAACGGATGGCCGACGACGGCAATCTCGGCATCCGGGTCTATGCGATGGTCGATTCCGATGATCCGGAGTTCGCGGCGAAGCTCGCCGAGTACCGCATCGTGGGCCGGGGCGACGACCGCCTCACCATCCGCGCGGTCAAGGCCTACATCGACGGCGCACTGGGCTCGCGCGGCGCGTGGCTCCTCGAGCCCTACG
>Ga0316187_10001579_pt1 | contig 19781 bp, 17 predicted proteins | sample CroRivburrow1_MG_FD_204927 | JGI IMG/M metagenome (GOLD analysis project Ga0316187, IMG submission 204927) | Coastal sediment microbial communities from Maine, United States - Cross River worm burrow 1 | ecosystem: Environmental > Aquatic > Marine > Coastal > Sediment | place: USA: Maine...
GGGAGAGCCAACAGCAGCGAGTTCCTGGTAGAGCGCCGTGCGGGTCCAATCGACATCCAGCAGCGGCAACGCGACGGCTTCGGGCAGCCAGGCCCGGTCGATGGCGAGGGGCGAACCACCCGCCAGGCGAAGGCGCTCGATCAGCACCAGCCTCGCTCCCCCATCGAGGCCAAGCTGCGCGGCCGCAGCGGCGTCGGCCACCACTTCGCACCGCTGAACCTCACTGGTCTGCTCGACGCCCGCAGACTCCACCGACTGGAACAGGCTGTAGAGCGTGCCCAGCGACTGCTCGAACTCGGAGCGATTCACCACCGTTCCCCGGCCGCGCTCGCGCTTGAGTAGACCCGTTTTGTTGAGATGCCGGATGGCCTCCCGAACGGTGTGCCGACTGACTTCGTAGGCTTCGGTCAGCTCCAGGTCCGTGGGGAACGACTCGTCGAACTCGCTGGCCTTGAGCCGTTTCAGCAAGTCGGTTTCGAGCTGTGCCCACAGTGGCATCGGGCTGCTTCGGTCAAGAGGTGTCACTTGAGTTCCCGCAAATCCTGTTGGTAGGCCCACCATTTGATCATCCGGACATTCTATCATATGGTCCATTTCGTCTGCCCAGCTGGAACGTGGCCCGCGCCCCGCCATCCAACCATGGACGCGCAGCGCCCCGCCGGAACGAGTCCGACGGGGCGCTGTCAGGTCTGGTTCGTCACGAGTGACGGTGACCGGAAGGATCAGGCGAGATCGAAACGATCGCTGTCCATCACCTTGGCGAACGCCGCCGCGAAGTCGCTGACGAACTTCGCCTCGGCATCGTCGGCGGCGTACACATCGGAGATGGCACGCAGGATCGAGTTCGAGCCGAACACGAGATCGTTGCGGGTACCCGTCCACTTGGTGTCGCCGCTGGCGCGATCGGCACCTTCGAAGACGTCTTCGGAGCCCGACGCCGCCGACCACTCGGTGTTCTGATCCATCAGATTCACGAAGAAGTCGTTGCTCAGCGTTCCGACGCGATCGGTGAACACACCGTGGCCGTCGTTGCTCACACCGAGGACCCGCAGACCACCGACCAGGGCCGCCATCTCCGGCGCACCGAGATCGAGCAGGTTGGCTCGGTCGACGAGGAGGTGCTCGGCCACGTGGCTACTGCCCTTACCCAGGACGTTCCGGAAACCGTCGTTCTTGGGCTCAAGCCAGGCGAAGGACTCGACATCGGTCTGTTCCTGGCTGGCATCGCCCCGCCCGGTACTGACCGAAACGGCGACGTCGTGGCCGCCGGCCTTGGCCGCAGCTTCCACCGCGGCGGCGCCACCGAGAACGATGAGGTCGGCCATGGAGACCGAGACACCGACGCTCGACTGCACACCCTCAAGGGCACTGAGCACCCGGTTGAGCTGGGCGGGCTTGTTGGCCTCCCACTCGTTTTGCGGAGCGAGCCGGATCCGGCCACCGTTTGCACCGCCGCGCATGTCGCTCTGGCGGTAGGTGGAGGCCGAGGCCCATGCGGTCTCGACCAGTTCGGCGACCGTGAGATCGGTCGCCATGATGGCGGCCTTCACGGCGGCAACGTCGGCGTCGCTCAGGGCGGTGCCGGCGGGGACCGGGTCCTGCCACAGCAGTACCTCAGAAGGCACCTCGGGGCCGAGGTAGCGCGCGATTGGGCCCATGTCGCGGTGGGTCAGCTTGTACCAGGCGCGGGCGTAGGCGTCGGCGAGTTGGTCGAAGTTGTCACGGAAGCGCTGGGAGATCGGACCGTAGATCGGGTCCATCTTCATGGCCATGTCGGCCGTGCTCATCATCGGCGCGTGGGTGATGTTCGGGTCATGCGCATCGGGCACGGTTCCCGCCAGGGCGGGGGCGGTCCACTGCTTGTGACCGGCCGGGCTCTCGGTCATCTCCCACTCGTTGTCCATGAGGGTTTCGAGGTAGTTGTTGTCCCACTTGATGGGTGTGGAGTTCCACGCCCCCTCGAACCCGCTGGTCGTGGTGTGCACGCCCTTGCCCGAACCGAAGGCGTTCTTCCAACCCAGGAGTTGCTGCTCCATGGGGGCACCCTCAGGCTCGGGACCCATTTCGTCCTCGGGCCCGGCGCCGTGCATCTTGCCGAAGGCGTGACCGCCGACGACGAGCGCCACGGTTTCTTCGTCGTCCATGGCCATACGGCCGAAGGTCTCGCGAATGTCGGCGCCGGAGGCGACCGGATCGGGGTTGCCGTTGGGGCCTTCGGGGTTCACATAGATGAGACCCATCTGCACCGCACCGAGGGGCTCCTCGAGCTGACGGTTGCCGCTGTAACGCTGATCGTCGAGCCAGACGTTCTCAGGACCCCAGTAGATGTCTTCTTCGGGGGCCCAGATGTCTTCGCGGCCACCGGCGAAACCGAAGGTCTTGAAGCCCATCGACTCCATGGCGACGTTGCCGACGAGGATCAGGAGGTCGGACCAGGAGATCTTGCGGCCGTACTTCTTCTTGATCGGCTCAAGCAGGGCGCGGGCCTTGTCGAGGTTGCCGTTGTCGGGCCAGCTGTTCAGCGGAGCGAAACGCTGACTGCCCGTAGCACCGCCGCCACGACCGTCGTGGGTGCGGTAGGTACCGGCCGAGTGCCACGTCATACGGACAAAAAGCGGGCCGTAGTGGCCGTAGTCCGCAGGCCACCAGTCCTTCGAATCGGTCATGAGCGCAGTGAGATCGGCCTTGACCGCAGCCAGGTCGAGGGTGGCGAACTCCGCCGCGTAGTTGAAATCATCGCCCATCGGGTTCGACTTGGCCGAGCCCTGATCGAGGATGTTCAAGTTCAGTTGGTTAGGCCACCAGTGTTGGTTGGCCTGGCTGCCACGAGCTGAGTGGTCACTCTGCAGCACCGGACATTTTGCTTCGTCGGTCATAGTACTCTTTGGCTCCTGCGGGTTGATTTCATTGGGTTTGGAGAATGTTTCGGTTTGGGCCGACTCAGCCCAGACAGTCGGGGCACCGGCCCCAAAAGACAACCTCGGCTTCGTCGATCTCAAAGCCGTGATCTTGCTCAGCGTCGAGACAGGGCGTCGACCCGACGGCACAGTCAATGTCGAAGATTAGACCGCAACCTCGGCAGACCAGATGATGGTGGTTGTCACCAACGCGGTCCTCGTAACGAGCAGGCGAGCCGGTGGGCTGGATCCGACGAATAAGACGCTTGTCAGCAAGGGCGCCGAGCGCGTCATAGGCTGCCTGCCGGGAGATCGAGCCGATCTTGTCCCGAACAACTTCGGTCAGCTCTTCGGCGGTGGCATGGGGGTTGGTGGTGACGGCCTGCATGATCGCCAGACGCTGGGCGGTGACCTGGAGACCGGAACTTCTCAGCTGCTGCTCGAAGCTCTGTTGCTCGATCGGATCATGAGCGAGGGGCTCTTGCTCAAGGGCATCAGTCAAGATGGACAAGTCAAGCAGGAATTCTGGACTTAGTCAAGAGTTTGGCTTCGTCGACGTGAGAATCTGGCGTGCCGCGATGAGAGGGAGAGAGAAAGAGAACGAATCCGGAGTCAGCCAAATTTGTCGGCTCGATCCTGGAGGGCCCCCGACATGCCTTTCTCCCGCACCGCGGTGAAGAAGTCGACGTAGGAGGAGCTCTGGTGAAAGAAGGTGTCGAGGTCCGCCGTGCTGTAGCAGGAGGCCAACAACCCCATGTTCTCGAACCAGCGGTTGGTGGCCAGTTTCGACATCCGTAGCCCGACCTCGGCGGTGCGGGCCACGTCCTGGGCCATGGTCAGAGCGGCGGCGTCGAGTTCGTCGTCAGGGACGACCTGGTTCACCAGACCGATGCGCTCGGCCTCGGAGCCGCTGATGAGCTTGGCGGTGAACAGCAGCTCCTTGGTCTTGCGCATACCGATCAGCATTGGCCAGAACGAGAGTGTCACCGGGATGCCCAAGTCTCGTCCGGCCGGGTGCCCGAACTTGGATCCCTCCCCTGCGACCACAAGATCGGCGACTCCCAACAGCTCCCCCGCGCCGGACAGACAGACTCCCTGCACCTGGGCGACGATCGGCTTGGGGAACTTCCACAGGCGTAGCCACCGCTCAAGGATCTCGGTGACGTCATCCCGGTCGATGACGGCATCGACCGGGCCCTCAAAATCGGCCCCGTACTGGCTGAGGATCCAGTCGTTGGGGGCCAGATCGTAGCCGGCGCAGAACGATCGACCGGCCCCCTTCAGTAGCACCACCGAGACCTCCCGGTCGGCCTTGGCGGCGGCGAAAGCCACCTCGAGCTCGTCGAGGAGCGTCCTGCTCATGGCGTTGAGCTTCTCGGGGCGGTTCAGCGTGATGGTGCAGATCCGCTCATCGACCGAATAGAGCAGCGTGGCAAAGGAGGGCGCAGTCATCGCAGGAGTTTGTTCCAGGCGTGCGTTCGTCGCCAGTCATCAGGCCCGATTGCGTTCGATGCGACTCACCAGCGAAGCCTGACCCGGCGTACTGTCGGCATTGCCAACGCCAATCCACCAACAGGATCTTAAGACAATGAGTTGCGACAAGACCCGATGAAAGATTTTGATGTCGTCGTCGTCGGCGGTGGGATCAGTGGGCTCGTCGTCGCCGATGGCCTCATCGAGGCTGGCCTGACCGTCAAGGTGTTCGAGGCACGGGCCGAAGTCGGCGGACGGATGGCCACCGTCGCGGTGCCTGGCGGGCACGCCGATCTCGGCGCGACGTGGTTCTGGCCCGGTGAAAGGCGCATCGCCGCCCTGGTCGACCGGCTCGAACTGGCGACCCACCAGCAGTGGAGCACCGGCGACGCCCTCGTCTCGGCCCACGGCCAACTTCGTCGAGTCAGCTGGGGAGCGGCACCTGCGTGGCGTTTCAGCGAGGGTGCGGCCACGGTGCCGGCGGCACTCGCCGACCAACTCCCCACCGGTACCGTCGCCACCGGGTGCGTTGTCCAGCGCATCGAATCCACCGACACCGGAGTCCTCGTCCACCTCGGCGATACCCGGGTTTCGGCCCGCTGCGCAGTGGTTGCCCTTCCCCCGTCGCTCGCACTCGGAGCGGGGCTCATCCCTGACGAAGCGCTCGATCCAGACCTCGCCATGGTTGCCTCGACCATCCCGGTGTGGATGGGGGCAACGGCCAAAGCGGTGGCCGTCTACCCAAACGCCTTCTGGCGAACCGCTGGCCTGTCCGGCCTGGCCACCGCCACCGATGGGCCACTGCATGAGATCCACGACATGAGTGGGCCGAACGGACAGCCGGCCATGCTGTTCGGCTTCGGCCAAGCTGGGCCAGGCCGATCCGAAATCACCCAGGCCGCCATCACCGACCAACTCACTGGACTGTTCGGCCCCGAGGCGGCAACACCGCTTGAGATCCTGATTCGTGATTGGCAACTTGAGGAACACACGACCTCACCGCACCACCGAGCGAGCCAGCGATACGACCTGTTCAGCTCACCGCTTCTCCAACGTCCGGCGTGGGCTGGTCGTTTGTACTGGGCCTCCACCGAGACTTCCAGCGAAGCGCCCGGCCATATCGAAGGGGCGTTGACCGCCGCCGAGCGGACCATCCACGCCATCGCCTGGCATCTCGGCCAGGCCAACGCTGACGCAATCCCCCAAGCCAAGCTCCACCGAATCGAGCCCAAAGTATGACAACGAATCCAACGCTGTCCCTCAAAGACCTGGTCGGCGAACTGGAGATGGCGCGCCGCCACAGCATCGACCTCGTCGCCGATCTCACCCCGCAGCAGGTCGATTGGCGACCACACGCCAACAGCAGCGCCATCGCCTGGCATCTCGGCCACCAGGCTGCCGTCGGCCACTACATGGTCCGCAACCTCACCGCCGCCGAACCGCCAATCGATCGGGAGTTCGACCAGATCTTCGACTCAGCGACCGTCGAACCCGACCGCAGCCCACTCCCACCCTTGGCCGCAATCGTCGACTACCGCGACGCGGTCGCCGCCAGCACCAAAGCCACGCTCGACCGGATCATCGAACGCCGCGTCCAGGCTCCCGACCAACTGGCCGCGGTGGCCGCGGGGCTCCTCCACGCCCTCATCAACCACGAGTACCAACACAGCACCTGGATCGGCGAGGTACGTGACACGATGATCGACACCCCCTCCCCGGCCCCAGAATCAGACCGAATCATCTCCGTCGAGGGCTACTGGATGGCGTCGCGATGAGCTGAGCAAGGCCCAGCGGGCGTTCCACGACGGCATGGTCGAGGTCGGCGAGCCGGTAGTGGCCGATATCAACGACCCGTCGCAGCTCCCCAGGCTCGGTGTCTTCCCCGTCACCATCGACGACAACAACCAGCGGGTCACCACCAGCCTTGCCTACCTGACCGATGGGGTTCGGGCCCGCGAGAACCTCACGATCCGCACCAACGCCGAGGTCGCCAGGATTGAGGTCAGCAACGGGCGGGCGACTGGGGTCACCCTCGTCTCGGGCGACCATGTCGAGGCCGACGAGATCGTGGTGTCAACCGGGGCAATCTGGACCCCGGCCCTGCTCATGAGGTCGGGCATCGGCCCGGCAGGCCATCTATCGGAGTACGGCATCACGGTGCACCCCGATCTTCCGGTTGGGGAAACGATGAGCGACCATCTGGGTCCCGGCCTGCCCTATCGCCACGACGGCCCGATGGGCGGGGTCGCCGGGCCGGCCCAGGTCCTGCTCATCGGCGCATCCAACGGCGCATCCAACGGCGCTTCCAACAGCGCCGATATCGACTACCACGCCTTCCCGATCGCATCGGTGCCGAGCGAGAGCGAGACCACGTTCATGATGGCGGTGTTCCTGCTGCGATCGAGCGGCAGGGGAAGCGTGCGCCTCGGCGAGACCCCCGCCGCCGACCCCATCGTGACGGCGCCGCCGCTGCCCGACAATGCCCCGGAACGGCTTCGCCATGCCTTCGACCGCATCGCGGCCTGGGAGCAGTCGGCTGCGGCCCAGGAATTGGGCTGCTCCCCGCTGATGCCGCTCGACCTGACCGCTCCCGATGCAGTCGCCACTGCGGTGAAGCGCAACACGATGAGTTATGGCCACATGACCGGCACCTGCCCGATGGGAACGGTGCTCGACGCCGACGGTCGGGTGATCGGGATCGATGGCCTTCGTGTTGCTGATGCGTCGGTGATGCCGACGATCCCTTCCGGCAACACCTATCTCGGATGCGTCATGGTGGCCGAGCGAATCGCCCAGAAGATGGCAGGCTGACCTCAATCAGGCTGACGCTGCGGCCGAGTGCCAGGACTCGATGGCGTTGATGTGCTCATCGACGGTGGTGAGACCGGCCCCCATCGTCACGACCGATGCGTGGCTACCACCGGCCTGCTGCCACCGTTCGAGGTCGGCGAGCCACCGGTCACTACCGTTGGTGTAGGGCATGATCGATTCGAATCCGAAGGCGTCTTCTCGACCGATCTCGGCCCTGCGCGTCTCGATCCGCTCCTTGGCCTCGACCGCGATGTCGAGCTGGCGTCCGGAGAAGATGAAGCCATCGCCGATACGCGCCGCCCGGTCGTAGGCCGGGGGTGAGAACCCACCGAACCACACCGGGATCTGGCGCTTCGGGGCCGGGAACAGCTTCGCTCGGACGACTGCGTGATCGGTGTCGGTGTGTTCGACGATCTCGCCCGACCAGAGCTTGCGCATCAGCTCGACCTGGTCGGCTTGACGGGCCCCTCGTCGGCCCCAATAGTCGCCAACCTCAAGGGCGTCGTACTCAACCCAGTTCCAGCCAACGCCAACGCCGAGACGCAGCCGTTCGCCGGAGTAGAGGTCGACGTCGGCCGCCTGTTTGGCCACCAGGGCCGTCTGGCGCTGGGGAAGGATGATCACCCCGGTGACCAGCTCGATCCTCTCGGTGATACCAGCCAGGTAGCCGAACATCACCAGTGGTTCATGGAACGGGTGGGCCTCGGTATAGGGCCCGGTCAGCGCCGGCTCGCGACCCGTGTGCTCGGCCCCGAGGACGTGGTCGTAGACGAGGAGATGGTCATAGCCCAGGTCTTCGGCCGCTTGGGCGAAGGCCTTCACCGCCCCGACATCACCGCCAAGTTCGATCTGGGGGTAGACGACTCCGGTCCTCATGACGTGTGCTGCTCATTCTCGAATGTACCCATGGCCTCTGTTCCCCTGTGGCTTCGGTGTTCGAAGACTAACGGCGGCCGACTGACGTCGCCAGCGGTGACCGGATAGTGAAGAACGCCCAAACAGGCAGCCGTCAGTTTTGGTTGACCCGGCCGCGGAGGGCGGCGAGGGACATGCTCATGCTGAGGGCCCCCACGAGGCCGATTGCGAGCATGGTCTTGGCCAGTTCGCCCCACTGCCAGCCGTCGAGGGTGAGCGACCGTAGTCCTTCGAGGATGTAGGTGACGGGATTCAGTCCGGCGACCGTGTCGAGCCAGCCGGTCAGCTGATCACGTGGCACGTACGACGTCGTGAGGAACAGGAACGGGAAGAACAGCATGAAACTCGAGTTCACGGCTGCGGGGTTGCCGGTCTTGAGGGCAATGGCGTAGCCAAACCCGGCAAACGCCAGACTCCAGCACGCAGCGATGGCGACGAACGCCACGACGCCGTACACGCCGGCTTCGAACCGCACGCCGAGGATGAATCCGAGGGCGAGGATGGGGAGTGTGAGCGCGGCGGCGACGGCGACGTCGGCCAGCATGTGCCCTATGAGGATCGACGTGCGACGCACCGGTGTGAGCAACATCCGGTCCATGTACTTGTTCTGGACATCGAGCACGACGGCGGGCGCCCGTGACACGCCGGTGACTCCGAGCAGGATGGCGGTGGGCATTTGGAATGCGGTGTAGTCGAACCCGGCCGCCGCGCCCTCGGTGAGTCGTTCGAGGGTGGCGATGTTCACGACAAAAAAGAAGATGGCGATGAACACCGGTGGGATCACCACCTCGAGGTCACGAGACACGGCGCGCAGGGCGCGACCGGCAACGGCCAGCGTGTCACGGATGAATCCGCTGGGTGCGGCGAGGGTCTGGCCGAGAGGCCCGGGAGTGGTGGTGGCGGTCATCGGGTTTCGGTGCTGGTGCTGGTGCTGGTGCTGGTGCTGGTGCTGGTGCTGGCATGGGCGTTGGTTGTGTCGGTTTGGATGCGGGAGCCGGTCAGTTCGAGAAACACGTCGTCGAGGGTGGTCGACCGGAGACTGAGTCCGTCGAAGTCGATGCCTGCGGTATCGAGCGCGATGGCGACTGGCCCGATCGTCGTGGCGCCATCGGCGGTGGCGATGCGCAGGACGTGATGCTCGGCGTCGATGGAATCGATTCCCGGGATGTTGCTGAGCGCGTCGCGGGCAGCGGTGACGTCGCCCGGGATCTCGGCGATCACGATGTCGCGGCCGACCTGACGTTTCAGTTCCTCGGGGGTGCCTTCGGCCACGAGTTGGCCGGCATTGATGATGCCGATGCGGTGGGCGAGAGCGTCGGCTTCCTCGAGGTACTGGGTCGTCAACAGGATCGTCATGCCGAGCCGTTCGTTGAGCGTGCGGACTTCGTCCCAGACCCGGGCGCGGCTGGCGGGGTCAAGCCCGGTGGTCGGCTCGTCGAGGAAGAGCACTTCGGGCTCGTGCACGAGGGCGGCTGCGAGGTCGAGTCGCCGTCGCATCCCACCCGAGTACGTCTCGATGCGACGGTCGAGAGCGTCGCCGATGTCCACCAGGCTCGTGAGGGCGCGCATCCGCTCGTCGATGACGGAGTGCTTCAGACCATAGAAGCGACCTTGGAGGCGAAGGAGTTCGGTTCCGGTCTGGCGTGGGTCGAGTGAGATGTCCTGCAGGGCGGCGCCGATGCGGAGCCGCACCTTCTGGGCGTCGGCGACAATGTCGTGACCGGCCACATGCGCCGTACCCGAGGTGGGGGCGAGCAGGGTGCACAACATGCGCACGGTGGTCGACTTGCCCGCACCGTTCGGTCCGAGGAATCCGTAGATCTCTCCAGGGGCGATGGCGAGGTCGAGCCCTCGCACTGCATCGTTGGCATCGAAGGTACGACTCAACCCCTGCGCCGAGATCGCGAGGCGACGCTGCGTCGAACTCGATCCTGGAGAGAGAGTGGTTGCTGGCCCATCAGCGATGGCGAAAGACATTGCTACATCCTTTTTGCGGCTTTGGTTCCATCACCATGGCAACCATTGCGGACAGGATCGGTCCGCAAACTGTGGAAAGCTCAAACCATGCGAAACGATCCGACGGGACGGGCCCTGCAGCTGCTCTCGTTGCTGCAGACCCACCGGATGTGGAGCGGCTCGGAACTGGCCGAGCGTCTCGAGGTCACCGAACGAACCGTACGCCGCGACGTCAACCGGTTGCGCGACCTCGGCTACCCGGTTGACGCCACGCCGGGAGCCGACGGGGGCTACCGGCTCGCGGCCGGAGCACATCTGCCGCCCCTGGTGCTCGACGACGACGAGGCGGTCGCGGTCGCAGTCGGGTTGCGGTCCGCCGCCGGGGCCGCGATCAGCGGGATCGAGCAGACATCGCTACAGGCCCTGGCCAAGATCGAGCAACTGCTGCCGGACCGGCTTCGTCGGCGGGTGTCCGCCCTCCACTCCAGCGTCACCGCGATGCGCCGGTCACCAAGCGACACCGAAGTCATCGACTCCGACGCCCTCGCCGCACTCGCCGGCGCATGCCGCGATCACGAGGAAGTGCGCTTCGACTATCGACGCCGCGACGGCGAGGAGAGCCGTCGCCTGGTCGAACCCCACCAGATGGTCACCGCCGGGCGCCGCTGGTACCTCGTGGCCTGGGACCTTCGCCGCGATGATTGGCGCACATTCCGGCTGGACCGACTCAGCAATGCTGCTCAAGCCGGCCGCCGATTCACCGCCCGCGAGATCCCCGGCGGGGACGCCGCTGACTTCATCGCCACGTCACTGTCCTCGATCCCCCGAGAGATCGAAGCGCTCATCGCCGTCAGTGCTCCCTACACCCAGGTCGAAGAGGTGCTGCGTTGGACCGAACACAGCCTGGCCGAAACAGAACCGAGCACCTGCGTGGTACGCCTCCGTACAGACAACCTCGACTGGCTTGTCCTCGCCATCGCACGCATCGCCCTCACCACGCCGATGACCGTAATCGAACCAACCGATGTCGCCGACGCCGTCGCACTACTCGCCCAACGCCTCACAGGTTTGGCGGACACCGCACAGCCCGGATGACGGCCCGCGGGGACAGTCCAGATGCGCTGTGGATAGCGACCCTGCGGAGCCTCGACGGCATGCCACCTCCATCGCGTCGACCTTCATCGCCGACAACGACCAGACTGCTCAAACCTTCAAGTGGACCTACGCCGCAGACCCCTCGCCGCCCAACGCGCCAACAACTTGCACTCCGCTGCACTAGGCGAAGGCCGGTGCGACCTCTTCGGCGAACAGCTCCATCGACGCCATGACCTCGGCCTGACCCATCGATGAGAAGTCGAAGTGGCAGATCACATGGCTGATACCAGCCCGCTCAAGGCGCTTGAGCATCTCGATCACCGTCTCCGGCGACCCGAAGACCAGGCGCTCGGCCCAGAGGTCGTCGCTCGGTTCCCCCGGGCTCGACACCGCCGTGGCGTGGCCGTTGGTCACGCAGTCGTCGCCGTGATGCAGCGCAGCGGCGACCCTGCCGTTCCACCGACTGGTCTCCACGTAGCGGGCCGCCTCCTCGTCGGTTGCAGCCACGTGCACGAACCGCAGGGAGTGGAACTCCTGGTTCGGTGAAGGCTCGTCCGCCTCGCTGACGGCGGTGGAGAATCGGGTGTAGGCCTCTCCCACCTCGTCGAGGGTCAGACTGGCTCCGGAGGAGAGCACGCCATAGCCCTGCTGGGCCGCCCGTACGTAGGTCGATGGACTGGTGGCGGCGATGTAGAGCGGCGGGTGAGGCGCCTGCACCGGTTTGGGCAAAATGGTGAGCGGGTTGGGGACCGTCCAGTGCTGGCCCTCGAAGGTAAAATCGTCCTCCGACCAAGCCATCGTCATCAACTCAACGGCCTCATCGAAGCGGGACCGGCTCTCGTCCATCGTCGCCCCCATGGCCTCGAATTCGGCGGGCTGATAGCCACGACCAATCCCGACGTTGAGGCGACCATCACACAAGATGTCGGTGACGTTGATGTCTTCGACCAATCGCACCGGGTGCCAGATGGGCAAGACCGTGATGGCTTGGCCGAATCGGATCCGCTCGGTCAGGGCCGCAGCCTTGACGATGGGCAGAAACGGGTTGGGGCAGAGCCCGTAATTCGAGAAGTGATGCTCGGCAAACCACGCCGTCTCAAACCCCGCACTGTCGGCCAGGCGGATTTGATCCATCGCGTACCGGTAGACATCTACCCCCGCTTCCATCTCGGGGGTCGACAGGAGATGAAAGGTCTCGAAGCGCACACTCGAACGTTAGGGGGTGCCCCTGCTCAGTGCTCAGGCAACCTTGACATATGGCACGTCCCGGCTCAGCTCACGAAAGCCGACGTCGTAGTACATGGCCCGCGCCGCCGGGTGCGCCGGGGCCCCGAGACAGGCCACGAACATGTTCTTGGCCCCGGCCGCTCTGGCCCGATGCATACCGTGCAACTGCAAGGCACGGCCCAGCCCCCGGCGCCGGTAGTCGGGGTGGGTGCCAACCGGTTCAAATTCGGCGGTTTGTGTCGCCTCATCCAGCCAGATGATGGCGGTGGCAGCGAGCGTGCCGTTCGGCCCCGCCACCAGCACGTGCAGATCGTCCCGGTAGGGCCACGTCAGCCGAACCCGCTCCAACCCCACCTCGGTGAAGGACGACGGCTGCCACGCCGCCCGATGAACCTCGACCGCGTTCGCCACCGAAACATCCCCAGCGGTCAAGAACCGGAAACCGTCGGGCAAGACCGGGTCCGCGATGTCGACCAGGTCCCGCGTGTTCCACTGGACCCAGTCCCCGGTGTCGGAACCGTCTTCCTCATCGAAGGCGTAACCATGGGCGGCAACGATGGCCAAGGCCTCGGTGTCGGGCGACTGCACGATCACCAACCGGTCGACGTTGCCTGCCTCCTCGTCGTACCAATCCAGGATCTCGGCGAACAACTCGGTCCGGTCGGGATGGACCTGCCAGGTCAGGCCAGCCTCCTTGGATTCACGGAACGACCCGTCAAGCAGCCGAACTCGGTAGGGCAGACGCACCCACCCCCACCCGACCAGCCGGTCATCGTCGAACCACAACCGGTGCCGCCAGAACTGGTGAAGGGCGTCGTAGGTCTGACCCCAGACCCAGGCCAGTTCCCCGACGGTGGAGTCGCCGTTCAGCACTTCGGGCCGGAGCGCCGTCACCTGCTGGGCCAGACCCTGCATCAGGCGAAGTTCAGCGGGGCCAAGATCTGCCATCGCAGCACCATGCCAGGGCACAACCTCCCCGTCGAGCGAGTTGCGCCGATCCACACCCCGAATGCTTGTTTGGGCCCGTTGCCTGGGCCCGCATGGCACCGACAGATAACCGGTAGCCGGCGACGCAGAACATGATCGAGACACCAACCAACCGCCGCCGAGTTCCACGGGAGCGCTGGTGTACGCACCCCGAACAGAGAGCCACCCTCAACTGGTGTGTCAGTGCCCGGCACACCAGCTGAGGGGTAGCTACGCTCTGGCCTGGAGGTGGTGGGTCATGAGGTATCGACCGTTCGGAACGACGGGCTTGTAGGTGTCGGAGCTGATCTTCGGCGGGGGCGCCGTGGGTGGGCTCCTGATCGATGCCGACGACGACACCAAGCGGGCTGTCATCAAGATGGCGATCGACGGCGGGATCAACTGGATCGACACCGCAGCCAGCTACTGGCGGCCGGTGTCACCGCAACCGATCAGCGGACCGGGAAGGAGGGCGGCGTCATACTCGACAATGACGTCGCCGCCGACGAGGCCAGAATGCGCAAGGTCCTCCCCTTGCTTCGGCCTGAGCACGGCGAGCGGGCCCAGGTGACCGTTCGCTATGCGTTGGGCCACCCCAGTGTCGCCGGGGTCGAGGTAGGGCTGGCCGAACTCGACCACCTGGCCCTCGCCCTCGGCGCAGCCGAGATGGGCCCTCTACCTGACGACCTCGTCGCTGAGCTCGACGATCTTGTCGATCGCGATTTCCACTGAACGACCGGCGTACTGTCGGGATGGCCGACGCCGTCGCTTCCGGCACCAAGGTCACACTCGACCGAACCATCGAACGCCGCATCCAGGGCCCCAGAATCAGAGCACATCACCTCCGTCGAGGGCTACTGGATGATCCGGCCAACCCCACACGGATAAGCGCCTGAAATCGACCGGACCCCGAAGACGGACACAACCCCGCGCCGTGCCGCCGATCGCGTCAGAGCCAACAACGTTCTTGTCTGAGCCAGCGCGACCGATCATACTCCAAGCGGGTTGCAGGCAACGGCGTGCTACGAACCACCACAAAAAGGCCCGGCAGCGAATGTCCTGCTCGCCACCAACAGAGAAGGTCACATGAGTGGAGTAGTGGTAGGAGTCGACGACAGCGAGACGGCACGTCGGGCTCTTGATCGGGCTGCGTTGATCGCAAAGGCGCTCGGAGAGCCTCTCCACCTTGTCATGGCCGTGAGACCTGGTGTTTCTCGAATGATCACAAAGGGCACTGACGAGTTCATCATCGACTGGGTCACCGACGCCGAACAGCAGCTGCACTCGATCAAGTCCAAGGCAGGCGTGCCCGAGGCGACGACCTCAGTTAGCGATCAAGATCCGGCAACGGCGATCTGCGGCGAGGCCGAGTCGCGTGGCGCGAACCTGATCGTGGTGGGAAATCGACGGATGCAGGGAGCGTCCCGGGTCCTGGGTGCTGTCGCCTCGGACGTACTGAAACATGCCCCTTGCGACGTGCTGGTGGCAAAGACGACCGGCGCTCCTTTGGAGTCGTAGACCCTCGCCCAAAGGTGTCGACATCGGGGCTATCGACCGAACCTGCGGAGGTAGGTCGTCGCGGTGTTCTGGCCTGTCTCGAAGGTTCGAATGCTCACCAGCTGAAAGTGCTTGGCCGTCAGCGACGCCTCGTCGGCGAGTTCGCTCATTCCCCAGTTCACCAGGTCGGCGTGCAGCCCGGCGGGGGCATCGACGGTTTCCCCGACATCCCACGTGTGAACAATCAGGTCTTGAAGTCGCAGGCGCAGTATCTGACGACCGGTGAGATCACCGACCACGTGACTCCATGTCCTGTCAAGGACCCCGGGCCGGGTGAAGACCGTCAGCTGGTCGGCCACCGATGACGTGGCTTGCACCGCCGACGCACCTCCCCCGCTGAACTGCTCCACGGTGCGGGTCATCGCCTCGTCGGCGGAGAGGCCATCGAAGATCCATCTGGTGAACCAGTTGCCACCGGTCATATGGTCGACCAGGGCGCTCAGATCCCAATCGGGGCAAGGCGTGGCCAACGACCACTGATCATCAGCTATCGAGCGAAGAGCTGCGGACAGTTCACCCGAGAGTTTCTCGAGAGCGGCGAGATCCGGGTCGTCGTCGGAAGTCATTTGTCGAGCTTCGCATACGGCGAGGTCTGCCCAGGGTCACTCACTGCCGGAAACAACCAACGTGCCGCTCGGCGAAGGGCGGCAACTGCAGCTTGGCCGCCAGTTGCCTCTCCATGACAGGATCATCACCAGAGGGGCGCACGCACCACCAGGGGTGCGGCTGGCGAGTATGAAGGAGGGGCTCATGCAAGACGTGAAGGTCGTCGAACTGGCCGGTGGGGTGGCCGGAGCGTGGTGCGGCCGCCTCCTGGCTCAACTGGGGGCCGATGTCACGCTGGTCGAGCCCCCAAGCGGCTCCCCGCTCCGAAGCCGGGTCCCGTTGTTGCCAGGTGGGGAGAGCCCGTGGCACCACTGGCTCAACGGCGATAAAGGTTCAATCGTGGCCAGGTCCGATGCCGAGGCCGATGCCGTAGCGGCCGACGCCGACGTCGTCATCTGCACGGTGACCGGGAACGAGGCGGATGGGTCGGTACAAGCGCGCGCCGAGCGCCTGCGGGCCCAGCGACCGGCCCAGGTGTTCGTTGCCCTCTCACCGTTCGGGCTGACCGGCCCGTGGCGCGGGTTGGCTTCCTCCGAGCTGACCGACTGGGCCGCTGGAGGCCACCTGTATCTGACGGGGGATGCCGACCGGGAACCCGTGCAGGGAGGGGGGCCGTGGCCCCAGTACTTCACCGGCTCGAACGCGGTGATCGCCATCCAGACTGCCCTTTTCCAGGCCGGGCTGACGGGAGCAGGCCAACTCGTCGACATCGGCGCCATGGAGACCATGGCGGCCTCCCACCAGTGGACCATCACGACCTATACCCACCATGGCTACGTCAAGCGGCGGGACGGCAACCGCTTGGCCGAGTCGTATCACCCCCTGGCCATCTACCAGTGTGGCGACGGCTGGCTCCAGCTGGCTTGTGCCTCCGCCGAGCAGTGGGAGGCGCTGTGCATTCTCACCGGATGCGTCGAGCTGCTGGCTGAGAATGATCTGCTCACCCCGGCCGGGCGCTACGACCGGGCGGCCGAGATCGATGCCGCCATCTCGCCCTGGTTCGCCCGCTACCAGCGAACCGAGGCGGTGGCCGCCCTCCAAGAAGTGCGCATCCCTGCCAGCATCGTGAACGACCTGCCGGGCCTGCTGGACGACGAGCAGTTGCAGGCCCGCCGGTTCTGGAGCCCGGTGCCTGCCCTCGGCCCCGAGGCGAGGGTGCCCGGCCCGTCGATCGTGCTCGGCGCCCGCTCTCCCGCCCCGCCGACGACCGCCCCGGAGCTGGGCACGGCTCGACCGGCCACAGCACCGGGGTCGGGAGCGGGTCGGCCTCACACGGCGTCGGAGTCAAAGGGTGGGCGCTCCGGTGCGGGCCGCCCTCCACTGCCTCCGGTTGACCTGAGGGGCGTCCGGGTGCTGGAGTTCTCCGTCGCCTGGGCCGGGCCGCTGGCCGGCCGCTACCTGGCCGACCTCGGGGCCGATGTGATCAAGGTCGAGCACCCCACTTCGCGCGGCCTGGGCGTGGTGCCGGGTGGCGTGGCCGAGGGCTGGTCGTGGGGTGAACTTCCGCCTGCCGCAGTTCGCAACGGCACCTGGCCCTCCACCGACCCCGGGGAGCGGTGGTTCAACCGAATGGGGATGTACAACAAGCTGCAGCGGAACAAGCGCAGTCTGGCCCTTGATGTGAAGGGACCCGGCGGGCAGGAGTTGCTTCACCGCCTGGTCGAGCAGGCCGACGTGGTCCTGAACAATTACTCGCCCCGCGGGGTTCTCTCCCTCGGGATCGACCACGAGACCTTGACCGCAATCAACCCCCGCGTCATCACCGTGTCGATGTCGGGCTATGGGGCCACCGGGCCGATGGCGACCCACTTCTCGCTCGGACCCATCCTCGAAACCCACGCCGGGTTGGCCTCCACCACCGGGTACCCCGATGGGGGCCCGCTGCGCATCGGGGTCGCCTTCCCCGACCCTGCCGGCGGCCTGTTGGGCACCGTCGCCACCCTGGCTGCGCTGTGGGAGCGGGAGCGGACGGGGTCCGGGCTCCCGATCGACCTCTCCCAATTGGAGACCCTGCTGCCGGTGACCGGTGATCACGTGCTCACCACCTCGGTCAGCGGGAAGCAGCCGCCCCGACTGGGCAATCGCTCGGCCACCTTCGCTCCCCAGGGCGTTTACCGCTGTGGAGGCGATGACCAGTGGCTGGCCTTGACGGTACGTGACGACGACGAGTGGGCAGCCCTCGTGGCCCTGGTCGACGATCCCGTTCTCAAAAACGCCGCGTTTGCAACAACGGCCGGACGCCACGCCGCCCACGACGCCATCGACGATGCCCTCACCCGCTGGACGTCGTCGACGGGCAAGTTCGAGGCCATGGCCGCCCTCCAGTCACGTGGGGTGGCCGCCATGGCCGTGCTGACCAACGCCGATCTGGTCGACGGCCCCCAACTCCGGGCCCGTGACTTCATCGCCGTTATCGAGTCCAACGACGCCGGACCCCAGCGCCTCCCCGGCTCACCGCTGCACTTCTCCCACCGTGAAGTGCCAATGGGCCCAGCCCCCACGCTGGGCCAACACAACCGCGAGATCGCCCGCGACCTGCTCGGTTACGACGCCGCCACCATCGCCCGCCTCGAAGCCGACGGCACCCTGGCCACCACCCCACCCCAATAGCAGGCCATGGTCATCAGCTCAACGGCCTCATCGAAACGGGACCGGCTCTCGAAGCGCACACCTGGACGTTAGGGGACGGTCCCCGCCGGGAGAAGCTGGAGTCGGTGACCGCCCTGGCGACCAGCACCTCCACGCCGTTCACCCATGCCGGACGAACCGCCCTGTAGAAGACGCTCGCCATGCTCCGAGAGGTCGACGCCGAAAGCACCCGGGAACTCGCGGCCCGGATCCGGCTGTTCGACGACGGCAACGACTCTGGTCGCCGCCCGCTCGCCGCCGTTGAGCAGGCGATCGTCGAGGGACGTGTGCTCGACATCCACTACACCGACAAGACCGGCGATTTCACCGCCCGAACAATCGAACCCGTGGCCGTTCTCGGTGTGCAACCGTTCTGGTAGGTATGGGCCTACTACCGACTGCGATCCGCACCGCGCGCCTTCCGCCTCGATCGCATCCGCTTCGCGACCCTGCTCGATGAATCGGTTCCCGACCGAGGTCTCGACCCCGCGGATGTCGCCCTTGTGACCCTGATCGGTCGTGGCATCCTCGGTGATCGAGCCGGGAACGACAAAGGCCCGGAAACCGCTAGTTTCCGGGCCTTCTGAGTGGTGGCGGGGGCAGGATTTGAACCTGCGACCTTCGGGTTATGAGGGCTGACCAGCGGTTTCCTGCATTCTCGCAGGTCAGAGCCGGTTTGTCGATGGGTCGGTGGTCCCCGCTGTTCCCCGCTCGACCCCGCTGTTTACGGTTGTGCTGTTACCTGTGTGTTACCTCGATCGGCACAAATCGACGGAATCTGAAGCCGCCGAGACGACCACGCTACGTGAGGGCACACTCGACACGGCACGATCTCGAACCCGGCCACATGAGCCGGTCGCACGACACTGAAGTGCCGCCGATCGAGCGTCGCGATCGTGTCCTGCTGCAACCGCTCCGCCAACGCAATCAGGCTGGCATCGGTTCCGCCGAGCGGCAGATCAGAGTAGGTGTCAACGAGATCCGCGATCCGAACCAGATCATCTCCGATCAGCGCGTCGATGATGAGGTCTCCGTTCGCAATCGACCGGAAGAACCTGGCTTCGGCCTCTGCGCTGATCCACCGACCAATCATGTATGCAGCCTCGGCTACCACCAGCCCAGTCGTGCGGAGCGGACCAGTCTCCCGTTACAGGAGATCAGCACACGCCACGCTCCCGGCGCCGACTCGACCAACCGCGTTCGCAGCACCCGCTCACTCCTCGAACAAGTCTTTGACGCCGACCAGGCCATCCGGACGGCGAACCGGGTCGTGCACGCCGGCGACGGCCTCGCCCACGCACAGCGGCGTGCCATCCCACCCCGAGCGGCTCGCGAAGCCATGGTCAACGGCGTCACCCACCGGGACTGGCTCAGCACCCAGCCGACCACGATCGAGCACATCGGTGACACGCTCACCGTCACCTCCCCCGGCGGCCTGCCCGGTGACGTCCGCCCCGACAACATCATCACCCACCCCTCCTCACCCCGCTACAGGAGTCTCGCCGAGGCCATGGCTGCCCTTCGTCTCGCTGAACGCGAAGGAATCGGCGTGGACCGCATGATCGCTGACATGCTGACCAGGGGCCGCCCCGAACCCGAGATCTCCGAGACCGCCGGTCCCTCGGTTCGGAGCAAGCACCCGACCCTCAG
>Ga0316187_10001580_pt1 | contig 19779 bp, 16 predicted proteins | sample CroRivburrow1_MG_FD_204927 | JGI IMG/M metagenome (GOLD analysis project Ga0316187, IMG submission 204927) | Coastal sediment microbial communities from Maine, United States - Cross River worm burrow 1 | ecosystem: Environmental > Aquatic > Marine > Coastal > Sediment | place: USA: Maine...
GCCAACGATAATAAGAAGCAGGAAGCCTAAAGCCAACAACGCTGGATTTTTATCGGCAAAATAACCGATCGCCAATGTCAACAACGCCAATATAATCCAGAAATCGCTGAAGATGCTGTTTTCCCGTTGACGAAGGACAAGCCCCCTGGCGTGAGCTACGTCAGCTACGTCATACTCTTCTCCTCGCATAGCTGCGCGAAAAACCCGGTTGCGCGCTTCGCGGCGATCACGCCCAGGATCTCTTCGCTCAACGAGGTAAAGGTCGCTATTAATGCTCATGGTGCTTCGACTGGTACAGGCACGGTATCCACGACCTCCCTGACAACATCTCCAGACGTGCGACCGCGTAAACGGGTTTGTGGATTGACAATAAGGCGGTGGACTAGGACATGTGGCGCCATAATTTTGATATCATCCGGTATCACAAAGGATCGACCTTGCATTGCAGCACGGGCCTGGCAGGTATGGTATAAAGCCATCGTCGCTCTTGGGCTGGCTCCCAAGGCAATGTCTTCGTGAGTGCGCGTGGTACGACAAACCTGGACGATGTAGCGGCGCACGCTAACTTCAACATTGATACGGCGTACTGCACGTTGCATCCGCAGAATTTCCTCCGGCTTCACAACTTGTTCTAGAGTAGCCAACGGATCACTCTGTTCGAAACGTAATAGGATGTCATTTTCACCTTCCTCGTCCGGGTACCCTATGGCGATTTTCATTAGGAACCGGTCCAACTGGGCTTCGGGAAGGGGAAAGGTGCCTTCCAATTCGATGGGATTCTGGGTAGCCAGGACGAGGAATGGCCGGGGTAACTTGTGGGTACTGATATCAACGGTCACCTGACGTTCCTGCATCGCTTCTAATAATGCCGACTGGGTTCGCGGCGTGGCGCGGTTAATCTCATCTGTCAACAGAATCTGCGACATGATTGGGCCTGGACGGAACTCGAACTCTTGACTCTTTTGGTTGAAGTAGTAAATGCCGGTTAGGTCGGATGGCAGCAAATCTGGCGTAAACTGCACACGCCGAAATGTGCAGCCAAGTGAAGCAGCAATAGTTTTAGCCAGCGTGGTTTTTCCAGTACCCGGAACATCTTCCAGAAGCAAATGCCCCTCACAGAGCATGGCAATAAGCGCCAGGTCAATTACCTCATCCTTTCCGACAATTACCTTCTGTATATTCTCGCGTAACCTTGCTGCTAATTCTGCAATCATCCTTGGTTTTGCCTGTTGTATTGATTGGAGCTGTTAAGAAAAATTTGTGGTCGCAAATTCTAGTAAAAGTGCATTGTAAGGTAGCAGAAAAGCGTTATTCTTACCAATACTGCGACGCAGCTTGCCGCACTAAATCTTAGAATACACTTTCCTGATTTGAGTACCCAATCCTACTCTCAGCGTGATTTGTTGGTCAGATAATCGAGTATATCGATTTTGGTCAATATGCCTTGAATCTCGCCTCCAGTTGCAATAACCACGGCCGTCCTGTTGCTAAAAAATGCCATCAGCGTCTCCAGGTTGGTATTGGGATTGACAACCGGCACATTGGGATCGATCATCGCCTCGATATTCTCATCAAGGGCATGACGGCCGTGATCGGTGAGAAGCATATGATTTAGCAAGTCCACTTCAGAAACGATACCACGGAGGCGCCCTTGCCCATCTACTACCGGCAACTGCGATACATTATATTCTTTCAAACGGGCGATTACATCGCTTATGCTGTCTGTGGACAGGGCCGTATACACATGGCCCGTCGCTTTGGCAACTTGAATATCTCCGGCACGAATATCAACCCACAAGCGTTCCAGAAAACCATTTTCACGCAGCCAATCGTCATCAAAGACTTTGCTCAAGTAGCGTGTTCCGGAATCCGGCAGGATAACTACCATAATGTCTTCTGGTCCTAACTTTTGCTGTTCAGCAAATTTGATGGCGCCGGCCACGGCCGATCCACATGAACCACCGCCAAATATTCCTTCCTCACGCACCAGGCGTCTCGCCATCAGGAAACTTTCCCGATCCGTAACTTGCACCATATGATCGACAAGAGTCAGATCCGTCGTACTTGGTAGAAAATCCTCGCCGATGCCTTCTACCTTGTATCCATCGGCTCGTGAATAGATACCACTGCGGTGCAGTTCAAAAAGAATAGATCCTACAGGATCAACACCAATCACCTCTATCCCGGGATCTTGCTCCTTTAGGTAGCGCGCACAGCCAGTGATGGTGCCACCAGTACCGACCCCGGCTACAAAATGAGTTACGCGTCCGGCCGTTTGCCGCCATATTTCCGGTCCAGTGCTTTCATAGTGAGCTTGAGGGTTAACCGGATTATGATATTGGTTCGCCAAAAAAGAATTGGGAGTCTCTTCTATTAGTTGTTGGGCAACTGAATAATAACTGCGGGGATCTTCCGGTTCAACGGCCGTGGGCGTCACAACAACTCGAGCGCCAAAGGCGCGTAGGAGCAATATCTTTTCTTGTGACATCTTATCCGGCATGACGAAAATACAACGATAACCCTTGATAGCTGCAGCAATTGCCAGGCCGACCCCTGTATTCCCTGAAGTAGCTTCAACAATTGTGCCTCCAGGATTGATCCGCCCCTCCCTTTCTGCATCTTCGATTATGGCCCAGCCGATTCGATCTTTAACCGAACCACCAGGATTAAAAAACTCAACCTTAACCAAAACTGTGCAGGGTAAACTCCCAGTCACCGAATTCAAGCGTACCAAAGGCGTATCCCCAATCGTCTCCAGAATATTGGCATAGATTGACATTGTCGCTGGGTTATCATCAACGTTTGTCTCAAACTTCTTCATTCTTGCTCCATGCTCCCCGCCATCTGTCCTTTATTTATCATAGCTTGTCACCATCGGCAATCTAAATGTTGCGTAGCCTTATCATACAGTAGCCTACATCAATTGGTATATAATTCCTGTCTACTTGATTACTAGAGCATCATCAGAAATTTTTGTCTGGTAAGCGCCAAACTCGGGCATTTTATAAGATCGCTCACCATATGCTTGAACGAATGCGCCAGTTGTCTATAATCATGATAGCTTACATACCATTCTATAGGAGAGGTATCTATAATGAAAAGATGGCGCTTGCTTATCCCCGTCCTTATAATCTTATTGTTGACTGTCTTGGTACCGATTGTTGCTGCCGATACGACTTACACCGTGCAGCCAGGCGAAGGCCTGAGTGCCATCGCCCGAAAATTCGGCCTTGATTATCTCACATTGGCAGCCGCCAATAATATAGAAGATCCCTATATTATCCAGCCAGGACAGATCTTACGGATCCCAACCGACGGTGAAGCGCTGCCACAAATGCCGGATGTTCCTGCCCCACCTTCCCCAGCACCAACACAAGAAGCGCCGGCTCCTGCAGCTCAGACGCAATCACAAACGGCACCGGGAACGTACACAGTCAAGTCAGGGGATAGTCTCTCCAGGATTGCCACTCAATTTGGTACCAATTACCTGGTTCTAGCAGCTCTCAACGATATTGAAGATCCATATGTCGTTGCTATTGGCCAGGTATTAAAAGTCCCAGGAGCGCCGACAGCACCGGCTGCGGCGGCAGCTACGGCTCCTGATAAGCCCGAACAAGGGGGACAAGAAGAAACTGCTGCGGCTGCAGCGGCGCCTGCCGCCCTACCACCCCCCGCTGCAGCCCCTTCTTATGGCGGCAGCTTTGAGCTTGGCGGTCAGACACACAGCTTTGCCAACCGGCAGTTAATGAAGGATGTAGGCATGAACTGGGTGAAGTTCCAGCACAAATGGTCTCCTGGAGATTCACCTGACGCAGTTGCCAGCCGAATTGCCGATGCACACAACAGCGGTTTCAAAGTCTTGCTCTCTATTCCTGGAGCAAATACTTATCCCGGCCCTGGCGGCATCGATTTCAACTCTTATGTAGACTTTCTAGGTGGTGTTGCCGCACTCGGACCAGATGCCATTGAAGTTTGGAACGAGATGAATATTGACTTTGAATGGCCAGCCGGAGAAATCGATCCGAAATCTTATGTGAACAATATGCTCGCCCCATCATACAATGCCATCAAATCAGCAAACCCCAATGTTATGGTAATTGCCGGAGCGTTAGCTCCAACTGGATTTGACAATGGTACCAACGCCTGGGCCGATAACCGCTATTTGGCGGGCATGGCTGCAGCCGGCGCATCTCGATACATGGACTGTATAGGTGTTCATCACAATGCCGGTGCAACATCGCCAGGCGCTTCCAGCGGCCATCCTGGCGGTGGGCACTACAGTTGGTACTTTAAGCCGACGATGGATCTCTACTACAACAGTTTTGGGGGAGCGACCAAGGTTTGTTTCACAGAACTGGGTTACCTATCCAAAGATGGGTTCTCCGGACTTTCGCCCAACTTTGGCTGGGCTGCCGAAACATCGGTTGATGAACACGCTCAGTGGCTGGCTGAAGCTGTCAGACAGGCCCAATCCAGTGGAAAGACACGCCTGGTCATTATTTTTAATGTGGATTTTACAAACTATGATCCTAATGGCGATCCGCAAGCGGGTTACGCTATGGTCCGTCCTGGAGGGGATTGCCCTTCATGTGATGCACTAAGGCGTTAGTAATGGAGGAATACATTCATGAAAGTTAGTCGAATTCTGGCCACCAAACCGACCAAGATCATCACGGTCGGGGCCAAGCAAGAAATCAGGTCAGCCGTTAACATGTTGGCAGAACACAGAATTGGTGCTCTGCTTGTCGTGAATGAAACCGGCAATCTTATCGGTATCCTTTCCGAACGTGATATCGTCCGCCGGGCAGCGGAGGATGAGGATGTTTTTTCTCACACAATAGGTGACGTGATGACCCGCAATGTCAGGGTTGGCTTGCCCCAAGATGACATAATGTCAGTGGCTCACACAATGACCGAAGGACGGTTCCGGCATCTACCAATAGTTGATGATAACTATGATCTCGTGGGCATGATCTCCATTGGAGATGTGATGAAGGCTCAGCGAGATGCATATCGTGGTGAAATCGACACATTAGAAATGCAGATTATGGCCGGCGAAGATTGAACGTGGCTAGTAAGCAGTCAGCCATCAGTTGATAGACTGGCTGCTAAATTCTCAAAGGAGCAGTATTAATGTCTGAAGTAGGAACAAAGGAGAACCCCTTAAGAGTCGCCATTGTCGGCGCGGGGCCAACGGGTTTTTATACGGCCGAGCACCTGTTTAAGCACAAAGAGCTGGTAGTAGAAATCGATATGTTTGATCGCCTACCGACCCCCTTCGGTCTGGTCCGGGCTGGTGTTGCGCCGGATCACCAGAAGATCAAATCGGTCACCAAGGTATTTTCCAGAACAGCTCAAAAGCCCGGTTTTAGCTTTTTTGGCAATGTGGAATTGGGTCACGACATATCGTTAGAGGATTTGCGGGAACACTACCACCAAATCGTTTTCTGTACCGGCGCCCAGACAGATCGCCAGCTTAATATCCCCGGTGCTGATCTTGAGGGACATCATCCGGCCACTGAGTTTGTGGCCTGGTACAATGGCCATCCAGATTTCAGGGATTATGAATTTGATCTCTCGCAGGAAACCGCAGTAGTCATTGGCATTGGCAATGTAGCGATGGATGTGGCCCGCATACTGAGCCGCACCGAGGAAGAATTGGCTCAAACTGATATTGCTGATTATGCTCTAGAAGCATTAGCTAACAGTAGCATCAAAAAAGTATATATCCTGGGCCGGCGCGGACCGGCACAAGCCGCCTTCACTACGCCGGAAATCAAAGAACTTGGCGAGATGCAGGATGCAGATATTTTCGTGCTGCCGGAAGAGGCTGAACTAGATACGCTTAGCCAGGAATTGATGGCGTCAGGTGTCGATCGTGGCACCGCACGCAAGGTACAAATCATTCAAAGTTATGCCGACAATAAGCCAAGCGGCAAATCGCGGAAGATTATCCTGCGTTTGCTGGTGTCTCCGGTAGAGATGTATGGCGATGATAAAGGCCGCTTAACTGGTATGCGTCTGGTCCATAATGAATTGTACGCTACGGAAGCCGGCACTCTGCGTCCTCGGGCGACTGAGCAATTTGAAGACATTGAGGCCGGTTTGGCTTTTCGTTCAGTTGGCTATCGTGGCGTGCCCCTGCCAGGCGTGCCATTCAATGATAGTTGGGGCGTAATCCTCAATGAAGACGGCCGCGTAATCGATCCCGATAGTGGTCAACCGGCATTGGGCGAATATACTGCCGGTTGGATCAAGCGCGGACCCAGCGGCGTCATTGGCACCAACAAACCAGATGCTTTGGAAACCGTGGAAAAGATGTTAGCCGATCTGGCGGATGGACTTGTGCTGGATCCTTTACATCCCGATGCAGGTGCAGCGGAAAAAATGGTGCGCCAACACCAGCCCAATTACTTCACGTTTGCCGACTGGGAAAAGCTAGATGCCCTCGAGGTAGCCAACGGCGAAGCATTGGGACGGCCGCGTCTGAAATTTACCAGTGTCGAAGCTATGCTCGAAGCGGCTGGCAAAAAAGCTACTGAACCCGTGGTCTAAAATATTTCTCGCCTGGCGCTTCGTGGTTTCGTTCCAGTTGGACTTAACCGCCTATTGGAGCGCCAGGCACTTTCCAGAATCATCTTTCCCACGAACCCATTTGGTTCATGCAAGCAATTCCGTGTAACTTATTCTCATGGACGATAAAGTCATTATTTTCAGCGACGGCGGCGCCGATCCCAATCCCGGGATAGGTGGTTGGGCGGCCGTTTTGCAGTACGGCCGGCATGAAAAAGTATTATCCGGAAATGATCCCTCCGCCACCAACAACCGCATGGAATTAATGGCTGCCATCGCTGCCCTGAGTGTATTGAAACGGCCGAGTTCAGTCGAATTTCACACCGATTCCGAATATTTGCGCAAAGGTATTACTGAGTGGATTGAGGGCTGGGCCAAACGGGGTTGGAAAAACAAGGGGGGTAAACCTATTTCCAATGCTGATCTGTGGCAGCGCCTTTGGCCTCTCGTCAAGCAGCATGAAATCAATTGGCATTGGGTCAAGGGGCACTCCGGGGACATAATGAATGAGCGAGTAGATGCCTTGGCCCGCCAGGCCCGCTTGGAAATCACGCCCGCAGAACAGATATCCGTTGACGTGCCCCGCCTCTATCTGCGCTCATCGTGCAAAGGAAATCCAGGCCCAGGGGGATGGGGAGTCGTTTTAGTGACTGGAGAGGATACAGAACAAAATTCCGGGAGCGAATTAAAAACAACCAACAACCGCATGGAAATCATGGCCGCCATAGAAGGACTTCTGCTCCTGCCCCGTGGCAGCGACGTGCAGATTTTTACAACTTCTGATTATCTCTTTCAGGGGGCCTCGCGCTGGATACACGGTTGGCGACGCCGCGAATGGCTTAAGAAAGATGGCAAACCCGTTGCCAATGCTGATCTTTGGCAAGCACTGGACAAGCTACAGGAAGGCTACGCCGTTCGTTGGATCAATGCCAAAGGTCAGGATTTGGAATCTTTGCAAATAGCCGGCAAATTGGCTGCTGAAGCCAGCAAACTGGCTTGAGCGATCCTGTTATCACGGACTGTGCAGGAAACGGTAAACGTTTGACTTCTAGCGTCGAATTGGTAAAATCTCGCTCACATTGCGCCGAAGTGGCGAAATAGGCAGACGCGCTACGTTCAGGGCGTAGTGGGATTTACTCCCGTGTGGGTTCGACTCCCACCTTCGGCACCAAAATTGGTCAGCTCCGAGTTTGTTCACTCGGAGCTGTTTTCTTTTTGAGAAAAACTACACAAAATGTATAATGGTAGCTGCTGATCTGACCAAAAATAAGCATTGAGGAAATGAGGATATGACATTTTTGATCGCCTCCATAGTTGTCTTGCTGACATTCATCGTCGGCGCATTGCTGGCATGGGTCGTGAAAGGTGTCGACAAGGCTGTCGTCAACACCAAAGATAATATCGAGAATTCAGATAGGGCATACAATCCAGCGCTAACCATGGGCTATCGGATCAATTCCAAGGCGGAAGCCAAAGATCAGATTACTGAAGCACGACGTATGTCCGCTAAGAAGGCTGCCGCTTTACCTCGCGGGGCTAATATGCGGATTGGCTGGCAGGAAACTCCTGGCTTGACATCAGCCGGCCAGGCGCTTGATCAAGATCCATGGACAGCGTCCAAAATCGCCCAGTTTCATGGCTGGGATGGTGCCAAAGCTGGGATTCCCGCTGGAGGTGTACCGGAAGCTGGCGTGGCTGTTGCTGCGGCTGTTGCACCGGCGGCGACCGGCAAGATCGAACTGGTTCCTGGAAAGGATTACCCGTTTATTGAGATGACCGATGCCATGTCTGCTGACGAAAAGCGCAAAGCGCGCATTGCCAATTCCAAGGCCAAATCTGCGGCCATGAAACAGGCCAAAGCGGCCGGCGTGACCGCCACGCCCGCTGCTGTTCCGGTTTCAGCTGCCCCGGCGGCTGCTCCAGTAGCCGTTGGCATAGATCCTCCACAATTAATCGTTGTCACCGATGATATGTCCCCTGACGAAAAGCGCAAAGCACGGATTGCCAATTCCAAGTCCAAATCTGCTTTCAACAAGTCGCTAAAAGCGGCAGGCATCGATCCGAAAACGGTTGAGATTGACGAACAAGGAAACATTGTCATGCCCCAGGGTGCCGTTGTACCAGCGGCAGCCGCTCAGGCCGCTGCTCCAGCAATTTCACCACTTCCGTCCTCCGGTCCCCTCGACCTGGCTGCAATGGGTATCACAGCGCCCCAAATAACAGAAATCACAGATGATATGTCTCCCGACGAGACGCGCAAAGCGCGTATTGGCAATTCCAAGGCAAAGTCAGCCTTTAACAAATCGCTGAAAGCAGCCGGAATTGATCCCAAAACGGTGGAGATCGATGACAGCGGCAGTGTCGTGATGTCTGAAGGCGCATCTCCGGCTCCAACAGCCGCTGTGGAACCTGCCCCACCAGCGGCACCGGAAGCAGCGCCGGCGGCTCCCACGCCGGCAGAAGATGGAAGTGTGGACCTGGCCGCTCTGGGCATCTCGCCACCGGAGTTGGTCGAATTGGCTGACGACATGTCACCCGATGAAAAGCGGCAAGCCCGAATTGCCAATTCGAAGGCAAAATCAGCTTTTAACAAAGCGCTGAAGGCAGCAGGTATCGATCCGAAAAACGTTCAGTTGTAGAGGATTAACTCTTTGTGTTTACGGGAACGGCCGTTTGCACACGAAACGGCCGTTTTATTTTTGCCCCTGTCGGGTTTGTGATGTGTTCAAACGTAATTAATTCCATTTTCTTATGGAATTTAAAGCTGGTTGTTTTAAAGTCTAGTTAAGACGGTTATACGAACCAGCTTTCGACCTGTATCAGGCGCTGATATTTATAAAAAACGCCAGGAACAAACTATGGCACGAGCCCTTGTTGATGTGCGCATCCTTCAAAGAGAATATTTATTGGCCATCAGTCGTGCTATGACGGCCGAATTGCACTTACACGATCTGCTGCGTCTAATCCTACAATCAGCTGTGGAATTGGTATCAGGCCAGGCTGGCATGGTCGCTTTGGTAGACCCGGACAGCAAGCAACTACGAGTAGCAGCTATATACGGCATTCCAGCCGATCTTGTTGACCATTTTGCCCCCCTCCTTCATGATTTGCCGGATGCCGAAGAAGGTGAGCGGGAGGAGCTCATGCGCCGCCTGCGACTTGTGGCGCAAGAAGCGAATCTAGCCCTCACCCAGGTTATCCGATTGCCAATGCGCGTCGGTGGGACCATTATTGGGCTAATCTATATCTTCCAATCCGGCAACTTTTACTTTGTGCCTGATGCCTCTAACCTATTGCGTAGTTTCGCCGAACAGGCGGCTATTGCTGTGAAGAACGCCTGGCTCTACCAGCAAATCAATACAGAAAAACAGCGCTTAGATGCCATACTGGAACACAGTGCCGATGGCGTTATGATCTTAGATCCCACCTTGCGGATAACCGTCTTTAACAAAGCCTTGAGCATCATGACCGGTTGGCCGGCCGATAAAGCCATCGGTTTATCCCATGACGAGGTCATCCGCTGGATTTCGCTCAAGACCGCAACCAATCTAAATGACGCCATAAGCAGTGGCTGGCCCTTGCCTGGTGCGTCTCATCTTTATGTTGAAGGCGAGACTACCTGCCATAGTCCCGGGTGCGTGCAGGGTCGGCGAACAGTTAGCCTAGGCATTACTTACGCGCCACTGCTTGATGACAACGGGCAACTCACTAACATTATAGGCGACGTACGGGATTTGACGCGTTACCGTGAGGAAGAAGAGTTACAAAAGACCTTTATTTCCGTTGTTAGTCATGAGTTAAAGACACCTGTATCAATCATAAAAGGCTACGCAGGAACGTTGCGCCGCCAGGATGCGCATTGGTCCAAAGAGATCTTAGAAGAATCCCTGGTTGTTATTGAAGAGGAGGCAGACAACCTTAATGATCTGATTGACAGCCTATTAGAAGTTTCACGACTGCAAGCAGGAACCTTCCGGTTGGAAATGAGCGATGATGTCCTCCTAACCAATATAGCAGCCAGTGTTGCGCGCAAGTTAGGCCGGCAATCGGCCAAACATCAAGTTGCAGTTTATTTTGATACGGATTTCCCTACGATTATCGGCGACGAACGCCGCTTGACCCAGGTGTTGAATAACTTAGTCAGCAATGCCATAAAGTATTCGCCGGACGGGGAGAAGATACTTATTAGAGGGGAATTACATCCCCATTATGTGACAGTTTCTGTTCGAGACGAAGGCATTGGCATCCCTGTTCATGAACAGGGTCGCATCTTTCAAAAGTTTGCTCGCCTTGATAATGCGCTTAGTCGTAAAACGGAAGGAACTGGATTGGGCCTTTTCTTATCGAAGGCAATCATAGAAGCACATAACGGCCGAATTTGGTTCCAAAATAATAATGAATTCAAACCCGACACCCCTGGAACAACCTTTACCTTTTCCTTACCCTTGGAGTAACTCAAAGATAATCAATTATAGGCTTATCCATCAAATTGGTGCTCTACCGAGCATCATGTAAATCTTTGCAAGCCTGCTTATCATTGAGAATGCCATTCTTATTTATTCAGGAGAACACCCATGAAAACACAAGTGAATTGTCCAAACTGTGGCACACCTTTTACGACCGAAGTACACCAAATCATAGATGTCGGTCGCCAACCAGAACTAAAACAGATGCTTCTGTCAGGGCAGTTAAATGTCGCAGTTTGTCCGTCTTGTGGAGCAGGTGGGCAATTGACCACTGTTCTACTGTACCATGATCCAGAGCATGAACTATTTATGCTCTATATGCCGCAGGAAATGCAATTAGACCAAGTTCAGCGAGAACAGTACATTGGAGAGTTAACAAAGGAAGTGCTTGATAATACACCTCTAGAGCAGCGTCGTGCTTACATGTTGCAACCCACAACGATTCTGACCATGCAAAGCTTCATGGAAAACGTGTTGGAGACAGAAGGGATCACAAAAGAGATGATCGAGCGACAGCGAAAGCAAGTAGAATTGCTAAATACGATGGCTAAAGCAGATGCTGATGTTGTGGAATACTTGATGCTGGATCGAGCTAGCGAGATTGATGAAACATTTTTCGCTATGTTGAGATCGTACGTCGAAACGGCCGTGCAGAGTAATGACAACGAACAATTGCTCCCGCTGGTTAATTTGCAGGCCAAGCTGATGATGGAAACGCCCGTCGGCCAGCATATTGAAAAACAACAGATCGCCCTGCATGGTTTGAACCAGGATGCGAAAAAAGCTGGGAATCTTACACCTATGATTCTGCTGAGGCATGTATTAAAGAATCAGAATGATTATGAGATAGTTGAAGCTATCGCTCAAGCTGGCGCCTCCGCCCTAACCTATGAGTTCTTCACCGGTCTGACAACCGAGATTGATAAACAAGAGCTGGCTGGCCAATCGGAGGCAGTTAACCGTTTGACGCACATACGAACGGATCTGTTAAAAATGCAAGAAGAAATGCGCCGGGCTTCACAACAAGTTCTACAGAACGCGCAACAAGAATTGGAAAATATCTTGGCTTCCAGTGACATAGAGAAAGCTGTTCAGTCGGGCATGAGCAAATTTGATGACGCGTTCATGTACGTCTTGTCAGCCGAAATAAGCCGCGCAGAGGAAGACCAGGACAAAGAGCGCTTAGAAAGATTGAGCCAGATTCGCGACCTCATCGTCAAGGAAGCTGAAGGACAAACCCCGCCTGAGATCCAGCTCTTAACTCAGCTGATGTATGCTGAATCGGATGATCAAATGCAATTGCTACTTGATGAAAACCAGGAGCTCTTGTCGGCCGATTTAGTGAAAGTGGTGGATATGTTACAGGATCAAGTTAGAGACTCTGAACAAACGGAACTGGTTGACCAGCTTGGACGAGTGAAAGGATTGATTACCCAGCGATTAACATGACCTGAGTGAAGTGACCGGCACTTGGACGCGTTTGTCCGCGAGATGCAATCTCCCTTCCCGGCTTTCAGATTGATGTGCGCTAAACAGTGAGAGGATTGTCCATCCGAAATCCGTGACCACGTACTGTGACCACATAATTGTGGCTGTCTAGCTCCGCTAAGCGATCTCGGAGACGGCGTATTAGGGCGTCAATGGCCTGCTCGGAAACACCAATACCTTCAGTCCCAGGCCATACAACCTCAACAATCTCATCACGGCTGCAAACTGCTCCGTCAGTATCATCAAGCAACTGCAGCAGGCGGAATTGTGCCAGAGACAGTGGGGGGCTTAACCGTGTACCCTTAATGCTGATAGACCGCTCCGCTTCATTGATCGTTAATGCGCGTTCCGGTTTTGGTGGATCAAAGGTCAGGGGAAGAGTCGCCCCTGTGCCTATGAATACAATCTTTACACATAGAGCGATCTGGATCTCATCTCCATCATGTAATACAGTCCTACCGGTCACTTGACGGCCGTTTAAATGGGTACCATTTTTGCTGCCCAAATCCTGCAGGACAAAGCCTCCATCTTCACGCAATATTTTGACATGGTGCCGAGAAACCTGTCGCTCAGGAAGTACTATCTGACAATCACCGCCACGGCCGATCAGAAATTCATCCGTGGTAATCGTCCATTGTTGGTTGGCCAATTCTCCTTCACGCATGATTAATACTGGTTGGTCGCTCATGACTTCTCCTTCGCGTCCGAAATAATGGCCGCCATTTATATTCCGGGCAATTTGTATAAAGACACAGTTTTAGCCCATTCTGCTATAATCGTTGATAATGTCAGCAGTTCACACAAACGATACTATTTTACGCCAACGTTACCGACTAACCAACATTGTCGGGCAAGGCGGCATGGGCCAGGTATATAGGGCCGAGGACCTGCGTTTGCCGGGACGATTGTGCGCTATCAAAAACCTCCCTCCCGATCCATTGGCAACGCCTGAGATGCGTAAGCAGGCACACAGCCAGTTCTTGAAGGAAGCCAGCATTCTTGCCCAACTCGATCATCCCAATCTACCTAAAGTCTCTGATTTTTTCTCTGAAGGCGATCATGATTATCTGGTCATGGATTATGTACCAGGTAGAGACTTGCAACAAGTCCTTGAGGAAAGCCGCGCATCCGGTCGCATGTTAGATGAAGAAACAGTTCTGGCCTGGTCAGAACAAATCATTGATGCTTTGGCATACCTTCACCGTCAAGATCCGCCTGTCTTACATCGTGATATCAAACCTTCAAATATCAAGCTCACGCCTGATCACCGAATCAAGCTTGTTGATTTTGGCCTGGTCAAGGTATTGGCAGCAGAAGAGGCGCGGACCATAACTGTTGTCCAGGGCAAAGGCACTATTATGTACACGCCTTTGGAGCAATATGGGGGTGAAGGTGGGCATACTGATGCACGAACTGACATCTATGCCTTAGGTGCCACCTTATACACACTATTAACCGACGTTCCGCCGGCGCATGCCAAAGCACGATTCCTCAATCCCAGTGCACTGAGCCCGCCACATACTGTAAATCCGAAACTCTCACGTCACGTATCAGACGCTCTCATGTGGGCTATGGAGATGCATCCCGATCGCCGTCCACGTTCTGTTAGGGAATTTCAAGATGTGTTGACCGGCAAGGTGAAACGCTCTACAGCTCTTAATGAAGAATCAGCGGCTCCCGGATTGGCTAATATGATCCGGACTAACTGGGTTGCAGGCGTCATCGCTTTCGGTCTCTTGATTATCGCCATAATCTTAACCGTCCTGTGAGGAGTGAGTGACATCATGATAGCCTGTCCTAAGTGTCAAACCAGGGATAAGCAGATCAAAGATGGTTTCACACCGGCTGCAAGCCAGCGATACCGCTGCAAACTATGCGGCTGTCGCTATACTCCCCATGCAAAAGATCGCGGATATGATGAGGAGGTTCGCCTTCAAGCGCTGACACTGCACTTGGAAGGGATCAGTTTACGTGGGATCGGCCGTATATTGGAAGTTAATCATCAAACCGTTGCTAACTGGATTGGCAGCTACATCAACAATCTTTCTCAAGATCTGCCGCCCAGCATCCTCGAAACCGCAGAATTGGATGGATTCTACATTCCACCATACATGCGCCCAGAAAAATAAATCCCGCCAGCATAACACCGAAATTTGATTGACATAACTGTCCGGTCGGTGAAACACCACGCAATTAGACAAAATTTGCTTGGTCATTGACATATCAGGACCTGCTAGATATAGTCTCCTTGTAGCAGTGGGAAGGTTAGCATTTAGTCGGTTCCCAGGTCTGCAATAGAGTTTCCCATTGAGTTTACTAGAGTCAGTGCATGCTTAGCAGTGAGCATTATGCTGTAAGTCAGAAACAAGGAGATACTAGATGTCGAGTGTAACTTACAAAAATGTGTTTAAACGATTCGGTGATGTAGAGGTTATAAGGGACTTGAATCTTGATATTGACGATAAGGAATTCATCGTCTTTGTTGGCCCTTCCGGCTGTGGGAAATCGACTTGCTTGCGCATGCTTGCCGGATTGGAAGAGATCAGCGAAGGTGACATCATGATTGGCGATCGCGTAGTTAATGATGTTCCCCCCAAGGACCGCGACATCGCCATGGTGTTCCAATCCTATGCCCTCTACCCACATATGTCTGTGTACGACAACATGGCCTTTGGTCTAAAGTTACGCAAGACCCCAAAGGATGAAATCGATCAACGTGTCAATGAAGCGTCCAGCATTCTAGGTCTGAACAGCTTGTTGGATCGTAAGCCAAAGGCACTTTCCGGTGGGCAGCGACAGCGGGTCGCTCTGGGCCGTGCCATCGTCCGCGAACCGGCCGTCTTTCTCATGGATGAGCCGTTATCTAACCTGGATGCTAAACTGCGCGTTTCGGCCCGTGCTGAGATTAGCAAGCTGCACCAACGATTGGGAACTACTTTCATTTACGTGACCCATGATCAGGTTGAAGCGATGACCATGGGCGATCGCATCGCTGTTTTGGCGGATGGCATTCTGCAACAGCTTGACTCGCCGCGCAATCTTTACAATCTACCCGATAATCTATTTGTGGCGGGCTTCATTGGCAGCCCCAGCATGAATTTCTTCGAAGGTACGCTGGTATCTGAGGAAGGAGATCTCTATGTTGATACAGGCGACTTCCGCGCCTTGTTGCCCAAAGATCGCCAGGAAAACACCGCTAGTTATGTTGGAAAGGAAATAATCCTCGGCGTCCGTCCTGAACACGTTCATGCACCGGAATTCGCGCCACCTAACATCACACCTTCCCCATTCAGAGGTACTGTGGATGTATTTGAATTACTTGGTGCAGAATTACACCTATATGTAAACGCCGGCATCAATACGCTGGTTGCTACGGTAGATCCACGTATGGATGTTCATCCTGGGAATGAAATCGATTTGGTCCTGGACATGGCTGCCTCTCATCTCTTTGATAAAGAAACGGAACGCGTAATTCGTTAGCTTTAAAAATCAATTTAAAAGGCCGTTGCCCAAGAGGGCAACGGCTTTTTTATTTGGGAGAACGTATGCCTACTGCCAGATTCCAAACTGGAGAGTCTTTTCCCTTGCAATTTGCCTGGCGCCTGCCGAATGGCGATTATTTGCGAGCGGTTTTTCAAGCCATCGTGCTTGATCTGGTTCCAAAAGCCGACAAATACATTGTGCTCCTAAGCAAGCTGATTGCCGGTAGGCAGGAGAATGAGGACGGAGTATTAAGGCCGCAGGAAGCATTCTCAACAGAATATTGGCAAATGGTAGACGGTCTGGTGGAAAGGAAGATCACTATTGCCTATGAAGCAGATAATAGCCGCGCGATTCATATGCGCCTGGCTACATTAACTGGTGAACACAATTTCTTCACTCGTTTTGAAGATGGTGAGGTAATGGCTGAAGGGCTCCTGGCAGCATCTCGAAGACGGGAGCAAGAAGATAAGTCATGATTTGTTATTTCATGTCTGCGAAGTTACGGACGATCTCGACCTTTCAAAGTTTCTTGATTAGGTAAATACTCGCCGCCACAAATCTGTTTGTAAAAGATTGTCGGGATCATTTCTTTTCTTCATCGCTTTAAATTGGTCAATGGTCTCTTGACCCAGGTATGCTTGAGCAACTTCAGGTCGCAGTGTGCTATCCTTGGCAAAGTAAAAGCGTCCGCCAGCGGCTAACACAATTTCATCAAGTTCTCGGGCCAAAGCTGCTACTCGCCGCCGTCGTTCATCCGTAATGCGAAAATCCATAGCTAATGAATATCCGTCCAACCCATGGGTCATCAAGAAATCATCGGGACGATGGCGTTTGAATACCGTTAGATAATTGGGCATTCCCCGCCTCTGGCACAAGCGCAAAATATCGGCGAAGGCATCGCGCGCCGTCTCCTTGGGGATGAAAGGTTGGTACTGGATCAGACCGCCAGGCCCATAGGAATTCTTCCAATCCGGAACATAATCCAACAAGAAGTGAAAAGCCGCGTGGGGCTGCCTTAGTTGTTTGCTGCCGCCCAGCCGTCCTGCCTGGTATTTGGCCATATTTATGAGAGAAGTACCGAGATTATTCATGAACGGCCGCATAAAGATCCAAATGATTGACCTAGGCATGACATTAAACATGTTGGGTGTCAAATGCTGGTTTTCTAAACGCATCGTTTGGCTGGGAGCCAAATCGGCGCCTGACCCCAGGTAATTAGCGCGATGTACATCGCCACGGCCCAGCGCCGATCCTTTGCTGAAAGAATCGATCCAACCGACAATATAATCTGAATAATCGACATATGCTTCAAAGTAATCAAACATGCTGGCCAAATCAGGTTGGGTCTCTGTTTGCACATCCAACAAACCGGAGTAGACCCGCTTCAACTGCATCGTTACGCTGGTAAAAATGCCTAACATGCCAAAGCCGCCAATGGCAGCGAAGAACAAATCGCTGTTCTCCTCGCGACTGCACAGGATGCTTTCTCCGGAAGGGAGCATTAGCTCAAATTCAAGAATATGATCACCAATGGGGCCCGCTTGATATGCATTTTTGCCATGGACATTCATGGCTGCACAACCGCCAATTGTTGTCATGCTGGTTCCGGTGACAACCGGAGGCCACCATCCGTCTTCCAGAACATACTGCCATAACTGCGAGATTGTAACCCCTGGCTCAAGCTTGATAACACCGCTTACCGGATTCCACTCCAGTATGCGATTCATACGCCGCATATCCAGCAAGATATTTTCGCTGTTCAAAGCAGCATCTCCATAGCTGTTCCCGCCGCCGCGCAGCCCTATTGAACGGCCGCTTTTAGCCGCCAGAAGCATGAGATCATGAAGCTGGTCCTCTGTGGTTGGCCTGAATACGTAACTGGCACTTCGACTAGCACCCCCCCAGGCCGAAACAACTTCTAGATGTTCCAAAGAAAGCTGGCCGGAGGAAGATGCATGCCTGTTTTGGGATATATCCTTAGAAGTTTGTTCTTCTATCATATTTCAAACCTGATACTATCTACTTATGTGGAATCTAAAATTTCATCCAGCGGAAAATCGATGACGGTATGTGGCGGATGATCAAACCCACCATTCCCCAGCGGGCGGGAATATAGACCGTGCCGCGCTTGCGGCGGATGGCCAGGTATATTTGCGCTGCGGCATCCTCTGGTGATATCACCCAAAAAGTCTTCGCTGCATTGGCCAGATTAGGCGTGTCCACAAACCCGGGTTTAATAGTTGTGACGGTCACACCTCGACGTGCCAGGCGATTACGCAAAGCTTCCAGGTATGTGTTTAGCGCCGCCTTACTGGTATTGTAAACCGGCGAACCAACACGACCACGATCTCCGGCTATCGAACTAATACCAACTATATGGCCCCCTCTGGTCCGCTCAAAGCGTATGGCGGCCTGGTTAAGCCAGGCGATGGCCCCCAAAACATTGACATTTATCATCGCCGCATCTTTGTCAAAATTATACTCGTTGGCATCCACCATAGGCTGAATGCCGGTAACATAGACGATAAGATCCAGGCCGCCCAAATCTCGCACAATGTCCTGGAACAACAGAGGAACGACATCTGTGTCATTAACATCATGGCCATAAACCAACACGCGCGTCTCTGTATCTTCCGGGCAATTGGCGTTTACAGACTTGGCCAAAGAGTGCAGTTCCTCTTCCCTTCTAGCCAGAGCTGCGACGGTATATCCTTGCAATGCTAGGCGGCGCACTAACGCCGCGCCAATACCAGAAGAAGCACCAATGACAATAGCACGTTTTTCTGGCTCTAATGGCCGTTTACCTGGTCTTGTACTTTCAACCATAGCTATTTACTCATTCTCTCCAAACTTGGGAGCTGTCCCACACAGGGTAAAATGCATCTTGCCCACGCGCAGGGTTAGTAAAGATAAATCGGGTTACTGTAAATCCAGCCTCGATTCTTGTCCAAATAAGGGATCTCACATTCAACTCTGTAGGCGCCCGCTTTATATGGCATATGAGTCAGGGTTGTCTCATTTTCAACATGGGCTACAACTTCACCATGTCGAATCAGGCGGATATTAGCGCGCGCCGGTGTGAGGACCTGCAATGTGGCGCCGGCGTCCATCTTGATTCGATCTCCCATAACGCCTTTATTTTTGCCTTTACCGCTGAACTTGAACCCCTTGGTCGGATGTGGCATATCATAACCCACCCAGGCGTTGCCACCGCCAATGGCACGAAGAATCAATTTTTTGTCATCATCCAGGTCACCGCTTAGAGGCTTAGGTATCAAAACGTGTGTATTGACCGCTCGAAACAAAAATTCATAGGGGTAGATTTCCCGTTTTATGGGGCCCATACTCATGGGAGTACCGTGAGCATCGCTGTTACCGATGGCCACGATTCGTTTTCCTTGGGCTAGCAGATCATCCCACAATGTTAATGTCTCCGGTTCAGGTCCAGTGATTACCCGTTCGGGATGCAAGGCGATACGCAGGGCTACAAGGTTTCCAATCAGCCGGTTTTGCCAGCGAAGATCATCAAGAGCTTCTGCTAGCCGATTCTTCAGGCTAGACATGTAATTCCAAATTTCCAGGCCAGTGAACCCATCGATATCCCAATCATGCCATCCGAGGTTTGGTTCGTTGACAATCGGAATGTCCTTTTCATGGGGATGAGCCAGAAAACCAAAACCGCCTGCACCAACGGTCTCGTCGATCAATTGCTGTGGATCCGGTGCAAAATTTGACAATTCTTTTTCGGCACCAAAAGCTAGAAAATGGC
>Ga0316187_10001582_pt1 | contig 19773 bp, 13 predicted proteins | sample CroRivburrow1_MG_FD_204927 | JGI IMG/M metagenome (GOLD analysis project Ga0316187, IMG submission 204927) | Coastal sediment microbial communities from Maine, United States - Cross River worm burrow 1 | ecosystem: Environmental > Aquatic > Marine > Coastal > Sediment | place: USA: Maine...
GAAGCTCCTTGAACCTTGTACCTTGTTACTTGTACCTGGGTTTAACCCATCAATTTCGCCATGTGCTCACCCATATCTGCAGGTGAACGAGAGACAGTAACGCCAGCAGCTTCAAGCGCAGCGATCTTATCGGTAGCGGTACCTTTACCACCAGAGATGATGGCACCAGCATGGCCCATACGACGCCCTGGAGGAGCTGTCAGACCGGCGATGTAGGAGACAACAGGCTTGGTGACATTCTCTTTGATGAACTCAGCGGCCTCTTCCTCTTTGCTGCCACCGATCTCACCGACCATGATGATGCCTTCGGTCTGTGGATCTTCCTGGAACAGGGTAAGGCAGTCGATGAAGTTCATGCCATGGATTGGATCACCACCAATACCGACACAGGTAGACTGTCCGAGACCAGCCAGTGAGGTTTGACGCACAGCCTCATAGGTCAGCGTACCAGAGCGCGAAACAACACCGATCTTACCTGGCTGATGAATAGCACCTGGCATGATACCGATCTTGCACTCACCCGGGGTGATAACACCTGGGCAGTTAGGGCCAATCAGGTAAGGTTTGTTGTGACCACGCAGCGCGGCCTTTACCTTCAGCATATCCACAACCGGGATACCCTCGGTGATGCAGACGATAACCTTGATACCGGCATCGGCTGCTTCCAGAATGGCATCTGCAGCGAAGGCAGGTGGTACGTAGATCATGCTGGCATCAGCGCCAGTCGCATCAACGGCATCTGCCACGGTGTTGAACACCGGGCGGTCCAGGTGGGACTGGCCACCCTTGCCTGGAGTCACACCACCAATGATATTGGTGCCGTATGCAATAGCCTGTTCGGCGTGGAAGGTACCCTGCTTTCCAGTGTAACCCTGGACGACAACCTTGGTGTCTTTATTGATCAAAATACTCATTTTAAGATTCCTGTATCAGCATTCAGCTAAAGTCGTGGCAGATGATTAAAAGCTCTTAACAATCATCCAACCCTTATCTTCTTTCACCATTCGTATACTGGCCTTCCGCTTCTGGCGCTTGGCTGGCGGATAGGTTATATCCATCTCCACCCTGCAACGATACTCCTGCTTGCCATCCACTTCGCTCTGCTTACATTTGAGCTTGTCGAGAGAATGGATCGTTGTCGCGACCTCTGCACCTGCTTCACTGCCTAACATGGTTTTTGCCAACTCATTGGCCCTGTCCATCTCAGATTGAAGCACCTTTTTCAGTTCAGCTTCTGTTGGCTCTCCTGAACATCCTGTCAGAGCCACTCCCAGTATTACAATGATGATGCCGGAAAATAGAGCCTTTACTCTGACCTCCATAACCGACATCGATAATATGCAACTGTTGGTTAGGCGACAGAGGCGACGACTTTCTCAGCCGCATCGGTCAACCCTTCAGCAGAGATCAGATTCAAACCACTCTGATCCAGCAACTCGCGACCCTGTGGTGCGTTGGTGCCTTCCAGCCTGACAACGACAGGGATTGAAATCCCAACCTCTTTAACCGCTGCGATGATGCCTTCAGCAATCAGATCGCAACGAACGATACCGCCAAAGATGTTGACCAGAATGGCCTGAACCTTTGAATCACTCAGGATTAGTTTGAAAGCAGCGGCTACGCGCTCGGCGGTAGTACCACCGCCAACATCCAGGAAGTTGGCCGGCTCACCACCGTGCAGCTTGATCAGATCCATGGTCGCCATGGCCAGGCCAGCACCATTCACCATGCAACCAATATTACCATCCAGAGTGATGTAGTTGAGGTCATGCTTCTGAGCTTCACACTCTTGGGCATCTTCCTGTGACTCATCACGCATCTCCAGCAGGTCTGGACGACGGTAGAGGGCGTTGTCATCGATGTTGATCTTGCCATCCAGTGCCAGCAGGTCGCCGTCACCGGTTACGATCAGTGGGTTGATCTCAACCAGGCTCATATCTTTTTCATCAAACAGCCTGTAAAGACCGGTCATGATTTTGGTCAATGCACCAACTTGTTTGCCTTCCAGCCCCATTTTAAATGCGGCCTGACGACACTGATAAGGCTGTAGACCTGCAGCAGGATCAGCACAAACGGTTACGATCTTTTCAGGGGTTGCTTCTGCAACCTCTTCAATATCCATACCGCCAGAGGCAGAAGCCATGAAGACAACACGCTCTGTTGCACGATCAACCACGGCACTCAGATAGAGCTCGCGATCAATATCCAGTGTCTGCTCAATCAGTACCTGGCTGATCGGTAGTTTATTACCATGGGTCTGAAAGGTAGCCAGGCTACTTCCCAACATGTTATCTGTTTCTGCCTTCAGTTCCTCAATGCTTTTAACCAGCTTTACGCCACCAGCTTTACCACGGCCGCCAGCATGGATCTGCGCCTTCACTACCCAGGCGTCACCACCAATAGCATTTGCAGCAGATTCAACATCGTTTACTGAGTCGATCATCTGTCCAACAGGCACGGGAACCCCGTACTCTGCAAACAGACTCTTGGCTTGATATTCATGTAAGTTCATAGGCTTTCACTCAAGTTGTCGGTAAACCAATTTAAGCTATCGCAGAAAGAGACAATACGCTCTACCGCAATAACTCTCCTTTATCTTAATAACCTGCCAGCTTTAACAACTGTTCACGCACACGGGCGGATGCCTCTGTCTGCGCGCCACTTTGCTGTGCACTACTCTGCTGCTGGTGTTCGCTCTTCAGCGCGACCAATACAGCCTCATGATCTTTTGTCATGCGCTCTTCCACAGCTTCTGTAATAGCCGCTGCAAAAGGAGTCTCAATACCTGCCAGCTCCTGCAAGGTGCGCCAGGTTTGCGCACGCTCAACAATCTCAGCCGCCAATTCGGCATCTACCCGGATACGCTGATCCTCGCCACCCTCATCTGATACCAGGATGAATGGCGTCTTGCCCTGACGTGCTTCAGACTCCAGTCCCAACCAGGCATCAAGCGTTGTCGGTGCGGGGTCCTCGTTAGTGATTGGAGTAAAACGCCCCGCAAAGCGACGCTCACTCAAGGCCCACTGTGCCGGGGTAAGCGGCGCGCCATTCTCACCCGCAAGCCAAGGCACCTGCGGCTCTGGATTGCCTTCCAGATTTATCCGCGAGCCAAACACACCTTCAGCAGTTGGGTTGTAACGGAACAGCGGAAAAGCCCGACTATTCAGCGCAAGCTCAGCCTGTTGCAGGGTTTGATTCACTGAGAACCCATGACGTCCTGGGCTGGGTGCATGCACATGAATCAGCGCAGGCCCCTTATATTTAAGTGCTTCACGTACGCTTTGGCGGAAATGCCCTGATGCAGCAACAGAGGTCTGCGCTACATAAGCGACACGTTGTGCCATGGCCATTAGACCCAGATCTGCTTTTGGATCACGCGCCGATGCTATAGCTGCATCAGTCAGGTCACCGCTATCCAGACCAAGACCTAGATCAGCAAGCACCAGGATCTTTACCGGCAGTTTGGATTTCAGCAACCAGGCAACCTGGGAAAAACCACGGCCTGCCAGCGCTTCATCATTTCCAACCAATAGCAGTGGCGGACAGAGCGCACGTTCCTGCTCATCCAGATCCTGCCAGCTCAGATTATCTAAATCAGTGCGTAGCTGTTGAATGCCCGTCGGCTGATCCAGCTCCAGCTTTGCCAGGCGCAGCAGACGTTGAGCCTCTGTTGCTTCACGCAACTGCCCTTCCAGCAGGCCTGCTGCCATCTGTGCTGTATCACCAGTGGTATCGACAGCCACCGGAACCTGGAAAGGGTTGTTTGGATAGGCGCCAGCCCAGGCCGCAACTGTGCCTGGTGCAATCGCTAATCCGAAGCGAGATCGTCCCAAGCCAGTTTCACCCTCAGTCAGTCGCCAGTGCAGTTCGCCTAATGCCTTGGCTAGTTCTACCAAGCGGCGCAGGTGGACGGCATTGACATTACCTTCTTCTACCGTGGTTTCAATCTTGCCAGTCAGCTCGCTAACATCGACCAAGCCGCCCTGTACCTGATCCAGACCTGCGGTCAAGGCATCAAGGTTTTCCACGGGCAGTGCTGAAGCCATCTCCTCGCGGATCTGATCTTTGAGCCGTTGTAGGGTCTCTGCAACATCCTGAGAAAAATTATGCAGTAACGGTTGTTGCTGATATTCGGTTGCAGCCAGCGCCATGCGCACAGCAACCTTCTCGCCTGAACCCGATTCTGCTCCATCACCGCCAGCCACTGCCATGGCACAGAAGCGTGACAGCATCACTGCTGCCATTGGGCCGATCTCTGGGTTATCGCTGGTTTTTTCAATAATCTCAGAAGGCGTATCAGGAGTAGCACTCCAGATATCCCAAATCTCACGTGCCTGTTGCAGACGGGCCTCATCCTGCTTCTCTGCCTTCATCGCACCTGGCTCACACACTGAGACACAGATGCCACAGTTCTTACAGGCATTAGGATTCACCGCCAACGCCAACAAAGCCCCGCTATCTTTTTTCTCTGCTTCAAGGTCAGTAAAGAAAGGCTCAGTAACAGCTACAGGAAGGGAGCCCATCCTGATATGGACTGCATTGAAGGCATCATCCATCGCCTGCTTGCGATCTTCAGGCAGCGGCATCTTCTCTTGCAACCAGCTATAGGCCTCTTCAAGCAGCGCACCCGCTGAACCGCTCTTGGCCTTACCGGTGCGGGCCTGGCTGCAGATACGCCCGGCAAGCTTGGAACCATTAGGGCGTAGCGTGTCACCACCCGCAATCTTAATACCGGCATCAATCAATGCGCCGGGAGCAACAGCTACTGCGCCAATCGCACCATCAGGGCAACTGGTCCAACATTTGCCACAACCTGAGCAATCGGTAGGATCAAATGCAGGCAGCATACGACGGGTTTCACTGAGATCACGGAAGGTTGAGGTCAGCGGCGGTACAGTGCCCGCTGCAACATAGGGATCTGCAGTTTGTGATTCTTCTTCACCATTGCGATAGAGGATTCCGACCTGATCCCAAAACCTGGGCAGGCTATCGTGGGACTCATTTTTGCTTTTAAGCTGGCGTACAGCCATGGGCGTTGCATCAGCTTTGGCAGCAGGCTGAGTCGGCTCGCTCAATTTTGCATAATCAACCTTTCGAACAGCCGCCATGCCATTCTGGAAGGATGCAAGCAGTGGACCACTCAGCTCATCAGCGAGGCTATCCAACACCTCTTCACGCGCTGGGATAAGACGACGCGCCTTTACATCAACAGCTTCCGCATCCAGCAATGCCTTGAAAAGCGCACCCAACAGGTGCTCACGCGTCAGATCAGCTGCCGGCACACCAGGCACTTTGGCATCTTTACCGCGTGGCATAACAGCATAGAGTGTCAATCCTTTCTGTTTAACAGCTGCACGTGTCTCCGCTGAAAGACCTTGCCAGACAGCCTTATCAGTACCTGCGGATAACACCATCAGCGAACCACCATCACGCACATTTGTGTGAGGCTTTAACAGCGGATTGGGGCGCTTAGCTGCCGAGATAGAGAAATCAACGGTGATATCATCCCCTGCATCCTGCAGTCCGCTCGCTGCATGTGTTATGACATCAGAGCAGTATGCACCCCAGCGCTCCCAGCTCTGGCCTGTACGACTACGGAGTTCACCGCCAACCAAGTGGTGCAGGTAACTTCCCGCTTCGGTAGTCAGCCCTTCTCCACCTTGCCCCGTCATGCGGTGTACAGCAATAGTCAGCGCATTTTCAGGACGCAGATCAGGAGCAGCTGTTTTTGAACGCAGCCCCTGTTTGGCAATTTCAGGGTAAGCACGGCTCAGGTTATCAAGCAGCACTTGGCGCTTTGGATAGCCAGTGGATGTTTGTGACAGATCTACACCCAGGTAATGACGCGGGCCGTTCAACTGATCCACATCCTTGCACAAGGCAATAAGATCAGCAGCTCTTACAGGCTGTCCACCAATCCCATAGACAGCAGTGCGTAGTCGAGGTCTCGCCTTTTCATCCATGGAAGGAATGCCAGGATGGGTCTGATCGCCAAAACGACTATTCTCTTGAGCCTGATCTAAGGCAACCCGAATCTCACGCGCCAATGGAGCATCGCCTGCTAAGGGGGTTTCAGCACGTTCCAAAACCACAACATTCTCACGACCACGTAACAGGCGAACAACCTCTGCGGAAGGGAATGGGCGTATAGCATGAATACCAACCACGCCGACTCGCTGTTCTGTCTCTGCCAGAATATGGGCAGCCACAACTTTGGCCGTCTCGATGGCCGAACCCTGTGCTACCAGCACTAGCTTGGCATCATCAGCTGAGTAATGGGGCCACTCTGCTGCATCTGTGCCCAACCCGTAACCGGAGACAGCAGCGTAATCTCTGCCAGTCTGTGCTGCGAAATCAGCAATGGCCTCTTTTAGGATGGCACCAACATGTTGTTCAAAAAAGGCTGTTTGCCCGATAGCACCCAAGGAATAAACCTCAGCACCCTGGAGTGCACCATGCATAACCGGATTATCCAGGTCATGCCAGTTTGGCACCTGCCGACGGGTATCACCAAACAGCATCTTTTGTGCTTCCGTCGGGGTCTGGATGCTCTCATCAGCCGTGCCAATGAAGCACTCTGCCAGTTCCTGTGAAGCAAGCCTGACATTTTGCAATGACCGGGCAGTCTGCTCCCCGTCCATTGCCACCACACCAGGTACCAGAGCGCGCTCAGCAACACGGCGGGCAATCAGCGTAAAATCCACCGCTTCCTGCACTGTGGAGGCAACCAGTGTAAAGACACCGGTATCGGCACACAGATGGACTGCCTCATGACCTGTACCCATTGACGGACCCTGGCCTGAAACAGCACTGTTCTCAAGATGAACAACCAGAGGAAGGTGACGATTTGCAGCTGTACGCAACAGATCCTGAACAGCGGAAATATCCTGCCCTGAAACAAAGACTGTAGATCGCCCTCCAGACATGGCGAGCCCCAAAGCTGCGGCTAGCGAACCACGCGGGCCGTCAGTCTCACATGAACTGATCAATCCACCAAAAGCATCGGTATCACGTTGCTCTTGCTCGGATCGCCAGGCTTGATTAGCACCATCTCCAGGATAAGTGCTGCCCAGTGCGGCAGCTCCAGAAATGCCTGCCTCGGTTACAGCAACAGCTGTATTCCCATCCAGGACTGTCTCGATCCCATCTTCCTTTACAGCTTTATTGGAAGAAACAAATAAACGCCGATACAGGCGGATGGCCATTGTGTCATTACTAGGCATGTTGTTTGTGACTCTTGTCTTGGCTGTTTTCTTCAAACTGGTTACCTTCCAGCCACTTTATTGCACCCGTTGGGCAGCGGTAAGTGGCTTTTGGTTTTGCATGGCCGAGATCAAAATGCACAATTGGCAGATTGTTCTCCATCGTGACCACACCGGGCTCAGCATCTGAGGCGCAACGGCCACAGGCATCACAAGCTACGGTACATAAGGCCACTGCATCATCACCAGCTAAGGGATTGTTGCATTGAACGTAGAGTTTATCGTTGAGCGGCAGAATCTCGAACAGATCACGCGGGCAGGCATCAACACAGTCACCACAGGCAGTACAAAGATCCACCTCTACCTTGGGCAAACCATTATTGTTCATGGTGATAGCACCAAAGGTGCAGGATATTTCACAATCTGCAAGCCCCAGGCAGCCCCAGGAGCAGCCCTTGCCACCGCCAGAGACGATGTCTGCAGCCCGGCAGCCATCAAATCCGTGATACTCGGCAATTTGATGTGCTTCTGTGATGCCGCCGGCACAGCGTAACCGCGCAACCCGCTTATTCTGCTCACCAGCATCTACACCGAGATACTCTGCGATACTTTCAAGTGCATCCGGGCTTGCCACTGTGCATAGGCTTGGCTCAACTGTGCCTTCAACCAGTTTCTCAGAGAAGGCACGGCAGCCTGGCTCGCCACAAGCACCACAGTTGGTACCAGGAAGCAGCTCTTCAGTATCATCAATGCGTGGATCTTCCTCTACCTTCAGGTATCGGTAGGCCACCGCAAGGACAACACCAAAAAACAGTCCCAGGCCGAGCATGATGCCCGGTGCAGAAAATAATGTTCCGAGATCAAATGACATTTGATATTCGCTTCGTTGTCAGGGACAGGAATTCAGGAGAAGAGCAGAAAGATATGACTCATTCCGCATCTTACTCCCAAGCAACAATCCCTAGTTGTACGCTTCTGCTCGCTTGATCAGATCATCCAAGTCTGGCTCATCTGAATTCAGAGGCTTGCCTGGATGGATACAGTTTGCGGGACAGAACTCTGCCGACTCAACCAGTTGAGCATAGGTGCCTGCATTTGCGTCTGCAATATAGGCCTGCTTATTGTCGTCATAGACGAACATTTGCGGGTTGAGGTTGATGCAGTCATTGCAGCTGGTGCAGAGAATCGTCTCAATCCATGGATCATCAAAGCTCACCTCTTCCTCTTCAGGCTCAGGCGCAGCTTCGGGCTCAGCAGCAGCCTCTGCTGCTGGAGCTGCTTCTGCTTCAGGTGCAGGAGCGGCAGCTGGTGCGGCGGAAGCGGCAACCGGAGTTCCGCTTGCAGGCATAGCAGCAGTGAGATCCAGGCCAACCAATGCATCAGCCAATCGACCAAGCGCCTCACCAGCAGTTTCAGTGCGGACACGCTCCAGCTCTTCAGCCTGCTCTTCACGCATGGCATCAAGCTCAGCAGCTGCAGCAGCTTGCGCCTCTTCACTTGCCTTCTGCATGGCCAGCTCTACATAGCGGCTGCGCACACCCGCAAGCTCCTGAAGGGTGCGCCAGTAATTGCGGCGATCACGACAGGCAATGGCCAATGCGCGAGAAATCACCAGACGCTGCATAATATCCTTGCCATCAACACCCCAGATGAAGGGCACTTTGCTGTTAGCCTCCTCATCAGGCAGCGCCAACCACTGTGCAACGGGCACCAGGTCATCAGAACTACTACCCTCGGTAACCACGCCAAAATGATCTTTCAAGCTTGGAATCAACAAGGCGTAATCAGCAAAGGTAAAAGAGAGTTCAGAGTTGACTGTGTTGCCATCGACATCAACATAACTGTAGTTGTGGTTTGGCCAATCATGTTCGGCCTGAGGGTTACTGCTGAAATCCATACGGGAAGCGAAATCATCACCCGCATCCGGATTGATCAGAAAGAATGGGTGGGCACGCCCTTCCAGTGCAGCACTGGCCACAAACCATGGATCAAGCGAGCCACCTTCAGATGATTTAACACCGGTGCTGACCAAATGCAGGCCTGTGCGAGTAGCATCGAGTGCCAGACCATACTGTTCCAGCAGATGCTCATAGCGTGCGGCGGATGATTGTGCAACCACCGCCTGACGATGACTGATACCCAGATAGCCCAATTCAACGCGGAAGCGCGCAAATGGATCTTCGCCCTCAGCAGCAGCCGGGTTATTGTGTGCCTGTACCCGTGCCAATATTTGCACCGGGCGGCCAGAACTCAGCAGCTGTGAAAAAGAAGAGAGACCGGCACTCGCAACATTGTTGGCATTATCAATGGCAACAACAGTCGGTATCAGCAACAGCTCTTCTTGAGAAAAACCTTCCCAGCCAAAATTCTTAAACCAGGCATCATGAATCGCTGGTTTGTAGGCATCTTTGCTTTCAAGTCTGGCAATACGTACTGCGGCAAAAACCTTGGCCAGCTTTTCCGCTTCTGCGTCAAAGGTAGCAGCAGCTACTGAGCAGGGATCCGCATTACCAACTGACTCAAAATCATCAGCGTCAGCTAACAGGGTCTCACCCAGCTTATCTGCATGTACGGCACGCACCAAAACAGGATCATTCTGATAGCTCTCGAGAACCTCTAACGCACCTTCGATACGTTTACGGCGTGTAGCAGGCATCGAGGCTGAACCCTGTGAGTGGTTCATCATCTTTGACATTGCCGTCGCATTAAACAGGTTACTTGAGCCACTGATACTCTGCTTGATTGCGGTTGCTTTTCTCGCTGCCGCAGTTTTAGTTTTCTCCACAGCCAACAGCGCTTTTAAACCAGCTGCCAGCTGAGCAACTTCCTGACTAAATGCAGCACGGCGAGGAGCAGATTTACAACGAGCTACGTGGAGCAACAGATAGACAGCCGCCAAACGCCCATAGCTCAGAAACTGGCTACCGGATTCAACAGCTGCAACCAGTTGATCCAAATCAGCCTGTAAGCGATCAACATGCTCACCTTTCAGGTCAAGCTGTTTCTGCAACGCCTTTGCCGCATCAACCACCAGAGGAGCCGCATCTACCGGTGCCTCCTTCCCTTGCAACTTGCTGCAGAGCTCTCGCTCAATCCAGGCAAGATTATCTTTAAGGATTTTTGCGCTTTCGGCACCAGGGGCAAACCCCTCTACCGTATCCCCAAGAAAACGGGAAAGCGGTTTTGCTAAAGGTGTGCCATCAGATGCATCTGCTGGAAAGAGGAATAACGGATAGTCATACCGAACCTTCGAAACATCCCGAAAGCTGTTCAGTGAGACAGGCAGGAATTCGCTGCTGACTTTACCAAGCGCGGACTTGGCTCCAGGCTCACCCAGATGGAAGTGGCGCAGAGTGCTCATCAGCTCATCTGAGGCATCAGCAGAGGCAGGAAGGAAAGGTGTTCCTCCTGCACTATGCTCGGATTCCTGCACCGGCTGCTTTTTAATAGCTTGTGCTGTCATATCGTAGAGTCTGCCTGTAACTATTTAGATCGAGAAGGAATCAAGCGCCTTATTGACACCGGCCAGCTTGTCCTCATCGGACATGCCAAGACCTACGTTGCTCCAGTCGTCATACACTGGGGCATCCGGGTTGTGGTAAAGCAGGCCGCAAGGCACCTTGCCCTCATCACGCGCTATCGCCATGGCACCATTCCAATCGGATGGATCATGCTCTACCGAATTCGGGTAGATGCGTTCAACCGCTTCATTGGTTGGGATACCATTCTCATGCTTCAGCAGTAGAATCTGAGAAGGATCGTTCTGCATATCTTTGTGCACGTCTTCTACAAAGACAGGGCAGCGCTGGATGATGCGAACAAAGCTGGTACCGCGATGGGCGTGAGCCTTTTTGATCGTTTCATACACCAGCAGTGGGTTCCAATCCACAACCTGAGCCACGAAGGATACATTGGAAACGCCCAAGGTAACGGTCAGTGGGTTCAGCGGCGGCAGGAAGGCACCTGTTGGGTGCGTGTTGGTTTTAAGGCCACATGGGCTGGTCGGTGAGCTCTGCTTTTTGGTCAGACCGTAAACAGCGTTATCAAATACCAGCACGGTCATATCCACGTTGTAACGCAGTGCATGTATCCAATGACAACCACCGATGGAGAAACAATCACCATCACCCGTAGAGACCCACACATCCAGGTCTGGACGACGCGCCTTTACACCAGCGGCAAAAGGCAGTGCCCGACCATGCAGGCCATGGAAACCATAGGTATTCATGTAGTGCGGCAGACGGCTGGAACAGCCAATACCCGATACAGAGACAATCTTCTCGGGCGGCAACTGAGCCTCGCGGCACACCTTATGCACGGCGGTCAATACACCGTGATCACCACAACCGGTACACCAGCGCGGCTTGGCACCTTCATAATCTTCAATCGTAAAATAGCGGTCTTGAACGTCAAGTGACCAATCTGCTTTAAGTCCGAACATCGTCGTAATCTCCTAATTCAGTTTCTCAAGGCGACCAAGAACGGCCTTACAAATCACACCCGGCTGCAGCGGAGCAGCCTGCACGATAGACCAGCAATCAATATCCATCACGAACTGATTACGCAGGATCGTAGCCAACTGGGCATAGCGGCGGGTCGCATCACTGATCAACGGCATATCGGGCTCATCGCTGTAGTTCAGCTCAACGGTCATGACATGCTTGAACTTGGAGAAGATCTCTTTCAGATCTTTCTCAAAAGGATGCAGGAAGCGCAGATGCACATTGGAGACCTTGTGGCCCTCTTTACGCAGGCGATCCACTGCCTCCTGTGTGGCGCCCATGGTAGAGCCCCAGGTCACAAGCAGCATATCGCCTTCATTGCCGCCATAGACTTCCGGTTTCTGTAGTGTAGAAGCTACGGCTGCCATCTTGCGGCTGCGCATGTTGCAACCAATTTGGTTGGTCATGGAGTCGTAGGCCACCTTACTGCGTTTGGTGTGAGCCAAGCCCGTCAGGACATACTCGCCGCCTTTCTGACCAGGGATTGGACGCGGAGATATACCGGTCTCTTCATCCCAATCGTAGGCAGGCACATTCTTGTCCCACTCAGACTGATCGATTGGGGCAGCCAGCCATTCAGCTTGAGGCTCTGGACGATCATACGGCTGCACGCCGGTAGCCAGATTGGCATCAGTCAGAATAATGACAGGCGTACGGAAGGCCTCCGCCAGCTTACGTGCAGTGATAACGAAGTGAAAACACTCAGAGATAGTGGCTGGCGCCATGATGATCTTGGGCGCATCGCCGGTCATACTGTAGAGTGCAGAGAGCAGATCACCCTGCTCAACCTTAGTCGGCTGGCCGGTTGAAGGGCCGCCACGCTGAACGTTGACAACAACCAGCGGCACCTCGCACATAACAGCCAGACCCAGAACCTCAGTCTTGAGCGCCATGCCCGGGCCAGAGGTGATAGTGACAGCAGTCTTACCTGAGAAGGAAGAGCCTACCGCATAGGCGGCTGCAGCGATCTCATCCTCGGCCTGATGCATGTAACCACCGGTCAGCTTAAAAGCATCAGCCAGATAGTGAGAGGCGGAGGTTGCTGGAGTGATGGGGTACATCGCCAGACAATCCATGCCAGAAGCCAACACACCCAGGCCGATAGCGGTATTGCCGTTGGTTACGATGGTAGGCTTCTGCACGCCCTCTTTCTCGGGTAGGACTTCGTAATGGTAGTCCAGGTTTTCGGCCGCATACTGATAACCGGCTTTAAACAGGTCATGGTTTGGCTTGATAACCGCCTCACCCTTGCGAGCAAAGGCCGTTGAAATCTCATCCAGAGCGCGCTGAGCGTCACGGCTGTAGATACGGCAGAGCATGCCAAGAACAAACATGTTCTTACCCTTGCGGGCATTTTTAACAATCTTGAGGCACTCTTTCTCAAGCGGCAACTCATGGATAATCAGGCCGCGCTCTTTGAAATCAGCCACTGCCGCAGCATAGTCTTCACGAATCTGTGGCTGCGGATCCTCGGCCCACTTGTTCTCCAGAAGAACGACTGTGCCCTTGCGGAAGGCACGATTCTCAATGCGGTTATAGAGCACCTGTTCATTCAAGGCCACAACCAGATCAGCCTCATCACCCATGTTGGTCACATATTTGTGGCCAAGGCGGATGCGAACACCACTGGCACCCTCTTTTGAACGAGCTGGGGGCTGGATTTCAGCGGGGATAATCTCCACTGTCCAAACACCATTACCCATCTTGCCACTAACTGTTCCAAAGGTTTGGCCGCACTTCTGGGCGCCTTCGCCAGAGTCACTGACAACCTCAATGATATGTTCTTCAATACGCTTCGGTTTTCCTGCGGAAATCTCAGCGACATTGCTTTTTTGCGCTGTTGCTTGTGTAGTCATAGGCCTTCCCGTGAAGTACTCTCAAGGATATATTTTTAGAAAAAACGTTGGCTGAGCGTATTAGAAAAACCGTACGCACTGCCCGAAACTATAGGCTTCCCGTTTGGTCGGGTGAAAGAAAATGTCCCGAAAAAACGGCGCATAAATTCTCAGAGAGGCCGCACTATGTCAAAAGCGGACCTCAAGGTCAAATAATATCCCCCGCATAAATATATCTTTTTTCCTTGCTCCATAAACCTTTATTTATGGAATCCATAATTTATTACCTACTAAGATATAAGGTATATATACAGGGCAGCTACCTTCTAAGTGCCTGCTCATATTCATCTTTGAAATGATACAAAGAACTCTCCAACACTTTTACAGCACCATCCAATAGATGGCACCGCCCACTACCCGGCAAAATTTCGCACAGGTTCTCCAGCGACTCAAGATCTGCCTGTCTTCCCCGACCGGTATCAATCTTGTCCAGCAGCTGAGATATATAATAAGTACCCGTTTTGCATGGGGGACACTGTCCGCATGAGGAGTGCGCGAAGAAATCAACGTATTCTGAAACCCGCTTGACGATGCCGGTTCCTTCAGAGATTACGATCATCGCCCCCGTTCCCAGACTTGAGCGACGCTCCCGTACAGATTCAAAATCCAGCGGCACATCCAGATCCTTTGGCGTAAGAATGGTGTTTGAAGGACCACCAGTAAATACCGCTTTCAGCTTTTTGCCCAGCAGCACCCCACCACCGTAGTTGTAGATAAGCTCTTCCAACGGCGTGCCCATAGGCAGCTCGTAGGGCCCTGGTTTCAGCACATCACCACTCAGGCAGAATATTTTAGTGCCACTCGCCTTGCCAATACCCTGGTCTTTAAACCACTGCACCCCGTTGCGCACCAGATGCACCACATTGGCCATGGTCTCCATGTTGTTAACCAGCGTGGGACAACCATGCACACCATTCTGTGCCGGATAGGGTGGCTTACCACGGGGGAAAGGGAATTTCCCTTCGACCGACTCGATTGCAGCCGTCTCTTCACCACCGATGTAGTGCCCCGAACTTGGCACCACGCGATACTCCAGCGGCTTTTGCAATGCATCTGCAACTTTTGTAAACAGCTCAGACTCCTGCCACTGCGCTACCGCAGCACTCATAGCCTCACAACAGCCTTTGAGATCTGGATTGATGTAGAAGACAATCCGGTTGATTCCTGTTGCCAGCGCCGTGATGGTAGCCCCTTCAATAATCTGGTGTGGCGTCTCCTCCAACAGCACGCGATCTTTGAAAGTACCCGGCTCATCCTCATTGCCATTGCAAATCAGATATTTTTCCGGCGCATCCTTTTGCTCTGCAACTGCCGCCCATTTAATGTGTACTGGAAATCCACTCCCTCCCAATCCGGGAAGATTGGCCTCTTTAACCAGGGGAACCAATTTGGAAGGATCCTTCAAGGCTACTCGTAAGCCTCCTCCGCCCACATGAGCAAGCCACGCATCGAGATCCGCACCCACTCTATTTTTGGGATGCAGCAGTACTTGGTTTAATTTTTCCATAGAAATATTTTCATCAAGACAAAGACAGCCGACCATTTTAGGAGAGCTTTTCCTATATCGCACCCTTTTTTTCTACTCACAGGCATAAGATATGAGATAATGCTCAATCATCTTTCTTCTCAGCGCCCTGGTACTAACCTGCCAGGGCGCTTTTATTTATGTACAGGACGTACGATATACCGCGGGTGCAGGGAGCACAGGAGCGGCGATACGGAACAGCACTTTGATATCTACAGCCAACATCACCATGCAATTCGGGGCCAAACCCCTGTTTGAAAACGTCTCCGTCAAATTTGGCGGCGGCAACCGCTATGGCCTTATCGGCGCCAATGGTTGCGGCAAATCAACCTTCATGAAAATTCTGGGAGGTGACCTGGATCCCACCGCTGGCAGCGTTAGCATCGCCCCCAACGAGCGTCTGGGCAAGCTGCGCCAGGATCAATTTGCCTTTGAAGAGCAAACCGTGCTGGATACCGTCATCATGGGGCATGCCGAGCTGTGGGCAGTCAAACAGGAGCGTGACCGCATCTATTCACTCCCCGAAATGAGTGAAGAAGAGGGCATGAAAGTAGCCGACCTGGAGGTTGAATTCGCCGAGATGGATGGCTACACCGCAGAATCACGAGCAGGCGAACTGCTACTGGGCCTCGACATCCCCCTGGAGCAGCACAATGGCCCAATGAGCGCTGTCGCTCCCGGTTGGAAACTACGGGTACTGCTTGCACAGGCGCTATTTGCCGATCCTGACATCATGCTGTTGGACGAGCCCACCAATAACCTCGACATCAACACCATTCGATGGTTGGAAGGCGAACTCAACAAGCGCAACAGCACCATGATCATCATCTCGCATGATCGCCACTTTTTAAACAGCGTCTGCACCCACATGGCCGATCTCGATTATGGTGAGATTCGAGTCTACCCCGGCAACTACGATGACTACATGATCGCCTCTACCCAGATCCGCGAACGCATGTACGCCGACAACGCCAAGAAAAAGGCCAAGATCGCCGAACTACAAACCTTTGTCAGTCGCTTCTCCGCCAACGCCTCCAAGGCCAAACAGGCCACCTCGCGCGCTAAACAGATCGATAAAATCCAACTGGATGAGATTAAACCCTCCAGTCGGGTCAGCCCTTACATCCGTTTCAATCAAGAGAAAAAACTGTTTCGTCTGGCACTGGAGCTGGAGGGAGTAAGCAACGGTTTTGAGGATGAGCCTCTCTTTAGCGGACTGGATCTGATGGTTGAAGTAGGCGAACGCGTCGCCATCATCGGCCCCAACGGCATTGGTAAAACCACTCTGCTGCGAACCCTGGTTGGCGATCTAACTCCCGATAGCGGTATTGTGAAATGGTCTGAAAACAGCAACATTGGTTACTACGCCCAGGATCACTCCACTGACTTTACCGATAAGGTGACCCTTTTTGACTGGATGGAGCAGTGGGGAAAAGAGAGTGATGATGAGCAGGTAATCCGCGGCACACTGGGACGATTGCTTTTCTCTCAGGATGAGATCAAGAAACAGGTCAACGTCCTTTCCGGTGGCGAACAGGGACGTATGCTATTTGGCAAGCTGATGTTACAACTACCCAATATCCTCGTGATGGATGAACCGACCAACCACATGGATATGGAGACAATCGAGTCACTCAACCTGGCGTTGGAGAATTTTCCCGGCACCCTTCTTTTTGTGAGCCACGATCGGGAGTTCGTCTCATCACTGGCAACCCGCATCATCGAGTTGACACCTGAAGGGATTGTTAACTTCAGTGGCAGCTATGATGATTACCTGCACAGCCAAGGGGTTGAGGTCGACGCCAGCAGCAAGGCATCATAATCATAAGCACTTTAGGATCAGCCCGCTTTAGAAAAATCCAGGTAGATACCTAAAGGTATCTACCGCTTACTTCCACGCTGCCAAATCAACCTGCACTGATTCAGCATCATCAGCCAACCAAACCTGTCCATCCTGGATAGTGCACTGCAGCTGCATATTGCGTTGAGCAAATTTAGCCAGTTGCTTGCTGGCATCATGCTGTATATTGATCACCTTGAGGTTGTCAAAACGTTGTAATTTGCTGCCATTTTGCTCCCACCATATCGATGCACTTCGACTACTGTAACAATAAACAGCGACTTGTCTGGCTCGCCCACAAGCCTTTCTAATTCTCTTTTCATCCGGCTGTCCAAGATCGATCCATAGATCAATCTCATCGCTTAGGCTTTTTATCCAGAGGTCTGGCTCATCATCGGTGCTTAAACCCTTGGTAAAAGACAAATCATCATCCGCATTCAGTGCGAAGGCCAGCAGCCTCACCATCATGCGCTCATCTGTCTCAGAAGGATGGCGTGCAATGGTCAGAGTATGGGATTGGTAATAGTTACGGTCCATATCTGCAATTTGCAGATCAGCTTTAAAGATTGTCGCTTTGAGGGCCATCAGTGAACAGTCGGCCTCTTTTTTAGCGGTTCGATTAGATGAGTTAGACCATTAATTTTGATCTCTAAAGACAGCTTCATCAGCATGCCTAACCTGCCTTCAGGGAACCCTTTATCGGCGAACCAGAGTAGATAGGGTTCTGGCAAGTCAATCAACAGAGACCCTTTATATTTCCCAAATGGCATTTCAGTTTTAGCCAGTCTGACCAGATCTTCTTTTTCCAGCAGTACAGCACCATCATCCATGATTCATCACTTCTTCTTCATCAGCGGTTTGAAGCCCGTAGATACTGGTTTATCCTCAACAACTTTAGTCGATGGCTTGCGCCGCTTGCCAATATTTTTCTTATCTCTATGACGCTGCTTGGCTTTCACTTCTTTATCTTTCTTCTTTTTCTTTGTTTTTTTTGAGCCCGCTGCTTTACCCGAAGCCTTGGTTTTCTGCGGCCCTTTGTATTTACCTAACAGGGATTCAATTGTGCGTTGCTCAAAATCAATTCGCAGGTAACGTCCAATGCTGGCCATGAGGTTCCACTCATGTGGACTAATCAAACAGATGGCCAACCCCTCCTCACCCGCTCGTCCAGTACGCCCTATGCGATGCACATGTTCCTTACCGCTCCGAGCCATATCAAAGTTAATGACCAGGTCGATCCCTTTTACATCCAGTCCACGGGCCGCCACATCCGTTGCTACCAGCACATTGATAACACCTTGGCGCAACAGCTGCATAATGCGGTTACGGTCATCCTGTTCCATCTCACCATGCAGCACACCAACACGCTGCTCTTTGCTGCGCAGGTAGCTCCCCAGCTTGTCGGCCTGAACTCGGGTGTTGGTAAAAATTAGTGCTTTATCAAAGCTATCATTGGTCAACAGCCAGGCGGTCTGGCGTCCCTTATGCTGACTATCATCCGAAACTATAATCTGCTGCCGGATATTTTGATGTTGGTCTCGTACGGTATTGAGTTTAATGGTCTCGGGTTCACGCAACATCCCCGCCATCATCTGAGAGAGACCACGATGATTGAGGGTTGCAGAGAAGAGCAGCGTCTGACGTTCTACATTGCAGCAGCTGACAATCTTCAGCACATCCTCACTCAGCCCCATATCCAGCATACGGTCAGCTTCATCCAGAACCAGGACTTCAAGATCGCTGAAATCTGGCGTGCCATGCTCTATATGCTCCAGCAAGCGCCCTGGAGTGGCAATAATCACCTCCGGATTTTTGCGGAACATGGCACGCTGAAACTTGAAGGTCTCCCCCCCGCAGATCAAGGCAAACTTTAGATGAGTAAACTCCGCCAGCTGCTTAAAATGTTTCATTACCTGCCGAGCTAACTCACGAGTAGGCAACAAGATCAGCATACGGCTACCCGAATCCGGCGCAGACTTAACCAGTAGCTGATGCAGGGATGGCAGCAGGAATGCTGCTGTTTTTCCACTCCCCGTTTCAGAACTAACCAACAGGTCTTTACGATCCAGGGCCTGCGGAATGGTCGCTGTTTGTACAGGAGTGGGCTTTTGAAAGTCCAGTTTATCAAGCGCCTTGAGCAGGCGTTTATCGAGTGAAAATTCAGAAAACAAGGATTTTGACCTTTGTCGGGCTTGGATTAGAAAAACGAGCTATCAACTGTGAAGCGGGGTATTTGGCTAACCCCCCATGCCTCACTATTTCACGTAGTCTAGCTGGCTTGTATAGCTAACCGCAAACTGTTTCAGAGATCACTACCCATTTCAGCCGAAGTGAGGACTGCCTACTCAACAATAGACATTGATTTGGCTCTGCTAAGATTTTGTGCAGCCCGTACATAATAAGAAGGACTGATCTCCAGCGCCTCGGAAAACAGCTGTTTTGCAACCTCTATATCACCACGTGACATCGCAATGTAGCCAACATTATTCAATGCTGAGCGCCTTGGGAGAACACCATCAATAACCTGTATGGCCTCCTCATATCGGCCTTGCCAGGCAATGGCCATACTTAGATTATTGCGCATCACCACATCCTCAAACCCCATCACAAGCCCCTTGTGCAACATGGATTCAGCCTGAGAGTATTTACCATCCATGAGAAAAGAATATCCAATATTGTTAATCAGGGTAGGCGAGTCAGGAAGAATTGCTAATGCACGGTAATAAAAGGCACGCGCATCAGCTGGATTGCCGTTTAGATCCGCTAAGATACCGAGTACATTCCATGAGCGCCACCTGCCTGGGTCTAT
>Ga0316187_10001584_pt1 | contig 19759 bp, 10 predicted proteins | sample CroRivburrow1_MG_FD_204927 | JGI IMG/M metagenome (GOLD analysis project Ga0316187, IMG submission 204927) | Coastal sediment microbial communities from Maine, United States - Cross River worm burrow 1 | ecosystem: Environmental > Aquatic > Marine > Coastal > Sediment | place: USA: Maine...
AGGGTGTGCCTATCGTGAAATGCAGGCGCCACGGCTTCCCTTCAATATCGAGCGCTTTCGCAACATCTATTCGAATGGGCCCAGCGATGGAGTACCACCGAATGCCGACGCCTACGCCTTTGCGAAGATCAACCTCGTCCCAATCGTTAAACGCGTTGCCTATGTCGAAGAATGCTGCAGCTGACCAATTGGTGAGTACCTGAAACTCGACTTCCGCGCTTGCCGTCAGGATATTGTTGGAACCGATGTCGTTATTGCTTAATGACTCGAAGCCGTAGCCGCGAACACTCTGGCTGCCGCCGGCTTTGAAGCGATAGAAGTTCGGCAGGCGCGTAATTGACAGTTCGACGTCTCCTTCCGTCGTATTGAGCTCAAGCGTATCCACCTCTGCCTTGCTGTAACCCAGTTCAGCGCGCAGCAGGAACTTCCAGCGCTGTCCCATGCCGTAGATACGTCGAGTATTGACGTAGAACTGTGCGAACTCATGGTCCTCAGCAACCGCATTGTCGCCGGCAAAAAACCACATCCGATCCCGGTGCCCACTTGTCTCCCACGACCGACCCTGGACCTCGACAAGGTCGACGTCGACACCGATCGATAAGGCTTTGTCTGTGCCAACGAGGAAGTGTTCATTTCCTGACGCTTCCGGCACAGGCGGAAACGAAAATAGCGGCACGAACTCCCGCGAACTGTTGAGGTATTGCACAAACGGAGTTGTGAACAGCTGCTGCGTTCCCGATTTGCGGTTGCGAATTCTCAGCCGGCCGGCACGCAGGTTGACTTCGTTAATGTCGCCGTTAGCGATCTTGATGTAGTCCTCGTCTTCGGGTTCCCGCTTTACCTCCAGGTCGACGTTCTCAAACCTCTGAATTAGTTCAAGAGTCCAGTACTCCCGATTTCGACTTCGACGCGGCATTCGATAGTTGGCATGTATCGAAAACTCGTCGTCCGCTTCCTGCCAACCGAAGCCGAGATCCAGTCGGTCACCGTTTCGAGACACCGGATTACGTGTCCAAAGCGCCTGCACGCGAAGCCCCGTATCGGAGCCGACACCCAGGGAACCCTGGTAGGTGTTCTTGAAGCTGGTTTCCAAATCGACACGCAAATCCACAACCGGCGGCGAGCTTTCGGTGCGCTGGATTTCGACAACATCGACGCTCGTGAAATAGCCGGTCTTCCACAGATCCAGGCGAAACTCGTCGAGCAGGCGCGAACTGTAAGGTTCGCCTGGCCGGAACCTGGGTATTTGTTCGAGCACACCCGGCTTGAGCACGTGTTCGCCAAAGTCGATTTCGCCGAACACGAACTGCGGCCCGGTGTCCAGAACGAGCTCCAGCGTTGCCACATTGCGCTCAAGGTCGAGTTCCAATACATGCTTTGAATATTCGGCGCCCAGGAAGCCGCGGGTAGCGGCTACTTCAAGTGCGGTCTTCTTGAGTTCTTCCCAGGTGGCCTGATTCAATACCGCGCCGCCGTTCAACGACCATTTCTTACGCCAATCTCGAAGCGCTGCATTGCGCGCGCCCTCGCCAACAATGTCTATCTGCACGACATCGATGATGATAGGTGGCCCTACCTGGATATCGAGTGTGACCAGGAGCGCGTCGTCACCGCTTTTCCTGATGCGCCCTTTGACTACAGGATCGTAGTATCCATAAGGTCGCAGTGCAGCCCGTGCCCGCTTTTCGGAAACGGCAATATGCTCGGCATAATCTTTCTCCGACCGCAATTCCTGCCGGCCGATTTGCAGGGCATCCACGTAACTGAGGACATTCGCTCTGAGTGGATCGGCGATGCCTTCTATCGCATAAGTCAATTCGGCCGCGGGGGCCGCTGCCGCACAAGTGAGCATGAAGACGACAACAGAGTATCGGGCGAGATAAGTCACAATGAGCGCTTGATTACATTTGCCCTTCGATGGGCAAGAAACTCATCAGCTTGGTCAGGAAGCGTCGCCATAATCCGGACTGAGGCTCTGTCGTGATAACTTCCTCAACGCCTGCAGTTTGGAGCAGCCATTGCAGCCTGCCTTTTTTCGACAGTCGCAGTTTGTAGGAAGAGTCAGGCAGGGAATCAAGAATACTGTTCGCCATCCTCGCTGACAGAATCGGTGAGGTTACGGCCATGCCCATTTCCGTATTCAGGTAAAAAGACCGAGGATCAAGGTTGAACGACCCAACGAACAATTTTTGTCGGTCCACCGTCGCAACCTTCGAGTGCAGTGTCAGCTTTGTCTCGGTCTCCATTGCCTCGGACCTCGGGCGCAATTCATACAGTTCGACCCCGTGCCGCAGCAGAGGTTTCCGGTACCTCGCGTACACCGCATGGACGCTGGAGTGATTGGTCGACGCCAGCGAGTTGGTGATGATAACGACTCGAACACCTTTCTTCACCAGCGCGCCGAAGAAATCCACGCCCTGTTGTTGGGGTACGAAATAGGGGGAGATGACGATGACTTCTTCTATGGCGGCCGATACCAGTTTTTGCAGGTAGACACTGGTTACGCTCGCTTCACGCCGAATGAGATTACGGACTTGTTCCGGGCGATCCTGAACCACCTCGGCATCCGCCGCGACCAACTCAAGCCTTCCCGCAATCAAGTCGTCGATCAATCGACCGTCCACTCCCTTCAAAAAGGCCGTATCACTGTGCAGATCGACGTACTTGCGGGCCTCTTCTACGGACTCCGTAACATCGCTGTGAGCCACCATCCTGTCAAACGCGGCCATCGGGATTGCTTCGGGCGAATTCCAGTACTCATCGAAGCTGTCGGATACGTCGTCTACTGGCGGACCAATTGCCAGAAGGTCCTCGTCAATAAACTCAGTCGCCCCACCGGTACGATAGTACTCATCAGCAATATTGCGGCCACCAACGATCGTCACCTGGTTGTCCACGGTGAATGACTTGTTGTGCATCCGGCGATTAAGAATATTGAAGTTCGCGAGCAGGCTGACGAGTCGCGATCGGCGCCGCGGAAACGGGTTGAATACGCGCACTTCAATATTGTCGTGTTCGTCAAGCGACAACAGACCCGAATCCACTTCGTCTGTTAGAGCATCGTCCATAAACAGGCGGACCCGGACTCCGCGATCTGCCGCGGCGGCCAGGTGCAGAGCAATCAGATTTCCGCTGATATCGTCCTTGATCAGGTAGCTCTGGATGTCGATTGACTGCTCGGCGCGCTCGATCAACCCAACTCGAGCGCTTAGCGCATCCAGGCCTGAGTCAAGTCGAAAAAGGCCTGCGGCCTGCCCTCGCGTGCCACGCCAGTGGTGCACGGCGCGCCCCAGTTCAGTGCCGTCGGTGTCCGTCGGTTTCCAGGATTCAACGCGCTCAGGGAGCTTGAAAAAGCGTTGGTACTTGGGCGGCAGGCGGCTGCCCACCAGTGTCGAGAACATTCCCATTGGACGGCAATAATGGGTGGCTGCCCGGTGCCTGTCAACGAAGTCCAGATATGCGGTCCGCGACCATATATGTCTGTTCTGTTTGACAGAATAACGAGCCCGGAACTGGTCTGTTGCAGCGCATCAGGTGATGTGCAAGGATCAATATTCGATTGACAAAGGCACACCTGTCGAAAGACAGCGTCGCAAAGCTTCCGGTCTAAGGGTTTTCCTACGACAGCGGGGTTACCAACGCGAAACCGCATCCGCTCGAGCGATGCAGGCTGTGTGTCTTTGGCAAGGGTTTTTTATCGCTGGAGACATGGATGGCTTCCCCAAGATTTCGCGACACCGGCCGCTTCGTGCGGCGCCAGGCACCCACCAAGAGCTACAGGCCCGCCAACCTCGCAGACCTGATGCGATGTTTCGATCCTGCCAACAAGACACCTGCACCGATTCGGGTGCGTGGGTCCGGGAGCGCATCGACCGACTGCAACGACTGCACTTCGGGAACGATCGTGGATACGACGGGCCTTGATCGCATCGTTGGCATCGATAGCTACAACCACACAGTGACGGTGGAAGCCGGTGTCCGTCTCGGGTCACTCATCGCGGCACTCGCTGAAGTGGAGCTCGAACTTGTCGGTAATCACGACCAGTTGCAACGGACAGTCGGTGGTGCAATTGCCTCGCCTTGCATGGGACCCGGCATTGGCAGCAACGCGGCATTTCTCTCAACGCAGGTTGTCAGCATGAAGGTTGTCACGCCGGTCGGAAAGCTCATGAAAGTGTCAAATCAGCAGCAGCATCTGCTCAGCGCATTCCGGCTGAGTTATGGCATGCTCGGCGCCATCTATGAAGTCACCTTGCGGGTCCGCCCAAGCGCGACATTTTCCGCCAGTCACCGCCGTATGACGATTGATACGTTCGCTGACGTCATCAATCGCCTGGCCGCTCGAGATGTCGGCCTGAAATTCTATGTCATGCCCTACATGGACAGGGTGTATCTCGACCTTCGTCGCTACGAGGCGTCCGCCGGTAACAGCTATGCCCCACCCTGGAAGATCAAGGACTGGGGCGAAAGCACTGTGTTGCCGCACGTATTCAAATCGCTTAACCGAGTTATGCCCATCCAGTCGGTCAGGTACCGCCTCATGGACAGCATCGGAGCGGCGACACACGACCTCGTCAATACGCGCCTTGTAAAGAACGGTAACAACAACACATCGGCGGGCCGCAGGCGAAAACCCCGCAATCGGGTGCAATCGACCTGGTGTTTCCCGGCGTCGGATTTCTCCGTTGTCATTAAGGCATACAGTGAGTTCTGCCGAAATACACTCGAGGGCTCAGGCTATCGAACCGACCTGCCAGCCGCCGGATTTCGCGTCGGCAAGGACACGTCGGCATTATTGTCACCGTCGTTTGACGAACCGCTTATCGCACTGCAGGTCTCTTCGACGCAGGAAAAGGGCTGGGAAGATTTCGTCATCGATTTCGCGCAATTCGCGGAGAATTGGGGGGGCACACCGCTGTTCAATCAATCGCGATCCATGCGGGCGGAATACGGCCGGCAAATCTACACCAACCGGCTCGAACTGTTTCGCAAAATTCGGCAGCAACTGGATCCGCAGGGGCGGCTCCTGAACCCGTTTCTGGCGCAGTACTTCAGCTAGGCCGGGGCCCGAAACCGCAGAAAACGGACTATTGATACGTTTTGTTACGCATTTCGCTGGACTTTATATATCGAATTGATATTATGCATCGCCCCGATATATGGGCAGCTCTTGCTGCCGTGAGTGAAACGCATGGATGTCAAAACCGTTTGCCTCGGGATGCTGACCGATGGTCCTGCGTCCGGATACGACCTCAAGAAAGAATTCGAGTCGTCTTTTGCCCATTTCTTTGCCGCCGGCTATGGGTCGATATACCCGGCCCTGTCGTGGCTGGCGGAAAATGGCCTCGTCGACTGCGAAGAGGTGCCACAGGAAGGCAAACCGGACCGTAAGGTCTACCAGATTACTGGCGAAGGACGTCAGTTCCTTCTGAAGGCACTGCAGAATCCGAGCCCTTGCCACAAGATCCGGTCAGAATTCCTGGCAACCATGTGCTTCGCGCACCTGATGCGACCGCAGGACATCGAAATCGTGCTCGATAACCGCCTCGCGGACATCGCCCGCTACCAGGAAATGTTCCGCCAGTTCGAATCTGAGGAGATGAGCGACTGGCCCGAAGGCGCGAAGTTCGTACTCGGTTTTGGCAAGGCCGTCGCGGGCGCTATGCAAACCTATATCAATGAGAATCGACACCAGTTGGCGGATGAACCGTCCGCAAAAGCAGCGACGGGTCAATAAGGAATCTGAGCGATGCAACAGGGCACAATCAAACGTTACAAATCCTGGTTCGTCTCGGCCGGCATCGTGGTCGCCGTGACCTTGTGGGTAATGTCGGGTTCGCTCGGCAACTCCGAGGACGAAGCTATCACGACCGACGTCGTCGTCGCGGGACCTGCGAAGAACGCCGTTCGGGTGCGCACGCAGTCTGCCGAAGAGGTCATGCGGACGATCGTGATCAACGGCAAGACTGCACCCGCACGTATTGCACAGCTCTCCGCTGAAACGGACGGGCGAATCGAGTATATCGGCGCAGAACGTGGCGCCAGCCTGGAACGTGGCAATCTGATCGTTCGCATGGACGAACGCGATCGCGCCGCGCGACTTGCGCAGGCTGAGGCAACCGTCAGGCAACGTGAAGTTGAGTACGACGCAAGGGAGCGCCTGAAGTCCGAGAGCTACGTGTCGGACGCGCAACTCCAGGAGGGACTCGCATTGCTCGAAGCTGCCCGGGCTGAACTGACCCGCGCGAAACTTGACCTTGAATACATGTCGGTACGCGCGCCCTTTGCGGGAGCGCTGCAGGAGCGCATGGTTGAAATCGGTGACTTCGTCAAACGCGGTGACCCGATCGCGACCTTCGTCGACAACCGCACGATTATCGTCAGCGCCAACCTTTCCGAGTTCGATGCGCGATTTGTCAATGTCGATGACATGGCAGAAGCCCACCTCGCCACTGGCGAAACTGTGTGGGGACGAATTCGTTACGTTGCCCCGGTCGCCGACGAGGCCACGCGAACATTTCTCGTGGAACTCGAAGTCAGCAACGATAACGGCAAGCTACGTGCCGGTGGCACAGCGGAGCTGCGCATTCCTGCCGAGCAGGTCTTCGCTCACCGGATCTCTCCGTCGCTGCTGACACTCGACGATGCCGGCAACGTCGGCGTAAAAATCATCAACGGCCAGGGCGAGGTTGAGTTTGTCGTCGCCGATATCGCTTTGTCGTCGAATGACGGCATCTGGCTTGCCGGTTTGCCGGAAGTCACAACGATCATCACGGTCGGCCAGGGCTATGTTGCCGATGGCGCCGTAGTCAAATCGGTTCCTGAACAGGATGTCGAGACGGCAGTTGCCGTCAAGGGTGACGAGGAAGCCGACTAATGCAGGTTATTGAACTGGCAATGCTGCGGTCGCGGACCATTGTGCTCTCGTTGCTGGTCATACTGATCGGCGGGATCGTCGCCTACGCGACGATTCCCAAGGAAGCCGAGCCAGACATAGAAATCCCCATTGTCTACGTAAGCATCGAGCACGACGGAATCTCGCCCGAGGACTCCGAGCGCCTGCTCGTTCGACCGATGGAGCAGGAACTACGATCTATCGAAGGCGTCAAGGAGATGACCGCTAACGCTTACGAAGGCGGCGCGAACGTCCAGCTTGAATTCGATGCTGGCATCGACACCAAGCAGGCACTCCAGGACGTACGAGAGAAAGTCGATCTTGCACAAGCCAAGCTGCCTGGCGATACCGAGGAACCGACGGTCAACGAGGTGAAAATGTCTCGTTTCGATCCGATGCTGGTGTTGAACCTGGCAGGTGATGTGCCGGAACGCGCGCTGACCACCATCGCCAAGAACCTCGAAGAAAAACTCGAGGCCCTGCCTGGCGTTCTGGAGGTCAACCTGATCGGTACTCGCGAAGAACTGATGGAAGTCGTAGTCGATCCTCTCTCGATGGAGAGCTACGGCCTCGATCAGGCGCAGATTATCAATTTCGTTAACCGCAACAACAGGCTCGTTGCGGCTGGCGCACTGCACGCCGACGAAGGACGATTCCCCGTCAAGGTCCCCGGTGTATTCAAGAGCGCAGAGGATGTACTTGACATGCCGATCAAGGCCGTGGGCGAGCGCATCGTGCACTTCAAGGACATCGCCCAGGTGCGCCGTACCTACAAGGATGCAGAAAGTGTTGCCCGGCTCGACGGCAAGCCGGCAATGGCCATCGAAGTGATCCAGCGATCACGCGCCAACATTATCGACACGATTGCCGAGGTCAATGCGATTATCGACGAAGAACGCGCCTACTGGCCGCCAGGAATCGAAATCGTTGCGTCACGGGATAAATCCAAAGACGTGAACGACATGCTGTCCGAACTGCAGAACAACGTACTCGCGGCTGTGTTGCTCGTCTTTATTGTCATTATCGGTATTCTCGGAATCCGGTCAGCACTGCTCGTGGGCGTGGCAATTCCGGGCAGCTTCCTGATGGGCATCCTGCTGATTGGTTCGTTTGGCGTCACCATCAACATGATGGTCCTGTTCGCGCTGATTATGGCCGTGGGCATGCTGGTCGACGGCGCGATCGTCGTCACCGAAATGGCGGACCGCCGCATGGCAGAAGGCGATGCGCGCCACGATGCCTACTCGCGCGCGGCCATCCGCATGTCGTGGCCGATCATTGCATCGACCTGCACGACGCTGGCGGCCTTCGTGCCGCTCGCGCTCTGGCCGGGCACGTCCGGCGAGTTCATGAAGTACCTGCCGATCACGTTGATCGCCGTGTTGGCGGCATCCCTGTTTATGGCCCTTATTTTTGTGCCTACACTCGGCTCGATCTTCGGGCGGACCGGCGCTAATACAGAGGAGGCCAGGCGCAATCTCGCTGCCGCGGAGACGGGTGATCTCGATGCCGTAACCGGCCTTACCGGCAAGTACATACAGTTTCTTAAGAAGACACTCCGCCACCCGTGGCGCGGCGTCGCCGGAGTTTCCAGCCTGCTGGTCGCCGTCTATGCCGCATTCTTCGTATTCGGCGAAGGCGTCGAATATTTTCCGGATGTCGAGGCACCATTTGGCATGGTGGACATTCGTGCCCGCGGTGACCTGTCGACCGACGAGCGCGACTTCCTGGTCCGCCAGGTTGAAAACCGCGTGTTGGGTATGCCGGAAGTGGAGTTCCTGTACGCGAAGACGGGTGCCAGCGACCAGGGCGCGGAAGACCTGATCGGGTCGCTGACCCTGAACTACATTGACTGGGACAAGCGCCGGCGCGCGGACGACATTCTTGCCGAGGTTCGGGAACGCACGAACGACCTCGTCGGCATCCGCATCGAAACTCGCAAGCCGGACGCTGGCCCGCCGATGGGTAAGCCGATCAGTATCGAATTCTCGTCGCGATTCCCGGATGAGCTTAATGCTGCCGTGGCGCGTGTACGCGAGCACATGGCCATGAACGACTCGATCGTAAATGTCGAGGACAGCCGGCCATTGCCTGGAATCGAATGGCAAATCCAGGTCGATCGAGCCGAAGCCGCGCGATTTGGGGCTGACATTTCGCTCGTCGGTGCGATGGTGCAACTCGTAACCAACGGTATCAAGATCGGGGAATATCGCCCTGACGACAGCGACGACGAAATCGACATTCGCGTGCGCTACCCGGAAGGCAGCCGCAGCCTTTCGCAGATCGATGAGCTGCGCATCCCGACCGAACAAGGCCTGGTGCCGATCAGCACGTTCATCGAGAGAGTTCCGGCACAGAAGGTCGGCACTATTAGGCGAACAGATATGCGACGCACGCTTTCTATCGACGCGGATGTCGCCGCGGGCGTGCTGGTCGACGATGTCGTTCGTCAACTCAAGGCCGATGTCCCGGATCTCGACATAGACCCGCGTGTCAGCTGGTCATTCCGCGGTAGCACCGAAGACCAGCAGGACGACATGGAATTCCTCGCCCGCGCCATGATGATGGCGCTTGCGATCATGGCAATTATCCTGGTGACGCAGTTCAACAGTATTTACCAGGCGGGCCTGATACTCACGGCGGTCCTCTTCTCGACAGGTGGCGTGCTGCTCGGCCACCTGCTGATGGGCAAACCCTTCGGCGTAATCATGTCGAGTGTCGGCGTCATTACCCTGGCCGGTATTGTTGTGAACAACAATATTGTCTTCATCGATACCTACAACGTATTGCGAAACCGTGGTGAGCAACCGTTCGATGCGGTGCTGCGTACCTGTGCGATTCGCTTGCGGCCCGTGTTGTTGACGACGGTAACGACGATCGTCGGCCTCATGCCGATGGTACTCGGTATCAACGTCAACCTGATCGAGCGAGAAGTCTCGATCGGCGCACCAAGTTCCCAGTGGTGGACCCAATTGGCTTCGTCGGTTGCCGGTGGACTCGCGTTCGCAACGATACTGACGCTGCTGTTGACCCCCAGCCTTCTAATGATTCAGGCGAACCTGACGCAACGCTGGAAAGAGCGGCAGTCCACGACACCGGCGGAGACAGCGACCACCTGATCCTGGCCGGCCCGCACAGGGCCGGCAGCCCCGTCGCAGAACTTTCTCGCCGGAGACCAATCCAAATCCCTGTCTCGCGCATCTAATAGTCGAGTGGACGCGTTTTGCGGCCACGGGGATCGTAACTCCTTGATTTCCTGTGGGACATTGCAATGTCCCGATACTGTGAACTACCGGGTTGCGTTATACCGAACTAGTGTTATACTTCACTACAACACTATATGAGTATGGTCTGGGCGACATGAATACAATAAAACCGATCATTGCAGCACTGGCACTCGCGGGATCCGCCCTGCTGACGGGCTGTGGCGTTGGCGAAGCCAGCGTTTCTGACGAGGCAAGCGTTCAGGCGGCGACGCCGGTTCCGGTGGAGGTTGCGCAGGCATACCGCACGAATATTTACGCTACGTACGAAGCGACCGCGACGCTAAGCTCGGATGCGGATGCACCGGCCGTGGCACGCGTGGCCGGCGAAATCGTTGAGCTGCTCGTCGAGGAAGGTGACCGGGTCGTTGAAGGCCAGGTCCTGGCGCGACTTGACGGCGAACGTTCGCGGCTCGAAATGCTGGCTGCAAAGGCGAACCTCAAGCAGGCACGCACCGAGTACGAGCGCAATGTCGACCTGCACGCTCGCGGACTGATCAGTGCATCGATGTTCGATAGCCTGCAGTTCGAACTTGAGGCGCTCGAGGCGACCTATGAGCTCAAGAAACTCACCTACGACTACTCGAGCATCCGCGCACCCATCGCGGGAGTTGTTGCTGCACGAGAAGTAAAACCCGGACAGCACCTCGACCTGAACGATGTCGCGTTCCGGATCACAGAAACCAGCGAGCTGATTGCCTACCTGCAGATTCCGCAGTCAGAGCTCTCGAAGTTTGCCCCCGGCGACACAGCCAGCATCCGAGTTGCCTCGATGCCAGGCACAGAATTTCCAGCCACGATCGAGCGGGTTAGCCCGACGATTGACACGCGCAACGGCACGTTCCGCGCAACGGCAGTTATCGATAACCAAAAGGGTGATCTGGCCCCCGGAATGTTCGGACGCTTCACTATCGCGTACGAACAGCACACAAACGCATTGGTTATTCCTGCAGTCGCGATTCTCGATGAAGACGACGTAAACACCGTCTACGTCGTGAGCAATGGCGAAGTTGTGCGCCGCACGGTGGACGTCGGGATCCTGGCCGAAGGTAACGTCGAAATCCTCGGCGGACTCAGCGAAGACGAAACCGTAGTGGTTGTCGGGCACTCCGGCCTCAGGAATGGCAGCAAGGTTCTCGCCAGCACAGATACTCTGCACAGCTTCACCGGCTGACGCAGCTCGCGATTGTCACGTCGCATAGACGACGCGATCGCCTAAGGGAGGATTCATGAAGCTACATCGCATTAGCTCGACGGCGTTTGCCTGCGTGCTATTACTTAGCGCCTGTCAACAAGGCGACTCAACGGCAGAAGAAGAAAAGGAAGAGGTTCCACCTGTTCCGGTCGAGACCGGAACACCTGTGCGCGGGGACGTACTGGCTGTCTATTCCGGCACGGCTCCGATCGAGGCATTCGCTGAAGCCGACGTGATCGCCAAGGTGGAGGGCGAGATCCGCGAGGTCCTCGTCGAGGAAGGCGATGAGGTAGAGGAGGGCCAGGTACTTGCCCGCCTCGATGGCGACCGTCTTCGTCTCGAACTCAATGAATCCAGCGCCCGCCTGCGGAAGATGCAACGCGACTTCGAACGCAACAAGGACCTGCGCGAGCAGGGCCTGCTCTCCGAGGGTGACTACGAAAAACTCCAGTACGATCTCGAGTCACTGCAGGCGTCTTACAACCTGGCGAGCCTCGAGCTCGACTACACTCAAATTCGCGCTCCGATTACCGGCATCGTTTCGGAACGCTATATCAAACTCGGCAACACCATTCGTGTCGGCGATCCGCTGTACCGGGTCACCAGCTTCGATCCATTGGTTGCCTATCTCCACGTTCCGGAACGCGAGTATCAACAGATCGCGGCGGATCAGCCGGTTGCCATCGATATTGACGCCCTGAGTGACACAGAAATCCTGGCGACCGTAACGCGGGTTAGCCCGATCGTCGACCCGGCGACAGGCACCTTCAAGATTACAATCGAAATTCGCGACGAATCGCGACGTATCAAGCCCGGGATGTTCGGACGAATGAGCATTGTCTACGATCGGCATGAAAACGTTCTCCAGGTTCCACGCAGCGCAGTAGTTGAAGAGCTGGGCGTTGAAAGCGTATTCGTTGTCGAAGACAACAAGGCCATCCGACGCATCGTAAAGACCGGCTACGGCGAAAACGGCATGATCGAGATCACCAAGGGTCTCGAGGAAACCGACAATGTGATCACGGTTGGCCAGATCGGTATCAAGCCCGACGCGACAGTCACGGTCATCAATGCACCGCCAGCACCAGAGGCGGTGGCTGAGGACGCCAACTGATGCGTCGCCTGATAGAGATTGCAACAGAGCGTCGCGTCACGATCGTGATGTTCATGGTGGCAATTGTCCTGTTCGGAATGGTGTCACTGTCACGCCTTAAGTTGAATTTGCTGCCGGATATTTCTTATCCAACAGTCACAGTACGTACGGAATTAACCGGAGCCGCGCCGGTAGAAGTCGAGAATCTCTTGACGAAGCCGATCGAAGAAGCCGTCGGCGTCGTCCGGAATGTGCGCCTCGTGCGTTCTGTTTCGCGCTCAGGACAATCGGACGTCACCGTCGAATTCCTGTGGGGCACGGACATGGACATTGCCGGTGTCGATGTTCGGGAAAAGCTGGATGTGCTGTTCCTGCCACTTGAAGCCAGTCGACCATTGTTACTGCGATTTGACCCGTCATCCGAACCCATCGTCCGTCTTGGCCTGTTGTACAAGGAATCGGCCGACCAGGGCGGGGAATCAGGCGAGGCGCGTCTCAAAGCCCTCCGACGGCTGGCAGAGGACCGCATCAAGACCGACCTGGAAGCGCAGGAAGGCACCGCCGCCGTGAAAGTCAGTGGCGGTCTCGAGGACGAGATCCAGATACGGGTAGACCAGCAGAAGCTGTCCCAACTCGGTATCAGTATCGACCAGATAGCCGCTCGCATCCGCGCCGAAAACGTCAACCTGTCAGGTGGCCGACTCGAGGAAGGCAACCAGCGATTCCTCGTCCGGACGCTGAATGAATTCCAGAGCGTCGACGAGTTTCGCGACGCAATCGTCGCTTATGTTTCTGATCGGCCGGTCTATCTTCGTGATGTTGCGACAGTCGAACGTGGTTACAAGGAACGCGAGGCGATAACGCGCGTCCGCGGGCAGGAGTCGGTCGAGCTGGCCGTTTACAAGGAAGGCGACGCAAATACGGTGCAGGTGGCCAAGCGCATCGAGCAACGTGTCGACGCGTTACTCGAAGAGCTTCCTGACGGCATTGAACTCGTGACGATCTATGATCAATCGACATTCATCTCATCGGCTGTAAACAATGTTCGTCTCGCCGCTATCCTCGGTGGCCTGATCGCAATATTGGTGCTGTACGGATTCCTGCGTGATTCGCGCGCCACGACAATCGTCGGCATCGCGATTCCTGTCTCGGTCATCGGCACATTCCTGCTGATGTACACCAACGATATTTCGCTGAATATCATGTCGCTCGGCGGAATCGCCCTCGCCGTCGGCATGTTGGTCGACAATTCGATCGTTGTCCTCGAAAACATCGTTCGCAAGAAAGAACAAGGCGAAGGCATCGTAGAGGCTGCCCAAAATGGCACGGCTGAAGTCGGGTCGGCTGTCGTAGCAGCAACGCTCACAACGATTGCGGTGTTCTTCCCGATGGTCTTTATCAGCGGCGTCGCCGGCCAGCTATTTCGCGATCAGGCTCTGACAGTTACGTTCGCCCTGATCTTCTCATTGATCGTCGCGCTAACCTTGATTCCAATGCTCGCCTCGCTGGGCGCGCGCAGCCGCTACGACGACGGCGGTGACGGAGAACCAGCCGGGTGGTTCACCCGGATCGTCGCATTTATCGTGCGGCTGTTTGGCTTTGTCTTCGCCGCAATCGGCAAACTGTTTTGGGCACTGCTATGGGTGCCGACCTGGATTCTGCAGAAACTGTATGGTGCAGCGGCAGCTGTCTACCCGGGCCTTTTGCGGTGGTCACTCAATCATCGCCTGACTGTTGTCGTCGCCGCCGTACTCATATTTGCCGGAACGATGTCACTTGTGCCGCGCCTTGGCACCGAGTTAATTCCGCAGTTCTCGCAGGGTGAGTTCGACGTCGACCTCAGATTATCGCCGGGCGCACCGCTCGCGGAAACGGACCGAGCAATCCAGTCCGCTCAGCGCGCAGCAGCTGCCATCGATGCTGTCGAACTAGACTACTCCGTGGCGGGAACCGGCAATCGGCTTGACGCCAACCCGGTAGACGCGGGCGACAATACAGGAACACTCAGCGTGCAGTTGGAACGTGGCGCTGGCCGAGATGCAGAGAACGACGCGATGACGGCGATGCGTGACGAACTGGCCCGCTTGCCCGGCGTACAGTACGAGTTCAGCCGCCCCGCCCTGTTGTCGTTCGCGAGCCCGCTTCAGGTTGAAGTATCGGGCTTCGACCTCGATGCATTGGCCCGTGTCAGCAGCGCGATCGTCGCTGAGATGTCGGCGTCAGGACGATTTACGGATATCAAGACGACGGTCGAACGCGGTAACCCGGAGATCCAGATCGTGTTCGACCAGGAGCGTGCGGCAAAACTCGGACTTGCTGTGCGTGACATCGCGAATCGCGTTGTCGCAAATGTGCGCGGGGAACTCGCAACGCGTTATACCTGGCGCGACAAGAAAATCGATGTCCTCGTTCGCAGCGTTGATACACGACGTTCAAGCATCGAGGAGATCCGGCGCCTGATTGTCAATCCGACATCGGATCGACCCGTCACGCTGGATGCGGTCGCGGAAGTCAAAGTATCGCAAGGCCCCGCAGAAATTCGCCGGGTCGCCCAGGAACGTGTCGCGATTATTACCGCCAACCTGGCGTACGGCGATCTTGGCGCAGCCGCCGCTGAAGCTGGCGAGATCGTCAGCCAGAGAACGATGCCCGAGGGCATTTCGGCGCTGGTGTCGGGACAGAGCGAGGAAATGGAAGATTCGTTCAAATCCATGCAGTTCGCCCTGTTACTCGCCGTCTTCCTCGTCTACCTTGTAATGGCTTCGCAATTCGAGTCGCTCATTCACCCGTTCGTCATTCTGTTCACAATACCGCTCGCACTCGTGGGTGCTGTGCTGGCATTGTTTATTACTGGCACCACTATCAACATCGTCGCGTTGATCGGCGTCATCATGCTCGCGGGAATTGTCGTCAATAACGCCATTGTGCTTGTCGACCTGATCAATCAACTGCGCGCGCAAGGCGTCGAACGAATCGAGGCCATCATGGAAGCCGGCAGTGCCCGCCTGCGGCCCATCCTCATGACCTCGTTGACGACGGCACTCGGATTGCTGCCCATGGCCATGGGCTTCGGTGAAGGTTCCGAGGTTCGTACGCCAATGGCGATCACGGTCATCGGGGGACTCGTTGTGTCCACGCTGTTGACGCTGCTTGTCATTCCGGTCGTGTACTCGCTGATGGATCGCAAGCGGTGGCCTGTGACGGCTGACGAACCCGCGACGGCAGCGCAATGAGACACACCGAAGTTGCTCTGCGCCGACCCGTAACCACGGTCGTGGTGTTTGTCGCGCTGGCACTGGTGGGGCTCATTGCGTCACGTCTGCTGCCGCTCGAAAAATTTCCCGACATCGAGTTTCCCGGAATCTTTATTCAGATCCCCTACGAAGGGTCGACGCCTGAGGAAGTTGAGCGCCTGATTACGCGCCCCGTTGAGGAAGCACTTGCGACGTTGTCCGGTGTTGAGCAGATGTTCTCGAGGTCCGACGAGGGCCAATCGCAAGTGTTCCTGCAGTTCGGTTGGGACCAGAGCATGGGCGCCAAGGGCATCGAGGCTCGTGCCAAGGTCGACGGTATTCGGCACCTGCTTCCAGCCGATGTTCGGCGCGTGTTCGTATTCACAGGTTCTTTGGGAGACCAGCCGGTTCTGCAGCTACGAATTTCGAGCGAACGCGATCTGTCCGACAGCTACGACCTGCTCGACAGGGTTCTGAAGCGTCGCCTCGAACGGCTCGAGGGTGTATCGCGGGTCGATCTGCACGGGGTCGACCAACGCGAAATTCGAATTCTCCTGAAGCCGGATCTGCTCGCTGCGTACGCTATCGATATTGCGACCATTCGCATTTTGCTGGAGAACAGCAACTTCGCCGTGAGTGCCGGCAAGATCACGGCGGGTGGTGAGCGTTTCAGCGTGAGACCAACTGGCGAGTTTTCGTCAATTGATGAAATTCGCAATCTGATCATCAATCCTGCCGGCCTGCGTCTCAGCGACGTCGCCGACGTAGAGTTGCGAACGCCGGATCGAAACTACGGGCGACACCTGGACCAGGATTACGCGATTGGCGTTGCGATCAACAAGGCCACAGGCGCCAACCTTGTCGACGTTACCGATCGCGTCATCGCCGAAGTCGAAAAGATAGGCAAATTGCCGCAGATGCAGGGCATCACTATTTTTGCGCTCGACAACCAGGGCGATGCGGTACGGGAGTCGCTGGCAGACCTGCTCACCGCCGGGGCGCTTGGCGGCTTGCTGGCCATATTCGTGCTGTACCTGTTCCTGCGGCAGATCACAACGACGCTGATTGTCACGGCATCGGTGCCGTTCAGTTTGCTCATTACCCTGGGCGCCCTGTATTTCGCGGGACTGACATTGAATATCCTGTCGATGATGGGTTTGATGCTCGCGGTCGGCATGCTTGTCGATAATGCCGTCGTCATCACTGAGAGTGTTTTCCGCTACCGGTCCGAGCATCCTGACCGACCCTTCGCGGCAACGATCAAGGGCGTCAAGGAAGTGGGTCTGGCGGTCATTGCGGGCACCTTCACTACCATTATTGTTTTCGCGCCAATCATCTTTGGCGCGCAAACCGACATTACGATATTTCTTACGCATGTTGCCGTAACGATCATCGTTGCCCTCCTGGCGTCCCTGCTAATAGCACAAACGCTTGTGCCAATGCTTGCGGCACGGGTCAAGGTACCGCCCCTACCGGAAGAAGGCGGACTCATGTCGCGGCTGACCGGACGGTACACACGCGGTCTTGAGTGGATTATCGGTCACCGTTGGTGGTCCGGCCTCGGTATCGTACTGATCTGCGTGATCGGGATCCTGCCCATGGCGCTCGATCTCGTTAAATTCGACATGTTCCCGCAGGACGTTGGGCGCCGCCTGTTCATGCCCTATCATGTCGAGGGACAGCATTCTCTGGAGCGGGTTGAGAAGAACGTCGACACGATAGAGGACTATCTCTATTCGCGAGCTGAGGAATTCAATATCCGTTCGGTCTACAGCTATTACGAGCAGGGTCGCGCCGAGTCCACCATCCTTCTGACGGACGAAGACGACGCAACGCTCTCGACAAAAGAAATCATAGAGCTAATCGAGAAGGACCTGCCCGAGATCGCGATTGGTGAGCCGAGCTTCCAGTTCGATCAACAGGGTGGTGGCGACGGGTTTTCGATCCAGGTTAGCGGCGACTCAACTGAAATTCTCAATACACTCAGTGTGGATATCATTCGCGCGCTAGAGAGTATCGAAGGTCTCAAGGATGTGCAGGGCGATGCGGAGTCGGGCGATCGGGAGATACGCGTGAGTATTGACCGGACACGGGCTGCAAATGCAGGTTTGACGACGGCGGAGATTGCGGAGTCTATTGCAATTGCCATGCGCGGCCTGAGTCTGCGCGAATTCCGCGGCAACACGGGCGAAGTCCAGGTTCGCCTCGCGTTTCGCGAGGACGACAAGCAGAGCGTTGAGCAACTGGCCGAACTGCCTCTGTACACCCACGACGGCCGACGCATTACGCTTGGCAGCGTTGCGACCATGCACATCGGCAAGTCGCCCGACACGATTCAGCGCACCGATCGGCAGACGGCTGTGATCATCAATGCCAATCTCGAAGAAGAGGTTACGCCCGATGACATACGCCCGCGCGTCAACAGCCTGATGGAACAGATCGAGTTACCTCCGGGCTACAGCTGGAAGGAAGGCCGTGGATTCGAGCGCCAGGATGAGACGGCTGACATGATGGCCACCAACATATTGCTTGGCATCGCGTGCATCTTCCTCGTCATGGCAGCATTGTTCGAATCTTTGCTACTGCCGTTCTCGATCATCCTTGGGTCGATCGTATTTTCGATTTTCGGCGTGTTCCTGTTCTTTGCCGCGACCGGCACTACGTTCTCGTTCATGGCCATGATCGGCATCATGATCCTGATTGGTGTCGTTGTGAATAATGGCATCGTGCTCGTCGATCACATTAATAATTTGCGCCAGGAAGGCACGCCCAGGAACAGGGCTATTGTCATCGCCGGCAGGGATCGCCTGCGACCGATTCTCATGACGGTTGCTACGACAATTGTCGGGCTAACACCGCTCGCCATGGGTACTACGCAGGTTGGCGGAGATGGTCCTCCGTACTACCCGATGGCGAGGGCGATTATTGGCGGCCTGGCATTCTCAACAGTGGTTTCACTGCTCGTTGTGCCGGCCCTGTACATCTACTTTGACAGCCTTGCCGCCTGGGGTCGCAAGGTCATGCGAACGGCCAGGAGCCCAAGCAGGAAGAGCAAGCCCGTCGAACCACCGCCGCCTGAATTAACCACGACCTGAGTTTGGCCACCTGGCGGCGTGTCACGCGTCGAGTCCTCGAGCGGCAGCAGCGCCAGCTCCGACGTATCCTCCGGACCGAAGCTCGCAAGATACGTCCCGTCATACGCGTCGAATAGTTCGATCAGAATGTCATAGTCACCTGTCGGGTAGCCGGAGACGAGCTCGGTTTCCACGACGTAGTCATCGCTGCTGGCTGTACCGAACAGCGTGAAATCTTCTGTCTCGGCGTATTCATTCCAGGGACCGTAGTCGAAGCTCAGGTAAAGAACGGCATAGACATCGGCGGACGAATAGTTGGTATCCGCATCGAACAGCAGGTCGATTCCGAAGTAGTAGCCGTCGTGATCGAAGTCCGAAAACAGCTGGACGTCGACATCGTAAAACCAGAAGTTCAAATCGGCGCCCTGTGACGAAACAGCACCCATCTTTTGCTGTGCTGAGCGCGCCTCCTTTTTGTCGCGCGCGCCGTCGATGTTAAGCGCCTCGAATTCGTCATAGGTGATCTTGCCATCGCCGACGCTGCCACGAGTAATCTCGCTGCCCTGGGATGTAAGACTTTGCCTGGGTTCATCGTTGGCCTGGGCCATACTCGCCGTGGCCAGTAACAACATGACGATCAGTGCCGTTGTTTGGGTTGCATGTTTCATAACAGTGTCCTCTCCTTGCTTACGATTCCATTTAGCGCTCTGAACGCTGAATCGATGCTGAACCTTGTGGGCTTTGGCAAAAAAGCGTGAGAACATGTTCAGCCTTCGTTCATCCAGACCACTCCTGACTCACATGACCAGTTCGATAGAACACGAAAATGTATTGCGGGCGGCCGCCTGGCTGGTGCTTGGTGTGACCGCCGGCCTCGGTCTGGACCTGTGCGCAAAGGAGATTCTTGAAACCTATTCGCTGAACCAGTTCGTCCTGTTGAGAAGCGTGTTAGCGGTCGCGATATTACTTTCCATAGCGCCGCGCTTCGGCGGCTACGATGCATTGA
>Ga0316187_10001585_pt1 | contig 19750 bp, 13 predicted proteins | sample CroRivburrow1_MG_FD_204927 | JGI IMG/M metagenome (GOLD analysis project Ga0316187, IMG submission 204927) | Coastal sediment microbial communities from Maine, United States - Cross River worm burrow 1 | ecosystem: Environmental > Aquatic > Marine > Coastal > Sediment | place: USA: Maine...
CAGCGGTGGCAGCATGATGCGCAGTGCCTGGGGAAGAATAACCAGCCGGAGCTGCTGAAAATAGTTCAGCCCTATAGCTTTGGAGGCATCCCACTGCCCTTTGTCGATTGCTTCGATTCCGGCTCTGACGATCTCGGTAATGTAAGCACTCTGGAAAATACCGATGGTGATCACCCCGGACAAAAAGGGTATGAACAGATCCGGTGTAGTGGTCAGATAGGCCAACCGTTCCGTCCATTGCTCGGAGAGTCCCCGGACGAAGGTGTCGGCACCGATTGCCGGCAGTATCTGATCACTGACGAAAAAATAGAAAATAAAGACCAGCACCAGGGGCGGGGTGTTGCGTATAAGTTCCACGAAAGTTCTGGCGCTGAGTCTGAAGAAAAGACGTTTCGATGTTCTGAGGATGCCGATAATCAGGCCGAGCAGGCCGGCTAAAAGCATTCCCCAGATCGACAGTTTGATGGTGGTGAAGAGCCCCTGCAGGAGAATGTTGGGGAGCCATCTGCCGCTCTGCTCATCATAGCGGACCAGATACGTGGGAATGACGGACCAGTTCCAGTTGTAATTGAGGGAGAAGAAAAGCCGGTAGAGGACAAAGGCGAAGAATCCGGTCAGAATTCCGATCAGCAGTAAGTTTAGCCAGAGTTGGCGCGATGAGGAACTATTCATGACCGTTCCATCAGCGGCAGCCGCAGTCTACTAGGCCAGGCGGCAGCCGCTGAGGAGAAATGATCCTGGGGAGACGCTATTCGACCTGATCGGCCCATTCTCTGGTTTCAAACCAGTATTCGTGCCGTTCCTGCAGCCAGCCTTCCAGGCTAACGCCGGTGATCCATGAATTGAAAAAGGCCAGCGCGTCGGGGTCACCTTTGCGCAGGGCAAAGCCGATCGGCTCCTTAGTGAAATTTCCTTTGACCGGCAGGAAAAGCGAGTCCTCGTACTGCAGTGCCTCGAAAGCGGGGCGCGGTGCAGAGCCAACCACGGCATGGACTTTGCCGTTTCTGAGTTCCTGGTAAGTTTGGGTCTCGTTTTCAAACATTCTCAGGGTCGCGTCGGGAAGATGCTTCTTGGCGGCGATAACAGCCGAGGTTCCCAGTTTTACCGCCACTTGAACTTCTTTTTTGTTGAAGTCCTCAAGAGAAGAAAAGCCGGCGGCCATCTCTTTATGGGCCACTATCGACATGCCGGAGAAGTCATAGGGGCGGGAGAAGTTGACCTTCAGGGCCCGTTTTGGCAGAATGCCCATACCGCCGATAATCACATCGAATTTACCGGTCAGCAGGGCGGGTATGATGCCTGACCAAGCAGTGGGCACAAACTCGACTTTGACGCCCATATCGTCTGCGAGGCGCCGGGCTACATCTATCTCAAAGCCGATAAAATTTCCGTTTTTATCTTTCATGGCCCAGGGCTGGAAAGTATCCATGCCAACCCTTAAAACACCTCGTTTTACAATTTCTTCGATCACGCTACCCTGGGCGATGTCCTGCTGCAGTGAGGCGCTGTGTGAGGAAACCGAGGTGAAAAAAAGAAAAAGGCCGGTGACGAGCAGATAGATAAAGGTTCTATGCTTCATAGATTTATCCTCCAAAAAGAAAGATGGCGGCAATTTTGCCAGGTTGACTGTAGAAGATTTGAATCAGTACCGTTTGAGCCGATTCTCTAGAAACGCGACCAAAATAGACAAAGTTATAGTAATCACAAGGTAGAGAATGGCAACAGTAAACCAGATCTCAAAGGTGAGAAAAGTTTCTGATATCAAGGCTTGAGCCTGCATGGTCAGATCGTAAATGGCAATGGTGGATACCAGAGCCGAATCTTTAATCAGGGAAATTGCCTGGCTGGTTAATGGTGGCAAAATTGTGCGTATGGCCTGGGGCAGGACAATCAGACGAAATATCTGGTATCTGTTGAGCCCGAGACTTTCCGCAGCTTCTATCTGGCCCCGCTCAACAGACAGTATCCCTGATCTGAAAATCTCCGAGGCATAGGCTCCCTCAAAGAGGCTCAAAGCGAGAACGGCGGCGGGAAAACGGTCGAGTCCCAGAACCGGACCGAGGACAAAATAGATGAAGAAGATCTGGATCAACAGTGGAGTGTTGCGGATCACCTCGAGGTAGCAACGGGCGATAAATCTGCCCATTACCAGGTCTGATAGGCGCAGTAAGGCGGTCAGAAGACCGATCAAAAAGGCCAGTACCAGGCTGAGAGCGGAGATCTTCAGGGTAATGCCAAGGCCGAAAAGCAGCGGACCGGCCTGCAGCCCTTCAGCAGTTGTTTCGAGGATAAAAGGCGGAACCTGGTACCATTGCCAGTTATAGCCAAGATTCTCGAGCCCCCTTGAAAACAGGTAGCTGAGCAGGAGAAGCAGGCAGACAAACTGGAGTATGTCCGTATAAGGGGATCTAAACAGCGAACGGTTTGATTTCTTCTGTGGTGCCAAACCGATCATCGGGAACTACTTCTTGTTTTTCTCTTCGGCACGCATTTCCTTGACCGCATCTGTAAGCTTGCGAAAATCTATCTTGCCGCTGCCCATCTTGGGGAGGTCCTCGATGACGAGAAACTGTTTGGGCAAAGCGATTTTGGGAAGTTGTTCAGCCATCTGTTTGAGGATCGGCTTCTGTTCAAGCTTCTCGGTGGTGACAGCAACGATGCGGGCTCCTTTGGTCGAATCTGGAACCTCGACGACACAGCACTGTGCGTCTTCAGGAAGGAGTTTTTCGAGCACCGATTCAATTTTTACCAGCGATACCATCTCGCCGCCGATTTTTACGAAACGTTTAATCCGGCCAACGTGCCATAGATAGCCGTCCTCGTCGAGATTACCCATATCGCCGGTATCGTACCAACCCCGGCGGATGTGCAGGGAAGTCTGTTCAAAATCGTCGTAATAGCCCATCATCACGTTACCGCCTTTTACCAGGATACGACCGTCTTGTCCGGGACCGCATTCGACTCCGGTTTCATAATGCTCGATCCGGACCTGAACGCCGGGAATCGGCTTGCCGACACTGCCCGGCCGGTTGTTGCCAGGAATATTGGTGGAGATGACTGGTGAGCATTCGGTGGCGCCGTATCCTTCATAAAGGGTTTGCTCATGCTTCTCCCGGTAAGCTTCGCGAAGCGGTTCGGGGCACTTGTCGGCACCGACCAGCGCCACCCGGAGCGAGTCGAAGTCTCCTTTTTCAGATCTGCGCAAGTAGCCCCAGTAGAAGGCCGGGGTGCCGACCAACAGAGTGGCCTTGTGGTCTCTGGCGATTTCACAGATCTTCCGGTACTCGAGGGGATTGGCATAGGTCAGGATTCTAGCTCCATGATAGATGGGTATCCAGAAATTGACCGTCAGTCCAAAGACATGAAAATAGGGGAGGGTGGACAGAAATACGTCCTCTGAGTTGAAGGCGAAACACTCTGAACAGGAGGCCACGTTGGCCAGAATATTTTTATGGGATAACTGGACCGCTTTGGGGTCTTTCTCGCTGCCGCTGGTAAATAAAATAACGGCGATATCGTTTTCCTTGCCGCCGTGAACGATGGTTTTGATCATCGGTATCGGCAGCTTCGAGATCAGGGCAGCCCTGACTTTCTGAATCCCGCTGATCGACTCCATGATATCCTCGATGTAGACCATCCCGTCCACATAGGGGCATTCGATTTTCTCGAGCAGCGCTTTGGAGGTGATAATGGTTCGGAAGCCGCATTTTTTCTGGGCGTATTTGGCATTCTGATCAGCCCCGGTGGAGTAGTTGATCATCACCGGCGTTCGGCCACTCATCAGGGTGCCTATCTTGGCCAGAATACAGCCGGCTGAAGTTGGCAGCATGATACCGATGAAGCCGCGATCGTACTTTTTTAGTATCGAGGCCAACAGAATGGAGGCGATCAGAGCCCGGGAGTAACTCAGTTTTCTGTTGGTGGTAAAATCTTCGATGGCCATTTTGTCGCCGTGTTGCTTGGCGATCTGGATAAACCGATGATGTAGCAGCACCTGAGCCTCCCCCAATCTACTTTTTCTTCTTGGACGACCCTGACAAATGGACCGTTCCCTCCGTATCGATCTTGTCTTCCAGCAGTTTATATGCGACGTAGTATTTCAGTATGTTGCTGACGTATTGCACCGTTTCCCGGCCAATTTGTTTGGCGGCGACAACCTCGACGTTGCCGAACCACTGGTTGGGATCAAGCCCCATCTTTTTGGCTTCGGCTCGCATCCTAGCCACTTTGGCAGGTCCGGCGTTGTAGGAGGCAAAGGAAAACAGAGCACGATTTCGTTCATCAAGGTCGGGATCTTTGGCGAAATAGTTGTCTGCCATGAAACGCAAATATTTGGTGCCGGCATGGATATTGGGGTCAAGGTTGTAAATATCAGGAATCCCAACATTTTTGTCTTTGGCTGTGGAGGGGAGTATCTGCATGACGCCGACGGCACCGGCATGACTCTTAAGGTTCTGGTCCAGTTTCGACTCCTGGTAGGCCAGGGCGGCCAGCATCAGGTGGTCGAAATCGTATAGTTCGCCATACTTCTTGAAAAACCGTATGGTGAGGTTAAAGCGCTGCATATGCTCGTTGTATATGGAGTTGGTGATATAATCGGAATCTTGCAGATAACGTTTGATGAGGATATTTCCCATCAGGGTTCCTGCTTTATGATTGTTGATGAACTTGTTCACCGCGGCCATCAGTTTGGGTGTGTTCTTACGAACTGCCCAGCTGATTTTTCCTTCGGTGCGGAACTTGATTTCCGGATGCAGCTGAATCTTGTCGAAGACCTGAGCCCATAATTCGCCTTTATGGCTGTCGATGACCATATATTCGATCAAGCCGGCGTTGAGCATCTCGAGCAGATCTTCATCTTCGAGGTGATCGTCCGCTTCGACAATCTTGACTGCCTTTTTGTTTAAAGATTTCAGAGATTCATTGAGCTTGACCAGGCTTTCATAGTAACTACTTGATTTTCTTGTGTGTATCTTTTTACCGGCAAGATCGAAAATTGAATTCAAGTCGTCTTTTCCCGCTCTTGAAACAAGAATTTCATCGATTCCTTTGCCGAGTGGATCCGAGAAATCCACCATTTTTAAACGTTCATTTGTGATGGTCAGGTTGCCGACCGCCAGATCCCCTTTACCGGCTGCCAGGAGTGGGAGGAGGTTTTCTCTGGCGGTGGGGAGGACCAACACATGAATTTTCAAGTGCTTGGTCTTGAATTTCTCATTGATAAAGGTATCGAACAATTTGACCAGATCGTAGCTGATACCGCGGGGCTGGGCGCCATCAAAAAAATAAAAAGTCCTCGAGTAGGGCATCAGCACCCTGATAAGCCGTTTCTCGGCCATCTCATCGAGATCACCGGTGAATTCCTGGCTTATTGAGGGGAACTCATCCGAATAAGAATTCTTTTCAGTAGCATCTGCCAAACAGTTAACAACCATAAGTCCAGAAAAGAGTTGAACAAACACCATCAAAATAAAGATACGCGAAAGCATAATGGGTCTCAAAAAGTTGTGAGCGGGGTTTCAACACTCATTTGGTCTTGCCTACGGTCAGATTCGGTAGTTCTTCTTTCACTTTGACTCCTAAATCAGGAAACCTGGCGGCCTGGGATATGAGATTGCCACGTCCCTGACTCAGCTTGTTTATCGCCATGTCGTAGCTGTCTTTACAATTGTCGAGCTGGAGGCCGAGTTTCTCCATATCTGCCAGAAATCCTCGTAATTTATTGTACAGGGAGCCGGCTCTTTCTGCAATTTCCAACGCGTTGCGGTTCTGGCGTTCGTGCTGCCAGAAATATTCGACCATGCGCAGGGTAGCCAGTAGAGTTGTTGGGGTGACGACAATCACTTTCCTGGCATACATTTCGGGCAGCAGCTTTTCTTCTGCCTGAAGGGCTGTGGTATAGGCTCCTTCGATGGGTAAGAACATGAGGACGAAATCAAGTGTCCGCAACCCTTTGAGCGAACTATAATCTTTCTGACTCAAGGTTTTTAGATGGCTACGGATCGATTTGATATGCTCCTCTAAGGCCTGCTCACGATCCGACTCATTGTCGGCGTTGACAAACTTCGACCAGCCGGCCAGTGATACTTTCGAGTCAATGACAATATCCTTGTCGTCCGGCAGATGGATGATGACGTCGGGTCTATAGAGACGGTTGGTGTCGTCTCGTAATGCGGTCTGGGTCTCGAATTCATGTCCATTTCTCAACCCCGATTGCTCGAGCAGCCGCTCGAGAATTATCTCACCCCAGCTTCCCTGTTGTCTGTTGTCGCCAGAAATCGCCCGGCTCAACCTCACCGCTTCATCGTTTATCCTGTCATTGAGCTGCCGCAGGTTAAGGAGTTCCTGCTTCAATGAGGAGTGGTCGCGGGATTCCTCCAGAAAAATTGTCTCGATACGGTCGCGAAAAGCACTCAATTGTTCCTGGTAGGGTTTGAGCAGATAATCTATTTTTTCACTGTTCTGACGGGTGAGAATCTGAGTCTTTTCATCAAAAATCTCATGAGCAAGGTTTTTGAACTGCAGGCACATATCGTCACCGGCCTGCTTGAGCAGATCAATTTTTTCTTCTCTGAATCTGTTTTCAATTTCAACCAGATTCTCGAAATTTTTATGCTCGGCGAGAAGGTCGCGGTAACGCCTTTTCCACCTGAGGACTACCCACTCCATGATGATAAAACAGATCACAGCCCCCAGGCTGACCCATAGCAAAGGCAGGAATTGATCAAAAACCGGTGATTCCAGGTAGAGACCTAGTTTGTCCGCAAACTTCATTCAGATATTCAGAAAGCTTTTTCTGTGTTTCCCTACCGGAAAGGTGTTTGGCTTTTACTGAGAAATGGCGATTATCCCAGAGGGCCTCTCAGTTTTCTGCCACCCAGAATGTGCATGTGAATGTGAAAAACAATTTGGCATCCATCCGGACCGTTATTGAAAATAACCCGGTAACCATTTTCGAGCCCCTCTCGTTCGGCCAGTTCGGCACCTGTACGCACGAGTTTACCGATCAACCCGTCATCAGCTTCTGTTATCTGGCTCAGATCGCTGTAATGCTTTTTGGGTATTACCAGGAAATGGGTCGGTGCCTGGGGAGAAATGTCCCTGAAGGCCAGAACATCATCATCTTGGTAAATTGTATCAGCCGGGATCTCTCCGGCAATGATTTTACAGAACAGGCAATCGCTCATGGTCGGTCTCCTTTTCTGAATTGGTGGTGAGGACATTTTTACTATACCCGGTGATTTGTGCAACGTGGAAATTTGTTGCGCCACTTGAGAAATCGTCGGCCTGCTGGTAGGTTCTTGCGCTCATGGACGCATAGGAATCAATGAATCAAAAATATAACGGGTAGTCGTGTGCTGAGGACAACAACATCGCCTAAAATTCTTCTTGTCAATCCACCGGTTGCCAAGCCCTCAGAGCCACCTGCCGGCATTGCCAGGCTGGCCGGCGCCCTGCGTGATAACGGGGTGGGCTGTGAAGTTCTTGATCTCAACCTGCACTGTCTGCTGGCCGAGTTTGACGATGAAGTCGAGTCGCAGGACAAGTGGAGCAGAAGGGCCGGAAAGAACCGACAGCGAAATTTGACCAGCCTAAGATCTCCGCAGCTCTATCAGTCATTTGACCGTTATCAGCGGGTGGTAAGTGACCTGGGACGGGTGCTGAGCCTGGCCGGCAGAAAATCGGGCTGCGAAATCACTCTGGCCAACTACAATGATCTGGAGAAGACACCGCTGCGTAGCTCTGATCTGCTGGCCAGTGCCGAGTGTTTCGAAGCCAATCATTTTTACGCCCATTTCAACCCCCTCCTGAAAGAAGCCCTGGAGACCCAGCAACCGGAATACGTCGGTCTCTCTCTAAGCTATCTCAGCCAGGCGCTGACCGGTTTTGCCATCATGGGCTTTATCCGGCGCCACTATCCGAAAATCAAGATTGTTGCCGGTGGAGGGCTGATCAGTTCATGGATGAGCAGTGCCGCCTGGAACGATCCATTCAAAGCACTGATCGACTGTTGCGTATCCGGTCCTGGCGAAAACGTTCTACTGCAGCTGCTGGGTAAAGAGTCGAGACCCGGGCTCGGACGATTCAGTTACGCCGGATTCGCTATGGCTGACTATCTGTCCCCGGGTGCCGTATTGCCGTATGCTGCCTCCCATGGCTGTTATTGGCAAAAATGTCAATTCTGCCCAGATTTTGCCGAGGGAGCCTGTTATCTGGCCAGGTCGGCTCCTGAAGCAGTTGCCGAAATCAGTCGACTGACAGGGCTCCACAATCCGGTGCTGGTCCATTTGCTTGATAATGCCATAAGCCCGGCCCTGCTCAGGGAGCTGGGAAACTCCGGGCTCTCGGTCCCCTGGTATGGGTTTGCCCGTTTTGAAAAAGAGTTGGAAGATTTCAGTTTCTGCGCAGGGCTGCAGCAATCGGGCTGTGTGATGCTCAAGCTGGGCCTGGAATCAGGCTCGCAGCAGGTACTGGACAGGTTGAACAAAGGGGTCGATCTTAAGCGGGCGGCACGCATCCTCAACAATCTCCACCGAGCCGGCATTGCCACCTATATATATCTGCTCTTCGGCACGCCGGCAGAGACGGAGTCAGAGGCGTTGCTGACCCTTGATTTTGTGCGCCGACATCGGCAAGCGATCACCTATATCAATCTGGCGATCTTCAACATGCCGGTCTGCAGCCCCGAAGCACTGCACCTGCAAAACCGATTTTTCGATGGCGACCTGTCGCTTTATTGTGATTTCGACCATCCCGAAGGCTGGGATCGGAAAAAGGTGCGTACTTTTCTGCACAAGGATTTTCGTAAAGACTCGCTGATCAGAGAGATCGAGCGCCGCAGTCCGGGAGTTTTTGGAGCCAATCACGCACCGTTTCTGCACCATTGAAAAAGCGCCCGAGCCGGGCGCTTTTTTTGAACAGTTGGTCAGCGAGGTAGGTCTCTCCGCCCCACTGCTATTTTGGATAGCTGAAGTTCAGCTTGTCGCCATCGATGTCAATTTGAGCGGTTCCGCCACCATTTAAGTGACCAAACAAAATCTCTTCTGAGAGGACGTCACCGATTTCTTTCATGATCAGGCGCCGCAACGGGCGGGCTCCGAAGTCCGGGTCGTATCCTTCGGTTGCGAGCCAGTTTCTGGCTGCGTCGGTGAGCTTGATTCTGACTTTCTTCTCCAGCAACTGGCCTTCAAGCTCGATGATCAGTTTATCGACCACCTGCTGCATGGAGTCGTGATCAAGCGGGCCAAAGGTGACGGTTGCGTCAAGTCGGTTCCTGAATTCCGGAGAAAAGAGCTTTTCCACGGCCTTGTCACTTTTGCCTTTTTTATCACCGACAAAGCCGATGGTGTTGGCCGCCATTTCTCTGGCACCGGCATTGGTGGTCATGATGATTGCCACGTTTCTGAAGTCGGCTTTTCTGCCGCTGTTGTCGGTCAGCGTGGAATGGTCCATGACCTGCAAAAGAATAGAATAAATATCCATGTGGGCCTTTTCTATTTCATCGAGCAGTAACACCGAATAAGGGTGCTTGCGGATGGCCTCGGTCAGCAATCCTCCCTGGTCAAAGCCGACATAGCCAGGGGGGGCGCCGATGAGACGGGCCACCGCGTGCTTTTCCATATACTCGCTCATATCGAAGCGCTCGAAGTGCACCTCAAGGCACTTTGCCAGCTGCCGGGCCACTTCGGTTTTGCCGACACCGGTCGGCCCGGCGAAGAGAAAGCTGCCCATCGGGGAGTCGGGATTGCCGAGTCCGGCCCGGGACCTCTTGACTGCCTGGACAATGACATTGATCGCTTCATCCTGCCCAAAAATGACCGATCTCATATTGATTTCGAGTCCCTTCAGCGATTCCAGCTCTGAACTCCTTCTAGTACGGGCGGGGATACGGGCGATTGCCGACACCACCCGTTCGACGTCGTTGATCTTTACGGTAGAATTCCGTTTGCCCTCAAGACGGAACAGGGAGCCGACTTCGTCCATTACATCGATAGCCTTGTCGGGCAGGAATCGTTCATTGATATAACGGTCTGACAGCTCGGCCATGGCCTGCACGGCCGTTTTCGAATAGCGTACCTGGTGGTGATCTTCGTAGCGCGGCTGCAAGCCTTTCAGTATCTGGCAGGTGTCTTTGACCGATGGCTCTTCGATATCGATTTTCTGAAATCTTCGCGACAGAGCGCGATCTTTTTCGATCTGATTTTTGTATTCCTCGTAGGTGGTGGAGCCTATACAGCGCAGGATTCCCGCCTGCAAAGCCGGTTTGAGCAGATTTGAGGCATCCATGGAACCGCCGCTGGTGGCGCCGGCGCCGACGATGGTGTGCATCTCATCGATGAATAAAATGGCGTTGTCCTTCTTCTCGATAGCGGCCACCACGCCTTTGATTCGTTTTTCGAAATCACCACGATATTTGGTGCCGGCTACCAGGGTGCCCATTTCAAGCTGATAGATTTCAACATCCTGCAAAAGCTCGGGGACAGTTGCTTTTTTCCCCTCCTGGCGGGCTATCTTGTCGTCGTGAATACGCAGTGCAAGCCCCTCAGCCATGGCCGTCTTGCCGACTCCCGGTTCACCGACCAGCAGAGGGTTATTTTTCTTACGGCGACAGAGCACCTGCATCATCCGGCTGATTTCATCGTTGCGGCCGATCAGCGGATCGAGTTTGCCCTCTTCAGCCAGGGTGGCGTAATTTACGGTATAGTCTTTGAGCGCTTTGTCTTCCTTTTCGCCTGTCTCAGCATGCGAGCCTGGATCTGGAGGATGGGGCAGCGGTTCCTGCTGCAGTCCCTCGGGCAGCTCGTGGGAAACAAGATTAACCACCTCCATTCGCCCGACACCTATTGAGCCGAGAAAATAGACGGCATGGGACTCGGTTTCGGAGAAAATGGCAACCAGTACGTCTCCTGAATCCACCTCCTTTTTGCCGCAACTCTGGACATGAGCGACAGCCCGCTGCAGTACCCGGTTGAAAGCGATGGTCTGAGTCGGATCGGCGCCGGCGGCTTCGGAAATGGTGGGTACTTCTTTTATAAGAAATGACTCAAGCCGCTGCTTGAGTGACTCCACTGAGCCCCCGCACTCCCTGATGATATAGGTGGCCAGCTCATCATGAAGAAGCCCGTAGAGCATATGCTCCACAGTGACGAATTCATGATTGTGACTTTTGGCTTCCTTAATCGCTTTTATAAGCGACGCTTCAAGAGTTTTACTTAACATTGTGCTCACATGTTGTTGGTGCTATTCTCGTTCAATGCTGCAGCGCAGCGGGTATTCATTCTTTTTTGCCAGTTCATGTACAACGGCGATCTTGGTTTCACAGATTTCTCGGGTGTAGACCCCGGCCACCCCAACGCCGTCATTGTGAACGTTGAGCATGATCTTGGTTGCCTCGTGTCTCGATTTATAAAAGATGCTTTCAAGAACCGAGACGACAAATTCCATCGTGGTATAGTCATCGTTGTGAAGCAACACCTTGTAGCGCGGCGGCTCCTTAGTTTCGACCAGATCCTCAGTCAATACGGAGCCCTGAAGATCTCCTTTTTTGTCTCCCATCTCTTGATCTTATCGTAAATTGGTCAACGAGTGCATGTATCTGCTGTGTGTCTGCACATTATAATAATCCCGATTAGCCGGTTTTCAAATGAGCTTCGCCAAGGATTTAATTCCGGGCTGTAGATCGACCCTGAAGTTTCATCAGACTGAGCAGCAGTTCTTCAATGACAATGCGGCCTGGTATCGGGCTGCCCTTGAGCTTGAACTCGGCCTCAAGGAGCAGGGTCAGCGCTTTTTTCAGGTTGCCCGACGACTGCTGAGAAGCCTTGTTGAAACCCATATAGAGGGCATAAGGATGGCCTTTGAGCAGATCGGGCCAGACCCCTGTTTCTTTTAGAGCCGGCAGGTAAATCTTTTGGAAATCGTTGCTCGACATTGCTGACCAGGGAGGCGTTTCCCTGTTCTGCAGTGATCTGAAGATCAGTAATCTGCGCAGATAATTGCGCAGTGAAGCGATGATTGCCAGGGGGTGGACGGCATCGCTGAGCAGGTGGTCGAGCACGGTCATGACCCGGGCGGGATTATTGTTCCCCAGCGCTTCGGTGAGCTCGAAAATGGCGTCTTCTCTGGTTCTCCCAACCATTTGATCGACATCATCGCGGCTGATTCTCTGGCGATCATCCACGTAAAGCGCAATCTTTTCGATTTCCAGAACTGCCCCGACAGGGTGAAAGCCGACCCGTTCGAACAGCGTCTCCAGGGCTTGAGGTTCGATGGTTTTGTTCATTTTGGCCAACACGGCCTGGACCATTTCCCTGATCACCTCTTTTTGCTGCTGAACCGCAGCGCGGGAACTGCCCTCGGCGACGGAGCAGTCGATTATTTCCCCATGTTTTTTTATCAGGGTGAACAATTTTTTTCTTTTATCAACATGCTCGGCGGTCAGCAGCAGCAGGTTGTGCGCTGGCAGCCCCGCTTTGATGGCCGTCATAAGCTTATCCACCGGATTTTTGGCGTTTGCCGGCTGGCGCTCGATGCCACCGAGGAGTTCATCTGCCCAACTTAAATTTTGTCCGGGATGTGGGAAACCGAAGAGTTTAGGCCACTGATCAACGGAGATATCACTGAATACGGCAGGGGTCTGCACGCTCACCGACCCAAGCTGCAGCAGGCTCGACAGATACCTCAGCGCTACCCGGGGCTTGACGTTCTCCCGGGCCTTGCAGGCCTTGTCCCAGAGCTGCTCACCGACCTCCCGGCTGTGAAACAAAGTGGTATCCGTGACTCTGTAGACCTGAAGCCCCGGCAGCAGCGTAAGACTCAGCAGTCTGGAAAGCAATCTGGAGCTATCTTCGACTGCACCGTCGAGGCTGTGCACGGCTCCTCCCCCGGCCAGAAGTCGTTCCTCGAGTTGCTCGGCTGCCTGCCTGCAAAGATAGCGTTCACCGAAGCAGAGGTAGACCTGGCAGCGCTCCCCCTGGGCGATTTTTTCGAGCAGTGCTCCTATTTCGGCGCGTTTGTGCAGTCCCACTGCTTCAGCTCCTGGTATCCATCATCTTGTGGAGAATAGCCGGCAGGGAGCCGGGTTGCAGATAATCACTGCCCCGTCCGTCGGCGAAAATAGGAGTCAGTTTGGCCGAGACTTGATCCCAGCTGAGCCCGTTCGGAGAGCTGGCAATGATTTCAAAAAGCCTTTGGTTGTATGGATCATTGACAATGGCTTTGCCGGTCCCAACGGTGGCGAAAATATCGATGGAGTTGTCAAACAGCCGGTTGAGTTCCGAGTAGATTCTGATGCCTCCGCAGGATCCAATGCTCAGGAAACGGCTGATATCGGGGATCTTTTCGCGATTAATTTCCCCGCTTTTCAATAATGCCCGCATCGGTTCGAGAAGCTGTTCCTCGCGCCAGTAGCTGTGGCCGCGCTGGGCAAACATTTCCATACCGCTGGTCAGAAACTGTTTGAGGAGCCGGCGCTGGGTTGAACTATCATGGTAGACGGCAACCGCGTGAGTCAGCTCGATCCCGTTTACCGTCTTGTAATATTCGACAATCAGGGGCGCGCTGAGTGACAAGCGGTAGAGTGCTGCCGTCTTTCCCTGGGCCATCAGTTGTTTTGCCTGAGCCAGTAGCGGACTGGACCGATCAAGCAGGCTGATTGTTTCCGGAAGCCTTGGCCGGTAGCCGTTGTTGAGCAGATTCCTGGCGTTGGAAAGATAGGAGATGCGGCCATCGTCATCGTCCTGGAATATGGACAAACTGCTCAATCTGCTGTCGGCTTTCCAGCGGGTAAAATCGGTGGCGGTGTAGGAACTCAGATCGACGGGGCCGTAGCGGTCGATCAGGTCGGTGATCAGCCTGCGATCCGTTGGCGACAGGAGCTGCTGGTTTTTTTCGTAGTAATACTGGAGGATTACCCGCAATTGGAGTGAAAATGTAGATTCCGGATCACCAATAGTGGCAACCATCTTATCGAGCAGATAGGTCCTGGCCTCGGGTTGGAGCTTGTCCAGCAGGGCCGCAAAAGTGGCAGAAAACAGAATCAGGCTCTGTTCGTTCTGGAAAGCCGATTGGGCCATGAGATCGAGAACGGCCCGCTGTTCACCACTGTCTTCAGGGAAAAAGGCAGTGAGTTTGCCTTTCTGGGCGCAGCTGATAATAAAATCGGAGACATGGGTGTTTTGGGGATCTGTTTTCTTAAAAAATAGCAGCAGATCGGCACTGAATGAGTTGTTGAGGCGAGAGAGCAGAACCGGCACCAGTACATCTCTGAATGAAGAATCGTAGAGTTCGCTGCCTCGGGAGAGGAGGATATAGATGTTGGCGGTGGTGAGGTCTCTGGCCGTCTGTTTGCGGGCGTAAGCGGTTGCCTGTTTAAGAGTGTTTATGGCCTGATAAATCTGCTTCTGATCCAGTGCCTCGTTGAGCTTCTGTCGATAATTATCTCTGGCTTTGGGGTGCAGCTTGGAAAAATGATCGATCACTGCCTGAGACCCGCCTGCAGCTAGGGTGCCCGTACTGATTTCAGTGCCATAGACATTGGTGACCGCATGCAGGTCATTGATGATGCGGATAAGATAATCGGCGCCTGAATCAAACGAGGCCAGAAGAGTCAAACGCTGACTCGGGGACAACGTATAGAACTTTTTATCTTCCTCGGATTTCGGCAGGTTGAAATAGTCCTGAAGCCAGAAAAGAGCCTGGTCGGGCGTGGTCGTCTCGAGTCCAAACAAACCCTTGCTGTTGATACTGTCGGTGCGATTCAGTCCGGCTATCTGAGGCAGGATCTTCATGATCGTCGGGCTGTCCATACCTTTAATCAAAAAACTTTGTTCGGCGCTCGACTGCTGGACGCTGCTCATCGTTTTGAGCAGGCTCAGCGCCTTTTGCACCGCCTCACTGTCGATCCCCTCAATACCAAATAGTGCTTGGGCTGCCCAGCGGCCGTTGTCGTTGAGACCTAGGGTCTGTTCAACGAGATCTATCATCGTGTCGGCGTCAATGTTTTTTAGTGCGCCCAGCGACGAGACCGTTTGCAGGGTGGTGAACTCAAGACCTGAGGTGAGCCCCAGAAGCTGCCAGCTTTTTGTAACCGACGCCCCCTCTAGCCCGGCGAAGGCCTCGAAAAAACGGACCTGATCAAAGCTGAGTGGTGCAAAAACAAGTTTGTCGAGAGTCTCGATTGCCTCTTCGGCGTAAATCTCATCCAGGGAGCAGAAGGCTCTCAAGGCCCGCATTTTGGTGTAGGAGAGTGACCGGATGATGTCCTTGTAATAGCGGTAGCGCTCATCATCCATACAGTCGACCCCGCGAAACGCCGCCAGGGTAATTTCCAGCGGGCTGTCCAGGGCACTGGCTCCTTGGGCAGGAGCCTTATCGATTCCGGCAACAATGAGAAAAATACAGAAACTGCAGAAAATGCGTTTCACGCTGGCTTGTAATCCATTCTAAGGTGTTTCAGGGACAGGATTGGTTCTGGGATAAGGCTATGGTAGCCATCATTGCCCGATAATTCAACCGGGAAAGAAAGACAAGCAGGGACGGCAGTTTCAGGGTCGATGCTTAACTGCCGTCCTCTGCACCGTCGGGCAGAACTGCCAGCTGAAGCTCAGCGAAGACTTTCGTTGAAGGCCTGCAGTACTTCGTTGCCGGGACACAGCTCTTTTTCGGTCAGCTGACTGAGGGGTGTGTCCGTGGTCTGGTTGATATCGTGAAAATCCTCGCTGTCCGGCTTCAGGTAGAGAATGCCGGTGAGGATATGGTCTTTGACTTTGGCCTCCTCAAGTGAGGCAATGGCGTCTTTTTTGTTGGTGATGACTTCTTTGTCTTCCCGCTTGTGGAGTGTGATGATCGAGCCGTCATGCAAAGGCACCGGTATGGAGGAGCCGTGATCGTACTCGGTCAGAATCTCCTGCTGCATGGGGATAAAGTCGAAGGTTGAGGTGGCTTCCATGTGGTCCCTGACCCAGGAGTAGCTCTTGGTCGAGGTCGGGGCATTATTGAAGGTAACGCAGGGCGAAATGACATCGACGAAGGCCATCCCCTTGTGGCTGATGGCTGCCTTGAGCATCGGCAGCAGTTGTTTTTTGTCGCCCGAAAAACCGCGGCCGACGAAGTCGGCACCCATCAGAATGGCCAGCTCACAGAGATCGATCGATTCAAATGAGACCGGCGCCCCTTTCCTGCTTTTCGAACCCTTGTCCGCGGTGGCCGAGTCCTGCCCCTTGGTCAGGCCATAGCAGCCGTTGTTCATGACCACATAGATCATGTTGAGGTTGCGCCGAACCACATGGGCGAATTGTCCCATACCAATGGAGGCGGTGTCGCCGTCGCCGGATACACCCAGATAGACCAAGTCCTTGTTGGCCATATTGGCGCCGGTGGCCACTGAAGGCATACGTCCGTGCACCGAATTGAAGCCGTGCGAACGCCCCAGAAAATAGGCCGGTGTTTTTGATGAACAGCCAATACCGGACAATTTGACCACCTTGTGTGGTTCGATGGACATTTCAAAAAAGGCGGTAATAATTGAGCTGACTATGGAATCGTGACCGCAGCCGGCACAGAGGGTTGAGATGGCTCCTTCATAGGCCTTTCGGGAATATCCCAGTTTGTTTTTCTGGGAATCGGGGTGTCTGAACGTTGGTCTGACGTAACTCATGACGTCTCCTTCTGAACAGCCGAGATCTGGCTGATAAATGGTTTTTCCTTTGCCAGCAGCGCCGTATGCACCTGGTTGGTGATCATTCTGGCAGTGATCGCCAGACCGTTGAAATTGGTGACCCGTACCATTTTTCCCGGTGCAACCTGACATTCCCCGGCCAGCAGGATTTCCATTTGAGAATCGCGGTTCTGCTCAATGACAAAGACAAGCTCATGCTCGGCGATGAAATCGAAGATTTCCGCCTGAAAGGGAAAGGCCCGGACCCTCATGCTGCTGATCGGTATACCACTCTCTTCCAGCCGGTCTAGAGCCTCGACCGCCGAGGCCGCGGTAGAACCGAAATAGAGGGCTCCGAGTTTTTTGTTTTTGTCGCGGATGTCGATTTCCGGCATGGGGACCAACCGCCTGGCCGTTTCCCACTTAATCATCAGCCGGTTCATACTTCGTTCGTAGGCTGCACTGCCTTCAGTATAGGCGGCGTACTCGTTGTGGGAAGTACCTCTGGTTGTGTAGGCGCCTTTCTCAGGGTGGGCGCCGGGCAGTGTCCGGTAACAGATGCCGTCTTTGTCAATGTCCAGATAACGGCCCCATTTCTTTTCTATTTTATCAAGCTCTTCGCCGCTGAGAACCTTGCCCCGGTCATAGCGTCTTTGGTCATCCCAGGAGAAGGGCGCGCAAAGGTGATCGTTCATACCCAGATCGAGGTCGCTCATGACGATGACCGGAGTCTGCAGCCTGTCCGCCAGATCGAAGGCGTCGGCGGTCATTTCGAAACATTCCAGGGGATCGCTGGGAAAGAGCAGCACGTTTCTGGTATCCCCGTGGGAGGCATAAGCGCAGGCCAGCAGGTCCGACTGCTGGGTTCTGGTTGGCATGCCGGTACTGGGACCGCTGCGCTGCACATTTATCACCACAACCGGAATTTCAGTAAAGTAGGCGAGGCCCAGGAATTCACTCATCAGAGAAATTCCCGGCCCCGAGGTGGCGGTAAAAGCCCTTGCCCCGTTCCAGCCCGCACCGATACCGATACCGATGGCGGCCAGTTCGTCTTCGGCCTGAATGGCGGCGTAATTTTTCTTGCCGGTTTCGGGGTCAATGCGATAGCGGCTGGCAAATCGTTCGAATGCTTCTACTACAGAGGTAGATGGTGTGATTGGATACCAGCCGACCACGGTGGCTCCTGCGAACAGGGCACCTAAAGCGGCACCGCTGTTACCGTCGATGAGGATTCTGTCGCCCACCGCAGCGGACGGTTCGATGGACAGGCCGCAGGCATCCGAGTGGTTCTTCTCGGCATACTGATAGCCGATCTCCAGGGCCCTGATATTTGGTTCAGCGAGCTTGGGTTTTTTGGCAAACTGCTTTGTTACCGAGTCGCTTACCGGTTCAAGGCCGATATCAAGGAGATAGGCTATGGCACCGATATAGATGATATTTTTCATCAGCTGCCGCATACGGTTGTCGCTAAACTCGTCATTGCAGAGCTGGGTCAGCGGGATGTCGATGACGGTGATGTCATCCCGGTCGAAACCGGGCGGCAGATCCCTGGTGGAGTCATAGAGGAAATAACCGCCGGGCTGCACCATGTCGTAGTCGTCACGCAAGGTCTGACCGTTTACCGCGATGATAAAGTCGGCCCCGCCCCGTCTGCCCAAATAACCCTTGTCGCTGATCCTCACCTCGTACCAGGTGGGTAATCCCTGGATGTTTGATGGGAAGACATTTTTCGGGCTCACCGGCACCCCGAGCCGGTAGACGACTTTGGCAAAAAGATTGTTGGCGCTGGCAGAGCCCGAGCCGTTAACATTGGCAAAGCGGACAACAAAGTCGTTGGTTCGTTCGATACGTTTCATCGGTCACCAGCCTTTGCAGATTTATAGACATATTTGACCATCTCCCAGGCTGCGGTCGGGCAACGTTCAGCGCAGATGCCGCAATGCAGGCAGACGTCCTCATCTTTGACCATCACCCGCCCAGTGGACAGGATATCCGAGACATAGAGGGACTGCTCCTTGTTCGTTGCCGGGACAAGCAGCCGTTGACGCAGCTCTTCCTCCTCTGCATTGTCGATGAAATTGATGCAGCTGGTCGGACAGGCGTCGACGCAGGCGTCGCACTCGATGCAGAGTCCTCCGTCGAATACTGTCTGAACATCACAGTTCAGACATCGTTTGGCTTCAACTTTACCGCTCTGCTGAGCGAAGCCCAGTTCAACCTCGACAAGCCGGTCACGCAGCGACTTGGCCTTGTCAACCATCGGTACCAGCTGACGTTCATCCTCGGTCACATGGCTGTCATAGAGCCAGTCGTGAAAACCGAGTTTCTGGCCGGCAAGGGTGACCTCCGGTTCGGGTCTGTTATGCAGGTCTTCCCCCCGGCAGAGAAGATCTATGGAAATGGCCGCCTCATGTCCATGGGCAACGGCAATGATGATGTTGCCAGGACCAAAAGCCGAGTCGCCACCGAAAAAAACGTTTGGCACCGAAGACTGCAGAGTAACCGGGTCCAGTTCAGGCAGTCCGTAATCGTTGAAGGCGATGTTCGATTCCGGCTCGATGAATGGGAAGGCGTTCTGTTGACCTATGGCCAGAAGCACTTCATCGCACTCAAGAATCACGGGCTCCTCACCGGTGGGGACCAGTTTTCTTTTACCCTGTTCGTCATATACCGGCGTTACCTTTTCGAAACTCATGCCGGTCAAACGATCGTCTTCAATAATGAATTCCAGTGGGGTCAGATTTTCCAAAATCGGGATATCTTCATGAAGGGCGTCCTCGATTTCCCATTCGGACGCTTTCATTTCACTGCGGGGACTGCGGACAACCACTTTGACGTCTTCCCCGCCCATTCGGCGGGCGGTACGACAGCAGTCCATGGCGGTATTGCCGCCGCCCAGTACCAGCACCCGCTTGCCTACCTTCTCGACGTGGTCGAATACCACAGCCGCAAGCCAGTCGATACCGACGTGGATGAATTTGTCCCCTGCTTCCCGACCAGGCAGATTGGGCAGGTCGCGTCCTCGGGGAGCTCCGGAGCCGACGAACACCGCATCGTAATCCTTGTCCATGATTTCCTTGAGGCTCGATACGT
>Ga0316187_10001588_pt1 | contig 19748 bp, 13 predicted proteins | sample CroRivburrow1_MG_FD_204927 | JGI IMG/M metagenome (GOLD analysis project Ga0316187, IMG submission 204927) | Coastal sediment microbial communities from Maine, United States - Cross River worm burrow 1 | ecosystem: Environmental > Aquatic > Marine > Coastal > Sediment | place: USA: Maine...
AACCAAACAGGTGCGGCACGAGAATCCGTCTGAATTCGGTGTCAGCAACCTGGTTGCCGATCATCTTCTTGAACGGATAGATCATTGCGTCGGCATCCTCATATGTTGCGGCAGGGCCACCGAGTACAACAGGTTCTGACTCGTATACATCAGATTCATGGCCATCGGAACCAATCAACATCTTGTTCCATTTGCCGTTGTGGAATAGCAGTGTTGGCCGGACATTGTTGGCCCACACGAACGTGCCTTTCTTCTTGTCGTAAGTCGGGCGATTGGTGGCAGGGTCGACAGGAATCGGATCAATATCCTGACCCGCGTCTTCCCAATACCACTCAACTTTCGTGGAAGTCTTACGCGCAAATGTCGGAATGTGGCAGACCTGGCAAGCAAGGCGTTGATGGTTGTTGTTCCGGAAAACGATTTCCACTGAGGTTCCTGCGTGAAGGTTGTTCACTTCGCCGTGGCAGTCGTCACACTGTTTCATGTTGCCCTCGTCAACCGAGTGGTACGGCATGCCGCCGATACCGTGTGACAGCAGGTTGCCGTCGAGGTCGCGTTTGACCTGGTGGCAGTCTACGCAATCGAACTGCGCCACCCCATCAGTGCCCATGTGCACGTCGTATTCGCGTGTCGTGTTCGCGAGATCCAGGGCGATGTCGCCGTGCTTGACGTTGTCGCCGCCGCCTGCAAATGCGTGGCAGTCGATGCAGTTTTCAATCGTCGGGCTGCCGCCGTTGTCAGCAACGCTTTGAGCGACCGCGCCAAGGTCAACACTGTCTGCCGGCAGACCGGCTGTCGTCGGAGCTTTGGCATACGTGGCTGTCTGGTCGTGGCAGACGAGGCAGTCGATATTTTCCGTATCGCCGAAGTCGTACGTTGCGTCCCTGTAACCGTAGCCAGTATGGCACTGCGTGCAGCGGCCTTCGTTGCTCGGCACGGCGATGCAGAAGTTATTCAGGATATCGTTCTTACCGTGAATATCACCTTCATGGCCTACGATGTTCGTCGCCAGACCTTCCCACTTGAAGTGCGCGGTTTCAAGCACTTCGTCAGCAAGCTTCCCGTGGCACAGCAGGCACGACTTCGTGCCTTCGTACGGATGCTCCGTGAAGTAACCTGCGTGCAGCTGGTCAATCTCGTAAGCGCCGCTTGCGTAGGCGTTGCAGTCGTAAACATCAACGACGCCGTCGCCGTTGATGTCTTCTTCGGGATCGCCAACACCGTTATTGTTGAGGTCCCAGCAAGCCTGGCCGTCGGTACCTGGGGTGCCAGCGGCGCCGTCGCTGCCAGGAGCGCCATCTTTGCCGTCGCATCCTGCGAGTCCAAGAGCAAGTACTGAGATCAGCAGAAGAATGGCCCGATTGTGATGGCCATGCCTAGTTGGTGTCATTTTGGTTCTCCCAATATGAGTGATTGAAGCGGGAGTCGAACAGATTCAGGAATAGAATCGGCCCGGCGAATACCGAGGCTCGGGCAGGAGTCGCTGGTGCGTGCTTGAATGCGATGCACATCATTTCTTTGTACTTAAACAGTCCGCCCGGAATCAGTACATGAGGAAATTCGCATGTACTAATGTCCTGTACGCGTATCATCCTTGTCCCGACATGATTCTCAATACGTTGGATCAAGAATTTGCGTAAGGACATCTACCTACCGCGGGTATGTCGCGGCATCCATTGAATCGACGGTCCTTTTGCCCCATCGTACGAACTATGAGAGGTAACACGCGAAACCGGGTGCTCGTCGCAAGCCTGCTGCTGTTCAACGATAAGGGCGAGCCCAAGACGACGACCAACGAAATCGCCGACGAGGTTGACATCAGTCCTGGCAATCTTCACTACCACTTCCGAAAAAAGGAGCAGATCGTCGAGGCACTGCTCGATGAGTTTCAGGCAGATGCGAAGAAGGTCCTGCAGCCGCCCGATGTGGAGCACGTGTCCCTTGATGACTTCTGGGTGTTTCTGCACCTGTTGCTCGAGTGCACGGCGGCGTATAGATTTCTTTTTCGGGATCTCGAGACACTCGCAGACGCGTACCCTCGCGTAGGACGCGTACTTGGGAAATTTGCCAAAGGACTCAAGGCTATTTTCGAGATCTATCTTCGCGAAATGTCCCGGAGCGGGTTCCTGAGCCTGAGTAACTCTGATGCATCAATTGTAAGTCGCAACCTGGCCGTTCTGGCGTTGTTTTCCGACCGTTTTGATGGCCTTGTTGGACAGGCGAAATCCGCCGACGATTCGGCGTTGGCTGTCGCGGGCTCCATTCTCAGTGCGCTGAAGCCGTATACGTCAGATGATGCCACCGGGCACATGGCGGAGCTGGCTTCTCACTACGAGGAATAAAAAAGGGCCGCGCAAGGCGGCCCTTGAGGAGAGAAGCAACTCAACAGGGGGGGGGAGTTAAGCTGCTTTCTTCAAAGTTTCGCGAACCGTTTCGGTCACTTCTTTGGCTTCCTCAACAACATCTTCGACTTCTTTCTTGATTTCCTTGCGGAAGCCTTTGAAAGAGGACTGGATGTCGTCGCGAACTTTTTCGCCATCTTTGGCGTACTTGTCGATATTCTTGAGCAATTCCTTCTGTACCACCGAGAACAGACCCAGGCTGGCGAGGAATGTCTTGTTGGCGAATTTGAATGGAACGGCGATTACGCTGTCTTCCAGTTTCTCAAATACCGTTTTCGGGGCTGCTTTTTTGTGAACTACTTTCTTTGTGGTCATTTCCTAAGTCCTATGCGGCAACTTGCGTTGCGGTCTTTTTAGCCGTCTTTCTGGCTGTGGTTTTCTTGGTGCTCGTGCGCTTGGCAGCAGGCTTCGGCGTCGCTTTCTTCGCTGTCTTTGGCTTGGCAGCTGGTTTTGCGACTGGCTTGGCCTGTTCGCCAAGAAGCTTGATGATCTTGTTGAGCTTCTTGTTGATAGCGTCAATGTCGTTCTTGCTCGGAACATTCAGGCGATCCATTGCGTCAGCAACGCGAGAATCAAACGCATCGGTCAGCTTGTTGAGCCTGGACTTGTCGCGAACCTGGTCGAGTAGGCCGGTAGCCTTGTCCTGAGCGTCGTCCGACATGTCGCGAATCGCGTCTTGTACGTCGTCGATCAGAGACTCGGTCTTCTTCGAGGTCTTCTTGCGGAAGTCTTCGCCCTGCTTGACGAGCGAGTTGAATGTTTTGGCGCCCTTCTTCTGTGCATTTGACAGCGCGCCGAGTCCGGCGAGGAATGCGTGCTCGAGATTTTCGCCGATCTCGCTTACGATGTTCTCGCTATCTTTCTGTTTTGTAGTGCGTTTTTTGCCGGCCATTGTGAGTCTCCTATGAACGGGCTGGTTTCGATGAATGAATCCTAGCTGTTAGGATTAGGGTGGTCACACTAGAAATCAGCACTCTTGGAACCTGGAAAATTGAGAATACGAAGAAGTCACAATCTGGGGATGGAAGAGGCGCGCAAGCGCGCCGACAGGATTGCCGCTGACCTGAAGCAGCAGTTCTCGCTGCGTTCGACCTGGCACGGCGATGCCATGAAAGTAAGCGGCAATGGCGTCAATGGTCAGCTGATGGTGGCTGCAGACAGCATCGAACTCGATGTCCGGCTGGGATTCGCCCTCAAGCTGATGGAGGGTCCGATTCGTTCGGTGATCGAGGCGACGATCGACGAAGAACTGGCCTGAGAATCCACAATAAACTGCATGGTAGACTCACCGCTGTCCTGGCAAGCGTACGACAATAATCAATGAACAGATTCATACGCGAATTACGACGTCGAGAAGTATTTCGGACTGCCGGACTGTATATCGGTGTCGCGTGGATATTGATCGAGGTTGGCAGCGTCATCCTGCCCACATTCGATGCACCCGAGTGGATGATGCGCGCGCTGATCATCATCGCGTTTGTCGGCTTCCCGGTCATGCTCGTGCTGGCCTGGATATACGATGTATCTGCCCGCGGTATCGAGGTGCAGGCCGGGCCGACGGACACGGTCGTGCCGCCGGTTGGCAGCCGCAAGATGGACTTCGTCGTCATCGGCGTGCTGAGCGTGGCGCTGATAATGTCGCTGTACCTGAACGTGACCAGCGGGCCGGACATCGTTGAGGAACCCGCACCCGTGTCGGTAATGATCGCGGATTTCGAGAACCTGACGGGCGATCCTGTCTTCGATGGTTCGCTGGAGCAGGTGCTGCAGATCGGGATCGAAGGCGCTTCCTTCACTACGACTTATCCCCGCGCTTCGGCGGAGAAAATCGCGCGCAGCCTGCGGCCGGACGTTATCGGCTTGCCGGCGGAGGTTGCACAACTCGTCTCGATTCGCGAGGGCGTGTCGGTGACTGTCATGGGCCGGATCGAACCGAGTGATTCCGGCTACGAGTTCACAATTACCGCCATCGACACGATCAATGGTGTGGAGATTGCGGAGCTGGGCGCCGGCGCGCGCGACAAGATCGAGGTTCTCACGGCGATCGGGGACCTCGCGGGCGAGATCCGCGAAGCTTTAGGCGACAAGAGTGTTGGTGCCGGCGGGGGTGGCCAGGTTGAGACCTTTACTGCGGCATCGCTCGAAGCCGTGCAGGACTATACGACAGCACAGGCGCTTGCGCTGAAAGGAGAGCGCGATCGGGCGCTCGAATTCTATGCGGCCGCGGTCGAGAAAGACCCGGATTTCGGACGAGCCTTGTCCGGCTGGGCATTGACGTTGTTCAACCTTGGCCGCGACGACGAGGCGAGCGCGATGTGGGAACGTGCGCTTTCGAAGATGGAAACGATGACGCCGCGTGAGCGCTACCGGACGCTCGGACTCTACTACATGGCTGTTACTGGCAACTACGAGGCCGCGATCAACAATTACACGGCGCTCGTGGAAGCTTATCCGGCCGATAATGCAGCGCATAACAATCTCGCGATCGCCTACTTCGCGACGCTCGATTTTGCGTCGGCGACTCACCATGGAAGCGAGGCGCTGAAAATCTATCCGAACAGCGTCGTTATGCAATCGAATTATGCGTTGTATGCGATGTACGCCGGCGAATGGGAAAAGGCGCAGGCAGAAGCAGAAAAGACCCTGGCGCTGGACTCGGCTCGCTTTGTTGCCTGGCTGCCGATCGCAATGGCGAAGGCCGCCGCCGGTGACATTAAGGGCGCGGCTACTGCTTACGACAGCATGCGCGCAGCCGGCGAGCCGGCCGCTTCGCTTGCCAATCTCGGCAAGGCTGATCTCGACATGCTTGGCGGCAATTTCGAGGCGGCCGTGTCGACACTGCTGGCTGGCGTCGAACTCGACAAAGCGTCGGGCAACGGCCGGGCACTCGGTACCAAGCAGGTCGTACTGGCTGACGCTTACGCCGAACTCGGCTTGCGTGACGAGGCCCGTACGGCGCTCGAGGCAGCCGTCGCCACAGGGGGGAGCGCACGACTCATTCCCGCCGCACTCGTGTACATCAGGCTCGGAGATTATGACGCCGCGCTCGCGATCGCCGAGACGCTCGGCGGCAGGCTGCAATCACAGAGTCGCGCGTACGGGCGCATGATTGAAGGTCTCGTCGCACTTGCACAGGACGATACTGTTGATGCCGTCGACAAGCTCAACGCTGCCGTCGAGTTTTCGGATATGTGGCTGGTCCGGTTTCACCTCGGCCAGGCCTACGTGCAAGCCGGTTTCCCGGCCGAAGCGATCGGTGAATTCGAGGCCTGCACCCAGCGCCTGGGAGAGGCGACGGCGCTGTTCCTCGACGACCAGCCGACCTGGCGATACACAGGGACGCTGCCCTACTGGATCGGGCGCGCGGAAGAGTCGCTCGGCATGACTCATTCCGCGAAGGAGCGCTACCGGACATTCGTCGCCGGAAGGCCGAAAGGCGAGCTCGCCGACGACGCCCGCAGCAGGTTCTAACGCTTACCGCACGTTGATCGGCGGCGAGTATAGCTTCTGCTCCGTCAATGAGCTTTCCACCACTGCACAGTACTTGCCCGCCAGCAGCGGGGTCCCATCAACGTCATCCGCCTGGAAGTTAAACTCCCATGACAGGTCTGACTTCACGCGGAATCCGCTGCTTCCCGGGTCGCCCGCCGTCGTAAGGACAAGCGCGCCGCCGCATTGGTAGATCGACAGGATCTGCGTATCACCCGATGAATCGATCGTTCCGCCCGATGCGTCTTGCCAGCCCCAGGTTAGCGGGTTGCTGCTGCCCGCTTTCATCGAAGTCTTGGTGGGCGTTATGCCGAAACCGCTGGCATAGCCAACCCGGACCTCGAAGCTCGCAGAGCTGCTGTTGCCCGAACTGTCGGTAGCGGTACATTCGACCACTGTCTTCAGGGGTGGGAACAAGCTACCCGATGCTGGCGTGCAGGTCAGGGTCGGTGACGGGTCTATGTTGTCGGTGACCGATACGCTTGCCGAGTAATCGACGATCGCGCCAGCACTGCTTTCCAGGGTGGCGTCGATGCCGCCAGCCGGCACCGTGATTACCGGTGGCTCGGCATCGGACACCGTCACATCGAAGCTCGCCGATGCCGAATTGCCGGCATCGTCACTGGCCGTGCATGTCACGACTGTCGTACCGATCGGGAACACGGATCCAGGCGGCGGTGCGCAGCTTACGGTTGGAGACGCGTCACTTGCGTCGGTTGCCTCGGGAAGACCGTAGTCAACCGTCGCGCCGGCACTGCTCGTCGAGGCGACAGATACGTCCGGCAATGGGATGTTGACGAATTGCGGCGCCGTAACGTCGTTGACCTGCAGGTTGTAACTCTGCTGCACAAAATTGCCCGACGCGTCAGTTGCCGTGCATTCAATAGCCGTAACGCCCACGGGAATCGGCTCACCCGGCATTTGGCCGGTCTCAGCCGTACAGGTCTCCATCGGGTCGGGATCGACCCCGTCAAAGTCAGTCGCCTCGACGCCCTGCTCGAAGTCCACGGTTGCCGTTCCGGTTGCCGGGTCCGCGTCGACCTCGAGTGGACTGGTCGGGAAGCTTGTGAACATCGGCGCCTTATTGTCTTGAACGTCTATACCGAACTGGACTGTCGCCTCGTTACCCGCCTCGTCGGTAGCCGTGCAAGTCACTAGCGCCGGATCGGGAGCGACAAGTGTCCTGACCGGTATCGATTGTCCCGGCTCGGTCCCTGTACAGATCTGTGCGCCGAGGCTGTCCGTACAACTGATCGACACGCTGCCGCCGTCGTCGGTAGCACTGACGATTCCGGAGGAGACCAGGTCAATACAGGCGCCACCGGGCCGGTCGGCCTCGATCGGTGGAACCGGGATCGGATCTGCATTCGACACGTCAAACACGGGCGGCGACAAGTCGATCAGGATGCGCTCGCGCGCATCGGCAAGCTGTAGCTGGCAGAAATAGGGGTCAGTATTGCCTGGCGGACGATCCGTCTGGCTGCAATTTGCCGCCTGCGATGCGGCCGTGAAACCACTGACATCAATATTCGCGAGTTCTTCCTCGGTACCGAATACGCGGCGCGTGAAGAAAATATTTTGCCCCGGCGCCGCCACGGCGCTGATGGCGCCTTCGAACGGCGAGTCGATAGTCGCGACATCGAGAAGGTCATCAGGATTGTTGACGGTTGCAAGCACGCGCCGCTCGAACTGCGGCAGGTATTCACAGTCGCGCGAGGTTGGCGTGATGTAAAGCGTCCAGGCGATTATTTGCGAATCGACGTCACCCGCTGCCGGGCCGGTCAAAGCAATATCGGCATCCAGCGCGGTCGTTACGTTACCTGTGTTCTTCACGATGAACGTGTAGTCGGTCCAGGTCAGGTCCTCGCCGACTGCGGAATTAATCAGTTCCGGGTTTATCAGTTCCGGGTTGATCAGTTCGGGATTAATGAGCTCGGGGTTGATCAGTTCGGGATTGATCAGTTCCGGGTTAATCAGTTCGGGATTCGCGAAGCCAAGGTTGATCAGTTCCGGGTTGATCAGCTCGGGATTAATGAGCTCAGGATTAATGAGCTCAGGATTGATTAGCTCGGGATTGATCAGTTCCGGGTTGATCAATTCGGGATTGATGAGTTCCGGGTTAATGAGCTCGGGGTTGTGCAGCTCAGCCCGCAATACGTCATCCGTGCAATCCGGGTCGGTGCCATCACAGACAGGGCTCTGGAAGTTCGGTTGTTGCAGGTCGCCGGACGGCCCTTCGCCGCTCAGCGTGATACTCGCGACTACAGGACAATCTCCCTCGAAGTAAGTCCCGGGATTCAAGTCGACACAAGCGCTGCGGAACACTTCCACTCCCGTCGATGCGTCGGACAAATTCGATACGAGGAAGACCGTGCGGGCAAACGCGGACTTCGGGGGCACGGTCAGGTCCTCGATAACGGTTGGTGGCGGCAGATCCGGCCCATCGAACGGCGGCACCGCCGGCAGCTGCCGGAACGACGCCCGCCCAAGCAACGGCGCGTCGAGCGGCTGGTTGGTGATGCGCAGGCGGTAGGACTCTGGCACGTCATTGTTGTTCGTGAGTATTACCGGAAGCGCCCTTTGCAGATTGGTCAGCGGCCGGGTGGGCGTTGGCGCAGTCAGTCGAACCTGGTCGCGAATACGGGCTCCATAAATATTGGCATTGCGCGTGCGGTCCTGTGGATCCAGCGCGACACAGGCATCGGGCATCGGGTCAAAGGGATCCTCTATGCCTTCGGTCGATTGCGACCGCAGATCGTCAGCGGCAACATCACCAGGCACGGACGTTGCCCTTGCAACCACGGTACTCTCATCGGCTAGCGCATCCGGGGTCGCGGGAACGACGTTGTCAGTCATCCCGACGGGATTTTCCGGGGGCGCATACGGCACCGTGTTATCCAGCGACGTCGGGTCGAAGATATTGCCGCGCACGTCACGGTTATCGGTCCATGCAACGAAAAAATCGGCATTATCGGTCAACGGATTCGTTAACGCCGATGAGTTGCTGACGACCTTGCCGTTGTCGTCGAGGCGCACTTCCTGCCCGGCAACGGCGAGGTAATCGCCGATGAAGCTCAGTGTACCCGAGGCATACATTTTGGCGTTCGCAAACGAGGCCTCGCCTTCGATCGCAACGCTGCCGGCCTGCGCTTCGCCGTCGACATTTTCGATGCGCGCGCCGATGCGGAACTGCGATACACGAACCGGAGGCGATACCTGCACATTTCCACCGGTCGCATCTGAGATAACACGTGCTGTGTAGACATCGACCTTACGATTGACGTTGGCCCCCTTGTTCGGGTCATAGTAGTCCGCTATCAGCGCCGGCCCGCCAGGAAGGCCCTCGCGCCGGGTGTCGTACCAGGCGACCTGGACATTGCCCAGGACGCCGAACGCAGCCGGCATGAACTGGAAACTTCCACCAGCATCTTCGGTCGTCGTCGGATCGCCATCGTCGCTGTCATCGATAGCGACCACTTGGGCGTCCGCCAGGTCGGCCGGATTGCTTGCGTACTTCATGACGATGCGCGGCCTGCCAGCCGAGCAATCGCCCTCACCATCATAGTTTCGGTCAGAGTAGAAGACGTAGAAATTCTTGCCGTCGTTCGCCAGCCACGGAAAGTCGTTCGTCCTGAACGTCACCGCCGTCGGCGATGAAAAACTCACCTGGTCGAAGCTGCAGATATCGGCGAGTACCTCACCCTTGCTCCACTTGCCGTTGTTCTTCAGGTAGGAGTACATGATCGAGTCGAAATCGTTGTTGTCGCCTGCGCGGCGCCAGACAGCCATCGGCGTATTGCCGACGGACGTGAGAGAAATGCCGCTAACGAGATTCTGGTCCTCAGACAGTTTCTGGGACTGGTTGGTCCAGGTCTTGCCCCAGTCGTGCGACTCCTTGACGAGCACCTTCACACTGCTGCTGCCAGTAAATACGGCATAAGCGACGTACAAGGTACCGGTCGGGAAATCGCGTTCGATCGTGCCGAGCTCCGGGTTTTCCATGACAGTCGACAGCCTGATCGTGCCTTGCCTGTTCGGCGGATCCACGACAAGCAGTGCATCCGGTTTGTCGATAAACCGGCCGCTGTTACCGGAGTCCGCGATGTACGTGAACTTGCCCGGCTCGTAGTAATCGCCGTCTTCACGCAGGTTCTCGAGCCAGTGCTGTACCGCGAGCACGCCGCTGTTTTCGTCGCGATTGCCGCCAATGAACGCAAAGACCGCCATACCAGGAAGCGACATCATGCGTGGATCGGCGGCGAACTCTGTCCCGATCGGTGCCGGGTGCGCCGCATGCCCGGGAGCAACCCGACTCGTCCAGGTGACAGCGCCGTCGCAACTCATGGCGACGCCCTGCCAGGCGTCCTGAATCAGGGGATGGTCAACAGTACGGTAATCGTTGAATCCGCAAATGATGCAATCGGCATCACCAGGGCGAATCGAGCACGATGGTTCGTTCTGCTGCTTGTTGCCTTCGTCGCGGATGTCAGAGGGGTCCGGCGTCGGTCCTATGATGTTGACGTTGGCACCCGGGTCGCCAGGGTTGACTTGAGCCTGGGCCGAGACTGATATCAGCAAGATGCTGGCGATAATGAAACCTGGGCGAAAACCGCCACAACGACTATTATTCATTTTCCCCTCGCTCGGAAAACCGGTTGACCGAGTATCGAAATTCCGATCTCGGAACCCTGTTTTGTAATTCAGGGCTCTTCGTAAATGGCCCCGTACTGGATTCAGTATAGACAAAAGGATCGGCTGAGGAGTAATTTTTCGGCGCGCACGGGGCGGCAGATTATGTTACATGCAGCTTTGACAGCCAGGACTGCGATTCACCACTGGCACCGTACGCTCAAAGAAATATTTTGGCCGGGCGCGTCAATTCCGGAACCATGTGTCCGGAATTGTTTGTCGAATACGTTGTCAACACCCAGGATGACCTGCCAACCCGACCCGTTGCGCCAGGCGGCACTTGCGCCGAGGCGAGCCCAACCCGGCGTGCCGTTGGGGTCGATGCGAACATCCCTCACGTCGCGGGCGCTGAGACGGTCCTGGGCGCTGGCTGCGACGAGCCAGGATGCGAATTGCCAACTGTCGTCGTGATCGAAGTTCAAGGAGATCCTCCCGTTCAACGGAGGGATGCGGTCGGCCGGCTCCTCCGTGTCCGCTACTCGCTGTTCGCCATGTGCAAAATTCAGCACGGCTTCGAGCCGGATACGTGATGTCAGGTTGGTGGTCAGGCCGGCCTCAACGCCGTATATCGACGATGATGCTGAGTTGACGCTCTGTACGATGTCTCGGCCATCCGGTGTCAGACTCCCGGTTGAGACGGAGATGATGCGATCCGAGTATCTCAGTTTGAATGCGATGATCTCGAATCGCCAGTTGTCCGAGTGGTAACGCATGCCGATGTCGCCATGCGCTACGTCCTCGGGCCCCAGGCTTGTGTTGGGAATATTAAAGCGGTTGCCTGGCCGATTGCCGAGCGTGCCGAGGTCGGCAATATTTGGCGCCCGGAAGCCCGCGCCAGCATTGGCTACGAGCTGCCAGGTATCTGATACATCGAAGATCCATCCCAGGTCGCCACTTAATTTGCTCGGAGCAATCGCCGCGCCATCCGGCAAGTCAATCTGAACATCGCTGTAGCGAACACCGGCGCTGAGTGTGTGTCGATCGCCGACCTTCCAGTCCAGGTGAGTGAACAGGCCGGCCTGGGTTACGGTCGAGCCGTCCGGGAATCGTGGTGCCACCATCGTGACAATCCCGTTAGTAATGTCTTGTTCGAGGCGAGTGCTGCTGACTTCGTCGTAGTAGATGTCTGCTCCGACAATCCAGGACAACGAGGCGCTGCCTCCTGCGGCGTTAACGGTCAGGCCGTAAAGGTCGCTTCTGTTGCGCTCGAGGTTGCGGTCGATCGCGGCATAGTCACGTGTCTGTCGGTCGTCGTCGATTCGTTGCCATGCGGCGTCGAACTTCCAGTCGATTGCCGATGCTTCGTTGTCCACTTCATACTGGGCATGAGCAAAGACTCGTCGGTTCGGCGAAAACACGAATTCAGAAGAAGACGGCTCGGTCTGTCCGAACCCGGGGACAAGTTCATCAATGCGTGGAGTTTCGGGCTGTTCGAGAAACTGAAGGTCAAAGAACCAGCGGCGCAGATCTGACGGCTTTCCGCGAACCACCGCGCGCAGGGCTGTGGAAGTATATCCGCTAGGCTCTATTCGCCGGCCGCCGCCTGTGCGCCGGTCTCCTGTCTTCAAGTATTCCGCACTGATTGAAGTGGCCAGGCGTCGCGTGCCCATGTCGAGGGTCGCCCGGATCGACTTCTGTAACTCCGCCGTGTCAAACGCGGCGATGACATCTCGCGCGTAGCGGATTTCGTCCGCATCGAATTCGGGCAATCGCGAAACAGACTGGACGACGCCTCCGACGGCCTCACTGCCGTACAGCGAAGCAGGTGTTCCGCGAACGACTTCGAGGCGTTCGACAGATGTCGCTGGAACCAGCGCAAACCACGGCGTTGGTGCCGTCCGAAACATCGCGTTACTGAGACGCATGCCATCGACCAGGTGCAGTATGGCCGATCCCTTGAGGCCACGGATGATAGCGGCGCCCTGGCCGGGCGTGGTTTGTTGCAGGTTGACGCCGATCTGGGACTGTAAGGCGTCGGTGGACAGCTTGCTATTCAGAACATCGTCCCTGCTTACCGTCGTCACAGATGGCGAGACATCTGTGACGCTGACGGGTCGGCGTGTCGCCACGACGATCACCTCGTCGAGTGACTCGTTGGCAGACTCGGCCGGCGCCGCCGCAAGTAGCGTCACCGCAAATAGGGTCAGTGTCGGCTTCAAGATCTTACAGCTGACACGTTGCCGGGATCTGGTCAGGCAGGTTCCATTTTGGTTGGTCCCGCGTACTGAAATCGGCAGGATTCATGCTGCCGGGCCGTGCTTTGAACCACTGAATCAGGGCGTCGCGTGTAAGTGGCATGTCAAAGCTCAGCTCAAAGCCACCTTCGGGAATTGCGGGCGTCAGAACATCGTCACCACCCAAGGCAAGAAAATCGTTTGCAATTAATCGGATGCGATCGCTGCCAGCAATCTCCCGTCCGTTCGAGAGCCGCATGGTGACGTTCATTTTGTCATCGATGCAGTCGATGAATACGCGCATGCCTGCGAATCCGGCGAGGCGGGGCTTCTTGTGTACCTGCCCGGCAATGACGCGACGGAGGTCGTCGCCGGATATTTCGAGGATCGTGACGACATTGTCAAACGGAAACATCTCGTACACTTTTCCGTACGTAAGTTCTCCTGCCGGCAGTATGTTTCGAATGCCCCCGAACACGTTGTGAATCGAAATGTCCGCGTCGAATGAAGCGAGCAAGGCTTCGGTCATCACGTTCGACAGGGGGGACTCAACGTCGTGCTCGAGTTCGAATGCAGCTGTCAGCGTCACTCCGAGACTTTCCTGTTTCTGTACTTCTGCACTAGCGGCCGCCAGTTTTGCAATCGCCTCGACTTCTGGCATGGGCACCAGCGTGCGGCCCTCATATTCGTCACGTGTGCCGGCTGCCGCGAGCTGCGGTGCAAAAACGTGGCGCCCGAGAACCTCGTCTGCTGCCGAATCTACGCGAAAGTCGACGCGGCTGAACGCTGTAGTGTGCGAGTAGGCCGATGTGATCGAAATGCCGTTGACGATATGGGCCATTCCCGTGTGGTGGTGTCCGGCCATGATGTGGTCAACGAGCCCTGCGGGAATGTCATTAGCGACCCGCATTATCTCCGCATTTGCCACGCAGGACGACGTGTCGTCGGGATCATCGAATGCGGTGCAGTGGCCGCCGGCGTGTGCTGCGACCAGGACGAGGTCCGCTCCGGATTGCCGGAGCTTTCGCGCTTCTGCTGTGATCGTCGGGGCGAGTGGGGCGATTGTGAGCCCCGGTGTGTTTGCCGACATTGTGGTTTGCAGCGCTTGCGAGGTCACAACGCCAATGATGCCGATTTGAATCCCCGCCGCTTCGATCATGACCGATGGACGGACGTTCTCCCATTCAACCGGCTCACCGGTTGCCGAGTCGATCAGGTTCGCTGCAAGCAGGGGAAACTTTGCTTCCGTTGCGCGGAGTTTGAGGGCGCCCCGCGGATCATCTCCATCGTCAACGGGAATCGCATTCACCCCTACCGGGCCAAAGTCGAATTCGTGATTGCCAATGGCGGCCGCTGTCACGTTCATTGCGTTGTAGGCGTCGACAACGAGGGCACCTTCGGACAGGTTCGACTCGAGCGTGCCCTGCCACATGTCACCTGCGTCAATGAACAGTACCGCACCGCCGTCGGAATCTCGTGCCTCGCGCAGGGCGCTGACATAAGCAGATATCGTGACGAGCCCCCCTTTTTCGCCCGTAGCGAGCAGTTCGCCATGAACATCGTTGGTGCCGATGATCGACAGGGTAACCACGTCCACGGGACGCGGTGATGAGGCGCAGGAGACGACTCCCAGGGCGACGAGGAAGGAAAAAAACAGGCGAATAGGCGACATAAGCTGGACTTTCTAGGACTTGCTGCAGCGCCTATATTAACGCGCTCGTATTCTGGCGCGAAATCAAACGATGTGAATATCGCACTGCCGTATAATAAGGCACATGCAATCCACGCCTGTTTCGCATGAGTACAGTGTTCGCGAAGAGATTATCCACGCTCTGACGCATGGGCTAGGTGTGCTGCTCAGCATCGCAGGCCTTTCCTGGATGCTGTATGTCTCTGTCGTTGCAGAGGACCCCTGGCGCATTGTGGCGAGCACGATCTACGGTGCTACGTTGATCATGCTGTTCCTTGCATCGACAATCTACCACTCGATGTACGCATCGCGGCACCGCGACATATTCAAACTACTGGATCATTGTGCCATTTATCTTCTGATCGCGGGCACTTACACGCCGTTCCTGCTCGTCGCCATGCGCAACGATACAGGGTGGTGGCTGTTTGGCATAGTCTGGGCACTCGCTACGGCAGGCATCATCAAGAAGCTCTGGTTCAGACACCGCTTTCCGAAACTGGCGCTCGCAAGTTACCTCGCGATGGGGTGGCTTATCGTGGTTGCTGCACCGCAGATGGCGGAAGCTATCGGACCAAATGGCATGGCCTGGCTCATTGCAGGTGGTCTCAGCTATTCAGTCGGCGCAATTTTCTACGCGATGCCGCGCATCCCCTTTAATCACGCCGTTTGGCATGTATTCGTTCTCGGCGGCGGCATTTGCCACTTTTTCGGGGTGGTGTTACACGTCCTGCCTATCTGAAGACGTCGAAGATATAGCTGTACTTGAGGATGAACTCACGTCCCGTGGGCAGTGCACCGACGCCTCGCTCGTCAACTTCGTTGTAAACAATGTAAAGCCCTGAGTTGGCCGTCCGCAGCCACGAGAATCGAATATTCGTGCCCATTTTTTCGCTCGTATCGTTGTACTGGACCAGCGCCTGCAACTGGATTTTCGGCGTAAACGAATAGGAGAGTCGCAGGCGGGTGAGACTGGCCGTGAACTGGCCGTTTGCAACAGGCAGGTCGTAGTCGTTGTAGCTGTATGAGAGCTCCGAGCGAAACGTCTCACCGATACGGTATTTCAATGTCGGCGAAAGCGACACCCGGTCACCTCCGAACTGGCCGCCAATGACCGTCCGCAACTCAAAACTCAATGGTTTCGATTTGTTCGTGAAGAAACTGAGTGCTGTTTCACCGTGATCGTAGGTACCCTCGGGTACCTCGACGCCAGGTACGATTTCGAACGGGGTTATGACGCCAGCGCGTGTGAAGTTATAACCCGTGTGTATCTCCGCGCTGGTCCTGAGCTCCCAGTGAACGTCAAGGTGCAGGTATCCGGATTCCTGGAAGCCATCGAACTTCCAGAAGCCGCTGTAGGACGCATGCGGTCGGATCTCGAAAAGGCCCCAGAGATCATCCGGCCGGATACGGCGCAACAGGAAAGCCGAGGCCTTGCGGTACTCGGTACGTGACAGGAAACCGACCTCCGGGTTGAAGTCCTTGCCAACCTCCGTGTACTGGGCGTTGTGTGACCAATCGGCCGAGCTGTACTCGTACTTCAGCGAGAACGCGTCATCCCTGTCGTCGCGACCCGGTGTCTCGGTCCTGGCTACCCAGGTCTGCAGCATCGTGTGCTCGCCAATGCCCCAACGGCCATCGATGGCGTACGTCCTGTTGTGGTCCTGGGTGGACGGGACCAGGTAAGAGCCGTCGCCTTCGCGGCTGACGAAAATCGCGCCGATGCTCGAGCGGTTTGCCAGCTCCTGGCTCACGCGTAAAACAGCAAAATCGTTAGCAGGCGCGACACCGTCTATGGCGTCCGTGCCCATATACAACAGACCTACATTGGTGCGCTCGCCGATCTTGCCGGACAGGCGGGCTCCGCCTTCGACCGGAATCGGATTGCCATCCGAGGCGATCCCGATACGGCGGCTGAAGAACATCTCGACCTCTTCACCGTTGCCCACGGAAAATTGCCCGGCGTTTTCGAGGAAGAACGGCCGCTTCTCCGGGAAGAACAGGTTGAAGCGATCGAGGTTGAGCTGCTGTTCGTCGGCCTCGACCTGAGCAAAGTCCGTGTTGTAGGTCAGATCCAGCGTCAGGCTGGGCGTGATCCCGTACTTGAGGTCAAATCCGAATTCGTTATTCGACTCTGTGCCATCCAGTGTGCTGCCGCGTTGCCACTGCGCGAGCGCGTACGGCGTAAACTGTAAATTTCGTTGGGCTGGTGGCTCGATACCTTGCAGCGTGCCGGCCTGCGACACGCGATACAGGTTGCGGTTGCGTTCCAGAGGCGCCCAGTAGGTGATTTCGTTATTGCGGCGTATGTTGCGCTGGAAGTTAATACCCCAATCCTGAGTCTCACCTTTACCGTAGCGAAGTGTCCGAAACGGGATCTCGAACTCGGCAGTCCAGCCATCGTCAGTGATCCGGGAGCGCACAGTCCACGAGCCATCCCAGTTCAGGTTGAAGGCCCCGCCGCCGGAACCAAAGTCGTCACCTTCGCCTTCTTTCGTTATCTGGCCGTCGTACTCCACGCCCGCGGCATTGGTGCCAAACACGTAGCCGTTCTGGCGATCGAGCACGCCGTCAATAACAAACAGAAAGGCGTCGGTGTCATTGAGACTCGAGTCCCTTCGACTATCCGAAACGATAATGCCGGACGGATCGTCGTCGTAGGCCATGACGGCAACGTACAGCGCGTCATCGGTGTAACCTACGAAGACCTCTGTGCGCTGCGTGGCAGGTTGTCCATCATTGGGCTGAACCTGCCGAAAGCCAGTGGCGGGAATGACTCCTGACCATGCTTCGTCGCCGAGTACCAGGCTGTCGACTTGCGGCGCTTGCTCGAGCCGGGTTGCCTGCAAGGTTGGCGGCGATCCGTCGTCGGCAGCCGCGCGTTGGCAGATAAAAACCAGCGATAGCGATACTATACCGAACAGTACATCGGCACGGGCGCCAGCGAGGCGAGGGGACGTCATGGATTGGCCTGTTGGGGTTGCAAACCACGGAGTATACGTAATCGTATTGGGCAGTTTCATTGCGGCTTTTAGCAATGCGGCCTTCGCGAATGGCGGTGCGATGATAGTCCTCGCGGTGACGAGTACGGTACTGCCTGTATCGTCTGTTGTACCGATTCACTCGACGTTGCTCATTGGGTCAACAACGTCTCGCGCAATCGTGTTTCGTGAGCACATCGATTGGCGTATTGCGATCCCGTTTCTTGTCGGCAGTGTAGTTGCCGTGTCAATTGCTGCGCCGATCTTTGTCAGCCTGCCGGACGAGTTCGTCGCCATGGCGATCGGCATTGTCATGCTGGTGGCGATCTGGTTGCCCGGTGTCAGCTGGCGACCGAAGATAAAGCATCCCTGGGTGATTGTCGGCTTCGTTCACTCATTCCTTTCGACACTTTTTGCGTACGGCGCTTTGTTGCACGCGGTGATCCTGCACACCGGGCTGAGAAGGCGGCAAATCGTCGCAACAATGGCGGCAAGCCTGAGCGGCATGGCCGTGTTCAAGATAGCCGGCTATGCGCTTAACGGGTTTGACTATTCGCCATACATCGAGGTTATTGGCCTGTCGATTATCGCCGCGTTCGCCGGGACCTGGGTCGGCAAGCAGGTCATCGATCGCATCTCCGAGGCCACATTTCGACTAATGTTTCGGTTACTGGTCACGCTTTCTGCTCTTCGGCTCCTGTATATGGGGCTCTTCAATTCGTAGATATACGAAGTGATACTCGCGGGTTATAGGGCTACTGTAACTGTGCATAGTTGCGAGGAGGTGCCCCGTGAGTCGCAACATCCTTTGCGTCGTCGAGTTCGATAACTACCCCGATGACGTTGTAGCCAGAGCGACCTGGCTTGCAGAATTGCACGACTGCAATTTGCATCTGCTGGTGAGTGATCCATCGACTGATTTTCTTGGCAGTACCTACGTGTATCTGCTGGAGGACTTTCGGCCCATTGCGGACAGCATCAAGCAGTATCAGGAGGAGGCGCTTGGTCGGCTCGTAGATCAGGCGGAGGCTGCAGGAGTTTCCGTTGAAGTCAGTCGCTCGTCAGAACGGCACGTGGCTGACCTGGTCCGCCGCGAGGCAGATGTGCGAAAGCCGATGTATGTTGTCAAAGGCACGCATTACCACACGCCGTCCGAGCGTGCGTCGATGGCCGACGCAGACTGGGACCTGATTCGCGACCTGGATTACCCGACCTGGTTCGTCAAGCCGATTCTGTGGCACAAGGCGCCCGTTATTGTCGCAGCGGTTGATCCTGTGCACGCACATGACAAACCGGCTCATCTCGACAAGCAGATCATCCAGATGGGGCAGGCCATTGCGGGCAAGTGTTCGGGTACATTGAAGGTACTGCATACCTACCAGCGCCTCGACGAAATCGGGTCTCGTGTGATGTGGGCGTTCAAGCCAGAGAAACTTCCGGTGGAAAAACTGGACAAGCAGATTCGCACGGAACACGCGCATGCACTCAAGATACTGGGTGAAGTCTGCGATGTTCCCTCGAACGCTTTGCACCTGGTCCCGGGACGAGCGCACGACGTGCTGCCGAGCTTTGCCCGCGCCAACAATGCGAGCCTGGTGATAATGGGTGCATTGGCCAGGTCGAAATTGAAACAGCGTATTGTGGGCAGCACCGCCGCAAGAGTCCTGGATTACATTCCCTGTGACGTACTAGTCGCCCACGCAAAGTAGGCGTGTGAGGAAGCCCCGCCAAAGCGGGGCTTTTTCGGCTATGCGTAGATCCGCTTCATGAGCGGCCCCATCTTCCTTGCGCCGACCATGCTCAGGGTCGTTATCAGCCCGGCCATCATTGCTCCGGTCACTCCGCAGGTCAGGACGTCCTGGCCTGTGAGCCACAGTCCCGGAATGGTCGTCTTCGGGCGCAGCCAGTCTTGCTGCATGCGCTGGCGTGTGTGCGCCAGTCCGTAGAGTTCTCCTCGCTGGTAGCCGCCAAACCAGTTGGTTGACAGCGGCGTCGAAACCTCGAAGTAATCGACCTTGCCGCGGAGATGCGGCAGCTTGTCGTAGAGATGTTCCATAAGACGTTCACCGAGCATTTCCTTGTATGCCTCATAGTCATCACCGCGTTTGCCCCAGGTTGCTTCGCGCCATTTTTCGAATCGTTCGTAGGGTGCCGGCGCCACGATTTCGATTGTTGCGGTGCCTGGATGTCGATTCTCGTAGTCAGGGTCTTTCGCGGACGGAAACGAAATATAGACGATGGGGAAGGACGCGTCCTGATCCTCTAGGAAGTCGTCGAGTGCTTTGTCGTAATCGTTACCTGGGTAGATCCAGAAATTGGTTTTCGG
>Ga0316187_10001589_pt1 | contig 19748 bp, 16 predicted proteins | sample CroRivburrow1_MG_FD_204927 | JGI IMG/M metagenome (GOLD analysis project Ga0316187, IMG submission 204927) | Coastal sediment microbial communities from Maine, United States - Cross River worm burrow 1 | ecosystem: Environmental > Aquatic > Marine > Coastal > Sediment | place: USA: Maine...
CTGCTAATCTATCTGTTTTTCAATTGAGGCCGGATCAGAGCTTTAAGAATGTAGCTGAAAAGCTGCATATGGGAATTATTGTTGATTTTTGGGGCGTGTCCATATATGACCCCATCAATTTGAGGGCCTGGTCTCATGATCTGGGCTTTTTTGATGGGGTAATCATCGATTACCCGAGCCCTAGGCGAATTTGCACTTCATACCTTAAGTTCTGCACGCGTCTCAACCATACATCGCACAAAACCAACTTCTGCTCCATAATAGCCGGCCTATTTGTTAGACAAGATGAGCCCTTCATGCCAAACAACAAAATCTATCTGAGCAATCTCAGTAAAGCCGTCACTGATGCCCTGCTTAAAGAGCGCTTTACGGAGTATGGCGAAATAACCGAGGTTCACCTGCCACTAGATGGTAAAAGCCAGGAACCCAAAGGCTATGCCTTTATCACCTTTGCCCTGGAAACCTCCGCAGAAAATGCCTTGGAACAAGACGGCAAGCCATTTCTCGACTTAGAGATCACCGTACAGATCGCCACTGAAAAGCACCGGAAGAAATAATTACCCCTATGACCAATAATGAAATCATCAAAAAATTACGCATTGCTCTCGACCTTAAAGAGGTCGATATGTTTAAGATCTTTAAACTCTCAGATTATGAGATTAAAAAATCAGAGTTATCTGGAATCTTCCGCAAGGAGGGGCATAAAAACTACCGGGAGTGTAGCGATGCTCTACTCAACCATTTCTTGAATGGGTATATCATCTATAAACGTGGGATCGAATAGCTCGTTGAAGGTTTAAATACCTGGCAGCTAAGGGGTCAGCTAAGGGGTCAGAGCCCTTTTCGGAATCCATCAGATCGATGGAGTCATCAGGCTCCATCGTTTGATAGTCATGATGGATCTCTTTACTTCTCTCTTCCAGAGGCAAAAGATTTCAATCTTGCGGTGAGCCATATATCAGCTTTCTGCCAGGCGGTGCTGCCTAAGGTGTTGATGAAGGCGCCCGTTACGATCAGACTGCCGCCGATCCAGGTCCAAAGTAAAGGGATCTCATCAAACACAACCCATCCAAGAATGACAGCAAATATCACCTGCACATAAGAGTAAGCTGTTGCTTTACCGGCCACCTCTGTTTGCATCGCCTTGGTCAGGCCGATCTGCCCGATTTGAGTAAAAATGCCCACCAGTATCAGCAGCATCAATGCAGTTTTGTCTGGCACAACAAAGCTCTCACCCGGGTAGACAATCGAAATAGGCAGCGCGATGAGTGGGAAATAGAAAATGATAACTGAGCTGTCCTCACTTTGACTGAGCCTTCTGACAAGCACATAAGCGATAGCGCTACCCAGTGCGCCCAATACAGCGATGGTGACACCGAACCATGGCAGTTCAATCCCTTCACCCAGCAACAGTTCCGGCTTTACCATGATTGTCAGTCCCACAAGCGACAGCGCAATACAGATCAGCGTTGACAAATGTAGGCGTTCTTTAAGAAAAAACAGGGCAATGACGGCAGTGAATGCCGGATGTAGATATTGGATTAATGTCGCCTCAGCCAGCGGCAAGGTGACTACAGCATAGTAGACGCAGATTAGCGCCAGTGTGCCTACGACGCCACGCGCTATCAACAGAGGCTTATTGCTGCCCGAGAGAGAGATGCCTTTTCTTTTTACATCCAGGTAGCTGATGATCAGTGAGACGAGAGCCCTTGCGGCGATGATCTCCATGACCGGTATGCCATAAGTACTGACCTCCTTGACACAGGCGGCCATCAACGCAAAACCTAATGCCGACAGCAGCATGTAGCGAACACCAATTGGAAAGATACGGATTAGATCGGATGGCATAGAGTGAAGGTTGGCTGCAAACTTTTATGTGGGTATTCAAAAAGAATAAACGGGTTCAGAGCAATCGTTTTTCTAATATAGATTTAGGTTAGTGAAGTATAGAATCGTATAAATAACGTTAACACATGGTAGGCCGGGGAGTAGCAATTAGGGCGTCTGTTTTATCGGGGGAAGCTCAACTAGATCTGGATTTTCTCTGCGACAGCTAAACCTTCAAGGTCACGCCTTGAGCGCACCTCTTGTGTTGTGATCACCGACCAACCCAGACCGATATACCCAGGCAGATCCGCACTCGCACATGATGACAGCCATGGCTCCCCAATCAGCCGCAACAATGCATTTGCGAGGTAATGATCTTTGATCGCAATACCATGTGAGAATGCAATCCATGTGCCTGGCCCTGTGCAGGCAGCTACTTCACGGAATACCTGAAGTACTACCTCCTTCTTTAGATAGATAAAGAGTCCTTCAGCAACAACAATCGTCTGAGCACTGGTGTCCCACCGCTCAGCCGCCTGCATGAGTATCGACAACGGAGTTTCGTTGAGGTCAGCTGCTAATAGGGTCATATTTTTAGGCTGCCCTTCTTGCATGACCCCCTTTGCTTTAGCTGCGGAGGTCGCTGGATGATCCACCTCGAAAAACTCAACGTGCGGAAACTGCGGGGCAAGCCGGAGGCAAAGCGTATCGAAGCCAGCGCCCACAACCAGAACCTGTTTTGCACCTGCCTTGATCGCAGCTAATACCTGCTCATCCATAAAGATTTTTCGTTCCCCTACCCCCTCGAATGTGCCCGGCGTCTTGGATTCGGAGTATTCGTAGAGACGGACTGACCAGGGTTTCTTGTTCAGGTTGATCATTCGATAGCCGTAGCCGGTGACACCCGCCGCGAGGATCAGACGCTCAGTAAGTTCTGCCAGGCCCTGGGGCAATCGAGTCTTCCACTCCGGTTTCTCATTGAGTGCAATCATGATAAAGCCAACCTTCAGGGCAGTCTGACTTACGCGTCCGGATCTCATAACACCAATGTTAGATTACGCAAGTTGATAATGCACGAGGATTGATTGGGCAACACAGATAAAAAACGTCGGCTATTAGCAGCGTAATAAATGGGGTCGATTTATTTTATTCCCCTGTAATAGAGTAGCTTTTGGTCGTATATGCCATCAATCTCTCTAACAGCCGCCATGTGTGACTATAAATACGCCAAACTTTCTATGCGGATAATCTTCATCAGCAATACCATTAGAACCAGTGGGTTGTGGTGGCACGACTGATCCCATAGGAATAGAAACAGGGTTTCCATCAAAAACACCTTCAATCATCGGTGCATCAAAAAGGGCGAAACTGCTGTGAATTCTATAGGCTTCGCCTGATTTTAAAACGCTACTTAAGTCAACACTCACACTGGGGGCATCTTCATGGTTATAGATAACAACACGTGCACGTCTTGGATCATGGTCATTTGCTTTAACAAAGACCTGATTGCCTGTAGCAGGTGGAGTGATCTGGACAATATTTCCATTTGTACCATCAGAAATAAAACTACTTGCCACACCTGTTAGGCCACGAAAAACAGCGCTATTGCTTACATTAAGTGATGACCATGACCCTGCAACCCAAAAATTTTCACTTAAATAGTTATCCATTAGGATAGCGTCTTGACCAACAACGCTTCCGCCATAACCAAGGCGTATTCCCCGTGAATTTTCAGAATAACCAAGGTTGTTCTTCATCAGCAGATTAGTAACCGGTTTGAATCCTCCTATAAGACAGTTATCTTTTTTCTGGCTTGCTCGTGGGTCTGATGCACCGGTCATAAACCAGGTGTTATGTTGAACATCAAAGTTGTTCATTTGGCCACCTTCTGTATAGACATGTATGCCGGTGCCATAACCAAAAAAGATGATGTTGTTAGTGAGCTTTTTGAATCCAGTATTGTTTTGGGCATATATTGCATGCCCATGCCCTCTATCAGGGCCTGTCCAACCATTGTTATAAATGATATTGCCATAAAGCTCTGAATTGGGTGCATTGCTCCAAGATGAGATCCCACCACCAACATTGTCATGCACAATAAAATTAATCACCCTTGTGTTTGGACCCGTTACAGTCACGCCATTATTTGTTACAAGATCACTTGGATTAGAGCCGGTTTGAGCTGAGGTGTGTGTGGCTGATGAGCTTATAACCTCTAAGCCATAGTAATCAGCCCAGTCTCCACTGATGGTCAGTGCCGCACCGCCAGATATATGATTCCCATCTATAATGGCTCGTTTGCCGGGAAGAGGTTTCACTTTTATGGGGAGTAGACTTGTTCCTCTTAGTTTTGATGTGAAGTTTCCTTTATAGATACCCTCCATTAACCAAATGGTTTCGCCTGCTGTCACTATGGATGTGGAAGAGAGTGCTGTTGCGAGGTCTAAAGGATCTAATTGGGTACCTGTGGCAGTAGGAGTGCCTGCAGGTGAAACAAAAATACCAACAGCTGTTTCAAGTGGAAGGTTTGTACATGATGAAAGAGCAAAAGTACTATTAGTGATGCCGTTAAAGGCATGATGATTATCGAAAGGTGTAGCTTTTGGTGTGGTTGCACACAACTGACTGCCCTGATTTGATTCGTTATTTTCAGCATCGATAGCACTGACAGTAAAGCAATAGTTTGTTTTTGTATAAAGACCAGTAATTAATATTGAGGTACGGTCAGTTGATTTAATAAAAATGCCATTCTGGTAAATATAATAACCTGTGACAGCAGTATTATCTGAAGAAGCAGACCAACTTAGATTTATTTGGCTAGATGATACCTCTGTAGTTATTAGGTTGTTTGGTATTGTGGGTGCCTGCACATCAATATGATTAGTTGCTCTTGTTACGAGCCAGCGAATTGCATCACTGTCTGCAATATCATTTGAATAGGCATGATGAGAGCTTAGTATGATAAAAATAATGAGTGTTAGTATAGGTTTCATTGATATGTTGAGTTTTTACAGGCAGTGTAGTTATTGTGATCTGTAGGATCAGGCTCGATCGATAGGATATAGATAATTAGACTATGCTCCCCCCATCTCGGCATCTTTCCCTTGCGCGCACCCCACTCTATATGAGTCGATAATCCCACATAGCCAAGCGACGAGTAAAACATAAGTAGCAACACTAAGCAGTTGATCCTCTGCTCCCACTGGCTGACTGGCAATCAACTCTGCAATAGCTGCGAGTTGCGGCTGAACTTCACCACTTTGAATTTTATCCGTTATCTGCAACGCCCTTTCAACAGTTTTAGAGATGACAAAATAGAGTATTGCACAGGAAGTACCCGCTAGAAGTGTCCCAACAGCATGTTTTTTTAAGAAAAAATGCCCGGCCCCAGGAAATACGAAAGCTGAAATAAGCGCGGCTTTTATAGATGTTTTCATGTGTTGCACCAAGTGATTATTGTAATCGGATCTGAACGGCACTTCCTTGATGATTAGACCAAATTCAATCAGCTGATTACAAGCTTATAGCTCTTTGCCTTTTAGCTACTGCCATGGCAAGTTCTTGATTGAGCTCAGTGCGGGCTGCAATCCGGTTTTCTGGATTTAATTACACTGCACATGAGCTATAATGTTGCATAGCTGATTAAACCATTGCCAGAGCGTGGTTGGTTAATACGGGAAGCTACCTGACATATACAGGAGGCATCAGACAACTCCCACCCCGAAGTCACAACCTGCAACAGAAGCAGCTAGCATACAAAACAGAAGTCCCTACCTGCTCACTATGATAACGCCTGACAACAGGCAAAGAGCCCAATGAAAATACCAAAGAGATTGCGTCCACTCATTGATGACGGTCTGATAGACGACATCATCTGTCAATTGAAGAGCGGCAAAGAGGCCCAGGTTTATATGGTTCGCTGCGGCGAAAGCGTGCGCTGCGCAAAGGTCTATAAAGAGGCCAACAAACGCAGCTTCAAGCAGGCAGTGAAGTATCAGGAGGGTCGAACAGGACGTAACAGCCGCCGTACTCGCGCCATGCAAAAGCGTACCAATTACGGCCAGAAAGAGAGCGAAGAGGCATGGCTCTGCGCCGAAGTGGACGCGCTCCATCGCCTTGCCGCCGCCGGTGTGCGCGTACCCAAACCCTATGACTTTATCGACGGCGTATTGCTGATGGAGCTAATCACCGACAATGACGGCCATGCCGCCCCTCGCCTCAGCGACGTCAGTTTCAGCCATGAGTTGGCAGTGCAATACCATGGCAGGCTTATCAGCGAAGTCGTGCGCATGCTCTGCGCCGGATTAGTTCACGGCGATCTCTCTGAATTCAACGTACTGGTTGACGAGAACGGCCCCGTCATCATCGACCTGCCCCAGGCAGTCAATGCCGCAGGCAATAACAGCGCCCGCATGATGCTGGAACGTGATATTAACAACATGCGCGCCTATTTTGGCCACTACGCCCCTGAGCTGCTCAGCACCGCCTACGCCCAGGAAATCTGGGGGCACTATGAATGTGGTGCTCTCTACCCTGATATCAGACTCACAGGCCACTTTGCAGAGAGTACAGTCACCGCTGATGTTGAAGGTGTAATGACAGTGATCGACGCGGCACTAAAGGAGGAGTATGAACGCCGTAGCCGCCAACAGCAGGCCAATATGCCAGACCAAGCATAGGAACAAACCGAGTCAGAGTAAGTATTTTCCTAATATAGGATACGCAATGCAAAGCAATAAAATACCTCGCATATTAGCTTGGCATAGTCTATGCTCATCACAGTTGCAGTTTTTGTCTTGTAGCAGTTCCGGTAGTTCCTCGCAGTATAGAGTGTAATCTTTCCCGTAATTCCTCAGCAGTGACTTGCACTAATACATTGTTCATTAATCAATAGAGGTAAATAGAATGGCTACAGGTACAGTAAAGTGGTTTAACGATAGCAAAGGTTTTGGATTTCTTGCTCCTTCAGACGGTAGCGCGGATGTATTCGTACATCACTCAGCCATCCAAGCCAGTGGATTCAAATCACTGGCTGAAGGTCAGACCGTAACGTTTGATACCGAAAACGGTGCCAAGGGTCCTAGCGCGGTAAACGTTGTTCCGCAATAAGGCGATCCTAGCTTAGAAAAAAGCCCCGCATAATAGCGGGGCTTTTTTTTGATCGTGTACGGATTACTCATAGAAGCAAATCTTGTTTTCACATTTACCGTGCATAATGACTTCTCACGCTGCAGCCTGTGTAAAAACTCAATAACTGACTTTCAGCAGATAGTCGACTTTAAATGTAGCGTGGCACGCGATTGATTGCCTTTGGAGGCAACAACCTCCCCTCAGTGAGTAAATCGCAGTTCATCTGAAATATTAACGAGAATTAAATTCCCTGTGCTTCTTACACCTGCTTATTCTAAGTAGCTTTGCATGGGGATCTTAGAGGAAATAGTATGTTGTACGGATGGGAAATTATTGCATGGGCTGTAAATACAACCAGCACATGGAATGGGATTGTAAAAAGTTTATTTTTTGTACTTACTGTTGTCTTGTTAATCCTATGGATTGGAGAAAATAAAGATGCTTTCAAACGAGCTTTGATTGCTGCCACTTCCGGCAGCGCACTCCTGTTCACATTTCACGTACTGGGGCAAGCAAACATTGTATTAGGAAGTCATTCTGAAATTTTGGCAAAATTACATAAAAACAATCTCTATTATGATGTTGTGGAAATAGTAAGTATCAAGCATCACATTTTTGCCCCTGCAATACTCACTGTTCGTAGACAAAATAGTAATAGAGAAGAGGAGGTTCTTTCTGACAACGGAGGCTTTGGCTTCGGAAGGATAGCATTCTCATCAAGACCCATAAGGGAAAATAGCCCCGATCTTGAAACTATCTATGCTACAGAGACCCAGGAAGAATCAGATGCACGGCGAGCAGATCATTACAAAATAACACCAATGCCAACTAAAAAAGATCCCGGCGTACTAAGCGCTGTAAAAAATACGAGCGATGAAGCCATTGCTTTTGAGTCACTCCTGACTGAAGCCATAACGAAATAGGGTCTGGCAGCATCGTTGATATGCTTTTGAATGATATAGGAATTAGCATTCCCCTCAATAATGTGGGACAAGAGTAATTGATTCTAACAGCAAGTTATAAGCTCATAGATATAGAACCTATATCAATTAGGCAAGTGACCATCTACTCAAAATAATAAAAATCTGAAGGACTTTGCTAATAGAGTTCTTGAAACGTGGTTTCGTCTTCCTTTCTCTGCACAGTTTCAAATTGTTAATTGCCGTATTTTATCTATCAGCGACACTGTCGGCGTGACTGAGCGTCACGGGTTGATTAGCATGACGCCTGATGATGCAGCATTAAAGATTATTCGAAAACTCAATGGAGAATATCTTAAGGGAAAGCGCGGGGGAGTAAAACAATACCATCGTCTCTCCGAAGGTTCGCCTGACTATCTAGATTCATAGATTGGTCTGCCTCCTTCTATTCTGTCATTGATACATTAGTAACATGTTAGGCAAACAGAAAACGATTCTATTGTTCAGTTGATTGGAATTGCTCTAATTTAGGATCACTGCGTGCTGTTTCAATTCTTTCGAGGCAAGGCACACTTATCATTTCGCTTGCGGTATGGCCGGTTACACTCCCAGCCGTTTCCAGAATAATCGAGGCGAGCATTCTTCGGCAGCGCAACAGTGGCACAAGCCTTATCATTAACCACTTGATACCCACGATTACATTTCCACTTATTGCCGGAGGTATCCAGGTAGGCATTTTGAGGTACCTTAATGACAATGCAGGCCTCATCGACCTCACTGTGCCCCCGACGACACTCCCAACCACGGCCGTAGGATGTGTATGTTGGGTAAGCATTTTTAGGTACCTTGATAACAACACAGGCACCTTTAGCTTCTTCATAACCTAAATCGCACTTCCACCCATCACCATATGATGATTCCACAAAATATCCGTTGGCTGGTACCGTTACAAGCACGCAACCTTCATTGGTTGCTCGATAACCGCGATTGCATTTCCATTTGTTACCATGAGCACTCAGATAGGCATTGGGAGGCACCTTGAAGATAATACAAGAGCCATCAGCCTCTTGATAACCCCGAAGGCACTCCCAGCCACGCCCGTAGGAGACATTTGTTGGGTAGGCATTTGCAGGTAACTCGACAGCAACGCAAGCTCCCTTGGTCGCCCGATAACCCTGATCACACTTCCACCCACTCCCATAGCGTTCAGCATGCGCATTCTTGGGTATAGGGGTGAAACCACCCTGAGGGAACACAAAGCCAGGGATAGCGGCCAGAAGCATCAAGAGAATCAGAGACTGTACGAAAATGTCACGCGGCTGTCGTATTCTACACATGGGATCATTCCTTCTTGTAACATTTGGCGCGCACCACTTTTGTTATCTCAAGAAGGGAGCATGCAGAATGCTGTTTACTACGGCTCATCTACATCAGACGCATCAAGCGTCAGACTGGATTCAATGAGAGAGGAGATAAAGAGGAAGACTTAATTCAGTCTTTGCGGGCCATGCGATACTATAGCCACTCTTGTGAACCGGATCGGTCAGGGAATAAAGAACACTATACGCCTAGGTTAATGTAATAGATAGTTGTTATGGCTCACAATCGCTGGCGATAAATTGGGCAGCCTACGTGCTGGGGGAGCCTGTAAATTAGATTGTGTAATTGCCTATCATTAATCCCAAATTTTGAGATAAGCAATATGATGTTGATTTGCACTTGATATTGATACAGTTTTGAATAAACCAGTCTCACCACTATAAGCTTGGTAGCCACTATCATCAGATCTGTTAGCTACCTCTCTTTTATTATTAACAGTGAAGCTATACTAGTCACAATGTGTAGTGAATGAAGCAATAGGCAAAGATCGTACCTTGCATCTAACAAAGCAATAATTAAGAAATACAAATCAAACACCTAGGTGCTAGCTATATCGCAGTTAATAGGGGCAAAAAAGCATATTAAAGTAAAATGCGGAACCCCTTCAAGATAACGCAACTGGCTAATAGATTTGAATATTAAGAGGCCAGCAGCATGAAGCACAAGACACTTGGTATCGCTAAAGCTCCCTTTTTACTAATGGGCTTCCTGTTTTTCTCATCATGGTTTTCAGCCATTACTGCAGCAACCATTAACGATAGCCTCACCAAAGGGCAAATAGCAGCTGCGCTCCTGATTCTGAAGCACAGCAGCACCCATGAGCTAGCCAGTATTGATGCCCAGCCTGAAGCAGAAAAAAACATTATCCGAGGTAACAGTGTAACCTTCAGTGTTACGGCCAGCAGCAATGAAACACTAACCTATCAGTGGCAAAAGAATGGTGTTGATATTCCAGAAGCCACCTCCAGTAGTTATACGATTGCTGTAACAACGCTAGATGACAGTGGAATCTATCGCGTTATTATAAGAAACCTCAATGGCAGCGTAACATCAACTACAACGCTATTATCTGTTGTTAACGATACGATTGTTCCAACCGTAACCGTTACACCTCTTACCACCAGTGATACCTCCCCTGCGCTCTCTGGCACTGTTGATGGCACTGGAACTACTGTTGCATCTGTGACAATTGATCTGGCTGGAAAAACATACTCAGCCTCAGTGAGCGGAACAACCTGGAGTATCGCTAAGAATATTATCTCCCCCCCACTGACACCTGGCACCTATGATATAACCGCAACTGCAAAAGATGCCGAAAATAACACCGCGCAAGACACTACCAGTAATGAATTGCTTATTGCCCCTGGTGCCCCAACACTGGTTTCAGCACTAGCAAGCCGTACAAGTGGTGTAGCCCCCCTTGGCGTATTCTTTGATGCGGTAAATAAAGCCGGAGTCATGCAGCCTCCTGAGGTCAGTGGCCACCGTGAATTTGCCGATCTACACTACCAATGGGATTTTGGTGATGCTACATCTGGCAACTGGGCTGTCAGTGGTAAATCTAAAAACAGTTCTTCAGGTTATGCGGTTGCGCACGTTTATGAAACGCCGGGCACCTATACGGCAAACTTAACCGTTACTGACCTGAATGGACTTACAGCCAACTATAAAGTAGAGATTGAAGTTCAAGACCCAGATGTTATTTTTGCAGGTAACAACACAATTTGTCTCTCTACCGGTAGTGACTTTACTGGCTGTCCATCTGGCGCATTAGAAGTTACAACGAATAATTTCAGCAATATACAAGATCATATAGCGGAAGGTAAACAAATCTTGCTTCGCCGTGGTGATACATGGAGTACGGCTGATTCATTTGCTTTAGGCACGGCAGGCCCGCTTATCATAGGTGCTTTTGGTGAGTGTCTCGCTCCAGATTTGCGTGGTATCTGCAGCAACGCACCCTTGATTAACTCTACATCACAGGGGGAGTGGGATGCTAAAAATGAAACCTACCTAGATGATTACAACCATCTTTTTAGGATTGACCATGTAAACAACACCCGAATTATGGATCTCCATTTTGTTGATCAAAACAAACGAGATTCGGCTATTAGTGGTGGGTATGAGATGAAACAATTGCTTATGCTTCGTCTGAAAACAAAGTCATTCGGAGCACCTCTGGGTAATGGCCATTGGGAAACTGAAGGGCATGATGGCGTGATGATGGTGGACAATGATGCCTCACAAGGAAGAGATTATATTGCCTATGTTGGTTCAAAGCGTCTGGTTTTGATGGGGAATCGCTTTGATGATGCCTCAGTTTCACATGTGGTAAGGGTTTGGCATGCTCACAAAGGCTATATTGCACATAATGAGATCTCTGGTGCGAGCACAACATCTACCAGAGGCCGGCATGCTCTTAAATTACACAGCCCTTATGAACAGGAACTGGTAGGTGCTAGCTCTAATCTTAACCCATGGACAGGCACGGAAATTCCTGCCGCAGCATTACTTGGCACTAGAACACGCTACGTAGTGATCTCAGATAATATCTTTGGTGCCGCAGGACCAGCCCCCGTTTCAATTGGCCCACAGGATGATTCACATGATGAAAGACTAATGGATATTGTTGTGGAGAAAAACCGATTCTTCCCTGCTTATGGCACAATTAGTTGTTGCTCTACCGCTGTTGCCTCAGGGATAAGCGTGAGTTCACGCTACGTGACAGTGAGAAACAATATCTTTAATGGCGATGGTTCGGGCAAGTATTATACAGCTATTGATATTCACAAAAGGGGTATTGAGCCCGCTCCACTAGGGGTTCGAGTCTTTAACAATACAATCTATAAGAAGGTCGTAAACAGTAATGATGGTTACAGGCAACACATAGGCATCGCTATTGATAACTACACCCAAGAAACCCTAATTCAAAACAATCTGGTGCAATTGACTGACGAGGGACATGGGCAAAGAGCCTTTATACTCAGCACCAACGAAAACATTCTTCAAGACCATAATCTATTCACACTAAATGCTGGGCTTATTAACCCCGACACTTCAAACCACCTGCAAAAGAATTTTGCTTTATCTTTCGACTCGGCAGGAATTGATCAGGGAATTGACGTGCCTGTATTTGAAGACTTTAATGGCAATACGCGCCCCTTGTTGGATGGCACCTATGATTTAGGTGCCTTTGAATATAGCAATGAACCTCCTTTTTGTGGAAATAGCATTATAGAAGGGACTGAAGAGTGCGATGGAAAAGCAGGCGTAGGCCAGCATCAAATGTGCCTTTCAAATTGTACATTAGTGGATTTACCCTACTGCGGTGACTCTCAGTGTAATGGAACAGAAACCAATGCATCATGCCCCACTGACTGCACTCAATCTGGAGGGGGAAACCAAGGAACGTCTCAGGATTTTATTGAGAACTATGGCGCGAATGCATTTTACAAGCCCTACTATGGAACACTCACAATAAGCCCCAATAATGATGACACCTCAACGATTACATATACAGGCACAGATCATAATTTCAACTCAGAGTATCTAAACAAAGAGTTTGTGGCGTTTCGCATCCACAAGAATCCATTGAAAACAAATACTATTGACAAATATTTTCCAAACACATTAGGTTCAAGATATTCAAAAGTCATTGAAGTAGTTGATAACAAAACATTGATCGTTAATTTTGCATATAACGGCGGTAATGCGAATACCCCGATAACAAGTGAAAACACCTCAGGCTATTTCTTTTTTGATAATAAGGCTGCCTTCACAAGTGCCATTACCTCATCTGAAAGAGGCGAAACCATAACCTTGAAAGAGGGTAATGTGTATGTCACAAAAGGTGGCTGGAATGCCGTTACGCCATCAAATATTATTCTAAAAACTCAGAATGAGTTCACAACCAAGGCGCGCATTAAAATATCAGCTGAAGATGTGATGGGGCAAAGAGGTTCAAACCTGCCAGAAACCGGATATTTTTTAAGTACACTCTTCAAACTTGATGTTGCAGATTTTGATATAAAAATAAGAGATATCAATGTCATTGGCCCTCATTATAGTGCCATTGCCATGCAGGATAACTCATACTATTACGGGCTCTTTGGTGGTACAACACACACCGCACAGCAGGCTAGAACACTAGAGCTTTATGGCTCTGATGACTGGACAGAGTACTATGAGCTACGTGACAACAATCTCTTACAACACTTGCCTGATGGTTATAATTTTTTAGGGCCAAATTTTATATTTGGCATTATTTATGCCGGCAAGCATGATGCAGATAAAGTAACCGACATGCTTGTTTTAAACTGTATCAATTCGAATATGCATCTTCGAAACTTCTCCTCCATGAAGACAAATAACGGTGCTGGAATTTACAAACGCATCATAGGAGAGAGCCCTGAAAAGATGTCTGAAATTATTGAGCAAGACCTCCCTGAAAATTACATCAACCCTGTAGCGCTCTCATCTGACATGGCAATCAAGACTAAACTTAAGGTGCTTGATGATGCGGATTTTGGTGGAAAACGAGTATTTAAGATCACAGGTTATGGAAGCTGGTTGCAGCTAGCCAATCAATACTGGTGGGGTGGAACAAACACTAATCAAGGACAAAACGCCTACATAAGAGTCCAGCACAACATGAAGAGTTACGACATAAAATTAGGCAATGAAGGTGACTGGAACTACTTAACTGGCACTGATCAGGTGATTGATAGTTTTATTGACAATGCAACAATCAGGGGTGTCTTTCAGATACCTAAGGCAGGTGACCAGTTTACTATTGGCGATGATTTCAAAGCTGGAAATAATCTTGTTGTAATTGATAAAAATACCATTGAGGTTTGGGGCTGGAGTATCCAAGCGGGTGATCAGCTTAATATTGATGGCGTAATAGTGGACGTTATTGCAACGGAGGAGAAGTATAAAAAGGTAGAGGATTTTGACCCTGATAGCCCTCTCTCAGCAGGTTACATACACTACTTATCATTAACCCTGAATGCAGATATCAACTTGAGCCCATCCGCTATTTCTATCCAAATGGCTCAATTGGAATTTTTGCTTGACGGCAATGAACATGCCGTAGAGTTAACTCAAACAGGGGGCGTTGTCGGGCATCTATTCTATGATGACTTCAATATGCCTTATCACTTTGAAAACGTAAATATACGTGGTTTTTTCAGAGGTTCAGATAGAGAATTTAAAGACACAGAGGGCAGCTATATTGGATGGATGTTACCCAATGTTGATCTACTTGATGAGAGGCGCATCCGCATCTGGAGAAATGCCACATACTCCGATGACAACGCAAGCCCAGGGCAGTGGATGACATCTATCCAAAATGCAACAGCAGAATACAGTGGCCTACCTATTGGTACATATAGAACGCTATTTGATGGTGAAAAGACCAAAATATCACAACTTTTCATGGATGACTGCACAAGAGATTTGGCTGAGATTAAAAACAATCCTGATCTAACACACGCAAGATTGTGTAATCCAAAAATAGGCAATGAGAACATCCAAGCCCATGGAACCCTTCTTCTCTACACAACAGAAGGCAACCAAATCAATATTGGCAGTATCGACGCCACTAATCCAGGCCACTGGTCAAGCGTTACATATTATCCTGACGGAGGTACATTAAATATACAAAACCTTCTGATGAACGAAGGCGCGGGCACAACACAAGGCGTGTTACATGTTAGGGAACAGAGCACAGCCCCATACAGTCTTAATGTCGCACAGGGAAATGCCTTTGTAAGGATTAACAATATTACTGAAAACCACATTGATTCAGACATTACATTAACCAATTGGAAATATGGGCTATATCCATATACCGGATCAGATGACGGTTATGATTTTTTCCAGAACAATGTGCTTTTGAATAATCCAGTATTGTCATATGACAATTACTGCTCAAAAATCAATATCACTGATAGCAGTGGCGCTAATATCTTGGCTAACTGTTTTTAAGGGCTGTAGGGTGCAATAAGCAAAGCGCATTGCACCGATTCAACTGCCCTTTACTATTTCATGTAGCCGTAGACTCTTGCGAATTCCTTTGGTGAAATTTAGTAGCGCCAATATTTGAAATAGATAAAAGGCGCTGTCCTTGTCAAAGGGGCATCCCGGATTGAGCTCTTCACTCATATTTTCCTGAACAAAAAAGCCGATAAGGGTCAGAACCACACCCAGCAGTATCCACCCCGCTCCCGGCTTTGTTCTTAATTCAAGGCGGAGATAAATGAAGAAGGAAAATATGAGAGCAGGTAATTCAAAGTAGGCAAAAAGAGTGATTCTTTCTTGGAAAATAAAAGCAATAAAACAGAAAACAGTAGCTGCTGATATTAACGGGTAGAATATTCGTTTTGCACTGTGGCGACCAAAATAGTCATCAACCGCTGCCACAATGAGAAACGCTGAAAATTGCACTGAGAAAAAGAGCATAATTTGCTGCAAAACAATCTTTGCATTAAGGCTAATATCGATGCTGAAATAGACTGCCCCGACTCCAACTGAAAATAGCACAAGTCCAAAAATTGCAGCCCAGAGCCGGCCCTTCCAGGGGTCTTTGTGGTGATATTGGCTAATTCCACAAATGGAGCCTGCTGAAACGAGAGCCAGAAAAAGTGCCGTTACTACGCTGCATTGTGCTATGGGAGAGTGGACAATATTAACCATACGAAATAGTTAGCGGAAATAAGTTGCAAACCGAATATGCATGGTTGCCTTGGTAAAGGCCAACTCACATTGATACACCTAATAATTTATAGCCACTTTCAGTAGGCACAACATCTAATAAGAACAATGCCGGATATAACAGATTATTTGTCGTCACTGTTGATTTGCTTACTCCCCATCACTAAACCAAGATTGAAACCGTGATGTAACCAAGGTAGTGTCTCTGCTTTGATTTTGCCCTGTGAATAGCCAGCCATGAGTGATGATGCCTTTAGTGACCTTAAAGAACGATTGCGCATTTTTGCTGCCGACCGTGATTGGGATCAATTTCATTCTCCTAAAAATCTCTCAATGGCACTGATTGCAGAAGCAGCAGAGTTGATTGAGCACTTTCAGTGGCTTACTGAGGAGGAGAGTCAGGCGCTCTCCGCAGAGAAGCAGGCAGAGGTTGAAGGCGAACTGGCTGATATTCTGGTCTATCTGGTGCGCATCGCAGATAAGCTCAATGTTGATCTGCTGTCAGCGGTTGATAGGAAGATGGTGCTAAATGAGCAGAAGTACCCCATTGATAAAGTGCGTGGCAGCGCCAAAAAATACACGGAGTATACTGAATAGCGAGGCTGGCCACACTCCACGGCCTTACTCCTCTACAAGCCATTCAACCTTGCTGTGGCTGTCTGCAACTTCTAGCGTTGTGGTTAACCAGGGTAGCAGCGTTTCCAACGACTCTTTGAGTTGCCAGGGTGGGTTGATAATAATCATCCCCGTACCCTGCATGCCTGGATTGTTTTTATCCACCACCATTTCGGCACACAGAATCTTGCGAATGCCACTCTTCTGAAACCCCTTACCAAATGGTTCTGCACCACGACTTTTTATGATCGGATACCAAATGGCGTAGATCCCGCTGGACCAACGGCGGTAGGCCTTTTTAATCTCTTCAACCACTTGGGAATACTCTTGTTTCACTTCGTAGGAAGGGTCGATAAAAACCAAGCCGCGCCGTTCGCGAGGTGGCAAGAAGGCCGCTAACCCTTGGTAACCATTTTGCTTATGAGTCTGTATCCGGCGGTCATCCGAAAAAAGCCGCTCAAGGCGAGGGAATTCGCTGCTATGCATTTCACACAAAACCATACGATCATCTGGCCGGATTAGATGCTGGGTAATAGCGGGAGACCCTGGATAGTAGCGTAGTTTGCCATTGGTGTTGAAATGCCTGATAACCGATAGGTAATCAGCTATCTCATCAGGTGAATGAGCGCTGCCCCATAGGCGCCCAATACCTTCCTCAAATTCAAGATTCTTTTTTGCCACTTCGCTGCCCAGATCATAGCTGCCGGCTCCGGCATGGGTATCCAGATAGAAAAAAGGCTTCTCTTTGCGCAATAGGGCCTGTAATAGCATGACCAGAGTGGCGTGTTTGCAGACGTCGGCAAAATTTCCCGCATGAAAGGCGTGACGATAACTGAGCATAGCTATAGAGGGTCCAAGTTAAAGACAACGCGCTATTGAGTAGATGCGCTATTGGCTGGCATAAATAATAAGCCGCTTAGTATAAGTCTGTTCCTATTATTAATCTTGTTTAACCTGGCACACGTAGCTATAACTGACAAAGGAACATTATTTGTTTTTATGTCCATCGGCTTTCAAGTAAGGAGACACAGCATGCATCCATGGTTTTTTATCAGCATAATATTTCTCACCATGCAGCCCATTATCTCACTGGCTGCGGAGGGTGAACGGGTCACTTATAAAGTAAACAAGGACAGTTATGAGGGATATTTTGTATCACCAGGCGAGAGCGCCCCTTTGGTGCTGCTCATACACGACTGGGATGGTTTGACCGATTACGAAATTCAGCGTGCAGACATGCTGGCTGAAATGGGATATGCCGTTTTTGCTGCTGACCTGTTTGGTGCAGGCGTACGGCCAACAACGGTAACGGACAAACGACAGCATACAGGCGAGCTTTATCAGGATCGACAAAAAATGCGCGCCCTAATGCTGGGGGCATTGGAGGTTGCTGCAAACAAAGGAGGTGATACCCGCAATGCGGTTGCAATGGGATACTGTTTTGGCGGTGCAGCTGTCCTGGAGCTGGCCAGATCTGGCGTCGACCTTAAAGGCTTTGCCACCTTTCATGGCGGATTAACCACACCTAGCGGACAAGACTACAGTCGCACGAAGGGAGAGGTTTTGGTGATGCATGGCAGTGCTGACAGCGCCATCCCTATGGAGATATTTTCATCACTGGCCACTGAGCTGGAGAGCGCTGGCGTTAAGCACCAGATGATAACCTTCGGTGGTGCACAACATGCCTTTACGGTATTTGGTTCAAAAAACTATCAGCAGGATGCTGACCTCAGATCCTGGGCACTGTTTAGTCAATTTCTGGAAGAAGTTGTGAAGTAAGGCTACAGATCAAACAAACTGTGCTGCAGCAAAGCCTGATGACCAAGCCCATTGGAAATTGAACCCTCCCAGATAACCGGCAACATCAACCACTTCACCAATGAAATAGAGCCCTGGCTGCTGGCTGCTCTCCATAGTTTTGGATGAGAGCTGTTGTGTATCGACACCACCCAGAGTGACCTCGGCAGTACGGTATCCCTCTGTACCGGAGGGCTTTAGCTGCCAGTACTGCAGATTGTTGGCAACCTCACAAAGTACAGTATCGGGGATTTCTGCCAATGGTTTGTTTGTCCATGCAGGCCAGTAGATCTGTTCAAGCTCATGCACCAGGTTTTTAGGTAGCTGTTGGGTTAGTAGATTGCTCAGCTGTTTTTTTGCATGCTGCTGTTTGGCTGAAAGCAGCCATTGCCCTATCTCTTCATTGGGCAGCAGGTTGATCTCAATTGAATCACCCGGTTGCCAGTAGTTGGAGAGTTGCAACACAGCCGGGCCGCTGAGGCCACGATGTGTAAACAGGATATTTTCAGTAAAGGTTTGATTGCCTAAGCTTATTGCAACTTCCAGCGCAAGGCCGGATAGCCTTTCAAATACCGCCTTGTATTGATCGCTGAACATGAAAGGCACCAACCCTGCCTTGAGTGGGACGACCTGCATCCCAAACTGCTTGGCAATCTCATGACCAAAACCACTGTAACCCATGGTTGGAATAGATAGCCCACCTGTAGCAATAACCAGTGATTCACACTGGAAAGCACCTTTGCTGGTAGTCAGTTTGAAGCTTGGTGTAGGGTCGTTAGATGCTGTTATGGCTGTGATGTCGCAGCGGGTTTGAATAGTGACATCTGCCTGCCCACACTCTGCCAGCAACATATTTAGGATATCACGGGCAGAGTCATCACAAAACAGCTGCCCATGCTCGCGCTCGTGGTAGCTGATGCCATGCTTCTCCACCATGGCTATGAAATCCCACTGGGTAAAACGCTTAAGAGCAGATTTACAGAAGTGGGGATTAGCTGAAAGATAACAGCTGGGCTCGATAAACAGGTTGGTAAAGTTGCAGCGCCCACCTCCAGACATGAGAATCTTGGCACCGATCTTGTTACTGCGATCCAACACCAGTACCTTGCACCCACGCTGACCTGCAGTAAGTGCACACATCAGACCTGATGCACCGCCGCCTACTATGATGACATCATACTTAAGCTCAGTAGTAGCGTGATCAAGCGGTCGTTTTATTTCTGTAGGTTGCAACATTCATGGTATTCCAATCTGATGAGCGTGCAAGCTTTGCCCATTGTTATCTCACCTTCTACTCGCCTTATGACTCAATGGGCCATCCTGTAAATAATCATATATATCGACATGTTATAACGATCCAACTGG
>Ga0316187_10001592_pt1 | contig 19727 bp, 14 predicted proteins | sample CroRivburrow1_MG_FD_204927 | JGI IMG/M metagenome (GOLD analysis project Ga0316187, IMG submission 204927) | Coastal sediment microbial communities from Maine, United States - Cross River worm burrow 1 | ecosystem: Environmental > Aquatic > Marine > Coastal > Sediment | place: USA: Maine...
TTTCCAATTCCTCGGCGTGGATGTCAGGTGTTTTAAAATCTTTGACTGCATCTTCTATAGTGGTGTCGTTCTTTGAAAAGTCGTCGAACAATGGGACTTTCTTTTTCTTGAGATGATTAATTGTTGTGTTTACTGCAATTCGGGCTATCCATGTTGAAAATTTTGCTTGAAAACCGAAAGCGCCTAAATTTTGATAGACTTTGATGAAAATGTCCTGGCAGAGATCCTCGCGATCAGACTCATTTTGAACCATTCGGAAAACGATATTATAAACCAGGCGTTTGTAGCGCTCAATGAGCTGAACAAATGCCTGGTTGTCACCGTTTTGTATTTTTTGCAGCAGTTCTTTTAGTTCTGACATAGTTTCTTCCAAACGCATCAGACAGTTTACTCCTGATGATGTTGCAATTTAACCGCAAGAGAATTTTATATGCAAAAAGATACGGCTCTTTGCAACATTTACTAAAGTCTGTGGTCATATAGCTTGAAAGCAAAATCGGGTTTTGACGTTAAATACACAAATCATAATTTTTAAGGAGACTTGAAATGGAAGAAATAATTATTCCTATTGTTGTTGTGCCGGTCATCTTTTTTTCTATCGCAACGATGCTCAAAACAATTTCTGACAACAGTGTTCGACGCAGAATTGTTGATCGAGGCGTTTTGGATGAAAACGTGAAATATCTGTTCGTGAAGCAACACCTTGACTTTGTTCCCAATTCTTTAAAATGGGGAATGGTGATGGTTGCGCTTGGTCTTGCTGTTTTAATAGGAAAGTTGGCGCCTTCTTCATTTCAGGAAGAGGCTATGGTGAGCGCAATGTTTATTTTGGGCGGAACCGCTTTGATTTCCTACTACTTTGTTGCCCGAAAATTCAAAGAAGCTGAAGAAAACAAGCGTGACGAACTGGCTGTATAAAAGCTGTTACTTTATGGCAGAGACTTCATCGCTCCGGTGTCCGCCGGAGCGATGAAGAAACGCCAATACTTTCCGCTCACAGGTCGATGTCAAAAATAAAATATAGACTTACAACTTCTCCCTTGATACTTCAATCTGAACGACTTCTGAGGGGAAAAGGCAGGCCTGCGGCTTTATAATTTTGATTAAACTCCCGCACATTTTTAGCAACTCCGTTTTAGCAGCTTATTCCAATTAAATTCGACTGTAACTTTTGTAACTTTTTTACAGCCAAGGCGTAGTTTAGTTGATCGCCCAAAAGGTGATCACCAAATTCGAATGCAAATGGAGTTACCGCTAAATGAAAAAATTTCTCTTTCCCGCCTTCCTGATCGCGGTGGCGCTAAACCTTAAACTCTATTCACAAAATAAAATTCTTGCCAAGATCGACAATATTCACTCGCATGAGGTTAAGGCTGAAGGATTTCAGCTAAACCATCGCCAAAAGGTGCAAATTAGTGCAGTTGGCATTCAAAAAAACCGTCATAAAAAAATAATGTTTACCCGCGCCTGGATTATCAATTCAATGGATCGTGAGGTTGTTTGGAAAATGGAAGACGCTGAGGCTGAACCCACCAAACGAAGCCTGTTGGAATTTTCCGATGAAATCATACTCGAAAAGGGCAAGTATGAAGTTTATTATGCTTCCTTCCCTTCTTTCTATCATTCATCGTCGAAATTCGACAGTTGGCTGAATAATGTGTTAGCCGACATTTTTGACGAGCGGAGAAGAGGAAAACCGGAGTACCATTTCAAGAAGGAGTGGAAAAAATTTGGCGTAACGGTTAGGGGAAAAGGACGACGGTTTCGGGACAGCGAGTTGGATGAACTGCAAGCCGCATTTACCAAGAAGTCAGTTGTTTCATTGTTAGGAAAGCGTGATTTGGACAATCAGGAGTTTACTTTTAAAGTGAAACGTGATATTCAGGTTGATATTTATGCGCAAGGAGAAATCAGGCAAGATGGAAGCTTCGACTATGGTTGGATTGCCGATCTTGACAACCGACAAAAAATATGGTCATTCGACCTGGCAAATTCCATTCATGGAGGCGGCGCAAAAAAGAACCGCAAAATAAAAGAGAGAATCACGCTTCCTAAAGGCCGCTACAGCGCGCATTACGTAACCGATGATTCACACTCGCCCTACCAGTGGAATCAGGCGCCGCCAGACGACCCGGCTATGTGGGGTCTGGTAATAAATGTTGCGAAACCTTCTAACAAAAAACATTTTGTGCCTTTTATTGAAAAGGACGCAGATGAGAGCGAGCTCATTCTTGACCTGACACGCTTGAAAAATGGAGAGATGAAATCAAAGGCGTTCAGGTGCAAAAAAGATATTGATGTTCGGGTTTATGCAATAGGGGAGGGCGCTCATGATGAAATGTATGACTATTGTTGGATTCGCAACACTGAATCGCATAAAACTATTTGGAAAATGAACTTTCATCAAACAGAGCATGCGGGTGGCGCTGCAAAAAACCGAATTTCAGACAACATTATTTCATTGAATAAAGGGCATTATATTGCATATTGCGTGACCGATGATAGTCACTCTTATTGGGAATGGAACTCCGCGCCGCCCTTTGATACTGAGAAGTGGGGCTTGACGATTTGGGCTGCCGACAAAGATTTTGAAAAGTCTGACATTGAATTGATTGATATGCACGATATGAAATCACCAAATCATCTCATTCAACTTGTGGAAATGCGAAACAATGAGCGCGCCAGAAAACGTTTTCATTTAAACTCGGCTTCCAGAGTAAGGATCTATGCGCTCGGCGAAGGCGCCGATGGCGAGATGCATGACTACGGTTGGATCGAGTCCATTGCAAACAACGATGTGGTTTGGGAGATGACTTATCGAAAAACTTCTCATGCAGGCGGCTCCCGGAAGAATCGCCTCGTGGACAGCTCCATAATGCTTGCGGCGGGAGATTATATGCTGTTCTACCAAACCGATGATTCTCATGCATTTTTCGATTGGAATGCTTCACCGCCATATGACCCAAATAGTTGGGGGATTTCGCTTTTTATAGAGAAGTGAGCGGTTTTTTCATTGATCGATATTAAACAAAAACAATTCCCACAATTTAATATAGCCGAAAGTAAAAATCGGCTGTTCCTGCCTGATTTTCCTTTGGTTTGCCGGGCTAAATAAAACCCCATTTTTTTGTTTTTTGAAGTCATGTCGCGCCAGAGCGGTCGCAGCCATTTGTGTCTGATTCAAGCTTGCTTTTCATGCTGTTCAGCTCTATTTTAGGGTGCCAATTGTGGCAATGTAAGAAACTCTCCAGGTGTCTGATTGAAGCAACAAATAGGGATTAACAGAACAATATGAATCGCATTGGTATTCGAGCGGAGGGAAAAAACTGGGAGTCACGGGTAACGGTGACTCCTGAAGATATTGTCAAACAGTCGGACAATATAATGTTGGTTTACGAGAATGAGCCGCAGCGCAGCCTGCCGTTAAAACATCGTGTGTTTTCAAACGAGGAAATACTTGAAAGTGGGAAAAAAGGCGGCGCGCGAACCGAAACCTGCGACAACCTGAATGATTGCCAGGTGGTTATTGGCACCAAAGAAGTGAAAGGATGTTATCTACAACTAACTGCTCAGGAATTGCAGGGTGTTAAGTCGCTCTCTTTTGATTTTCGCGCTTTGCCCTTTGTGGTCTTTATGCCAAAACGAGGTCAAATCCACCTAACGGATTTTCTTACAGAAGAGGAGAAGGTGGAAATTCGCAGCGCGATGGACGGAACAGCGATTGCGCCTCTTTTCAACAGACTTTTAGAGTTGCAGGAAAAGTTGATCGGCAGGGGCAAGGTCTATGTGCTTTTTAGTCATACCCATAAGGGACAGGCCTACAATATGCGCATGTTGCGAAAAATGATTGATAATGAATGCACTTTATTCGACTACGAACTCCTCCGCGAGGCAGAAAACGGCATAAGCAAACGGACTGTCGCCTATAGCCGATGGGCGGGGGTAATAGGGGCACTGGAGGCGTTACGAACGTGGGGCGCGCATTATCAAGCTCGCACCGGCGCGGAGACCTGGTTCCCGCTTTTGCATTCTGAAGCGTGCTACTCTAAAACAACTTTTGAGTATTCGGGCATTCGCCAAATTAGAATGGTTATCGACAAGATTGTTGACAGGATTCAGACTGAGGGATTGCCGCAACCTTTATCGGTGGCGATTTCCGGCTGGCGGGGAGAAGTTGGTCAGGGTGCGCTTGAGATGTTGATGGAATGGGGGCTGCCTGTGCAGGAAATCAGCGCCACAGACTTCCGTAACCAGAAGTTGTCAAGCCTTGACAGGAAGTCAATTTACCTTGTTCGATTGAATTATGCTGATCTTTATCGTCATCGCGATGGCGTATCGTTGACTTCAGATGAGATTAAGGATTTGTTAAAAAAAGGACTTGGCAAACGACTGGAATCAAATATGGATCAGTACTTTGACAAGTTGAGTGTGTTTTTGAATTGCATTGTCTGGAACCAAAACTCACCGCGACTTTTGACCAATTCCTTTTTGCGTTTTGTCTACAATAAAAATAAAGGCAAGGGCGTGTTGCCAGTTATCGGAGATATTAGCTGCGATCCGAACGGCTCCATTCAATGTTGTCGTGACACATACCCGAATGCGCCTTCCTATATCTGGGAGCCCGAAACAAGCGAAGAGCCAATTTCGGCTGAGCATGACCTGAAACAGGATCCGGTCGACTCTCCGCATTTTGATCTTGGGCGCTATGGTTTTGCCTTGACGACGGTGACAAATCTGCCATGTCAAATACCGCGCGACGCTTCCAACTCTTTCAGCCGCGCCTTTTGTCAGCCGAGGGCATCGCTCAACGGCAAATCTTATTTGCAGTGGCTGGCTGAAACTGATTTTTCACAAAAAGCGCTTCCGGCAGAGCTTCCTCAGGAGTTGCGCGATGGAATCATTCTTTATCAAGGCCGCTTCAACGCAACAAACCCGCAACTATTTTTGAAAGACATTTGCGTCTCCATGTTGCAGACCGGCATGCTTGATCCCAGAAAAGCTCTGCCAATTATTGAAGGAAGCAGTCGTTAGATAACGCCAATTTCCTGGCCAACCTTGAGAAAGATTTCCGCCGCAAAATCCAAATCTTTCTGAGAATGCGTCGCCGAATTCATCACGCGAATGCGATCTTTGCCGCGCGGCACGGTTGGAAAACTGATGGCCATGCCAAATATTCCATTTTCAAAAAGACTGGCGCTGAAAGTTTTGCCCTTTTGCGCATCGCCAATCATTACCGGCGTTACCGGCGTTACGGTCACCCCTAAATCAAAGCCATGCTCGCGCAATTTATTTTGAAAATATCTTGAATTGCTCCAAAGTTTTTCAACAAGTTCATCCGACGCGGTTAAAATGTCGACGGCTTTAATGCAAGCTGCCACATCTGCCGGTGTGGAAGCGCTTGAGAACAAAAAAGGTCGGGCGCGTTGCCGCAAATAATCGACAATTTTCTTTTTCCCGGAAACATAGCCTCCAACTACTCCAAAGGCTTTTGACATGGTGCCTATTTCAATATCGACTCGTCCGTGCAGGCCGTAATGATCGACAATGCCGCGCCCGGAATTTCCGAGAACGCCCTCACCGTGCGCGTCATCCACCATGACCATTGCGCCGTATTTTTCGGCAACTTCAACAATGTCGGGCAAAGGCGCAATATCGCCGTCCATGCTGAAGACGCCGTCGGTGATAATCAATTTACGTTTTGCATTGGGATATGCTTTTAGCTGCTCTTCCAATGAGGAGGCGTCGCAATGCGCAAATCGCACTGATTTTGCTTTCGACAAACGACAGGCGTCAATGATGCTGGCATGATTCAATTCATCGGAGAAGATTACATCTTCGGCTCCCATTATTGTCGGAACAACAGCAACATTTGAGTTAAACCCGGATTGAAATGAAATCGCCGCCTCAACTTTTTTAAAACGGGCAAGCTTTTCCTCCAGTTCATTGTGCAACGTCATGGTTCCGGCAATAGAGCGCACAGCGGCGGGGCCGACGCCGTATTGATCTATGGCTGCTTTTGCCGCTTCTTTCAGTTCGCTATGATTTGCAAACCCCAGATAATTGTTAGCGCACATGTTCAACGCCCGTTTTCCATCGACTTCAACCCAGGCGTCTTGCGCGCTCTCGATCGTGCGTATCGTATTAAATAGCCCTTGCTCTTTTAAGTTTGCAATTTCCTCATCCAGAAAATCAAGATTTGCCATTATAACCTCCTCGTTGCTTTTGAAATTATGAATAATAAATAAATTTTGCTGTTTGCGTCAGTGTGCAATAGTAAGTGAGAATAAGTAAAAAGTAAAGTCGCCTTTCAGGTTTCGGCGCTGTCATTATAGTCGGTTGCGGCAACATATTGTATGATTTATGCGGCTCATCAGTCGCTGCGGCGCAGGGCTTTCTCCTGACACTGATGACAACGCTCATCGGGTGAAATAATATGGATAATTGTCGAGTGCCTTGAAAATAAGTCCGTTCAATGCGCCCAAAACGAGAAATACAACCATGCCAGCGATAAGCTGAACAACAAAGCCCCTTTGTTGTCGATGCAAATAGGTAGCGGCCAATCCCTGTCCGATAAATATTACGACAAAAGGGCCTGCGCTTAATATTAGGTTGCGGGGTTTGCACCAGGGACAGTGAGGCGCTTCTGCGGTATTGATGTTGCAAAAATCGGCTGCTCCCTGCCAGGGCAATTTACAGCCACATTGGTAAATGAGGTCGCAATATGGGAGCAAAAGTAGGGCGGTTGCCACATACATGACGACCAGCGCGCCAAGCAGGGGAAGGTTGATCTGTTGTGCGAATGGCCGCCAAATCAATTTTTGATTTCTTTCAGATATTTGATAATGCCATGTGCGCCCAACTCTGAATGTCCCGCATTGTTTGCTTCAGTAAATAAATCATAAGCAAGTTGAGCCGCTCGTAAATCACCACTTTGTTGGTCGATGGCATTCTTTGCAATCCGTAGATCTTTTTGCTGCATGGCTAATTTGAAGCCGGGAGCAAGATCGTTTTTAAGCAAACGTGGCCCATAATTGTCAAGCGCCCATGAGCCAGCCGCGCCGCTTGCCACAACTCGATGCGTTGTTTCAAGATTAAGACCCATTTTTTCGGCCAATATAAACGCCTCGGCCAGCGCGATTGAATGCAGACCGCATAAAACCTGATTAATCATTTTAACGCGCTGGCCATCGCCATTTCCGCCGCAATGAACAATATTTTCACCCATAGCCTCAAACAACGGCCTGGCTCGCGCAAAGGCATTCGCGCCGCCGCCCGCCATAATCGTCAAGGCGCCATTCTTTGCGCCAATATCTCCGCCGGAAACAGGCGCGTCGATCATTTCACAGCCGACTGCTTGCAGTCGCTTTGCAATGCCTTCTGTAGCATCGGGACATATTGTGCTCATGTCGATAACCAGTTTGCCCGGTTCTAATCCGGCAATGACGCCATATTTGCCGAGAATGACCTCTTCCACGTCGGGCGTGTCGTTAATAATGGTGATGATAACTTCGGAGCTGTGCGCCAGCTCGATCAACGAAGGTGACTCGACTGCTCCGGCCTCAAGCAATTTGTCCGCTTTCCCGGACGTTCGGTTCCAAAGTGATAATTCAAAACCTGATCGGAGCAGGTTCAAGGCCATTGCATGACCCATAATGCCGAGACCCACAAAACCAATTTTCATAAAAATTCCTCCCTTAATTTGCAGCATGATATGAATGTTTTGTAAAGCGATCAACAACTGATTTGCATTGGCTATCCAGAAACAATTCCTTGCTTGACAAGCAGACGGGATTATCCATATATTGATGGCCGTTTTAGGATATTCTGAAATTTGACTTTGCCTGACAAACAACGCATTCTTTGAGGCAAATATTTGGTTTAAAGGGGAGAGGACGCTCTGTTTAAACGACTGGCTCCAGTTTGACAAATACAAAAAGTAAAATTTCAGGCGAAGCGTAAACATGACTCAATATGATAATTGGAAAAAGAAAAAATCAACGGTTATGATGACAAGTCAAAAGAAGAGATTAATCTGGCTATGGGGGATAATCAATAATGAAGAGCTTTAAATTTAAGACTGTTTTTTTAGTGGCGCTCCTGGGCGTGAGCTTTGTTTATGGTGTTTTGTCTTCAAATTACAACTGGTTTCCCCTTAACGTGGCGCGGTCGTTTTTCAAGTCTGACAAAAAAGAATTGACCGACGCTGAGAAGGAGCTGGGCTTCCGAAATATCGGGGAAGGTTTTTGGCACATGGCTCGTCAGGTGGGAGAGGAGATCGATGAAAAAGATAGAGCCGCCGGCCTGGAAAAGCTGGCCTCCTTACCCTATTTAAGCGGCGTTAATAAGGCACCTGATTCTCAGAATGTTACGATTTTTGACGAAACGTTAGCCTATGACGGGTTGAATTTTTTTGTGTCCGGGCATGGGCCTGAGGCGATGCTAATGGATATGGAAGGCCGCATTTTGCATAAGTGGCGCTTTTCTTTTCAGGACGCCTGGCCGGATCCGCTTCCTTTTGAAGAATCTTACCTGCACAAAACATTCTGGCGTCGCGCGCGCCTCTTCCCAAATGGCGATGTTTTAGCTGTTTTCGAGGGCATCGGCATTATTCGTGTTGACCGGGAATCGAATTTGCTGTGGGAGCTTTCAAATCGCAGCCATCATGATATCTTTGTGAAAGAAGACACTGTCTTCACGCTCACCAGAAACTGGCGTGAGAAGCATGACAAACTCAAACTGAGTGGAAAAATCAGGGAAGATTTTGTGTCAATTCTCACTGCGGATGGCCGGGAGATCGAAAGTATATCCATCCTTGATTGTTTCCTGAACTCAGAATATATGCCAATGTTGTCAAAAATGAATGCGGTCGGGGATATTTTTCATACCAATACGCTGCAAATATTGGATGGACGCCATCAGGAAAAATATCCAATGTTTAAGAAGGGAAATGCGCTGGTCTCACTGCCAACGCAAAATATAATTGCCTGCCTCGACCTGAAGCAAAAAAGTGTGGCGTGGGCCATGACAGGCATGTGGGTCTTTCAGCATCAACCTACTGTGCTTGACAATGGAAATATATTGCTTTTTGATAATATGGGGACGAGCGGCAAGTCAAAAGCAGTTGAAATTAATCCGCTTACCCGACAAGTGGTTTGGGCCTATCGAAACACGGATGCGGCGCCACTGTTTTCCCGAACCTGCGGCTCTGTGCAAAGGCTGAAAAATGGCAATACAATTATTGTCGAGTCAAATGCAGGTCGGGCATTGGAAGTTCGCAGCGACCGGGAAATTGTCTGGGAGTTCATGAATCCATTTCGAGCTGGCGAAAAGAATGAAATGATCGCCAATTTGTTTGACATGATTCGTTATGAACGCAAAATGTTTGCCGGACAGAACTGGTTTGTGGAAAAGTAGACCGTCAATTGTCTTTGTTTTTTAATCTTTATACATGGCCGACTTTGTCGATTTGTTTATGGAATTAAGCCCTCTGATTGCCTTGCCAGGGCTTGACTTCATTTTTACCATAAAACAAAGCGGCGCTACTTCAGCAGTTTCATTCGGCGAATCATGGTCAACCCGTTCCCCTCAAGAGTATAGAAGTATTCACCGCTCGCAAGTTGTTCATTTTTCTGGTTCGTTGCGTCAAAAGAAATTGACTGGGAGCCAGGGACATGCAAAGTGTCTACGAGCGTTTTCACTACCTGCCAATCTTCAGTATAAACTTTCATTGTCAGGTGAATTGGCGCTTGAACGGAATAAGAGATTAGTGTTGACGGATTAAAGGGATTTGGATAATTTTGTGCAAGGGAGAATTCAGTCGCTTGCCGTCCTTCTAATTCCTGACCATTCCGGATGCCTGATAAAAAATTATCCGTCTCACTGCAGCCAATAATAGTCAGAAAGCTTGCCAGAAAAATAGTTATTAATCGTTTCGTCATTTTATATTCCAAATGTTAGCGTTGCGTCAAAATGCCATGTTGGCAGAAATGCGCGATTATATCGAGCGACGTTGAGGGAGATTGCTTTTAGCTGAATGCCGCCGCCAAAAGTTGGATATGAGTTGCGGCCGCCATAGGTATCTAAAAATTATCCGGCTCTTAACGCAAAGATGCCCGCAAAGCGCGACTCGGTTCCCAAATGAATATAATCCAATAGCGACGGCTCAAAGACTTCTTTTTCAAAGTCCACAGACATTAACATGCTGAGCAAAGGTGTATAAAAAGGCCAATAAGCCAAACCCAGTGAAAGTTTTGTGGGAGGGCTGTCGCTTTGACGAAAATCGACATAAGTGATTTTTGTTCCACTGTTTGCCAGAGCCAGGCCAACAGAGAAACCGGCAGACTCACCATTGTCAGCATATTTTCCAACAAATGGCGCGCTCTGCCCAAAGTCGGGTTTCCAGGTCGTAAAGGGCAACAATTTGTTCCACAGTAGGCCTGCGCCAAACAAAAAGGTGGATGTCCTGCCAGCCATAAGGCGTGTTTCAGATCCGGCGCCGGTATTAGAGAGGTTAATTTTCAGGTAACTCAGGTTGAGGCCAACTGAGGTGTTTTTCGCCAGAAGAGCAGCATAAGTTAACTTTATCTCCCAATGTGTCGTGAAGAAAAATTTTGATACGGGTAGATCCTCTCCAATAGGATCGGGGCTATTGGGCGAGGTTTGAAGCTGACTGTCCTTCCAAAATAGATTTGCAGATATGCCAATAGTTCCAACAGGTTTAATTGGAATGACCAGCGCGATTAGACTATGAGTGGTGCGGGCAAGAAAAGGAAATGGCTTTACGTACGAGCCGACCAAGCTCACTTTTTCACAAAATGCAAGTCCGGCAGGGTTGTAGAATACCGCAAAACCATCAGTTGGAATTGCAGTCCCAACGCCTCCCATTGACGCAGAGCGAGCGGAAGGATGCCACAACATAAAACGAGCTGTGGAGGTTTGTAAAAAGCAGTCAGCGCTACAAAATAGTAGAAGGAGCGTGGACAAAAATATAGTGATTGACCTCACTAAATACTCTCCGTTTCAAGCAAGAATTATTGGGAAGACTTTTGTTATAATTATTATTGGTCGGCTGACTTACAATTAAAAATTGACGAATTCGACCCTTGTCTGGCTTGTCAGACCTCGACCCACATTCCCCGTTCTTTGATTAAATCGATAAGACGCTCGTCAGCCTGTTCTTCCGGCACGTTGCGGGAAACACGTTCTTTGCCGACAAAAAGGTCAATTGTTTTGAGGCCGGAGCCGACGTAGCCAAAATCAGCGTCCGCCATTTCACCCGGCCCGTTAACAATGCAGCCCATTATGGCTATTTTAACACCTTTCAAATGACTGGTTTTTGATTTAATGCGTTCCGTGGTTGTTTGCAAGTCAAACAACGTTCTGCCGCAGGACGGGCAGGAAATATATTCAGTTTTGGTAATGCGCAGACGAGCGGCCTGCAACAAGTTATAGGCAAAATGAATGGTCGCCTCATTCGACAATGAGGAATCAATATGCAGGCTGTCGCCAATTCCGTCGCATAGAAGTGAGCCTAATTGCGCTGCGCTGTCAAGCATGTCCTGCTCAGCGTCAATATTTAATGATATTCTCAACAGGATCGGGTAGTTGGCTTTAAATAAAAGCAAGTTATCAGCCAAATAACGATAATAGCGAACAATTCCTTCAAGCTTGTCATTTGCGGTGAGTGAGAGTAAAATGTTCCAATAATCAAACTCTTGGCAAAGGGTCATTATATTAAAAAGTGTGCCTTTTAGCTCTGACAAAAAAACCGTCGGTTCCTTTTCCAGCCGTTCGCGTTCTATAAAGTTGATTTCGATTGCGGTTCCGCTTGCGCATGCCGTCTGTATTGCGGCGTGTAGCCATAAAACATCCGCGTCAACAACGATGCGCTCGCAGGTGTCGGCTGCTTGAGACAGGAGTTTCGGGTCGTTAATATGGGCTGTAAATGGCGTAAATAGTCCGTCATGAAGGCAGGCTTTCTGCAATCGTTTCAGGTTTTCAAGATCATTCATGTCGGTTAAGTGAACGTGGATTGCTTCCGCTTTGAAGATGCTTGCGTTTAGCGCCCCGCTGGTTGAACTTTGATTTTTCTGCATAGCCAAAGCTGACGCTATTTCATCCTTAGCCGCCTCAATATTATGTAGTTTTGCAGCTATAGATATTTCGACGCGGGGGAGTTCATCACCGCCGAGTTTATAGTAAACCATATCACAGTTGATGGTTTGGCGTCGACCATATCGCAGGGAAGTCGATTTATGTTCCTCAAAACTCCGATCTTGAGCAGGCTGGTCGGCCAGCAAATCATAGCGTTTGACCAGTTGTCGCGCCACGGGTATTTCGTGTATAGCGTTTTCGGTAAGCGAAACGCGAATTGTGTCGCCAATTCCATCTTCAAGCAAGCCGCCAATTCCCACCGCAGACTTAATCCTTCCTTCGGAGCCATCGCCGGCCTCGGTTACGCCAAGGTGGAAAGGGTAGTCCATGCCCAGCGGATCCATCCGGGCGGCCAGAAGTCGATAAGCTTCAATTGCCACCAGTGGATTGGATGACTTCATACTCAGGATAATATCGTGGTAATCGTTTTTTTGGCAGATATGCAGAAATTCCATTGCAGATTCGACCATGCCGACGGCTGTGTCGCCATATCTGTTCATGACACGATCCGAAAGGCTGCCATGATTGGTTCCAATTCGCATGGCGCGCCGCAATTTTTTACATTTTAATACGAGCGGCGTGAACTTTTCTTCGATTCGCAGAAGTTCGTCTTGATACTCAGCGTCGCTGTAATCGCGAGTTTCAAATTTTTTCTTGTCGGCGTAATTCCCAGGATTAATGCGCACTTTTTCAACATACTCAGCCGCAAGCATGGCGGCGTTTGGCGTGAAATGAATGTCAGCCACCAACGGGTTGGCGACGCCACGACGCAACAAGGCGCTTTTTATATTTCTCAGGTTTTCCGCCTCTTTTATTGACGGGGCGGTAATTCTGATAATTTCGCAGCCGGCGTTGGCTAATTCAATCGCTTCCGCCACAGTGGCGTCCGTATTCATGGTGTCAGAGATTGTCATGGATTGAATGCGAATGGGGTTGGCGCCGCCGACCGCAACGTTGCCAACCATGACCACACGGGTTTTCCGTCGGTGATACTGAAGCCTGCTTTGACAATATTTCATAATTGTGTTTGAATTAAAATGGGGTTCATTGTTCAGTCTCTTTCGAATTATAAACCAGTTCGCCGCCAACGTATGTTTGCAGAACCTTTATTTTATACAATTTCCCCTGCGGCCCTGTCATTAGATCATGGTCAAGAACAACAAAATCAGCCAGTTTACCCGGTAAAATAGAGCCTGACTGATCTTCCATAAAAGCTGCCGTGGCGCCCCAAATCGTCAACGCCTTCAGGGCCTCGGCGCGGGTCATTTTTAATTCAGGCAGCCAGCCTTTGGTCGAAAATCCTGTAGTGTCTTTGCGCGTGGTTGCAGCGTAAAATTCAATCATTGGATTGCCTTCCTCCACCGGCGCGTCCGAGCCGGCGGGAATGATTGCGCCGGAATCAAGCAGTGATCGCCATGCGTAGGCGCGATCCATCCGCCCCAAACCCAATCTACGCACCGCAAAGTGTAAATCGCCAATGGCATGACTGGGCTGCATGCTTGGGATGATTTGCAGCAACTTAAAGCGCGCCTGATCGTCCGGATGAAGAATCTGCGCATGTTCTACTCTAAATCTCGGCTTTACAACTTCTCGTTCGGACAAATTAATTTTCAACAAGGCTTTTTCATAAATATCCAAAACACTTCTGTTGCCAGCGTCGCCAATGGCGTGAATTGCCATCTGAATGCCTTTTCGCAGCGCTTCCATCGTGAGAGGCAGAAGCTCTGCCTCTGAATGAACAAGCAGTCCGGTTGAATTCGCATCGCTGTATCTTTCTAACAGAGCGGCGCCGCGTGAACCCAATGCGCCATCCTGATAACTTTTGATGCCGCGCACGGTGAGGCGGTTCTGAAACAAACCGATTTGCGAGCCGTTTTTTAACAGCAGGTCCGCGTCTGGGCCAGGCCCGGAGATGTAGTTGTAAATACGCAGTTTCAGCTGCCTTTCCCGATATAACTTTTTCCATACGTCAACAACCCGCCATGAACTGCCCATGTTGTGAACTTGTGTGATTCCATAAGAAAAAGCCGTCTTTTGACCAGCGAGAGTATATTTTATTTGCATTGCAAAAGAGGTGTCAGACGGCGCGTGCGCTGTAATCAGTTGCATGGCATTGTCCAGAAAAATGCCGTTGCAATTCCCGTGTTTATCTTTTAAGATGGCGCCGCCTTTAGGCGCAACAGTTGTGCGCTTTATTCCAGCCACTTGCATAGCTGCGGAATTCACGACAATTGCATGTCCATCGGCGCGTGTTAAGACAAGCGGGTTTTTCGGCGATATCCTGTCAAGATCCCAGCAAGTCGGAAGTTTTTTTGAAGGCCAGTCTTCCTCGATCCAGCCCCGACCGACAACCCATTCACCCGCCCCTTTCTTTGATACTTCAGCTTTTACTTTTTGTAAAAAATCGGATAGTGATTTGGCTCCATCAAGGTTTAACTGGAATGATCGTTTGCCAACCCCCATTAAGTGATAATGGCTATCGATGAAACCGGGTGTGACTGTTTTGCCTGCCAGATCCAAAACCTTGCTTTGAGCATCTGCATGGCCTTGGATTTCCTTATTGCTGCCAACTGCGATGATTTTGCCCGCTGCAATCGCAAAAGCTTCCGCTTTCGGTTGCGCTGGTTCAACCGTATGAACATTCGCGTTGATAACAATAAGGTCGGCCTTGGGATTGTTTGAGCAGGATAGCATGAAAATAAATAGACAGCATATCAAATTATGAAACTTCCACATCTTGGTTCACCCGTTAAAAAATTAGTGTAAATAGTAGCTATATTAAATTAGTTGATCAAGCGTAAACGATTTGGTTGCATGCCAAAAACAGAGCCCCTGTCAATTCGGCGCCCGGTAGTTTACCTGTTCTGGCAATGCGCTTTCTCTAATTTGCAATTGAAATAGAGAAAAGTCTTTTTTCAAAAGAAACTGGGGACTAACTTCCGAATTGTTAATTCAAAATTTGTATCTACAAACTACCCGTTTCGCGAACGAGCGAAAGAGAAAAATTGATCGTTTCAATAAACAGAGTCATGGGATGATCCGGGTCATCAGAAAAATGCGAGATGATCGAGTTTATCTGACATTCGATGATGGACCCGATCTTTTTACAGCGTCGATTATGGAGCTTCTAAACCGATGTGGAATAAAAGGCACATTTTTCCTAATTGGGCAAAAGGCGGCGCAAAATCCGGAGATTGTCAAAGAGTTGCTCAAACATGGACACAGTATCGGTAATCACAGTTTTTCGCATCCGAGGCTTATCCTGAAATCGCGACAATTCATTGTAAATGAAATTGACCAGACAGATGCTATTCTGACTGAGCTGCTAGGCTTTCGACCGTGTATCTTTAGACCTCCATACGGATTGTTTGGCTGGAATCTGCTGCGGATTTTGCAATTAAAAGGATATCGTATGGCGCTTTGGAACGGTCTGACCAAAGATTACGCTGCAAAAGTTGATGAACATTTCATTGGCGACCGAATTCGAAAACAAGCCCGACCCGGAGCCATTCTCCTAATGCATGACGGCCATTCAAATAGCGAAAAAACCTTGCTCGCGCTTGAAGAAACATTGCCGGCGCTTCTCAAAAAGGGCCTCAAATTTGGCCTGATTCCCAACCAATGATCACCGCTTTGTATTGCGTTGGCGCGCTCTTGTCGCTTTTTTACGCCGCAGGCCTCTTTTTTCTGCAACGCGGTTTTTCAAGGCTTCGAAGCGGCAACGCCGAAAGGCTGCCTGCAATCACGGTTCTCATTTCGGCGCGTGATGAAGAGGATAATATTGGCGTTTGTTTGGAAGCCGCGCTGGCGCAAAACTATCCGGGTGAACTTTTTGAAGTCATCGTTATCAATGATCGCTCTGCGGATCGAACAGGCCAAATTGTAAAAGAGCTTCAACCTGAACATGAAAACTTAAAGTTGATCGAAATTTCGCAGCCGCATGAATGGAAAGCGCCGAAAAAGTGGGCGCTCGAAAGCGGTATCAAACAGGCAAAAGGGGAGATAATATTCACCACAGACGCGGACTGCAAACCCGGCGTAAATTGGTTGCGGACTATGACGCGCCAATTTGAGGAGGAGGTGGGCATGGTCGCCGGGTTTAATCCGTATGAAAGCGCGCCTGGAACATTTCACCTTGTCGCCGATATATTGTCGTTGGACTACTGGGCCATGTCAGCCGTGGCAGCCGCCAGCGCCGGTTTGGATTTTCCGGTCAGTTGCACAGGCGGCAACCTCGCTTTCAGGAAATCTGTTTTTGAGCGGCTCGGCGGCTATGGCGACAACGCGAAAATTATGTCAGGCGACGATGATCTCTTTTTGCAACGAGTTCGTGAGGAAACGGCTTGGCAAGTGCGTTATTGTGTCGCCCCGGACGCCCATGTTCCAACAAAGGCGCCGGAAACTTTTCAGATTTTTTGGCGGCAACGCTTCCGTTACGCTTCAAAAGGGCTTAATTACAGCCCGGCAGTGGTCATTGCGCTCATTGGTGTATTTCTACTCAACCTGCTTATGGCAGCCACCTTTGTAACGGTTCTATTTTTTCCGTTTGTTGCGCCGCTGTTGGTCTTTTCCTTTGCGCTAAAAAGCGGCGGCGATTTTTTCTTTTTAAAAAGAGCTCAGCCTGTTTTTGAGGCAAAGCTGAATCCAGTTGTATTTTTAATTTCCGCCTTTTTGCATCCTTTCTACCTTGTCATTGCGGTAATTGGCGCGCAATTTTTTAGCGGCAAATGGAAATAATTTTTTTAGTTCTGAGAGGGATAAGTTTGAAGTTGTGTCAAGAACGACTTTTTCTATTATAGATATGCCTTTTGCTGGCAACAACAAGTAAGGGCGCCCCGTAAGGTTGCATTTGGTTAAACCCTGACAATAAATAACGTGAAAATAGAGGAGATTTTTAATGACTGAAAAACGGACTCAGCAGAAGCAGCTGTTGATATGGCCAGGGGTTCTGATTCTGGGAGTGCAATGGATGCTCCGCTTTGTTCTGCCGCAGATCGCGCCTGACGCCACGCCTGTCGGATTTTTTGGCGGGATAATCGGTTGGCTCGCTATCGTTGTCTGGTGGGTGTTTCTTAGTCGCGCGCCCCGGCTTGAGCGTTGGGGAGCCGCTGTTTTGATGATTGGCGCATTGGCCGGCACACAATTACTGCTGCATGTGTCGATTGCTTCGGCCATGCAGGGTATGATTTTTATCTTGTACGCCACACCCATTTTGAGCCTTGCCTTTGTTGCGTGGACAGTTGTCGGTGATCGATTGTCTGTTGGCTTGCGTTGGACGACCATGATTGCCTCCATCTTCATCGCTTGCGGCGTCTGGACGCTGTTGCGTTTTGACGGTATGGCTTATAGCGGCGGCGCAGAATTCGCATGGCGCTGGTCAATGACTTTCGAGGAAGAAATGTTATCGACCAAATCAGATGAGACAATGAGCTCTTCATTGGTAACGGCGACCAATGACTCAACAGCCGACTGGCCCGGCTTTCTTGGCTCCAATCGGGATGCTATCATTCACGGTGTTAAAATAGAAGCGGACTGGACTACAACGGCTCCGGTTGAACTTTGGCGGCAACCTGTTGGTCCGGGCTGGTCATCCTTCGCAGTCGGCGGCGGACTGTTTTATACACTTGAGCAGCGCGGCGACCATGAGGTGGTTTCTTGCTACAATCTCGCCACCGGCAAAATAGTCTGGCGTCATCAGGATAGCGCGCGGTTCTGGGAGGCGATTGGTGGAGCAGGACCGCGCGGCACGCCAACGCTCAACAATGGTCATGTCTATGCGCTGGGCGCAACCGGCGTATTCAATGCCCTTGATGCGCATGACGGCAGCCTGATCTGGTCACGCAATGTGGCGACTGACACCGGCGCTGAATGCCCGTACTGGGGCTTCGCCGCCTCGCCGCTGGCGCTCGACGATCTTGTTGTTGTGGCGGCTTCCGGCGTTCTGGTCGCTTACGATCTGCGCGAAGGAGAACCACGCTGGATCGGGCCGGTCGGCGGAGTGAGCTATAGCTCGCCGCACCTGCTCACAATTGACGGTGTTGAACAGATTTTAATTCAAAATGCAAACGGCCTCCTGAGTTTTTCGCCAACCGACGGCGCGTTGCTCTGGGAATATGCCTGGCCGGGCGAGCCTATCTTGCAACCTGTGCAGACGCAAAACGGAGATCTGCTGATCAGCGCTGGTCAGAATATGGGATTGTGCCGTCTCGGCGTGCGTCTCGAATCGGGCGTCTGGAAAGTGGTGGAACGCTGGAAGTCTACCAAAATGAAACCGTACTATAGTGAAATTGTCGTTCAAAATGAATATGCTTTCGGCTTCGACGGCAGCATTCTGGCCTGCGTCGAACTTGAGCAAGGCAAGCGCAAATGGAAGGCCGGACGTTACGGCGCCGGACAACTATTTCTTTTGGCCGACCAAAACCTGCTGCTGATTCTGTCGGAAACCGGTGAATTGGTTTTGGTCGCAGCGGATCCAGGCGAATTTAAAGAAATCGCCCGATTCCCTGCGCTGGAGGGCAAAACCTGGAACCATCCCGTGTTGGTCGGCGACAAGCTTCTGGTTCGCAACGCCAGGGAGATGGCCGCATTCCGGCTCGTTCTGCGAAGCGACGCTGAAAATTTATAGCTTGAAGGACAAATCGGCGCCACGGTTGTAGCGAGGCATTCATGTCGCGCGGTGTTGACTGATATATTTCAGCAAAAAGTGTAAAATAAGAGGCGGTCAGGAAAGCTCCAGGAACAGGTCGCGACAAAGCAGAGATGAAGCTGCTATTTGGCAACGCCGTTTTTGGGAGCATCTGGTAAGATATTGTTTTGAGTACATACGCCACTTTGAATTCATTATAACCCAGACAGAAAAAAAGGCGCTGACCGCTACTCGTGGTTCAGTAATATATTCAAATTTGGATATGTCGGCCACACAGAGACTTCGAGTGCGAGCCTCAGTTAAGCCAGGATTTGTGTTGTCAAAGATTTAGGAAATTGACACTGTCGCCTAAGGTCGCGTTTCAACACGGACACACTTCTGCGGTGAAGCGCGACGTTAGCAGTCATCTTGGAAAGATCTTTCCATAACAATCAGGAATAACCATGAAATATATAAAAGGCTATTATAAAACTTTAATGCTTGCACTTGCTTTGGCTGCTGCTGGAGCCTTCGTATTTGACCAGTTGTTTATCCGGGCTGCAAAAGTTGAGACGAACAGCGCCACACTTTATCTCACCTTTAAGCAACATACAGATAATGTTTGGGCGGCTGTTTTTAGTCCAGTTGACAATTTAATCGCCAGTTCAAGTGCGGATGGAAACGTGCTAATCTGGAATCCAGGTGATGGAGAAGTGATGCAAACGCTCCCGCATCCGCAAGGTGTGCCTGCGCTCTCCTTTAGTCCAGACGGTCAATATATTACCACGGGGAGCTACGATGGAATTCTCAGAGTCTGGCGTGTCTCCGACGGCCATCAAATTAAAACATTTGTTCACGAAGGCGGCACAATCTGGGGTCTGACTTACAGTCCGGACGGATTGACCATTGCCACGGGAGGGCAAAATGGGAAAGTGACGCTCTGGCATGT
>Ga0316187_10001595_pt1 | contig 19713 bp, 14 predicted proteins | sample CroRivburrow1_MG_FD_204927 | JGI IMG/M metagenome (GOLD analysis project Ga0316187, IMG submission 204927) | Coastal sediment microbial communities from Maine, United States - Cross River worm burrow 1 | ecosystem: Environmental > Aquatic > Marine > Coastal > Sediment | place: USA: Maine...
ATTACTTTTCAGTGACAAAAAAAAGCTCATACAATTCATTAAACTAGCAATTAGATGTAGTTATAGTGTAAGGTAGCGTGATCTACAATAGAAATGTTGTCAGGCGTGATTTCTATATTGTTGGTTTCACCTGCCCTTGATAACAAAACCGAGGTAAGCAAAAAAATTGTAGCCGAGAATGAATGTAAAATTTTCACTCAATTATTAAATGTTGAGTGTTCATGACAGCTATTGATGAGCAGCATGGGGGGCAATATATGGATAATCAATACAACCCAAAATTTAATAAAAAACTAAGAGCGTTTATCTTAGCAATTTTAACGGCAATTATATTCGAACTCGTTCTATTAAGTATTGGATATTTTTCAAAAGTGTGGCCAATTGTAATTGGATTCATTGTTTATTTTCAGCTGACTCGTCGTAAAAAATTACTGGTCTGGTTGAGCAAATTCAATACAAGGGAACCGAATCAATTTGATTTTGTAAACTGTTTGTCTTATGCATGCTCAGCTCTATGTACACCGGTCACCATACAGGACACTTCCTTTAAATCGGAGCATATAGCCGCTGCCAGTAAACAGGCTATTTGCAGTTTTTACTTTTTTGTGTTTGCCGGCTTGTCGGGATTAATAATACCATTTATTGCGATAGGATCACTTGAACTAAGCTCCAGTTATGACATTATATTAATTTTTCCTCTAATGGTTGCTGGCGTAGTGATACCGCTGTATGCATACAAATTTTATCAAAGTAAAAGAGAATTCATATCTGTTGGACAATCGTTCATACAGCATATCGTTGATGACTATTTCAGAAAAATAAAAAATGGTAAAATCAATGCTACAGGTATTAACGTCCTCAAATGTGAAGATGATGCTTGGCAAAATGTAATAGAAATAGCGTTGCAAGAAGCAGATTGTGTTGTGATTGATGTTAGTGTGATAACCGATAGCATCAAGTGGGAACTAAACGCCATTTCAAGAATCGTGAATACCGGTAAGGTAATAGTAGTATATTCCTTCGAAGATGCCGATACCAGCGAGTTGAACCCAGACACCATGCAATTAATTCGTAATATTTTCGATGCGGATTCATTGTCGAAATTGAAATTTGTTGGATACCCTCAAAACCAGGGTAAGGCCGCCCGAAAACGATTAAACGTTTATAATAACATCTCAAAAAAACTCAAGGGTAAAATACTTGAATGCATAAATTCAACAAAAATAGATTTGCTGGATCAACACGAAACCGAAACCGAAACCGATAGCGTCGCGGAGGTGAGTGTAAGATATAATAATACCGATCAAACCTCGCCTCAGTATGTACTGGATGTTACCGGACAAACCTATCCAATCCCACTACAAAAAACCAAAAAAGTATTATATACAATGACCACGGGTGAAATCGTGAATGTTATCTCCACAGACCCCGACTCATATGCTAATTTTGAATTACTCGAAAAAAATTCTATTTGCAAATTGCTTGATAAACACAAACACGACGGCAATTATTACTTTGCGTTGCAAAAAATTTAGCGCACTAATGACAGCGTATTTTTGAGCTTAACCCTGCGCCAGAATTTCTACCAATAATATTCCATCCGCGGGATTCAGGTCATGCGCTGCAGGGGTGAGATATCGGTGAGCACGACCACGTACTGCCGGTACCTGGTTCAGATCCTGGCTGATTGCCGGCACCAGATTATCAACACCACTTCGGATCACCGTATGATATTCGATATCGGGATGAGGTTGCTGGTTTAGCCAATTTAACAAGGAACCTGGTGCTATCGGCGCCAAATCACTCATAATGCCTCGTGAGTCTTTTAAATACTGGTAAGAATTCCCGCCCATCATAGTCTTGAGTAAATCCATACCTGGGCCGGGACAGAAAAAAGGTTTGCTATCGACAACATCCATACCATCTAATGCACGCGGAGTCCCCAGATTAGGTGAGGCTATAGTAATAAGGGACTTGATGCGCACATAGTCAGGTCGAATGGCGACCAGACGCGCGACCACACCACCCGCAGAGTGACCTGCTACGATCATGGCTTCATTGGGGTGTATTTGTTGAATAAAGGCCAGTTGCGAGGTAAGATGCGAAGCCTGTAATAACAACGGTGCTGTGTCTGGCAACTGAGCGCGGTATACTCGGTTTCTGGATTGATTAGTGTATCTAACAGGAAAGTGCTGCACTCCTGCCGGAGTACTGTACACTACCCCGGCATTGCGCCACCCCTGACTCTCCAATACCGGTAGTACGCCACTGTGAACCCAGGTATCAGCATTGGCAGCCCAGCCATGGACCAGCACCAGCACATCTGCGCGGACAGCATTGTAGGACAAGCATAAAACTAAGACAAATAACCGTAGACTAACTTTGTTCATGTGCATTACCTGTTTCAATACAGTGAATTTTTCTCAACAGATTAACCTCAATGTGGTCATTTACCAGTCAATACCGGAGCTAGGTCTCTATGCTTGTTAATATACTATAGGGTACGGTTATTGGCTACAGAACAAGCGCAGTATTTTTTTGCTTAAACTTTCAATGCTGTCCCTTTAACTTTTGGAATCGAGGCAAATTGCTAGGATATGGGGTTGGTATACCCAATTCAAGACCGTCTGCCGCATGGAAGCGGCAGTCGAGCTTACATGGATGTATTCACGCGCGTCTTGAATTGGGTATACCAACCGCATGTCCGGGGTACTTGTGATAATCTACAACGTAATATTCTGGACACCCGTCGAGATTATCCATAAATATTATTAACGATAGAGCTTTTTAAGAAGTTATAGTGGACATTGCCGATATTTGACGTCCATGCTCTTTTAGCTTATTCAGTAACTCTAGGTGTTCAGTATTTAATGAGTGGGTAGTTTTTAAGTGTTCAATTTCGGCGAAATAACTATCAAAGTTATAATATTCGCTATTCTCATTAGATAGCCTAGTATGACAAAAGTCATACCACCTTTCTTTGTCCTCTTGCGAAAGCGTTTCCGGAAAATTTCTTGCGTGGTAACGAAACAACATTTCGGGGATTTTTGGGTCGCCAAAAGAATAATTGATGTTATCCAAATCTTTGGGACTCATGTTACGGATATTTTCAAACTTTGCCTTGTCAGCATTGCTGAAAAAACCATTATATATACTCCTATCAGGATCAGTTTCTTTTGGGAATTTGGTATCAGAAAATACTTGTTGTACTTTATTAGCAAATGATGTGTTGTTTAATAACATCTGAAGATGTTCATTACTTTTTGCAATATCTATTTTATGGCGCTGTGCGGAATCAGCATCTAAAGTGGACAAGGGTACCACCACCGGGCATTTATTAATGTGTATGGTCTTAAGAGGTAATCTTTCAACACCATCAAGTAACTCTTCTCTGGGAGTGAATAATCGCTGTTTAAGTTCTTCCACGGACAAATCAAAAAACTGGCTGGGATCGAAACGTAAATCGTAGACTATAACGCCGTTCTTGTTTGTTGGGTGTGCAATAAGTGGGGAAACCATTGCGGCACAACCATATTCCTTTGGATACATGGCCGATATATGTATAACGGGTTCATGCTGGTTCAAATTAAGTAGCATTGAGATTTTATGCTTATTCCTTAGGTCAAACATATAGCCAAACAATTTCGGTTGTTGCTGTTTTATCAGCTTTGCAATGGCGATGGTCGCGTAAACATCTGAAAGTGCATCGTGTGCTGATTCGTGAGAAATATTATTGGCTTTTGTTAGATCTTCCAGTTTAAAACTTTGGCTACCATCCTCATGTTGTGGCCACTCAATCCCTTGGGGACGCAATGCTTTGGTCAGTCTGACGATATCCAGTATGTCCCATCGTGTATTTCCGTTTTTCCATTCATGTTCATACGGATCGAAAAAATTTCGGTATAAGGAATATCGAATAAATTCGTCATCAAATCGAATATTGTTATAGCCAACAATACAGGTATTCGATTTGGTAAATTCTTTGTGGATGGATTTTAAAAATTCCAGTTCGCAAACGCCGTGTTGAGAAGCATGTTGAGGAGTAATGCCGGTAATTAGACAAGAATTAGGATCTGGCAGCATATCCTCTGCCGGCTTACAATATAGAACTAGAGGTTTCGAAATTATATTAAGATTTTCGTCAGTGCGAATCCCTGCAAACTGAGCAATTCTGTAGTGTTTAGGGCTAATACCAAATGTTTCTAAATCATACCAATACAGACTGCTTTTAGAAGGCATTTTAGATTCCTTTTTAGTATTTTCGACAGCATATCAGTGTCGTATTTGGATATTAGGAATCATAATGCAATAAGCCTTTTTTAGCCACAGGCAAACAATCCTGCAGCTTGTTAGCTAAGGATTATGCAGTACATCATTAGATAAATCTTGAACAGTAACGAATTACCGAATCATAGCAACAATTAACAGTGCAATGATTAATATTAAGAAAAAAGTGCTAGAAAGAAATACTAGGACTAAATCTTGTGCTGAGCACCAAGATCGAATTGCGTAAGATAGTTTTTCCACCTTTTGAGTGCTTCTTAACATATTGCATCCCCCGATTACAAAAATATAAACAACATATTATGGTGTTCCGTCACACCGAATAAACATTACAAACTCTAGTTTTGTATTGTGAGTAGTTCCTACATTTATTTCGCTAAGGAAAATCTCTTACGGCTTCCTTCTCCCAGAAATAAAACTACCTATACTACCAAGCATACCTAATCTTAACTACGTAGGCAAGCACTTATTTCTTCAATGTATATTTTTAGTTAGATTCTAACAATATATATTATCTTGTTATATTTAATAGCATTATTTAGTTTTCTTTAGGTCATTTGCGAACATCACAATGGAAAGATATTGCTTATATCCTACGTAGGGCATATTGTAATAATTATGTTGCAAGAGACTTTTTGTATTTTTCAAACTGTGTGTCCAAACGCTTAATCGATATTGGCATACTGGTATTAAGCTCTTGAGCAAACAACGATATTCTCATCTCTTCTAACATCCAGCGATATTTGATGAATTCTTCATTTGTTGCGTTACTTGGATTATCCTCTGAAATTTCTAGGTAGTTTTTCCAATGCGCTTCAATTTGTGCGTATCTGTCCTTATCAACACTTGGCGCACGTTCCAGCTTTGTTAGGCGAATTTCAATTCCTTTTAGAAATCTAGGAATATGTTCAATCCAGCCACAGTCTGTTTCCGTTATAAAACGACTATTTACCATATGATCTAATTGTTGTTTGATATCTTTAGCGGCAAGCATCGCCTGCAATTGGTTCAGTTTTTTGAGAGATTTGGTTACGGCATGGTACGCCAAGAGTATTTTTCTTACATTTTGACTAAGATCATTTGCAATGCCTTGTAATTGTGCACTCGCTGTTTTACACAGATTTTCAAATTGATCCCTGGATCTAATCTCACATTCTTCAGTAAATAGTGCTTGATTAACGGTTTGTTCGATTAGCTGGTTTTGCAAACTATTGCAATTTCCAATTGAAACATAGTACTGACACATGGTTTGTAATTGCGGAATATTTTTTCGTAAATAATTGATTTGTTTTATATTAGTCAAAAAGTATAAGCGTTTAATCCCATCTTTCATCTTGCGAGCTGACTCGTTTTTATCCAGTAATAACTCAATTGATACGGTATTAGTCATGTCAACTATGGTTGGGTAGGCCACGAATTTTTTGCCATGCATCTCGAGCTCTAGACTACCTGGTAAGTCACCAAAATCCCATTGTTTTTTTCCTATAATCTGCGCAAGAGGATGCTCGATAGATTGGCTTAGATTTTCTGAATATTTTACCAAGCTCTTTTTAAGGATTGATATATCCCTACCCATTTCTAATAAATTACCATGTTCATTAATGACTCTAATATTTAAACTGTAATATTCTGGCAACATATCAAGCCGCCAAACATCCTTATCAATAACGACTTTGGAATGTTTATTTAAGAACGTTGTTAGTGCATCCAAAAGTGACTTTTCATGCTTAGTTCTATTATCATGTAAAAACATTTCAACATAATATGGTACCGGGACAAACTGTTTACGCATTGCTTTAGGTAAACATTTAATCATGGCAATCAACTTTTCCTTCAATAGACCTGGAATTAACCACTCAAATGGTTCCGCTGGCAACTGTTGTAATAAAAATATGGGTACCCACGCACTTACGCCATCTTCTTGGCTGCCAGGTTCAAAATGATAAGAAAGTTTTAACTTTATTCCGCCTATTGAGATAGAATTGGGAAATTGAGCTTCATCAACACTAACGTCGCGTTGATTTAGAAGTATTTCCTGATTAAGACACAAGCTAGCTAAGCTATTCTTTTCGGCTGATTTCACCCAATTTTCGAGCAACTCACCGCTGTAGATCTCTTTAGGTAGACGTTCAGCGTAAAAATTAAAAAGAAAGGTATCGTCGGCACTTATACTGGGTCGACGCAATTTGGCATCAAGTTTTTCTAATGCCTGTAATTGATTTCTGTTGTGGTTAATGAATTCGATTTTTGATTGATATTGTTGTTCCACCAAGGCACTTTGTATGAAAATATATCGTGACTCAATGGGATCTATACGACCATATTCGGTCTTTCGATTAGATAGAATAGTTAATCCATTCAGTACGATACGCTCATAGGCCTGCACCCTCGCTGATTTTTTGTCCCAGTGTGCATCACTATATTTTCTTTGGATTAAATGGCCCGCAATATCTTCAACCCACACCGAGTCAATTCTAGCGACAAACCTGGCAAATAATTTTGAAGTATGAACTAATTCTGATGCCACCACCCATTTCGGTTGTTTTTTCAAGCCGGAATGAGGGTGAATATAAAAAACAGAATTTCGTAATCCTTCATACTCATACTTACCCGTTTTAGTACCGATATTTGAAATCAATCCCGATAATATTGCACAATGTATGTGTTCGTATTGAGCAGGTGTCTGATTTATCCGCCAATTCAAATGAGCAATCGTTTGTTTAAGTTGTTTATGGATATCAGACCACTCGGCCATTCGCTTACTTGAAAGAAACTCGCTAACACAATATTTTTTTAGTTGATTTTTCGAGAGTGTTTTTCGCTTGGCCTGATAGTCTTCCCATATGTTAAGGTAAGTCAAAAAATCAGAGTTTTCATCATAACGTTTTTGATGTATCTGATCAGCCTTTTGTCTTTGCTCATGAGGTCTATCCCTAGGATCTTGAATACTAAGCGCAGTAGCAACAATCAAAACTTCTTTAAGACAATGGTACTTTTTGGCTGCAATAACCATTCTAGCAAGCTTTGGATCGATAGGCAGACTCGCTAATGTCCTACCAAGCTTTGTTATGTTTCTATGTTCATCAACCGCTTGCAGCTCAAATAATAACTTATAACCATCATTAATTAGACGAATATCAGGTTTTTCAAGAAATGGAAAATCAGAAATATGGCCTAATTTCTTATACTCCATTTGTAGTATTACAGAAGCTAAGTTTGTTCTGAGAATTTCCGGTTCGGTAAAAAGGGGCCTTTGCTCAAAATCGGTTTCTGAATAAAGGCGAACACAGACACCTGCGCTCAGTCGACCACAGCGTCCGGCACGCTGATTAGCACTGGATTGGGAAATTTTCTCGATGGGGAGTCTTTGAATCTTGCTCCTATAACTGTAACGACTAATTCTGGCGGTTCCGGAATCGATAACAAACTTTATACCTGGAATTGTAATTGAAGTTTCAGCAACATTGGTTGCCAATATGATCCTGCGTTTATTTGTCGTATGAAATATCTTTTTCTGTTCTGAACTCGCTAAGCGGGAATACAAACTAAGAACTTCCGTATTATCAAGATTACATTTTTTAATGATTACTGCTGTATCACGTATATCTCTTTCAGTACTTAAAAATACTAAAATATCTCCAAATCGATCTATTTTGCCGAGCTCTTCAATTGCAAGTTGTATGGCATTTTGTAAATCCAGGTCCTTGTCTAAATTTTCATTTTCTGACAAAGGAAGATATTGAATATCAACTGGATACGTGCGACCACTCACCTCGATAATGGGCGCATGGTTAAAGTGGTCGGCAAAGCGTTGAATATCAATGGTCGCAGAAGTGATAATTAATTTTAGATCAGGACGCTTAGGTAACAGACGTTTGCAATACCCGAGTAAAAAATCAATATTCAAACTACGTTCGTGTGCCTCATCGATAATCAAGGCATCGTAGGCGTATAAATAAGGATCGGTATAAGTTTCGGCCAATAATATACCGTCAGTCATTATTTTTACGTAAGTAGATTCGCTAGTCTTATCAGAAAAACGTATTTTGTACCCAATATATTCGCCAATATTAGAATTTAAATCGCTGGATATTTTATTGGCGATACTACGTGCGGCAATTCTTCTAGGTTGGGTATGCCCTATATAACCAGTACTCCCTAATCCAAGCGATAGACATATTTTCGGCAACTGGGTGGTTTTCCCAGAGCCGGTTTCTCCTGTTAATATGACCACTTGATTGTTATTTATGGTCTCGGTAATCTCTTCCAATCTTTCATGAATCGGAAGATTTTTTTCAAAATTGATCTTTGGTAGATTATTTTTACGTCGCTGTTGTACTTCAATTGAAGATTTTATAGTATCTTGTATATTGGTAAGTAAGGAGTCATATATTGAATCTTTTGGATTAAGCTTAGTAAGCTTTTTGATCATACGGCGTATTTCGTGACGATCATGTTTCATACACGATTCAATTTTTGTATTCAAATTACGAACTTGGATAGAATCGTTCATTAACTAAGTTGCCGGTATAGTATCTAAATCGATATAATTGAGTAAATTTAAGTGACCACTAATATTGCAATCTCAAACTCACTGAATTGAACTGAATTTACCCTGCGAGATTTAGTGTGATTTAATCAGACACGAATAATAACAGCATTATTAATTGCGACAATGGTTTTATACGCAGTTTTCGATCTTGTTGTTGTTGACTATTTTGAATGGAGAACCTAATTATGGATAATACTGCAGCCAACCTGAATTCTCTCAATATCACGCGCTTGTACCCTGCCAGTAAGGAAAAGCTTTTTGAAATGTGGACAAATCCAGCACTCATCATAAGTTGGTTTGCTCCAGGAGATCTGTCTATTATTGCGGTTGAAGCCAACTTAAGAATTGATGGTCAGTTTCGGATTATAATGCAAGAACCTGATGGCAATCAGTATATTGCACACGGTATATACAAAAATATAGTGAAACCGGATCAATTAGCGTTTACCTGGATTTGGTCAGATACTGATTACGACTCCAATTCATCTGATACATTAGTCAGTATTGATTTTAAAAATAAAATCGACAAAACTGAACTTACTTTGTTATATAGTCAGCTTGGATCCTCTGATTCACAAGACACCCTTGACCAGGGGTGGGCTGAATATCTCGAGAACCTTAACTCTGTACTTTAAATCAGTGCCTATTTCACATGATTATCGTAGCTAACGCGCGCCTAATAACATATAGCATATATATTTAACATTGTTTATCTTATAATACTATAACAAAACTGTACTCTGAAGGAGAGCTGCATTGGGTTACCGAATACAAATCTAGATTCGGGCATCAGATCGTATATAAAAGCAACATTTTAGGTTATAGTCACCTAAATTAGTTTAATTTTAGTCTGTCAATACTAAACTATCCGAATTGTTGATCATGTCCATAATCATATCGATTGTACCGATTTGAATTAGTTGAACTTTGCTGCCGGTCAGGAAAAATACATCGGTACTGATTGGAATTTCAAAATACAATAAACCGTAGTCATTGTAATAAATGAGGAAGCGCTAAAAATGTTTTCCCAGATTCAACGTTACCAAGTTCGTAATAAAATAGGCCAAGGGGCGATGGCCTTTGTCTATGAGGCTTATGACCCAAGAATTGACCGCAATTTGGCGATTAAAGTATTACGCGACGAAAGAAGTGTAGACGGTGAATATGTTGTGCGTTTTCTACGAGAAGCCAAGGCTGTTGGTAACCTCTCTCACCCCCACATAGTCACTGTTTATGATGTTGATGAATATGAAAACAAACCCTTTATTGTCATGGAATTGCTTGAGGGTATCCCATTAAGCGTATTAATGAACTCCGGCAAAATATTTACCCTTAGTGAAGTTATTACTATTGGCAAGCAATTAGCCTCAGCACTTGACTATGCCCATAGTCGTGGAATTATTCATCGAGACATTAAGCCCAGTAATATCATTTGCGCACCATCAGAAATTAATGTCAAGATTACCGATTTTGGTATAGCCCACTTCGAAGACAACGATCTGACACAACACACGCGAATGGGTGATTTGCTGGGTACACCACAGTATATGTCCCCGGAACAACTCGAGGGCATTAAAATTGATGGCAGGTCCGATTTATTTTCCGTTGGTGTCATTTTATATCAATTATTGACTGGTGAACGCCCTTTTGGTGGTACTAAGGTTGCAACGATCATGTACCAAATTACAAATGTTGAACCAAAACCCGTCTCCGAATACGCACCAAAAGTACCTACAAGTTTGGGACTTATCGTTAAAAAATTACTGCATAAAAAACCAGAGAAACGATTCCAAACAGGCAAGGAGTTAGTAAAAGCCTTTGAACAAATAGAACAAAACCTAGAAGTTAGCAGCCTCGCAAAACAACAAAAAATCGTTCCAATTCGAATCAAGTGGAGTTTGTTAATGGCATCAATTGTTTCGCTTGCTATGCTTGCAAGTATTGCCTTGATATTTAGTAAGCAATATCAGGCAATGACCTTGCAAACATTTGAGTTTGGCGACTCACTCGTTAATTTTGTTGCGGCTGAGAGTGCAATTTCTCTATTAAGTGAAGACTGGGTTAGTATCGAATTATTTGTGCAAGAGGCAAGTGAAAGACAGGATTTTAGTTATTTAACTATTATTGATCATAAAAATGTTGTCAGAGGCTCAAGTATCGCTACTGAAATTGGGCAACAATTTAGCGGCGTATCTGGCATTGATTTGGATCCAAACCCTAATATTGCTAAAGTTTTCCAGCAAGTTTTTACTGGTGAAACCAATATAATTAATTTTGAAACCCCAATTTTATTCCAAAACAAAAAAATTGGAAGTGTATATTTGGGTATTTCACAGGCGTCACAACAATATTTGGCAGAACTAACATTATATATGATGGCTGGTTTACTCATCGTTACAACCTTAATCGTTGTAATATTTTCCTATATCTTGGGTAGGTATTTTTCGTCTTCAATAAATGTAGTAAAAAAAGCTTTGGAAGAAATTGCATTGGGGCGTTACCATCACAGGATTGAAAAACAACGTAATGACGAATTTGGACAGCTATATACCGCCTTTAACAATATGACTACCGCCTTACAAAAGCAGCAAATACAAAAAAAGTCAGCGGGAAAAGTCGCTTCATTAAAACCAAACAATTCCGCTAACGCTAATAATCCAGAACTAAATCAGATGCCTACGATTATATCGAATAATCCCAAGTCTTGATATCGTTTATTTGTTAGCAGTCATATTTATGGCTATTTATTGTTCATCAATTATATCTATTTTTTGTTTTAGCTCGACGGCACGAAAACGATAAAGTTTTGCCAATTCATGACTGGGATCCATACCCAGCACATCATCCCATGCTCGTATTGCTTCTGTAAGCTCTTGTTTTCTATAGTATTGCATTGCCTCTTTGTATCGAGATTCTATAACCGGAGTTCGAATTTTTGCTACTTGTTGTTTTGCCATACTATGCGAAGGATTTAAAACTAGTACCTTTTGAAATGCCTTAAAGGCACTAATTTTGTCACCCGAGTTAGCCGCTTCGAGTCCCAATTGATAAATCCTGTTGGCTTCTCGAGTATTTTTAATTTTTTTCAGTTGATTCTGCAAACTGGTATTATGGGGTTCAATGCTGACCGCTTTTTCCAAAACTGTTTGAGCCTCAAGTAAATTTGCCTTGCTAACAAGCTCTTTTGCGTATTTTGTATAACTCAACAACAATAAATCGTGCATCCTATCATTCGATTTACTACTGAGTGTTGGTGTTTCTAATAAATCGATTGCATTTTCATATTTAGCGGAATTATAGTATCGGTTGGCCAAGGCCAATTGAATTCTTAGCTCTTGATCTTGATTTGAGTCAGCTTTAGCAGTGATGCTATTGGTTTTATTAGGATCAGGCTTCTGATTTAAAATGGTAGTATTCTTAGCGGATTTCGTATTTTTCTCTGTTTGTGTCGAAGCTGGCACCTTTTTAATTAAACCATTGTCAGTTACAATATAATCTAAATTCTCTGGTTCATTGCTGATTACTATCGAATTGTCATTAACATCTATTGCTCTGGACGAGTTTTCGATCTTGGATCCTTTGATATCTTTAGAATCTGTAACGTCCGCAAGATACGATGTATCGGGCATTGCGTTTTTCTGGTTAGTCTCTACGACTTGAGGGCTTACTGGCTCGACCGCTGATTTATCGCTTCCTGACTCATCGTGATTAACAGATGCAGCATCGACTGTCTCAATAGATTTATTACCATTACCCTCGCCATTATCAGGAATAGGCATAGTCCCGCATGAAGCGATTGCTACAATACTGAGTAGAGAGAAAATTTGTTTATAACAATACACTAGTAGTTTGCTTTTGTAGTAAATTACTTCAAATAGTTGATCTAAAATCGAATATGTAACCCAAGACTATAAAACGTAATATCTTTATCAATTAAAGTCGCCTCTAGCTCCATAGTCACTCGTTTACCCATATAAAAACCAAATCCCAGGCCACCTGCAACCCCTGTGTCATTAGTGGTCTCACCTTCTATTTTACCTGTATTGGGGTCTGGTATGGTTTCTGTTCGTTCAACATTCTCATATAATACACCCAGTTTTCCTTTAAGATAAAAACTTTTAAATACAGGTACCCGATAGACGGCATAGCCCGCAAGCGTCCATATTTGATAACTTCCCTTGTTGGTTAAATCACCATCCGCATTTGTTAATTCATATTCACCACCACTCCAACTATCGTTAAACACATTTAAACTTGCGTTTAACTCCGCCTCGAAGCTAATATTTTTGCTTAATCCGACGCCATATAAGAGACCCAAGGATGCCAGATCTTCGGCATTGGTTAGGTCAACCTTCATAAATCCCAATTTAGGTAATAAATACATATCACCAGCATTGGCATAGACTAGATGGGAATTAATGGACAAGATAAATACTATAAGTAATTGAGTTAAATTTTTCACTTTTCCCTAAACCTTTAAATTACACACTATTATTATATTGTTGTTTTCATTATAAAATACACTTTAGGGCAACCGCATAATCAATTTTTTGAATTAATATAGTTACGGTGTAATTTTAAAATGGATATTGACTAAACATTATATACTTTTTAAGTATTTTAAACTCTATTTAAATAACTGTATCTGATATCTCGCCAAAAGAAACTTAGTCTCGATGTAAGTAAATAGTGAGAGTGTAAAATTATAACTGAATAACCGCTTACTTTGATATAGTTCTGTAAGAGTAATTTTTCAGATAGAACTAAGTTAGTATTGGGATAAATTGATGGTACAAACAAACTTTGTCGTATAATTTAATATAAACTAATAGTTACAATAAATTTAAATTGGATTTAAAGTAATGAATAGATTAAATAGACATTTAACGCCAACTTTCAAAGTAATGGCTGTGCTCGCCAGTCTGATGTTTCACTCCGCTACGTTACTTGCAAATGATACATCAGAGCTTATCAAGGCTGCAAAAAACGGAAACCTCGACAAAGTTTACGAATATTTAGCCAAAAACAGCAATATTAATGGGCGGAATAACTCCGGCCGAACTGCGTTAATCCAGGCGGCCAATTCAGAAAATGCTAATGCAGTTAAAATAGTCGAGCTTCTTCTGGCAGCTGGCTCTGATATAAACGCTACCGATAATAAGGGTAATACGGCATTAATTCTTGCGGCAAAAATTGGCAACGCATCAATAGTGCAACTATTACTCAGCAAGGGTGCCAATAGTGAGCTTAAAAATAATTCTGGTTATACAGCGCTGGATCAAGCCGAAGAAAAGAACAGATATACCACTATAAATATACTAAAATTGGGTGGTAATTATACCGTCGCATTGGCCTTATATATTGATATTCGTAATAAGTCGATTGATCCTAAAAAGTTCCAGGACGCTGCTATAAAAGCCTACAAAAGACGTAGATGGAATGTTATTAAGACTGAAGATAATGTTGTAGTCGCCACTCTATCACGGCGAAATTTAGCCTATCAGAGTCGATTTATACTCGAAAATAACAATGTGATCATTCGCTACGATTATGGATTTGGCGGTAACAATTTCAAATATCTTAACAACCTGAAATCAACCTTTCTAAGTTATTTAAAGTAAAGCGTATCTCAATAATGAATACATATTCACGCAAATCTGAACACTATTTTTATCTTATTTTGTTGGCATTACCTTTGATTTCCTGTCATATGTCCGTTAGCGTATACAGCCAACCATCCGTAATACCAATTGGCTCAATATTAAGCTTAAACAAAAAATTGCGAATACCTCCTGGTAAAACGGGTGTTTATATTCAAGCAGGTCAAGTCATGGAAAGAACTGCTCTCAATGAATATCTACCTAATTGTCGATTTGAAGTTAACTCACTAAATAATTCGGAGTTCACCATCGTAAATGAGGATGAGTTTGAAGTTTATAAGTTGATGTATGAATCTGAACTGGTTTCTTCTGATACCGTGATGTATGCCGCTTTAAATAAGGTAGCTTATGGAGTAAGCGCCATGGCAGATATACGCACAACTGAATTCTACCTAAGATCTGAAAAACAACCTGATGTATCAAGGTTAAGATGTGGACACTGGGAAGACCCAACTGATGCTTTTCATTTAACCTACGACCAGGTTATACAAGCACTGGGAGAGATAATTACGGTCAAACTGGCACCGCAATAACATTCGCAAAAATTGCTTTGTAGCTGTGTCTCTCTAGATTATTCATTTATACATTCACAATGTCTTGGTTGAACTAAGTAATACCCCCTATCGACTAGTCAAGCTTCTCCACTTGTTATTTAAATTGTAATACTTTTCAATCAGTTAACTTCTTCTGACATTGTAATAGATGAGCTAACTCCCCACAAGCTATAGGGTTGTGTGCATATTCTGAAACATCCAAAACCCGTGCTAACTTATTGATAGTTTGCCCTTTAATCTAAATACACTCCAGTTGTCTAGTGTTACCGAACTAAAGCTATTAGCAATTCCGCCGATAATTTGTTAAATCCCTAATCCTACTTTTGTTGAAAATATGACTGTTATTACTGGTTTTTCAAATAAAAAATTCTTTGAATTAATATCCAATGGTGGTGAATTGGAAGTCACAATCAGTCAGGAAGATTATATTGCCTATCGTGACTACGATAAGCAGTTTGATTCGAATACCCCTCCGAAGGATGTACAATTGGGTGAACCTTGGGAAATCGTGGTTAAAACGATATTTTCTTTGGGTGGTTCCATCAGCTATAAACAACTACCAAATGAAATGATTGAAGCAAAAATTTGTCTCAATTTGTCAAATCCGCAAATAAGCATGTCCGGGCATAAATAATCAAAATTGTAATCAACAACCTTTACTCTACGGTGAATAAATGTCCATACCCTATCCCGATGTAAACCCTTCGAATAAGTTGCTATTATCAGATGTTCTAGGCACATTGAGTTATGGTTTAGACATGGCCGAAGGCCAATCACTTGGTCATAGTTTACGATGCTGTTGGATTGGAATGCACATTGGTCAACAAATGTTGTTAAGCCTCGATCAATTGTGGGAGCTGTATTACACAATACTTTTAAAAGACTCTGGAAGTAGTAGTACTGCAACGCAAATATGTAAGCTATACGGTGCCGATGATAGGAAAGTTAAAAAAGAATTTAGAGCAATTGACAATCATGATATTGTTCAGATTGTAAAATTTATTGTGCAACATACGCGCTTATCCAACAGCTTACCCGATAGAATTGGGCGAACTATTTATTTAGCCACTCATGGTGAAAAATTAGCAGAGGAATTTATAAAACATCGTTGCGATAAAGGCGCAGAGTTCGCAAAACAACTCGGTTTTAATGAAAATATATCTCAAGCTATTAGATTTTTAGATGAACACTGGAATGGTAAAGGTCGACCCTTGCGTTTGAGTGGTGAACAAATTCCTTTGTATTCACAAATTGCTTTACTATCACAGGTGGTTGATATTTATTACCACAGTGGTGGTGTAGACGCAGTAAATACCGAAATGAGAATTCGAAAGGGTGTTTGGTTTAATTCTGAAGTCGTTGATGCTTTTAACAGTGTCTCAAAATCCTTTCAATTCTGGGGAGGACTAAAAGCTAAAACTATTTTTGATGATGTAAAGCAATTGGAACCAGAATCACGTTTAATCTACATGGATGAGAAAAAATTTAATAACATTGCCAATGTCTTTGCACAAATTGTAGATTCTAAAAGTCTGTTTACCAATGGACATAGTACTCGAGTCGCTAAATACTCTAACATCATGGGTAAGGAGCTAGGGCTTGCTGCGGAGCGTCGAACATTACTTAACCAAGGCGCATTATTACATGACCTGGGTAAGCTCGGCATAAGCAACACCATTTTGGACAAACCCGACAGTTTGACATCTGACGAGTGGTTGCAAGTTAAAAACCACGCAAAATATACTGAAGACATATTACAACACTTGTCCCCTTTGTCGGAATTGGCCTTCATAGCCAGCTCTCATCACGAACGATTAAACGGCCAAGGTTATCCCAGAGGTTTAAATGCTGACCAAATTCCCATAGAAACCAGAATAATTACGGTGTGTGATATGTTCTCTGCGCTTACAGCGAACCGACCCTACAGGAAAGCCATACCTGTAAAACAAGCATTAGCAATATTGGAAAAACAACGTGGTACATCTATTGATGGCGATTGTGTCGATGCTTTAAAAAGCAACTTACCTGAAGTTACTGACAGTGGAAACAGTCAAAAGGTAGCATGATCATGACTAATTCCAAATTAATCAGTTGAAGCGTAGCAAGGCTTACATAGAAGATAGTCGTCGATTTAAGTAATCAATTTAGGGTGATATCCATTGGAATCTAATTCCTTTAAACAAATGCAGTAACGCCCATAAAAACAGCAGCGGAAAAAATACGGTATGTACTACAAACACCACTATTAAATTCACTGCGCTAGAGCTGGCTTCTTCAACCGTTTCCTTGTAGGCGTCCATTTTCTTGCTTATATCCACACCTGAGGTGGCTGAATTTACTAAATCAGCGGCTTTATCCATAAAACTTTTATTTTGCTGATTATTATCACTTTTTTCCGATGGAGCACTAATTTCTCCAATGGCTACTTTTGTATGCTCCAATCTCTCTGTCGAACTGATATATTGGTCCGCAAGAAAATAACGATACATCACTTCACTTGAAATTGCTGTCAACGGTACAGCAAAACGAATGAATAACATGATTATTAGCAGTTTATATAAAACTACGCTTGTCGATCTACCCAAATAATTCTGTTTGATTCTATCTACTACAACAAGCAACAATAATATACTGAATAAGACACTTACAATAAGTGATGAACTAATATTAATAAAGACTTGTTGTACTCCTAAGGAAGCAGTTGCAGCTAACATAACCCATGAAAATCTTTCCACCAGATCATTTATAGGATCAAGTATTTGACCTGGGGCAAAATTCACCCCAACTCCAGCAGGTTGTACCGCAATTTCTGTTCCCTGTGCCACGGATATAACGCCGTTTATGGCTCTGGCAATACCATAGGTTAATAAAGCTCTGTTAAATGCGTCTTGTGTATATGATTCACTGAGTTTGTCGAGGCCACCAGAAAAGGATAGAATCGCTAGAAGTATCGCTATAATGCTTAAAAATACCTTAGTTGAGGTCGTTTTATTTTTCATGTTTTATCTAGTTAGTGCCCGTCCATAAACCGATGTTTTTTGGTAGCCCGGATGGAACGCAGTGGAATCCGGGACGCCAAGCCTCAGATTTAACTCAGTATTCCCGGATTCCGCAAAGCTACATCCGGGCTACGATGAATTCATTTATACGTTTATGGACGGGCACTAGTTAATTAGTGATTTTTTTTATCTCATTTAGCAAAAATTTAACATCGCCATAATTTAGGAAGACCCCCTTAGCCGTTTTGATATGGTAATAGATGGTCGACTATTTCTAAAGAATAATAATCCTAGCATAACACCAATAGCAGCGCCGGATACATGTGCCACTAGATTGACATTTGTGGAATTACTACCGTCAGCGTATAAATGATAAACATCCCAACCAATATACCATAGAGCTAATATCCAAGCTGGCATAGAAAAAATTTTAAATATTATAATAAACCAAAAAAAACAACGAATTCGGGCGGTTGGAATTAAGAATGTAAATAGTCCAATCATGCCCATAACAACACCTGACAAACCAAGTGTTGGTAATACATAGGGATCCGCAATCGTTACGGCTGCATACGCAAGATTAGTTCCTATGGCAAGTGCAAGTACAACCACAGAATATATAATACTACCTAATATGATTTCGACTGAGGCGGCAAAGGCAAAAAAGAAAAATAAATTACCAATTAAATGTTGCCAACCTCCATGAGCGAAAACCGAGCTAATCATTTTTGGTACGGCCAAAGTCGAGGGTTCATACATTAATTTTGCTGATAAAGAATGTGGCGCATGCTTCTTAAAATCGTCGTAACTCTTCTCTAGAGTATTAACCATTATTTCTCGACTTCTGATAATACTCATAGAATCGAATGCATCAGCATGGTCAACCAGTTTATTGATTATGTTCTGTGGATTACTATTCGTATGTAATGAACGTAGGATTACAACACAAGCGCTAATGTTGTCACTTTTGGTTAATTTTTTTACCACTAATAGAAAAATTCTTGGCTGGTCTTTTTGACAAAACTCGGCTGCAGATTTATTAATTGCAATCTCAGATACACTTTGTTGATAGTAAATGTATATGCATAAGACACAAATAATTATTGTGACAAACGGTAGACGTTTTAAATCAATATCTACCCTATATGGAAAAAATAACATTTAGTTAATAACCTGATAAACAAAGTATTTGATTGAATAGAATACTATCTTGTGGAATTGGCAATTTATTTTAGGTACTACGGATTTCACTCAATTTAATTAAATTTTCACTAGCATTTTCACTAAGTAATTGCAAGCTATTTGCAGGATAAACCTGTTTATACACCACCCATAAATTGTTATTATACTAAGATTTAATACTGTGTGTAAAAACAATCGATACTCAGTGATTCCAATAAATGGGCTTTAAAAATAAGCCATTGTATTGTATAGATAAAACAATAATGACTCATGGATTGCTCAATAACTTAAAAATTAGATATGATTATAACTTAGAATTATATATACTATCTCGTAATAACCGGCTCGTATAAATTTCACGAAGTAGAAGCACCTTTGGGCTGTTCACTAGATGCGCCATTGTTCAAACCGAGTATCCTATCGACAAATAGAGTTGATAGAGGGGGAGTAGTACTATGATGTATTTTTATAACAACGGAAGG
>Ga0316187_10001596_pt1 | contig 19710 bp, 13 predicted proteins | sample CroRivburrow1_MG_FD_204927 | JGI IMG/M metagenome (GOLD analysis project Ga0316187, IMG submission 204927) | Coastal sediment microbial communities from Maine, United States - Cross River worm burrow 1 | ecosystem: Environmental > Aquatic > Marine > Coastal > Sediment | place: USA: Maine...
TGGTGATCTGACCCTTCAGGTGCAGAGGAGTTTCTTCTTGGCCATCCAAAACCAGAGACAGATCAACCTCTGCAGCCAGCAGCGCTCGAGCCGCTTCCTGTCTGGAACATTTTATATCGAAACAGAGACCTGACTGGGAGATATCAGACAATGCTCCCTTGAAACGGTTGTCACCGGGGCTGCCGTCTTTTTGCAGCACCACCGCAGCAGCAACACCTGAAATCGGATACCTTTTTGTGGTTCGCCTGTCGAGTTCACTGCTGGCTATCGCTTCAGCGCTTCTTCCATGTTTTCGACAAAATTCAGCCACTTTCTCAGACAGACCGGGGTGATCTTTCTGCCACTGCTCCGCCGCTCCACGGGTCAGACTGAAGAGCTTGGTTTCGGCTTGGGTCGCCGCCGAAAGAGGACAAAGAGAAATCTCGAAAAAGCTTGACTCACCGACCAGATCTCCACGCCCAAGCTGGGCGACTACGATATTTTTGCCTTCTTTGCGATAGAACAGGACCACTTTGCCACTGTCGAGGAAAAAAAGCCTGTTGCTGATCTTACCCTGGACCTGCAGCAGCTTGTTGGTTTCGATCAGGGCCGGTTCCATACTGTAGAACAGACCGTTGGCCTCTTCTTCGGTGAGATCCTCATAAAGGTTGTCCCAGACAGCCAGATGATCCCTGTCCAGCAGCTTGGTCTTCTGTTGTTCGATTATTTCTCCGGTCGAGACAATCAGCTTCAGATTCATCTGATCGTTTTTCATCAGCTGTGCCCGAAGGGTTTCAGCCTCTCTGAAGTTCCCAGCCAGGGCTGCCTTTTTAATTGCGGCCGCCAGATCCTCGCTGCTATTAGTATCACTTCCCGGGCCAGACTCAGCCGGGTTGATGTCTTCTCTAGACATGGCCTGCTCCTCGGACCACACGTGGTTATGGTTCCTAATCAACTTTTGTCATTATTGCATAAAATCCTGAAATATGTCAAAAACTCAGAAAATCTTCTTATCCCGTACTGGTACTATGATCGTTATCATAAACTCCGCCAAAACCCAGAATTACGCTCCATTGAATGACCTGCCGGTGTCGCAGCCTTCGCTGCTTGACAAAACCCGTGATCTCGTCAGCCGTTGCCAACAAATGAGCAGGGAAGAGATAAGAGCAATCATGAAGGTCAGCGAGAAAATTGCCGACACCACGTTCTCAAGATTCCAGGACTTTATCTTCCCTCATCATGAGACCTCTTCCAGCCCTGTTCTTTCCACCTTTGCGGGCGACATCTTCTCTGAGATCCGTTACCATAATTATACTCGGGAGGAATTTCTCTATGCCCATGAGCGGCTCAGGATACTTTCCGGACTCTACGGCATTCTGCGCCCTCTCGATCTAATGCAGCTCTACCGTCTTGAAATGGGTTACAAGATGAAGATCGGGGAGGCAGCTAACCTCTATGATTTCTGGTCTGAGGCGGTTACCACTCAATTGAATCAGGATTTGCAGAGCACAGGCAGCTCATTCATCTTGAATTGTGCATCAAAAGAGTATTCCCGCACCGTTCTCCCCCGCCATCTGGACGGCACGATATTGACCCTGACTTTCAAACAAAAAAAGAACGGCAGCGTCAGATCTATTGCCATTTATGCCAAACGGGCCCGGGGTATGTTCGTTGACTGGTTTATCACCAGGCGCATTACCTCCCGCCGTCAGCTCAAGGAATTCGACCGGAGCGGTTATCATTTTGTTGAGGGGTTATCAAGCGAAACTGAACTGGTGTTTATCACCGACCTTGATTCGTGATCAATTCAAATAATCACCGAACTCAGCCTGGACGCGGGAAAATTTAATCGCAAAACCCAGCCCTTCAAACTTTTCGGTAATCCTTTTCATGGTATTGACTCCAACCACGAGACCGTCCCCGGTGATCAGCGGGCCACCCGAATTTCCTGGATAGATCTCGGCGTTGGTCTGAACGAAATCGCCCCTGCTGTTGGAAACAACGCCAGAAGTAACCGTATTGTTGAGTTTTAGTGGTGAACCGATGGCATAGACATCCTGGCCCAGTTTGAGCTCATCGTCATTCTGGTGACGCAGATAGGGGGTTTTATAACCATCGAGTTTCAATAGGGCGAGATCGTAGTTTTCACTAACCCGGTAGAATATCGCCGACTCTCGACGTCCATCTGCCAGTACCACCTCAAACCTGGTCTGGGCTGCAAGTTTCTGGGAGCTCTGATTATAATCTCGCTGGTTGCGCTTGAACTCCGTCAGCGCCTTCTGGTAGGTTTGCCTTCTGCTTGTATAATCCGAGTACCACTGGTTTAAATTGCGCTCACGCTGGTCCAGATCTGATTCGACCTCGGCCTTCTGATTTGGGTCAATACGGTTCTGGCTATCCGCCACTGCCTGACTGAAACGTTTTTTGTAGTCGTCTAGTTCCTTCTTGTAATTATCAAGCTGGACTTTTTCCTGATCCAGGCTGCTCTGCAGTTTCTGTAGACGCTGTGCCGATTCATTCATCTTCCCCCTGATCTTCTGATCGGTCGTCCGGCTGCCCCGAACCACATGGCGGTTGGTGACGATCAGGCCGTCATCGCTGACAAAGAATCCCGATCCGTAACCAGCCTCGGTGACGATGGTAACCACTGCAAGATTGGCGGTCTCAATAGGAGTTGACGGGTCGAGTGTTGTGTTGAGGACCTGAATCAGATCATTGCCCTCTGGTGTACCCCGGACGCCGCCATTCTCAGAGTCTTTGACACTGATGTCCCGGGGGTCCGGCAACCGCTTGTACTGGATTTTCTCGACCTCGGAAAGGTCGATGGTGATCGTGCCGCCGAATTGCTGATAACTCAGCCGGGGACCTTCTCTGGTGATCGAATCGGTATGGATGATTCTGCCATCCTTGAGGTGCAGTTCATGGGGTGCTGCGGACATCGGCACAGCCAGGAGCAGCAGAACGATGCTCAAAGCAACAAGTCGTTTCATTTATGGTGCCACCAATTCCCTTAAATCGTTGCAATCAGAAGCCGCAGACAGCGAGCAAGGAATAGAACAGCAAGACTGCTGCAGCAACAGGTCTACACCAGTATAGCACAGTTGCGCTCAGAGCTTAAAGGATACCCACAAGAGGTCCAGCACTATCAAAGCAGGTATTTGATTAGCACGAAGCCGCCGATCAGAAGGATCATGAAAACGATGGAAATAATATTGAAATATCTGTCAATAAACCCTTTCACCGGGGCCCCAAATTTCCAGATAAAGGCGGCAACGAGGAAGAAACGGGCCGAACGTGAGATCAAAGAGGCCACCACAAAAGTTATGAAATTTATCTCAAAGGCGCCTGCGGTGATAGTGAACAATTTGTAAGGCAAAGGTGTAAAGCCGGCCGCTCCCACCGCCCAGGCGTCATATTTCTGGTAAAGATCCTGGACACTCATATATTTGTCTTCTAGTCCGTACCAGCCAATTATCTGTTGTCCCAGCGACTCCATGAACCAGAAACCAAGCCCGTAGCCCAACATCCCGCCAAGTACCGAGCCGGCCGCGCAAATCGCTGCGTATTTGAAGGCGCGGGTGGGAGCCGATATGCACATGGCAATGAGAAAAACATCCGGCGGTATTGGGAAAAAAGATGACTCAACAAAGGCAATGATGAACAGGGTCCAGGCCCCGTAGGGCCCGGCGATCCATTCCATGCAATAGTCATAGAGCCGCTTCAGCGGGCCACCGGCCGTATCCGTAACGCTATTTCCAGCCATGCTCACCAACCAAGTCGACGAATCGCACTTTCTCTAGCTCCCGTACCTGCACTTCATCTTCTCCTTTCTCAAGCACTTGCAGTGCCTGCAGATGCTGGTCTCCAACCGGGATCACCAGCCGTCCTCCATCACCAAGTTGTTCGACCAGAGGCTCAGGTATCTCCGGCCCCCCGGCTGTAACGATGATCGCATCATAAGGACCGTGCTCGGGCCAACCCAGAGTACCGTCATCCAATTTGGCGATGATATTAAAATATCTGAGCTGATCGAATACCCTTCGCGACCCGGCCAGCAGCACATTTATACGCTCCACAGTGTAGACCTGACTGCAGAGTCGGGAAAGAACCGCTGCCTGATACCCAGAGCCGGTGCCTATCTCAAGTACCCGTTCAGACCCGGTAAGCCCCAGCGCCTCGGTCATCAAGGCAACAATATAAGGTTGGGAGATTGTCTGGCCTGCTGAAATTGGCAGAGGGAAATCACCGTAGGCGCGGGATTGCAGAGCATCATCCACAAAACAATGCCTGGGCACCTCCCGCATGGCATCAATTACCCGCGGGTCTGAAATTCCCCGCGGAATAAGCTGTTCCTGCACCATTCGGTCTCGAATGGTGGCGAATCTGTCGTTCACTGCGCTTGCTCTTGTCCGGGCTTGCCGCCGTCCTGCTCGAACTCGCCGGACTCTGAGGCATTGTACTGGATATCGGAGACAGTCTCACCGTCAAAAATAACGATGATTCGACTGACGCTCTTGGGGCCAAACCATTTCCCCACGTAAAATGTTCGCTGCACGGCGCTAAGCTGTTCTTCGTAATAGAGCCAGCGCTCCAGCTCCGATCCGTTTTCCTGCCGTTCATCGGGGTCGCCGAGATAGGTCAAGACATCGGTTTTGGTCGACCTCCCGGGAGTGATCAGGCTGGCATCGGAAGCCAGATGCCTGACCGGCTGGTGGACACAGCCTGACAACAACAGCGCTGCCAGACAGAACAGGACAATACTCTTTGCTACCGCCATAGACGATCTCCGGGAAATTCCTCTGGCCGCACTTTTTGCGCGGAAGTCAAGCCGTGGGGCTGTACCCTGCGGACCGACAGCCCGAGGCTCAGTGAGCTGATCTGCAAATACACACGCTCTATAGCCTGTAGCAGCGCATTTTTCAACTCTAATATGAGTTGGCGCGGAAGATGGAAAAGCGCCGATTATCCCTTTGCTACAAGGAGATATCTCGGCGCTTCAGGTGGCTTGAGACCTGTTGATCTCAGTCGACGGCCTTCTGCAGGATCCGGTAATTGCGCTCAACCATTTCCTGAGGATCCACACTCAGACCGGCTTGAATCATGGCGTTGTCGTAAATCTGTAAAGCAACCTCTGCAGCAAACATTTCATCTGAGTCAATCAACTCTGCCAGCCTGCAAATCAGCGTATTAGCAGTATTGATCTCCAGATTTTTCTTGGAAATTTCCCCGGTCAAACCTTTTTCCATCCGTCCGACGGCCATGACCCGCTCCATCGATGAAGTCATATACCCATCGGGATTGACGATCATTGCCGGGGACTCGACCAGCCGGGATGATATTGACACGTCGGCTACTTTTTCGTTCAAGGTCTTCTTGAGCCAGCTTATCAGTTCTTCACTCTTTTTATCATCAAGCTGCTGAGCACTTTTTTCCTGCTCCTCCTCTTTGGATTCGCTTTTATCTTCAAGGGATAGATCGGCCCGGTCGGCCGAAACGAACTTCTTGCCCTCGTACTCAGCGAGATGACTGAGCACGAAATCGTCAATGGGCTCAGTGGTATAGATGATTTCTATGTCCTTCTTCCTGAACATCTCCACATAGGGGCCAGCTTCGATGGCCGCCCGACTGGAACCGTTTATGTAGTAGATTTCCTCCTGGTCGGGACTCATGCGAAGGAGATACTCGTCAAGACCGACAGGCGTCGATTCTTTCGATTTTGATGACTCAAAACGCAGCAATTTACCAAGCTCGGTTCGATACTCGAAATCACTGGCCACCCCCTCTTTCAGGTAGATGCCGAAGGTCTCCCAGAATTTCAGGTAAGCCTCCTCGTCCTTTTTGGCCTCTTCGGCCAGAAATTTAAGGAACCTTTTGGTAAGCACCCTCCTGATCTTGGCTACCAGAGCATTGTCCTGCAATGCCTGCCGGGAGATATTGAGCGGCAGATCCTCACTGTCGACGACACCTTTGAGAAACCTGAGCCACTCGGGCAGAATCGATTCCGAGTGCTGGTCGATGAGAATCCGCTGGCAATAGAGATTGACCCCCGGACTGACCCGGCCGAACCCCATGATTTCGAAGTTTTCCTTGGGTACGAACAACAGGGAATTAATAGACAGCGGTGCATCGGTGGAAAAATGAAGCCGGTAGAGAGGATCATCGGCTGCATTGGCAATGAACTTGTAGAACTCGAGGTACTCATCGTCACTGATTTCCGATTTGTTCCTGGCCCACAGAGCTTGAACGGTATTGACCGTATCTCCTTCCAGTTTGATGGGGAACGGGACGAAGGAGGAATACTGCTTGATGATCGATTCCACTTTCCACTTTTTGGCATAATCCTCGCAGCCTTCCTTGAGTGAGATGATTATTTTCGTGCCTCGATGAAGTCCCGGACACTCGCTGATTTCAAACGAACCGGTGCCGTCGGAAACCCATTCATGCCCTTCCGTGCCATCCCAGGAGCGACTCTGCACACGCACCTTGGACCCTGCCATAAACGCCGAGTAAAATCCGACCCCGAACTGACCGATGAGGCTGACGTCCTTACGAGCCGCCTCAGCCAGGTCGGCCAGAAAACTGTTGGAACCAGAGTGGGCTATGGTTCCGAGGTTGGCGACGAGTTCTTCACCGGTCATACCTATGCCGGTGTCGGTTATGGTCAGTTCCTTGTTCTCCTCATCGAGGTCTATGCTGATCTCCAGCGGTACATGGGAATCGAAGAGATCTTCCTGGTCCCTGGTGAGACTTTCGTGACGATACTTTTCCAGAGCGTCTGCCCCATTTGATATCAGCTCTCGAATGAACACATTGCGCTCGGTGTAGAGCGAATTGATGACGATATCGAGTAGCTTTTTTGTTTCCGCCTGAAATTCGTGGGTTGTTGCTTTGCTCATATTCACCTCTTATTGTACCTACATAACATTACCCGGGTTCCGGCCACCTCGGCTCCACCCGAAATTTTATCCAAAGTCGGCCAACATTTTAACCATGTATGAATCGCTGTCAACCACCGGTTTGAAAGGTTTTGAACCTCATTCATCTAGATCTTTTCGGAGACTCAACAAGTGAAGATTCTGGCGGTGGGCGACATCCACATGGCTGGCCATTGTTTGGACCGGCTGAGCCCGGCCGGGCAGGCAGATGTCCTCCTTTTAAATGGAGATTTAACCAATTTCGGCAGTGCGGCCGACGCTGACCAGGTAGTGCAACATGCCCGAGCGGTAAGTCCTTGTGTTCTGGCCCAGTTTGGCAACCTCGATCGTCCCGAAGTGAATGACTACCTTGAAGCCGCCGGCCTCAACCTGCATAGACAGGCGAGACTGATCAACGATCAGATATGTGTGATCGGGGTCGGAGGGTCCAACCCGACACCATTTTCGACACCATCTGAATTTTCAGAGAAGCGACTTCTCGAGTTCACCAAAAGCGGCTATGATCATGCCCGGTCCCTGCTCGAAACCTCAACAGCGGTTGCAAAAAATAAAATTCCTCTTATGCTGGTCAGCCACACGCCTCCAATCGGCACCAGAGTCGACCGACTGCAAAACGGTACTTCGGTCGGGTCGCAGGCGATCAGAAAATTCATCGAGGACAGCCAGCCCGATCTTTGCGTCTGCGGCCACATCCACGAAGCTGCCGGCTCTGATTATATCGGCCGGACCGCTATCTACAACCCGGGTGCACTGATCAATGGCGGCTGGCTGGAAATCGATATCGTAAACTCGGAGCTTCGAGCCACACTACATGACTCATTTTAAAGATACCATCATCATCGGCGCCGGCCTTACCGGGCTGGTCATTGGCCATAAGATCAACAAGCGTCATCCGGAACACCAAGTTCTTTTACTCGAAAAATCGGCCTCTACCGGCGGCGTTATCAGCTCATTCAGCGAGAGCGGCTATTTGGCCGAATACGGCCCACACGGCTTTCTGGACAATTGTGCGGAAAGTAGAGAACTGCTCGAGGAAACCGGCCTTGAAGCCGAATGTGTCCGGGCCCCGCTGAAAACCTTTGTCCGTTATGTCTGCATCGATTCAAAATTGATGTTGATACCCCAGTCACCACTAAAAATCATCAAGGCACCACTGATCCCCTGGCCGGACAAACTCAGGGTCGTCAGTGAGTTATTCAAAAAACCTCTGTCAGGAGAACCAACCGTTGCCAAATGGGCGGAATATCGTTTTGGCAGCGCTTTGCTCCCCTACGTCGATGCGGTCTTCACCGGGACCTATGCGGGTGATTACAATGAGCTTAAAATAGATGCGGTGATGCCTGGTCTGCGCCAGATGGAAAAGGAGCACGGCTCGATTATCCGGGGGGCGATCGCCAAGGCCCGACAGGCTCGGAAATCCAGGAGCAAGGGACAGAAACTGCAAATGCCCTCAATGACCAGTTTTCCCGATGGAATGCAGCGGCTGCCCCAGCGCCTGACCGAGCTGCTGGGGCAGGAAAGAATCCGTCTCAATTGCGAGGTCGCCACCATTCAACAAAGCCCTCAGGGAGAATGGCTGGTTGAAACGGCGCAGGAAACCTTTCGGGCTGCCAATCTGGTCCTGGCGCTTCCAGTCAATCAAAGCCTCAAACTTCTTAGCACACTGGCTGGCGAACCGCCTCTCAAAAAGATTCCAGAAGCCTGGATCGCCACCGTTGTATTTGGCTTCGACCAGGCTGCACTACCGCCCGGCTTCGGATACCTGAACCCGGAACGGGAACAGCGCTTCACCCTGGGTACCTTGTTCTCCTCAAACATGTTCCCCAACCGGGCTCCAGACGGACACGTAGTCTTCGAGACACTGATCGGCGGCAGAAGGCATCCCGAGCGACTCGAACTTGACGATGAAACCCTTATAGAGCAGGCGCTGGCCGATGTCAAAGCGCTGATCGAGCTTCCGGACACACCCCTGTTCAGCAGAGTACTGCGCCCCTCTGGCGGTATTCCTCAACTTGAAAAAGGTTACAGTCGCCTGCTGCACTGGCGAAACGAGCTGGTCCATAAGAACCCCGGACTTTATGTCTGCGGCTTTGGCTGGGAGGGAATCGGTCTCAACGATATGATTAAGAGCGCCTGCCTGATAGGTGATACAATCCTCTCCAAGGAAGTACAAACCCAGGAGCAGGCAGAGGCAAAAAAGATCTATTTCTAATCAGGATTGTGTCGATCAGAGTTGCTTCAGTTTGTCGCTGAGAAGCTTCAATTGTGAAGCGACTGAGGTATCACGCCTGTTCATGGTGCTGACCACTTTTACCGCATGCATGACGGTAGAGTGATCGCGGTTAAACAGCTTGCCTATGTCGGCAAGGGTCTCTTCCGTATGCTTGCGGCACAAGAACATGGCCACCTGGCGCGGAAAAGCGATGGCCCGTTTTCTTGATCTCGAACGCAGATCGTCAAGGCTAAGCTTGTATTGGGCCGAGACTAGTTCGCTGACAGCCCGGGAGGTCACCTCGGGGGTAGAGCCAGTGAGAAATTTTACCACCTCTTCCACCAGTTTCTCATCGACCTCATTGTTGTTGAGCGCGGCCCGGGCCCCGATGGCGATGATGGTCGACTCGATTCTACGGACATCGCCTTTTACATGCCTGGCCAGATAATCGATAAACACCTGAGAGAGCGCAATATTTTGCTGCTGGGCTTTCCCGCTGATGATCCGCCGTCGGGTTTCCAGGTCTGGTTTCTGAATCGAAGTGACAAGCCCGGAGGACATCCGGGAGATGAAATCATCGTCGATTCCCGTGAGTTCTCTCGGCGCTGTGTTGGCAGTCATGACGACCCGTTTGCCCGACTTGATCAGACAGTCAAGAACTTCGTTCAGCTCTTCTTGGGTCTTGTTCTTGCCGGTCAGGCTTTGCATATCCTCCACCAGCAGAACATCACACTGTTCCTGGTATTTCCGTTTGAACCGGTCCATCGCGTTGGTCTTGATGTTCATGACCATTTCCGAGGCGAACTGCTGGGCAGTCAGATAATGGAGGCGGACCAGTGGCTGGGTCTCGAGGAGTTGATGGGCGATGGCATGGGTCAGATGGGTTTTGCCCAGTCCTGTGCTGCTGTTGATATACAGGCAGGGACCGATGGCGTCATCGAGCAGTGACATCGAGCGGCAGGCCGATTGGGCCAGGATATTGGACTGGCCGACCATGAAATCATCGAAGGTGTAGCGCGGATGAAGAGCGCGCACCGCCGATTTACCCTCCGGAACTGACGGTAATCGCATCTGAACCGGTTGAACGTCGGCAGGCGACAGACCGCAGTCCCTGACCACAACCGTCTTTATCGAAGCATCAATCTCTCCGATTTTCCGGCTGATCAAATCGAGATAGTTTTGATTTACGTAAGCACCAAAATAGCGATCGGGGCAGGACAGCACGAGCTTCGAGTCATCCTTGCAGTGCAGATCGAGCGGTTCGATCCAGAGACTGTAAACCGACTCGGATAGTACATCCTGTAACGCTGTTTTCGCTTTTTCCCAGACCATCATCGCACAGAAATTTAATCAATAATCGCTATTTCAGGCCATTTAACCGGAAACGGATATGAAATCATTCAGAGCAGGACTAATCAAAACCCCACCTATCACAAATACACCAACAGGTATCGACATCAGATGTGCTTCTCTCCAAGAACACAACCAAGAAATAAGAATATGTTTGCTGATAAACTCTATTTTAAAATTAAGGTCAAAGACGATTTATCAAGATTTTTCCGAGATGAAGGAGTGTTAACAACACTGCGCCTAAAGACGCAAGGGCGCTGGGATCACAACTCTGCTGGTCGTCAATCTTTTGTTATGAAAGGATTTGAAACCGACCGGGTTTTTCAACGCTATCCTAACATTTTAGAAATATAACGAGCGACTTTTCAACAACTTAATAATAATATTAAATTCAAAATAATGAAAATTTATTACAAATAGATACAAATTACTCTATATTTCTATATCAGATGATGGCTCTCTTACTATTCGCGGGGGTATCCAGCCAAATTCGGCACACAGGTTTTTTTAAAAAATAATTTCCTGGGTCTGCCTGACGATTATCAGGCCCGGGCAAAAGTTAACACGTCGACGATCTTGGCGCCATTTTCCTTTAAAATCAAGCTGCACTCAGACACGGTCGTACCAGTAGTGAGGATGTCATCGACCAGACATATCCTGCTGCCGACCAGGTCTGCGTTTGGTCTCGCCCGGATAGTACCGGCGAGGTTTTTTCTCCTTTCAATCCCGTTAAGCTCGCTCTGGGCTGGCGTGTTTTCGACCTTTATAAGTACAGTCGGATCGATTTTCTCCGATTCCTCGGTAAAGAACAAGCGAGCCAGCACCAGGGCCTGGTTCAGGCCCCGCTTTTTAAGGCGGGCAGGAAAAAGCGGTACAGGAATAATGAGGTCATAATCCTCTTTCCTATACCAGTCGCCACCTTCATATATCACACTGCGCAGCCCGGGTACTGCCCTGGTGTCAGCTTTGAACTTAAGTTGGTGCAACAGGGTGCGTACCGGGTCACGATAATAAACCAGGGATCGGGCCGAATCAAATGTTGGCAGACACCGCAGACAACCATGACAGAACCGATCTTCGCCACCACCATCACTGCTCAAGCCAATTCCACAGACAGGGCATAATGGGGAGCTTATAAATACCACCCGAGCCGCGCATAAGGAGCAGAAGTTCCGGTTTCTCTGCATGGGAATCGGATCACCACAGCCACAACATCTGGGCGGAAACAGAATTAGCATCAGGTTTGCCCAGATCTGATCTAGCATATGATTTCTCCCTCCATTGATACTGCGCGCTCCGTCACTGTCAGCGTTGTCAATTCGTCAACCCGCACGCCAAATAGTCTGGAATTCTCAGCTATCGTTTATGACTGAGTTGGACGTCCCCCGCGTTGCATTTTTCAGCAAACATGGCATAATGTTTTTTTTCAGGTTCTCTTTTATATTTTCATTTGATTATCAAGCTGATATTGCTGAAAATCGATTACTGCGAAAGCGTGGCTCATAACTGCAAAAGGAACAGCACATGACCGCACCCAGAAATTTCTCGAGGATTTATCCATCCGCATATCGTCTCTTTCTCTCCGCTGCTGTTTGCTGTTGGGTAATGGCTTTCTTTGTGGCTGCACCTGCCTCAGCAGTCGATCAGAACACCGCCTTTCTGCCCTTTCAGATCATTGCCCAGAGCGTTGACGAGAGCCTAACCGCAAAGGTTGACGACAACCTTACCACGGTGCTGCTGCGCAATAATTTTCAGATGCTGGACCGGGCCCTCGCAGAAGATCTGGTGGATTACGATAAATGGCCACCCGGAACCGAGGCTCTTGACTCAATTGCTAAAGCCACAGGTTTAGACAGTGTTGCCGCCGGGTCAGTCACTATCATCGGCAGTCAGATAAGTATCGATGTCAAAGTCTACGATGTGCTTGACCCGGAAAATCCCAAATATTTCTACAAAGAAGCCGGATCGATTGCGGAACTCGGACTGATTATCGATCAGGTGATGGACGAGGTCATCACCTATGCGGAACGAGACCAGTTCATCGGGGTCATTGCCCCTGACGGCAATACTCGCATCGACTCCGGAGCGATCCTCAGAAAGATCCAGTCCAAAGTCGGTGATGTTTACGACCCTGCAATCTTGCGCGATGACCTTAAAGCCATCTACACGATGGGTTATTTCGATGACGTTCAGATCGACGTCAAAGATGGTGACAGCGGCAAAATAGTAACTTTCAGAGTTGTCGAAAAACCGGCAATTTCTTCGATCAGTTACTCGGGGATCGATGAACTGGATGACGACGATGTCACAGAAGTAGTCGGCATAAAGGAAAATTCGATTCTCAACCCGGCCCGGGTCAACGAGGCGGCGGCGGCAATAATGACGTTGTATAAGTCGAAAGGTTATTACAATACAACCGTCACCCCCAATATCAGTTACCCAACTCCCGAGACCGCTGCCGTTCGTTTCGTTATTGAAGAAGGAGAGAAGATCTACATCAAGGAGATCGGTTTCGAGGGCAACAGCAGTTTTGACAGTGGCGATCTCGAGGATGTCATTGAAACTTCGACCAAAGGGTTCCTCTCCTGGCTGACCGAATCGGGGCTGCTCAACCGGGATTTGCTTGAACAGGATTCAGCCAGAATTGTCGCCTTCTACAACAACAACGGCTATCTTGAGGCCAAGGTCGGCGAACCGATAATTACCCAGGAAGAGGAATGGCTTTATGTAAAATTTATAATTGAGGAAGGTCCCCGCTTCAAGGTAGGCACCGTTAGCCTCGAGGGTGATCTCATTGCCGACAAGGAAGTTTTCCTGGATATGCTTGCTATTCGAAGCGAAGAATATTTGAGCCGCAAAACTCTGCGCGACGACATCTTGAGGCTCCAGGACTACTATGCCGAACAGGGTTATGCCTTTGCCGAAGTCCGACCCATGATGGACATATCCGAGTCGGGCTCACGGGTCGACATCTCGCTCAGTATCGAACGGGGTGATCTAGTCTATATCAACAGAATCGCCATTCGAGGCAATACCAGAACCCGTGACAATGTAATCCGGCGCGAACTGGAGATTGCCGAGGGCGGTGTCTTCAATACCAAAGGAATAAGGGACAGTTCCAGAAATTTGCAGCGAGTCGATTTTTTCGAAGAGGTCAACATAACACCTGATCCGGCGCTGGACCCCTCCAAGATGAATGTCACGGTCGATGTCAAAGAAAAAAGTACCGGCCAGTTCAGTATCGGTGCAGGCTATTCTTCGGTGGACAGCGTTATCCTGATGGGCGAGATATCCGAGAACAACTTTCTGGGCATGGGCCACCGATTATCGTTGGCCGCTAACATCGGCGGCAAGAGCAGCAGGTTTAATTTGAGTTGGACCAACCCCAGAATCAACGATTCTAAGGTATCAACAGGTGTAGATCTGTTTAACTGGACCCGGGAATTTGACGATTATACCAAGGATTCCAAAGGTGGCGCCATCCGCTTCGGCCATCCTCTCTGGGAAAAGTGGCGTATGTTTGAGGCATACAGTTATACCGATACCGAGTTGACCGACGTGGCCGATGATGCTTCCTTTATTATCAGGGAATCTCAGAATGTGCCCGTTACCTCTGCGGTCAAAGTCTCCTTCGTCAGAGACTCCAGAGATCGTCTCTACGGCGCCACTGAAGGTTCGAGAAATTCGTTGTCCGTCAAATACGCCGGTGGACCACTTGGCGGTGATTCCCAGTTTACCAAAGGCGAAGTCAATTCGAGCTGGTATTTTCCAATCGTCTACGGCACGGTCTTTCATATCCTTGGTGCTGCCGGCCAGGCCTGGGAAAATGAGACCGGAAAACTACCGGTCTACGAGCGCTTCTATCTGGGCGGCATCAATACAATCAGAGGACACGAATTCGGTAAGGTCAGTCCGATCGATCCGCTTACCGGAGACCGGGTCGGCGGTGATCAGATGTGGTATGTCAATACTGAAATCGTGGTGCCTCTTCTCAAGGATCAGGGCTTTTACGGGGTGATCTTTCTGGATGCCGGCGACTCCATTGCCACAGAAGTCGATTGGGACAGCGCCGACGTTGCCGTCGGCACCGGTCTTGAGATTCGCTGGCTTTCCCCGATGGGGCCTCTGCGGCTGGTCTGGGGTTACAATCCCGATCCGCTGGAGGATGAAGACACAAGTGTTTGGGATTTCAGCATTGGAGGGTCGTTCTGATACTGATTCCCCGAATTATTCAACATCAGGTGCCGGCTGCAGTAATGCAGCCGGCGCTTTTTTTTCATGACATTACCCTCACCACTACTTAACCAGGACGCCCGTATCATCAGCGGTCTGCGAGGATCTGCGGTTGCCTGGTTCTGTGCAACCACCGCTCCCGACAGGCCTGTCTGCTGCATCGTACCTGACGAACAGATGACAGATGGACTGGAACGCGATCTTATGTTGTTTGCAGACCGTCCGGTCATCTCCTATCCTGGTTATGAGATACCTCCCTATACACCGCTTTCCCCTGACCAGCACACAACAGCCTCAAGGATTTCAACCCTGTTTCACCTGACCCAGAGCAACGATCCATTTATCCTGGTCATTTCCATAGAAGCACTGTTGCGCCGGGTCATGGGCAAAACGGTGCTGCAGAATCAGGCGGAGCTGATTATGGAGGGTGAGGAATGTGACCTCTCCGATCTGCAGACTTCTCTTGTCACCATGGGCTATGAATCGGTGTCTCTGGTGAAAAGCTATGGTGATTTCTCAGTCAGAGGTGGCGTCGTCGATATCTATCCACCTCCTTTTTATCTTCCTGACGGGTCACTTCTGGACAGTCCCATCCGACTCGATTTTTTTGGAGATTTCATCGAGTCCATTAAACCTTTCGACCCTCTCAACCAGCGTTCGCAGGGCCGATGTGAGGAAGCGGTGATCCTGCCGGTCAGTGACGCGCTGCTGCCGGTTGATGATGAGTCCGGTTTACGCAAGCTCAGCAACCAGTGGCTTGAGCTGTCGGAGAACAGCGGCTGGTCGTCTGAAAAATCTCACGAACTGGCTGAGCGGATCAGAAGCGGTCGTCGCTTCGCCGGTATCGAATTTTTTCTGCCCCTTTTCTGTGGAGCCGAAACAAGCGCCACTGTACTTGATTTTTTACCCGACAACAGTGGTCTGCTGATTATCGAACCGGAGGCGATAAGCGGCCAGGCCAAACTCATACACGAACGAATCGCGGCCAATTATGCAAGCGGTGTTGAAAACAGACAGCCATGTCTTCCCCCCGATGATCTTTTTGTGATGGAAGATCAGCTGAGCGGCTATCTGGAAAAATTCGAGCAGTTTGGGATCACCGATTTTTACACCGATGAAGGGACAGCCCTGTCCGTCAGAACGAGCAACCATCAACTGCTTAAACAGGAAATAGCCTATAGCAGAAAGCAGCACGGTCTGCTCAAGGTTCTCGCCTCCAATATAGACAACTGGCTCGAACGATCAGACTTGGTGGTGATCTGCTGCCGCTCGGCCCAACGCTGTAAAAATCTGGCTGAGCTATTGAGCAGATTCGATTTCTCATTTGAGCTGCTTACCCCTCCGCTTGATCTGGATCGCTTGGAGCCGCAGGGGGGGCGTTGCATTTATCTCTGCGAATACCCGCTTCAAAGCGGCTTCAGTCTGGAAGAGAAACGGCTGCATCTGATCTCAGAAAGCGAACTGTTCGGCGAGAGAAGAATCGGTTACAAGAAACGAACCCAAAAGGCTGTCGGCGAACCAATTTCTTTTGCCCAGCTGCAACAGGGAGATGTAGTCGTTCACCGGGAGCATGGCCTGGGCATCTACCGTGGTCTGGAGACCATCGAGCTGCAGAGGATCACCAACGATTATCTCCTGCTCGAATACCGCGACGGCGACAAACTTTATGTACCGGTTGACCGTCTCAACCTTGTCAGCCGCTATGAAGGGCTCTCCGATAAAGAGCCCAAAATCGACAGACTCGGCAGCCAGTCCTGGAAGACCACCAAACAGAAAGTGTCCGACGAGGTCTGGAAAGTGGCCCAGGAGCTCCTCGACATCTACGCCCAGAGAGAGATTCGCAGCGGCAGGGCATTCTCGCCTCCGGGAGAATTTTTCAGAGAACTTGAAGAATCATTTTCATACGATGAGACCCCAGGTCAATACCAGGCCATCAACGATACCATCACCGACCTCACCACTGCCCAGCCTATGGACAGACTTATCTGCGGTGACGTTGGCTATGGAAAAACTGAAGTGGCTGTCAGGGCCGCCTTCAAGGTTGTCGAGGACTCATGTCAGGTTGCCATCCTGGTACCGACCACGGTGCTGGCGGAGCAACACGTCAAGACTTTCAGGGAACGGCTCAAAGACTTCCCGGTCAGGATCGCCTGTCTCAACCGTTTCAGATCCCAGAAGGAACAGAAAGAGATCATCGCCGGCTTGACAGATTCATCGATCGATATCGTTATCGGTACCCACCGACTGCTCTCCAAGGACGTTCGCTTTGGCAACCTCGGGCTGCTGATCATTGATGAAGAACACCGCTTCGGTGTTGCCCACAAAGAGAAAATCAAACGGATAAAGGCCGAAGTAGATGTGTTGACCCTGACCGCAACCCCGATCCCCAGAACCTTGCAGCTCTCACTACTCGGTATTCGTGATCTTTCCGTAATTTCCACTCCGCCTGAGCACCGGCGGCCGGTTAAAACATTTGTGGCCCGCTACGACGACCTGGTTATCAAAGAGGCGGTCAATCGTGAGCTCTTGAGGGGCGGTCAGGTTTTTGTCGTCCACAACAGGGTCAAATCAATTCACCGGATGGCCCAGACCGTGCAAAAACTCGTGCCCCAGGCCCGGATTGCAGCAGCCCACGGTCAGATGGCGGGCAAAGAACTCGAGGATATCATGGTGGCCTTCGTCAACAATAAAATCGACGTGTTGATCAGCACCACCATTATCGAATCGGGGCTCGACATTCCCAGCGCCAACACCATCATCATCAACAGAGCCGACCGTCTCGGGCTGGCCGAGATATACCAGCTGCGCGGCCGTGTGGGTCGCAGCTCAACCCAGTCGTTCGCCTATCTGCTGGTCCCTTCTGTCGATCATCTCTCCAAGGATTCGAGGGAGCGACTCAAGGCGCTGATGGAATATAATGAGTTGGGCGGCGGCTTTAAACTGGCCATGTCCGATCTGCAGATACGAGGTGGGGGAAATCTCCTCGGCGTTTCGCAAAGCGGCCACATCGCCGCCATCGGTTACGATCTCTATCTCGATCTGCTCCAGAAAACAGTCTCCGATCTCAAGGCGCAAAAAAGCGGCGACGGCCCCGCCGGCCTGACCGACGATATCGATCCCGAGATCCATCTCAAGGTTTCGGCCTATATACCTGAAAGCTACATCGCCGATATCGAACAGCGTTATATCATGTACCGGCGCATAGCCCAACAGAGCCATAACAGTATTGAGGAAAGTGCAGACCTGCGCGAAGAACTGACAGACCGCTACGGTACACTGCCCGATGAAGTGATTAATCTTTTCGAGGTAGTAGCCATCAAAAAAGCATTGATTCCACTGAGAATCGAAAAACTTGAGAGGGGACCAGGCAATCTGGTTTTTTCTTTCATGACCGATACTCCCGTCAAACCGGAACTAATGCTGCCACTGGTGGCTGGAAAATCCAGCACACTGCGTTTGACACCGGATGGACGGTTGATCGTGGCGGCGGACCAGGAAACTGACACCAAGCTTTTTGAGAAGATTGAACGTATAATCGCCCAATTGCACAAGCTGACCGAAGAACATGTACAATAAAGAATTGAATCCCCCTCTGAGGTGGCAGCAAATCAGCACCGTGCTGCTCGATATGGACGGCACCTTACTGGACAAATATTACGATGATTATTTTTGGGAGCAGTTTCTCCCGCTGGTCTATGGAAAACAGAAGGGCCTCAACGAAAAAGCGGCCCAAGAGGAGCTCTTTCATCGTTATCGATCGGTCGAGAAAACCCTGATGTGGACGGACTTGAATTACTGGTCAAAAGAACTCGAGCTCGATATTGTCGGTCTGAAAAAACAGGTTGATCATTTGATCAGCGTAAATCCACACGTCATTGACTTTCTCCAGTTTCTCCAAAGCCAGTCCAAATCAGTCTATCTGGTAACCGCTGCCCACCGCTCTGCGCTGGATATAAAAATGAACAAGGTTGATCTGCGAAACTACTTCCAAGATTTGATCTGTGCCGAGGAACTGGGCAGACCCAAAGAGGATGCCCAGTTCTGGGGCATCCTTGAAGAAAAACTTGGCTTCGAGCGGGATCACACCCTGTTCGTTGACGACAATGTCAATGTCCTCAGAGCGGCCCGCAGCCACGGTATCAGATATTTGCTGCATATCGCCAAGCCAAGCTCTCGGCAACCGACCAGCTATAGTGACGAGTTCACCTCAGTAGGCGCCTTTGACGAGCTGCTAACTCCGTTTGCGGATTCCATCGGTGCCAGGAAAAACTGATCTGAGATCGATTTTTCCTGCTCTTTTGAAGAGATGTGATTGGCATAACAAACTGGTTTTTCTGTCATTCGTATAAGTACACACTGCTAGATTGAGGTTTTCATCAATCTGTTCCGAAACCTTACAAGAACTGAGGCACAGTCCTGCTCTCCTGACCTATCAACAGACCAGAACAATGTTCTTTTTTTTTCATAGATCACTTGTATTACAGAACTTTTCCGACAATCACACCGTGGTAATTATTTTTTGCCCAAAGACTTGAAGTCCTTGTAAATATTTAGTATATGTGGTTGGGTCATAGCGATTTTTTTACTGATCAGGAGGCCTGTAACGGATGTAACAAGCGTTAAAACCATCACAACCCACTAACCTTAATATGAGGTGGAACATGGCGAATTATAAAGACGTCTTTGCAAAAAGTGTTGAAAACCCGGAAGGATTCTGGGCTGAAGCTGCAGAAGGAATCGACTGGTACCAGAAATGGGACAAAGTGCTCGACGATTCCAATCCTCCCTTTTACCGCTGGTTTCCCGGCGCCAAAATGAACACTTGCTACAATGCGATAGATCGCCATGTTGAGGGCGGCCGAGGGGACCAGGTAGCCATCATCCACGACAGTCCGGTTACCGACACCATTACCAAGGTAACCTATAAAGAACTTCAGCAAAAAGTGGCCCAACTTGCCGGGGCCCTGCAGTCAATCGGCATCACCAAAGGCGATACGGTCA